>ERZ779627.224-NODE-224-length-13238-cov-4.372980_pt1 | contig 13238 bp, 11 predicted proteins | sample MGYA00514191_ERZ779627 | MGnify/ENA primary metagenome ERZ779627 (study PRJEB29562, sample SAMEA4376705) | mouse gut metagenome | isolation source: Cecum | study: EMG produced TPA metagenomics assembly of the A DSS colitis mouse model was used to assess the... | reverse complement strand
GTACAGTACAGGTGGCGTCTCTCGCTGCCCATATCCAGCACATTGGAATAATCCTTCCCTTCATTCATCGCGTCGCTTAGTTCCGCTACATACTCCTCCGCATTTTCGCCGCCCACTTCGTCGAAGATCGAACGGATCCGTTCGAAATAATTACCCCGGAAAGCATCGCCGCTGCGGATCACGAAACTGCCGTCCCTGCGTATGATATGAGAGTAGACGATCGCATCTTCCTCGTCGAGGAACAATACCTCCTGGATATAGTCGACCGGAAGCCCCACCACGAGCGCCGTACACTCTCCGTCTTCCATCGGATACTCCGCTGATACTCCCATCAGCACAAGCTTGTTGCCGCTCTGATCGCTCCCCACCGCAATCTTCTGTTCGCCGTTGTTCAAAGACGCGAGAAACGGCGCCGGATCGAGCACATCCACCTGCTCTCCGCAGAGCATGTCGAACTCCCCGTCCCGGGAATAATAGGCCAGGTAATCAAATCCCCTGACCTTCGCGTTATATGCCAGCGTCTCCCGCAGAATCCGGCTGTCCGTCTTCCCCGGCGGGTTATCCTCGATCATCGCCCGCACCTGCGACAGCCGCAGATCAATCGTCGTCGCAAAGTGCATGGAAATCCGTTCGTTCATACCGGACATGTAGATCCTTCCGATCTCACTGATCGTGGAAGAACTTGCCCGGCTCATATAGACAGCCAGAAAACTGAAGATCACTACGCACAATACCGATACAAAAGCCAGGCTGATCTTCAAAAACCGTATGGGTCCTTTATTCACCGCATATCACCTCCATAGGTTCCCGGAATCTCTTCAGGCAGTCCCTGTCTCTGCCTCCAGGCTCCGAAGTGCCTCTGTAGTCTTCGCGTAGTCTTCCTTCACCTGCTGAACCAGCGTTCCCGCATCGTCGCTCCAGCCGTTTCTGAGCGCCTCGGTCAACCGGGAGCTGGAATCCCCGAGTACGGAGAAGCCAAGATTCTGACATACACCCTTGATCGTATGCGCGGCCCGGAAAGCCTCCTCGTAATTCTTCTCCTCCAGAGAGCGCACAAGCAGCTCGTAACTGGAATCCTTTAAAAATTTAAGCGCGAACTTCTGCACCATCTTCTCGCTTCGCAGACGGGAAAGCACGCCTTCATAATCACCGTTAAAAGCCGCGTAACATTCTTTTAAATCCATAATCCTGTTCTCCTTTTTATGCGCGCTCCGCCGGACGCCGGATCCGCACACCCTTCCCAATTGTAATAAATTAAAAATCATGATAACAAAAAGATGCCATATGCCTTCTCGGCAGGTACATGGCATCAACAGTGGACCTGAGGGGAATCGAACCCCTGTCCGAAAGCCCTTCCATTGCGGTATCTCCCATCACAGCCGTTTCTCTGACATTCCCTCCGCCGCACGCCAGACGGCAGGCTTACGGCTTCAGTAGCTTCATCATACGCCCGCATGCGCAAAGCTTGACATGCGTCGTTTCCTGCATTAATGATGCCTGGGTCACAGAGTGCAGGTGCCCTGTGTCAGACAGCTGCCTTTAGGCAGCGAGTGCTAAATTATCTTCAGCGTTTATATTTATGGTTGTACCTTGCGCGGTACCTTCGGATGGCTGCCCCAACTTCAAAACCCCCGTCGAAACCTTTACAGGCCCGAAAACAGATCGAACAGATACGCCGAAACGGCCTCTCTGCAATTCTATCTTAATACGGAGCGGCTGCAATTGTAAAGCAGAGATTTTCCGCTTTCACCTAATACAGATTTTTTACTTTGAAATCCTTTTCCGCTTCTCTGCGCATGTCCTTTTTCGCGATGTCGGCCCGCTTGTCATAAAGCTTTTTGCCCCTGGCCAGACCGATCTCCACTTTCACAAGGCTCCCTTTCAGATAGACTTTCAGCGGAACGAGCGTATACCCTTTCTCCGCGATCTTTCCGCCGAGTTTACTGATCTGAGCCCGGTGCAGCAGAAGCTTTTTCACCCGCAGCGGATCCCTGTTGAAAATATTGCCCTTTTCGTAAGGACTGATATGCATGCCGTATACGAAGACTTCGCCTTTCTCAATGCGGATAAAGGCCTCCTTTACGCTGCATTTTCCCATGCGCAGAGATTTTACCTCTGTCCCATGAAGGGAGATTCCCGCCTCGTAAGTTTCCTCGATAAAATAATCGTGGTATGCCTTCTTATTGTTTGCAATCAGTTTGATCGTTTCCTTCGCCATATGCCCCTCTTTCTGCCCCCGAAATTTCCTTACGCACCTCTGCTCGCGCACCGGGCGTCCGTCAGCTCTGCTGACAATCTTCCCTGGGCGCCCGTATGCAATCAATCGAGCAGGGAAGGTTTCTTCCCTGCTCGCCGCGCGGGGTGCGTGCTGCAAAGCAGCAAATTTCCTTACGCACCCCTGCGCATAAAAAGGCACCCTTTGCCAAAAGAGTGCCCGGAAGATCCTCCGATTAAAAATTGAGATTCAAAATAACCGCGAGTACAAAAAATGCAACCGCAAGGCCGATAGTTCCTTTCACAAGGTTGCCTTCCATAGAACGCCCTTTATTCTTGCCCCAGTAGGTCTCCGCGCCGCCCGCAATTGCTCCGAGTCCCGCAGATCTGCCTTCCTGAAGCAGTACGAGAATCACAGATACCACACAGACAAGCACAAAAAGCACGGTAAGAACCGTTCTCAAAATCTCCACATCTACACCTCCTGATCTGAACTGCGCATCTTCCCGCCGTTTTCCCGTCCGAAGATGCCGCATTGTTTTTTCCAACTATATTCCGCTGAGCTTCACGCCAAACATTTGTATTTTAGCATATAATATAGAAGGTTTCAACCGCATTTTCCTATTTTCCTTAGATTTTCGCGATATCCACCAGCGTAAGCCGCGTGCGATCCGTATCCTCCAGGGACGACACCAGCGCCTTCGCCGTATCTATGGCCGTCAGCACATTGACTCCGGTCTCGATCGCGTTTCTGCGGATGACAAACCCGTCGCGGCTGTGCTCCACGCCCTGGGAGGGCGTATCAATGACCAGATCAATCTGATGGCCGAGAATCAGGTCCAGGATATTGGGGGACTCCTGCTCAATCTTACGGGTCATCCGCACCTGAATATCCGCCTCCATCAGAGCGCGGGCCGTCCCCTTGGTGGCGAAGATGTTATAACCAAGCGCTTCAAACCGTCTGGCGATCTCCACCGCTTCTTCCTTGTCCTCGTCCCGGACGGTGATAATCATGTTCCGGTATACGGGCAGGCGGATGCCCGCGCCGAGGAACGCTTTATAGAGCGCCTCGTTGAACGTCTTCGCGATGCCCAGACACTCCCCGGTCGATTTCATCTCCGGCCCCAGACCGATGTCCGCGCCCCGGATTTTCTCAAAGGAGAACACCGGCATCTTGACCGCAAAGTAATCCGCTTCCGGCTGAAGCCCCGGCGTATAGCCCAGATCGCGGATCTTCTGTCCGAGAATCACCTTCGTCGCCAGAGGCACGATCGGAATCCCGGTCACCTTGCTGATATAGGGAACCGTCCGGCTGGAACGGGGATTGACCTCGATCACATAGACTTCCTCTCCCACCGCAATAAACTGGATATTGATCAGCCCGATCACATGAAGCGCCCGGGCCAGCCTGCGGGTGTATTCTTCAATCGTCGCCTTGACGCCCGCGCTGATGCTCCGGGCCGGATAGACGGAGATGCTGTCTCCGGAGTGGATGCCCGCCCGCTCAATGTGCTCCATGATGCCCGGAATCAGAATCTCTTCCCCGTCGCACACCGCGTCCACCTCGATCTCCTTCCCCTGCAGGTATTTATCCACGAGGATCGGGTGGTCCTGGGCAATCCGGTTGATGATGCCGATAAATTCTTCCACGTCTCTGTCATTGATGGCGATCTGCATTCCCTGTCCGCCCAGCACGTAGGAAGGACGGACCAGCACCGGGTAACCGAGGCGCCGCGCCACCGCTTTCGCTTCCTCCGCCGTGTAGACGGTATCGCCTTTGGGCCGCGGAATGCCGCAGCTCTCCAGAATGCCGTCGAAAAGCTCCCTGTCTTCCGCCGCATCGACGTTTTCCGCGGAAGTGCCGAGAATCGGCACGCCCATCTTCATCAGCGCTTCAGTCAGTTTGATGGCCGTCTGTCCGCCGAACTGAACCACCGCGCCGTCCGGATGCTCCAGATTGACGATGCTCTCCACGTCCTCCGGCGTCAGCGGTTCAAAGTACAGCTTGTCCGCAATATCAAAATCCGTGCTTACGGTCTCCGGATTGTTGTTGACAATGATCGTCTCATATCCTTCTCTGGCGAACGCCCACGTACAGTGTACGGAACAGAAATCGAACTCGATGCCCTGCCCGATCCGAATCGGCCCGGACCCCAGCACCAGCACCTTTCTGCGGTCCGCGGTCACCGCCGCTTCATTCCCGCCTCCGAACACCGAATAATAATAAGGCGTCTCCGCCGCAAATTCCGCCGCGCACGTATCGACCATCTTATAGGCCGCCACGATGCCGTTCTCATAGCGCAGCTTTTTGATCTCGTCCTCCGTCCTGCCGGTCAGCCGGGCGATCACATGATCCGGAAACTCAATCCGTTTCGCTTCCTTCAGAAGTTCCACAGTCAGTTCCCCGCCAGCCAGCGCCTGCTCCATCTCCACCAGAACCGACAGCTTGTCAATAAACCACGGATCAATCTTTGTAATTTGATAAATCTCTTCATAAGGAATCCCCCGCCGGAGTGCTTCCGCGATCACCCAGATCCGGCGGTCGTCCACCGTCTTCAACTGCCGGTACAGCTCTTCCTTTGTCAGGCGGCTGAAATCATAGGACATCAGGCTGTCCACATGCTGCTCCAGCGAGCGGATGGCCTTCATCAAACCGCCCTCGAAGCTGTCGCTGATGCTCATGACCTCGCCGGTCGCCTTCATCTGCGTGGTCAGCGTCCTTCCGGCGCCGATGAATTTGTCAAAGGGCAGGCGCGGCATCTTTACCACACAGTAGTCCAGCATCGGTTCAAAGCTGGCCATCGTCTGTCCGGTGATGGCGTTTCTGATCTCGTCCAGCGTGTAGCCGACGGCAATCTTCGCAGCCACACGGGCAATCGGATAGCCCGTCGCTTTGCTGGCCAGCGCGGAGGAACGGCTCACACGGGGATTCACCTCGATCACACAGTATTCAAAGCTCTGCGGATGCAGTGCAAACTGTACGTTGCAGCCTCCGGTGATCTCAAGTTCGCTGATGATATTCAGCGCCGAAGTCCGCAGCATCTGGTACTCCTTGTCGCCCAGCGTCTGCGACGGTGCCACCACAATGCTGTCCCCTGTGTGCACGCCCACCGGATCAATATTTTCCATATTGCAGACAGTGATCACATTGCCCGCGCCGTCCCGCATCACTTCATATTCGATCTCTTTCCAGCCGGCGATGCAGCGCTCCACCAGCACCTGGCCCACGCGGGAGAGGCGGAGTCCGTTCGCGAGAATCTCTTCCAGTTCCGTCTGATCGCGGGCGATGCCGCCGCCGCTTCCGCCCAGCGTGTAGGCGGGGCGCAGCACCACCGGATAACCGATCCGGCCGGCGAACGCGATGCCTTCTTCCAGACTCTCCACCACCAGCGAAGGCGCCACCGGCTCCCCGATCTTCTCCATCGTAGCTTTAAATTCCAGACGGTCCTCCGCCTTCCGGATCGTCTCCGACGTGGTTCCGATCAGCCGGACACCGGTCTTCTCGAAAAATCCTCTCTCGTCCAGCTCCATGGCGAGGTTCAGCCCCGCCTGTCCGCCCAGCGTCGGAAGGACGCTGTCGGGCCGCTCCTTGAGGATGAGCTGCTCGACCACTTCCACGGTCAGCGGCTCTATATACACCCGGTCCGCGATGTCCCGGTCCGTCATGATGGTGGCCGGATTGGAATTTAAGAGTACGACCTCGATTCCTTCTTCTTTCAGGGAACGACACGCCTGAGTCCCGGCATAATCAAATTCCGCCGCCTGCCCGATGACGATCGGACCGGAGCCGATCACCAGCACTTTTCTGATCTGCGGATTTCTAGGCATCTGCGCTCACCTCCATCATTTTCATAAACCGGTCGAACAGGTACCCGGAATCCTGCGGACCCGGACACGCCTCCGGATGAAACTGCACCGTAAAAATACGTTTCCCCGTATAGGAAAGTCCCTCGTTGGTGCCGTCGTTGACGTTCTGAAACGCCGGCGCCGCCATCTGCGGGTTGAGGCTCTCTGTATCCACCGCGTACCCATGATTCTGGGACGTGATATACACCCGTCCGGTCTCCAGATCCTTTACCGGATGATTGCCTCCCCTGTGACCGTATTTTAAGCGGTACGTATCCGCCCCCGTCGCAAGCGCCATGAGCTGGTGCCCGAGACAGATGGCAAAAATCGGAATATCTGTTTCATAAAGTCTGCGGATTTCTTCAATGACTTTTCCGCACGCCTTGGGGTCTCCGGGGCCGTTGGAAAGCATGATCCCGTCCGGATGAGAAGCGATGATCTCCTCCGCCGGGGTAAAGGAAGGATAGACGGTGACTTCGCAGCCACGATTATGTAAAGAACGTGCAATGTTTCGTTTTGCCCCCAGATCCAGAAGCGCAACTCTCGGTCCGCCGCCCGCAAGGACGTATTTCTCACGGCAGGTCACTTTGGACACTTCGTCGCCCGTGGCGTACGCTTTCAGCTTCCGCCGCACGTCTTCCATCCGGTAGTTTTCATCCGTCGTAATCATACCGTTCATCGTGCCGGATTCCCGCAAAAGCCTGGTCAGCGCGCGGGTATCGATCCCACAGATACCGGGAATCTCATATTTTAAAAGGAAATTCTGGATCGTATCTTCCGAACGGAAGTTACTCGGCATCCTCGACAGTTCCCGAACGATAAAACCGTCCACCCAGGGTCTTTCCGACTCCATATCTTCACAGCAGATCCCGTAATTGCCGATCAGCGGATAGGTCATCACCACTGCCTGTCCCGCATAGGAGGGATCCGTCAGGACTTCCGGATAACCGGTCATGGAGGTGTTGAATACGATCTCGCTGACCGTTTCCCTGGCGGAACCGATGCTCGTTCCCGAAAAGACATGTCCGTCTTCCAGAATCAGAAATGCTTTCATCTTCTTACCTTTTCCTTTCCTGTCATGTTCCGGGCATGCGCGCGCAGTCCTGCCCGCGCAGACGCGGGCTTCGCCCTGTGCAGATAAACAGACAGAACCTCTTCTGTGCTGCGCACACGCGGTCTTGCCTGTTCACCTGCACCCGCACATTTTTGCCCAAATTGCAGATATTATACACAAAAAGCAGGGGCTTGACAACCCCTGCCTTTAGATTCCGTAAAATTTAAATAATAGTTTTACTTTTCACGCTTTATGCCGGTCCTCAGCCCGGCGTGGACTGAGTACCGGCAGATATGTGAAAAGAAACCTAAAGTTTACTGTACCCAAAACCGTTGACAATCGCGTCGATCCGCTGTCCGGTCCGACACATGGGGCACTCTCTCTCGTCGAAGGAAGCGTACCCTGACAGATCGTTCGCATTGAAAATGCTGTTCACCTCCACCCCGTGCGCCTCTCTGACGAAACTGAAGATAGAAGCGATGCCCTGCACCTTGCCGCCGTAATATTCCACACTGCGGATAGCCTTCTCCAGCGTCACGCCGGTGGTAATGGAGGTGGAGAGAATCAGAATGTTCTTATTCTGCACCATGATCTTGGAATTGTCGCGGAAGATCATCTGTCCGTTGATGTCCTGTTCCGGAGCCGTGATATAGATCGTATTATGAGCGTTCAGGCACATGATGCCGCCCTTTGTCAGCTCCTGCGCCAGATAAGCGCCGATCACCTGACAACTGTTCAGACAGATAATGGTATCCACCACCGTATTGTTCTCGTACTTTCTTGCCAGAAGCTTCGCCGCGGCCTCCGCCTCATTCTGACGGGCCTGAAGCGTCGTCAGGTCCACGTAATAATTGACGTGCGAATGCGAGGTCACAAAATGCCCCGGCATAACCTTCAGAGCGACTTTGTTGTCCGCCTGTGAATAAATCTTGAATATTCGTTTTTCCATATAGGAATCCTCCTTTTCTGGTTATTCGGAGATCTCCGGTTCCTGCAGATCTCCCTTCCCGCTTTCTTTATAGATATTATACATAATCCAGACAAATTTAGCAAACTTTTTATGCAGATTCTCCATTATTTTTTATTGTCAACCTTTTATATTATTAGGTTGACAATTAATTCCTTTTCTGGTAAGATAACTGCGAAAAAAGAAGTCCGAATGGAGGATTCCGCTGTTATGAAACAAACGATCACCGTCAAAGAAATGACCCTCTGCGCCCTGTTCACCGTACTGACCGCGGTCGGCGCGTTCATCAAAATCCCGATTCCGGTCGTGCCCTTCACCCTGCAGTTTCTGTTTACCATGCTGGCGGGGCTTCTGCTGGGAGGAAGGCTCGGCGCACTCAGCGTCGGACTCTACGCCCTGCTCGGACTGGCCGGCCTTCCGGTCTTCGCGGAGGGCGGCGGTTTCTGGTATCTTCTGAATCCTTCCTTCGGATACATCCTCGGCTTTGCGGCCGCAAGTTACATAACCGGACGGATGACGGAACGAGGGAAGCAGACGACGTTTCCGGGAATACTGGCCGCCAATTTTGCCGGACTGGCGGTTGTGTACGGCGTGGGGATGGCCTATTATTACCTGATCAGCAACTTTGTGATCGGCACTCCCATCGGCCTGTGGCCGTTATTTCTCTACTGCTTTTTATTGGCTGTACCGGGAGATCTCTGCCTGTGCGTTGTGGCGGCCGTTCTGGCGCTGAGACTGAAACCGGCGATTGCGGCCATATAATCATGCTGCTCACCGTCCGTGCGGGACGGAGCCGGCGGCGCCTTTGCCTGCCGCGATTCTGTCCGGAGAACGGCAAGGCCCATTGAGGAGGAAGCTTATGAACATCGTAGAAACACTGGAGAAACAAATACTGGACGGCGCTCAGATCACCCGCGAAGGAGCACTTCGGCTCTCGGACGCGCCCCTGGAGGAACTGTGCGCGGCGGCGGACCGCATCCGCAGACAGCGGTGCGGGAACGGATTTGACATCTGCACGATCATCAACGGCAAATGCGGACGGTGCTCCGAGGACTGCAAATACTGCGCCCAGAGCGCCCGCTACCGCACCGCCTGTCCCGAGAGCTACCCGCTCCTTTCCACGGAAAAACTGCTCGAGGGCGCAAAACGCAGCGAGACGGACGGCGTCCTGCGCTATTCCATCGTCACGTCCGGGAAACGGCTCTCCGAACGCGAAATTGATCAGGTGTGCGAGAGCATCCGCGCCATCCGCCGGGAGACTTCCATCGGGATCTGCGTGTCTTTCGGGCTTCTCAATGAGAGGCAGTTTCGGAAACTCGCGGAAGCCGGCGTCTCCAGAGTGCACTGCAATCTGGAGTCTTCAAGAAATTATTTTCCAAAGGTCTGCACCACGCACACCTACGACGAGAAAATCGAGACGCTCAAAGCGGCGGTCAGAGCCGGTCTGTCCGTCTGCTCCGGAGGAATCCTCGGGCTGGGCGAAACGATGGCGGACCGCATCGACATGGTACTCGCCGCGAGGGAGCTGGGGGTGAAATCGGTGCCCATGAACCTCTTAAACCCCATTCCCGGAACCCCTTACGAACACAATCGTCCGCTGACCGCCGCCGAAGCGCGCCGGTGCGCCGCCCTCTTCCGTTTTCTGATCCCGGACGCTTCCATACGGCTGGCCGGAGGCAGAGGTCTGCTGGAAGACAAAGGGGAGGCCTGTTTCCGAAGCGGCGCCAACGCCGCCATCTCAGGCAATCTGCTGACGACCGCCGGCGTCACGGCGCAGACCGATCTGGCCCTGATCCGGAGACTGGGCTTTGAAGCGAGGCTGTGCAATGGCTGAAGGATTATTTATTACGGGAACCGGCACCGATGTCGGCAAGACCTTCGTCACCGGGCTGATTGTGAAGAAACTGAGAGAAAGCGGCAGAAACGCCGCCTACTATAAAGCCGCCGTGAGCGGGAACGAACGGAAGGAGGACGGAAGCCTGATTCCCGGAGACGCGCTGTATGTCAGGCAGATCTCCGGCATCCGCCAGCCGCTCTCTTCCATGTGCCCCTTTGTCTATGAGGCGGCTGTCTCTCCGCACCTCGCCTCCCGTCTGGAAGGAGGCCCGGTACGGATGGACGCCGTACGGCAGGGCTTTCAGAAACTGACCGCCGAATACGACTATGTCACAATGGAGGGAAGCGGCGGCATCCTCTGTCCGCTCTCTTTCGGCAGGGAAGAGCTCTGGCTGGAGGATGTCGCCCGGGCGCTGAACCTGTCCTGCCTGCTCGTGGCGGACGCCGGACTCGGTACGATCAACAGCGTCGTGCTGACGACGGAATACATGCGCAGCAGGAACCTCCCCCTGAAAGGAATCATCTTCAACCGCTTTCACCCCGGCGACGTGATGGAAGAAGACAACCTGCGTATGTGCGTACACAGGACCGGACTGCAGGCGCTGGCCTGCGTTCAGGAAGGTGACACAGAGCTTGCCATGGACGCCGGTGCGCTGGCCTCCCTTTATGAGCCTGTCTGAGATCCCGTCTTTTTACCCATACACGCAGAGGCTCCCCGGAGACTCTGCCGTTTCCCGAACAGGAGGCAGCGCATGATCTGGTATCCTTATCAGCAGATGAAAACCATGAACAAACCTTATCACATCACGGACGCGCAGGGCGTCTGGCTCTATACGCAGGATCATCGAATGATCGACTCCGTCTCTTCCTGGTGGAGCGTCATCCACGGCTACCGACATCCCGTGCTGACCGCGGCTATCAAAGAACAGGCGGACCGTTTCTCCCATGTAATGCTGGGCTGCCTGACTCACGAACCGGTGCAGAAGCTTTCCGCACGGCTGGAGAGCTGGCTTCCGGGCGATCTTGACTACTGCTTCTTTTCCGACTCCGGGAGCGTGGCAGTGGAGGTCGCCCTGAAAATGGCGCTTCAGTATTATGTCAATCGTGGAGAGATGCGGCGGACGAAGATCCTCTCGCTGACCCACGCCTACCACGGCGATACGTTTAAAACCATGGAAGCGGGCGACGACGAAGATTATCATTTTATCCTGGAAGCTTACGGAGAGAATCCGCATGTGATCCACATTCCCACCAGAATCCCTGCCCTCGAGGAAGCGTTCCGGCTCTGGCACGAACAATTGAACTGCCTGATCGTGGAACCGCTTCTGCAGGGAGCCGGCGGCATGCGCATGTACGATCTTTCTTTCCTGCAGCGGGCGCGAAAGCTTTGCGACAAGTACGGCGTCCTGCTGATCTTCGACGAAGTGGCCACCGGCTTCGGCAGAACCGGGAACCGGTTTGTGGCGGATCTGGTCCTCCCGGACATCCTCGTACTCGGCAAAGCGCTGACCGGCGGTTATATCGGCCACGCGGTCACCGTGGCCAACCGGAAGGTGTACGACGGCTTCTACGACGACGACCCGCGGAAAGCGCTGATGCACGGCCCGACCTTCATGGGCAACGCCCTCGCCTGCAGCGTCGCCCTGAAATCCATCGAGCTGTTTGAGCAGAACCATTATATGGAAAAAATCCGCCGGATTGAGGCGGTTACGAGAAGGGAAATGGAAGGTTTCTCGGACCCGCGGATCAGGGAAATCCGCATCATGGGCGGCTGTGTCTGCATCGAGGTGCGCGACCCGTCGGTCCTGGAGGGATACCAGTCGTTCGCTTATCGGCGGGGAGTGTTCAGCCGTCCGTTTTTAAACTGTCTGTACGCCATGGTTCCCTATATCATCACCGAAGAAGAGCTTGTGACAGTGCTCGAAACCATGAAGGCATGGTTCCGCAGATAACCGCGCAGGCAAAAGGCCGCACAGGATACGCCCCCGGCACATCCTGCGCGGCCTTTTGATTTTTGATTTTCCGGAACCAGCCTGTTTTTCAGAAGCTGACCGGCAGTCTGGGAATCCCGTCAATGCGCAGATATTTGCTCATGCAGGCCGAGACAAACTCGTGGTCGGCCATATGATCCAGACCGGATACGGTCACGCTGCCGATCACCCCGGCCCCCGCGACCCGAATCGGAAACCCGCCGCCGCAGGCCGCATAATCCTGCGGATCCAGTCTCCGCTCCTCGAGCGTCTCCCCGTTCTTCTTCAGAATCATAAAAAAGCGCAGGCTGCTCATCTCCATCATGCGCACCGTATTCTGCTTCCGGACCAGCCACCGCTCGTTGTTGCAGTTCGTCCCCGGAAAACCGTACTGGAATACCGTGCAGCCGTTGTTCAGCCTGATACTGATGATCACCGGGAGATGATTTCTCGCCGCCTCCGCCACCATAAAGCTGCCCAGCTCCCATGCGTCTTCATTCGTAAAATGAGAAAACTGAAGGATCTCTTCCTGCATGGCCAGTATCCTGATCGATTCTTCCAACATCATATCCATTTCCTCCTGTCGCCGTTTTGCATCCGTTCCCCTCAATGCCGCGAACCCGGGCGCATCCTCCGCGCGCCGGCATACGGTCACCGGGAGTGGACAATCACAGTATAACACTTTTTTCGCAAAGATACAAACCGCTCTCTTCCCTTTAAAATCAGGTTTTGCTATAATTAGAATATGTGAAATAATTCCGTCAGGAGGATACCTCTATGGACGCTTCCCTGTTCCACGGAAATCTGGTCGCCACCAGCCGGATCCTGTACACCCCGTCCACCTTTGCCAGAACCAGCCTGCTCCATCTGCAGGAAGCCGGTTCCCTGCAGGCGCAGAAGCCGCACACGAGCAAAAGAGAACATCTCGCTTCCTATCTGTTCTTTCTCGTATGCTCCGGCGGCGGTACGCTCTGGTACAACGGCGAAACCCGTTCCTTAAAAACCGGAGACTGCGTGTTCCTGGACTGCAAAAAATCCTACTCTCATCGGACATCCGACGATCTGTGGCAACTTCGGTGGGTTCATTTCTACGGTCCCAATATGAGCAGCATCTATGATAAATACACCGCACGGGGAGGCAGTCCATGCTTTCATCCCGCGGATCCCGCCCCCTACGACCGGCTTCTGCAGGATCTGTACGCCGTCGCTGCCGGCGAAGATCATGTGCGGGACATGCGCATTTTTGAAAAACTCGCCTCGCTTCTGACACTGCTCATGGAAGAGAGCTGGAATCCGGAAAACAGCCGGCGCGCTTGCTCCAGTAATCAGTATGTGCAGGTTGTAAAAGAAT
>ERZ779627.222-NODE-222-length-13308-cov-5.585981_pt1 | contig 13308 bp, 12 predicted proteins | sample MGYA00514191_ERZ779627 | MGnify/ENA primary metagenome ERZ779627 (study PRJEB29562, sample SAMEA4376705) | mouse gut metagenome | isolation source: Cecum | study: EMG produced TPA metagenomics assembly of the A DSS colitis mouse model was used to assess the... | reverse complement strand
CCGAAATGCTGTTCGATCTTCTCCAGATCGCTTCCGTGAAAATGTTCTTTGCCTTCTGGCATGTGACTCATGTGATCAACTCCTGTCATTTATGTATTGTTACTTTTCACACCCACGCTGGTTTTTCCTGTGGTTGCGCGATCTCCGTATGAGGTGTTATAATGTAACCATTATATACGAACCGGAAAAAAAAGCAACGGGGGCTTGTATGAAAGAGAAAATAATTGATTTCTAAAATGGAATATTCGCGTACGATCAGCCGGGTCTTACGCTGGAGCCGAAGGAGCTTCTGATTCACACGGAACCGGACGGGAGCGTGAAAGGGAGTTTTGTGATCAGTTCGGCGGACGAGCGCAGGATCAAAGGGCTCGTGCATACCGGGATCCCGGGCATGACGCTTCTGAGCGACCGTTTTTTCGCCAGGGCGGCCAGAGTGGAATATACGTATCAGCCCGTACATTTAAGGGCGGGGGAATGCCTGGAGGGCAGTATCTGGCTGGAGACAAGCGCGGGCGAGTACCGTCTTCCGGTGAAGGTTCAGCTTGAGGGAGGAGCCGCGGAGGAGGAAGAGGACAGAAAGCTTCCGGTTATACTGGCGGGAGCAAGAGAACTGCAGATCTGCAGAAGCGGACCCGGGAGACGGGAAGAATGGAAGGCAATGCGGGAACGGGAGGCGGTTTACGCGGAGTTTCAGCGTGTGATTGAGAGGGAGAGAACCGGCGCGTGCACCGGAAGCGAGGCGACGGCGCGGCTTCGGGAGCTGACGGACCGTCTGAAGGAGATCGAGCCGGAATCCGCGCTCGGCCCGCTGGCGGATGCATGGGTGATGCTTCGGGAGGACAGAAAGAAAGAGGCGGGCTGGCTCCTGAAAAAGTACGAGAAAACCCGTCTGCTTCAGCAGAAAGAAGTATCGGTGCGGGCCGCTTTTGTGTATGTGAACGCGCTGCTTTCCGGCGAAGAGAAGGCACTTGGCCAGGCGGTGGCGCAGCTTCAGCGGTTCTATCAGAAATATCCGGAAAACCGGGCGGTTACATGGTTCCTTCTGCAGATGGATCCGAAACTCAGGGATGACAGGCGTATCCGCTATCTGGTGCTGGAGCGGCAGTTCTGCAGCGGCGTCAGAAACCGTCTGTTGTATCAGGAAGCCTGTGCCCTTCTGCGGGAGGATACGGCGCTGTTCACCCGTCTGGAAGCGTTTGCGCTTCAGGTCTTCGGCTGGGCGGCGGCGAAGGGGATGCTGACGGAGGAGCTTGCGCAGTTGATTGCGGTGCAGGCTACAAGGCTGCGGAGATGGTCGCCGCTGGCGGCCAGGCTTCTGAAGACCTGCTATCAGATTCATCCGTCGAAAGAGACGGCGGGCGCGGTGTGCCTGATCGGTATCCGGGGACACCGCACCGACGCGGAGGCATTCCGCTGGTATGAGCGGGGCGTGGAATGGGACGCGAAGATCACCAATCTTTATGAATATTTTATGTACGCGCTGCCCGAGCGCTATCCCAAACTTCTTCCCCGGCAGGTGCTTCTTTATTTTCACTATCATAATACACTGACCAGAGCGCAGAAGACGAAATTTTACTGTAATCTGGTGCGGTACGGGACGCCGGAGGATGCGGCCTGCGAGGAACACCGGAGGCAGCTGCAGGAATTTCTCCTGGAGCAGTTGAAGGGCCGGCAACTGAATGAGTCTCTGGCGTGGCTGTACGGGAGATGTCTTCTGGCGGAGACGCTGGATGAGGAGCTTCTGAAAGCGCTGGCGGACGTGCTGTTCCTTCAGAAGATCACCTGTACGGAGAAACGGATCCGCACGGTGGAGGTTCGTCACGAGCAGCTTCAGGAGACGGTATCCGTGCCGCTGAGCGGGGACTGCGCATATGTGCCGGTTTATACGAAGGACGCGGAAATCACGCTCGTGGACGAGCAGGGCGGGCGTCATCGGCAGTCGGTGGCCTATGAGCGGAAACGGGTCATGATCGAACCTGGTTTTCAGCAGTTGTGCACCGTGCGGCTGAAAGATCATCTGGGGCTGAATCTGTACCTTCTCGACGGAGAGGGCAGACACCGGCTGAAGGAGGAGAACGTCTCTCTTGTATGGAGGATTCTGGAAGAAGACGGTCTGCGCGAATCCTGGCGGCAGGAATTGAAGCTGGAGCTTCTGGAATACGAGAGAAAGCGCGGCAGGCTGGAAAAGCCGGACGAGCGGCTCTGCTTCTCCGAAGCGGAGGCGCTGGGGCTGGCGCGGGATTGTCAGGCCTCCTACATCGAGAGTCTGATCCTTATGAGGGAGGATGACACGGCGCTGCGTCTTCTGTGGAAGAGCGGCTGCCGGGAGGCGGATCCGCGTCTACTGCTGAGTCTTTTGCAGCGTCTTCTGAGAGAGGACAGGTATTCTCGAAGCCTCCTGCTCCCTCTGGCGGAACAGGTATTCCGGAAAGGGCTGTATACGGAACAGGTGGTCGCATTGCTGGCAGGGCGGGGGACGGGAGATACCGGGGAGCTTCTGGCGCTCTGGAAAGCCGGAGAGCAGTTCGGCATGTCCATGCCGGAGCTGGAGGAGCGGATTCTGGTGCAGGCGCTGTTCACGGAGCAGCACATTTGTGAGGCGTTTCCGGTCTTTCAGGCCATGGAGGACCGCGGCGGCGAGTCGGTGCTGAAAGGGGCTTATCTGAATTATCTGAGCTGGTTGGATTTTGTGAAAGGGCAGGAAGTTCCAGAAGGGCTGTTTGACAGTCTGGAGCATCATCTTCTGTGGGAGGACCGTCTCTGTGTAACGGCGGTGCTCGCTTATCTGAAGCAGCTCTCGGTCCTTCTGCTGCTGACGGACGCGCAGAAGCGGCTGGCGGCGGGACTTTTGAACGGACTGAGCGACAAAAACCGGCGGTTTGCGTTTATGGAGACGCTGTACCCGTATTTGGACGGGAAGGGAAAGCCGTGGGACCGGGTGGTGGCGGAATACCGCTGCAATCCGGAGCATAAGGTGGTTCTCCACTATGTCCTCGAATATCACGGGAAGAAGACGTTTGACTATCTTACGGAGCGTCTGTATCCGGTCTGCGGAGGAGTATTTACGAGATCGTTCGTCCTGTTTTACGGGGAGCGTCTGACCTGGTTTATTACCGAGACCGCCGCGGACGGAAGCGAGATTTCCACGGAATGCCGGATTCTGGAAAACCGGGAGGAGCATGTGGAAGGGGAGGACCGTTACAGCCGGCTCTGCCGCATGCAGCAGGCGCTTGACTACAGGCAGGAGCGCGTCCTGAAGAAAATGATGGCCGAGTACGAGGAGCTGAGCGTCCTTGCGGAGGAGAAATTCCGTGTGCGGTAGCGCGGGAAAGGATCATCTGCCCGCATCAGGCTGAAAACCGGCGCAGGTGTGAACGGTGACGAAAGAACAGTTAGAGGATGGACGGAGAATGGGAAAAGAGGCGAACAAAGCAGGGCTGTTCCTTGCAGGAATCGATTATCGGGAAGAATGTCCGAAGGTCTGTTACCGGACGGAGCAGATGCGGGAGCCGCAGCCGCTTCCTCTGGACTTCGGCGGGGAGACCGGGCGGGGCGCGTGTTTTCGCAGGATTCTGTCCGCGCTCAGGCGGTACGGCCGCAAAGAAGCGCTGAGGACGGCCGTCATCCTGCCGGAACTGTCGGAGGAGGGGATCCGGCGGTGTATAAAGGAAGCCTGTGAAGCGGGTTTTTCTGAAGACCGTCTGTCTGTCATGGGAGAGACGGAGAGCGTGGCGCATTTCGTCATGCATCAGACCGGCGATATCTGGCAGCAGAAAGTCTGGCTGCTGGAATTTGGCGCGGAGGAAGTGAAGGCATCCAGCATTGAGGTAAATAAAAGAACGGTCCCCATGGTGGTGAAGGCGGAGGAACCGGAGTACTGGCATACCGGGAGTCTTGCGGACGGGAACCGGGACGAAAGGCTTGTCCGGTATGTGAAGGAGCGGTTCGGCAGAGAGCGTGTCTCCGCGGTGTTTCTGACCGGAACGGATCTGAATGCCGGGGATTACCCGAAAAGCAGGGAGGAGATCTGCTTTCGCAGGAGAGTGTTTCTGGGGGATCAGATTCACGCCCGGGGCGCCTGCATGGCGGCGGGTGAAGCGCCCGGAGAGCGGCCCTATCTGTATCTGGGCGAGCAGACGCTCTTGTATAACGTGGGCATCCGAAGCAGCCGGGGAGGTACGGAGGAGATTTATACGATCGTCGACGCCGGCGTCAACTGGTATGAAGCGAACGGGTCCTGCGAGGTGCTTCTCCTTGAGGAACCCCTGCTGGAGTTCTCTTTTCAGTCCATGCTGGGAGGGGAGCCGATCCGGGGCGGGATGATGCTGAGCGATCTGCCCGGAAGACCGGAGGGGGCCTGCAGACTTCTGGTGGAGGTTCATTTTCCGGCGCCGGCGCAGTGCGAAATCAAAGTGACCGATCTCGGTTTCGGAGAGCTGTACCCCTCGTCGGATCTGTACTGGATAGAATCGTTTGTGCTGGAGGAGGCGGACAATGGGAGCAGTATCCATCTGTAAATATAAAAGAACGAAGACACCGTTTTTCGTGGAGCAGGCGGGAGTCAATCTGTACAGTCTGGAGGAGCTTTCGTATTTTCTGTACCACAATATCTGCCTGGTGGACCGGCAGTTTTTCGATGAGCGGCTGTGCCGCTGGATTCAGGAGGAGGCCGGCAGCAGGGAGCTTGCCGCGAGGCTTCGGAGCGGAATTTCTTCCGGGACGAATTTTCAGAATCTGGTTCTGACGGTTGTCGGCGCGTCCGGCGTTTTTCCGGGCAGGGAACTGTCCGAGCTGGGAGAGCGGATCCGGGGGCTGGTAACTTTGCAGGAACAGGAGCGTCTGAAGCTTCGGGCGGACGAGCTGCTGAACGGACGGAACGAGTGGGCGGCGGCGGAAGAGTACCGGCACATCCTGAAGATGCATCAGAACAGCCGGCTGGGCATGGGGTTCTACGCGGCGGTGTGGAACAATCTCGGCGTATGCTATGCAAGGCAGTTTCTTTTCCGGGAGGCGGCGGACTGTTTTGAAACGTCTTATGAATACCGACCGGACGAGGAAGTGAGAGAGCAGGCGGAGCTTGCCGGGCAACTGTCGGAAGGGGTCCTGCCGGGAGCCGGAAAAAAATGCCCGGACTGCGCCGATCCTCAGAAAAAGCTTTTGCAGTGGGAGAGGGAGTACCGGGGACAGCAGAGATGACGCGCCGGGTGTCCGGACGTCCCGAAAAATATCTTGACAATCCTCCATATTCCTGTTATGATTTCATTGTTGTCATTCTGCTTTACTATGGTAAAGTGGTAGCGAATGGAAATCAGAGGAGGAAAAGAACATGAAAAAGTTAATCGCAGTGATGCTGGCAGGCGCCATGACCGCGGCAATGGTAACCGGATGCGGCGGCGGGAGCGCGGATACACCGGCGGACGCACCGGCTGAGACGGAGGCTCCGGCGGCGGATGCGGCAGGAGCGGACGATGCGCAGGCGGATGCCGGCGAGGGCGCGGCGGCCGAGGAGACGACCGGTGAGAGTGATCTCGCTTATGTGAAAGAGAAGGGAACGCTCGTGGTAGGTATCACGGATTTTGAACCGATGGATTACAAGAGCGAAGACGGAAGCTGGATCGGCTTTGACGCGGATATGGCCAATGCGTTTGCAGAGAGCCTGGGCGTAACGGCCGAATTTGTGGAGATCGACTGGGACAATAAGATCATGGAGCTGGACGGCAAGACGATCGACTGCGTATGGAACGGCATGACGCTGACCGACGAGGTGAAAAGTTCCATGGAATGTTCCAACGCTTACTGCAACAACGCGCAGATCGTGATCGTTCCGGCGGACAAGAAAGACCAGTATCAGGATGTGGAGAGTCTTTCCGGCCTGAACTTCGCGGTGGAAGCCGGGAGCGCGGGCGAGAAGGAAGTCGGCGCGCTGGGGCTTGAGTTTACGCCGGTGAAAGCGCAGTCCGACGCGTTGATGGAAGTGGCGGCAGGTACTTCCGACGCGGCGGTGATCGATTCCCTGATGGCGGCGGCAATGGTAGGAGAGGGTACCGGCTATGCGGATCTGACGTATACGGTAGGCCTGAACAGTGAAGAATACGGCGTCGGTTTCCGCAAGGGTTCGGATCTGGCGGCGGCGCTGAACGATTTCTTCGTGACCAGCTATCAGGACGGCAGCATGCTTGAGGCTGCGGAAACCTACGGCGTGCAGGCGGCAGTGATTGAGCAGAAGTAAATATTTGCGTAAGAACAGAGGGCGGAGCCTTTTCGCCCTCTGCTTTTTTCTTATGCACACGGGCAGAGGAAGACGGCGCTTCCCTGCTTGATTGATGCACACGGGCATCCGGAGGAAGAAATAAAGTGAGAGAAGGCAGGATGAGTGTATGGAATTGATGCTGGAACAGATGCCGATCGTCATACGGTCGCTGAACGTGGGTTTTTTGCAGACATTAAAACTTTTCGCGGTGACGCTGCTGGGAGCGGTTCCGCTGGGACTGGTGATCGCATTTGGTTCCATGTCGCGTTTTCGGCCGCTGAGTTATGTGACTAAAGTGATTGTGTGGATTATACGCGGAACGCCGCTGATGATCCAGCTTCTGATCATCTATTATTTTCCGGGGCTGGTGCTGAAGAACCCGATCTGGGGCGGCGGAGAGACCGGCCGCTTTCTGGCGGCGTCCGTTTCGTTTATCTTTAATTACGCCTGCTATTTTTCGGAGATCTACCGGGGCGGGATTCAGAGCGTGCCGGTGGGACAGGAAGAGGCCGGACTGGTTCTTGGTATGACCAGAAGCCAGATTTTTTTCCGGGTCACGCTTCTGCAGATGATCAAGCGCATCGTGCCGCCCATGTCCAATGAGATTATCACGCTGGTAAAGGACACGTCTCTGGCGCGGATTATCGCGCTGCAGGAGATTATCTGGGCAGGTCAGGCGTTCATGAAAGGTTCCCAGGGAATCTCCGGAGCGATCTGGCCCCTGTTCTTCACGGCGGTCTATTATCTGATTTTCAGCGGGCTTTTGACCGTGCTTCTGGGAAGACTGGAGAGGAAGCTGGACTATTTTCGGTAACGGGGCGGAAGCGGGACGTACCGGTTCGGGAGCGTCCGGGCGGCAAAAAGGCCGGGGCGGGATCTTTTTATCCGGCCGGCCGGTGCGAAGCGGAATTTTGATCAGGAGGGTATCATATGGCGATACTGGAAGTAGAACATATCTGTAAATCATTTGAAAAAACGGAAGTCCTGAAGGATATCAGCTTTTCTCTGGAGGAGGGGCAGGTACTCTCCATCATCGGTTCTTCCGGAAGCGGCAAGACGACGCTGCTTCGGTGTCTGAACTTTCTGGAGCGTCCGGACCGCGGCGTTATCCGCGTATGTGGGGAGACGCTGTATGACAGCGCGAATCCCATCTCCATGCAGGACGGCGAAATCCGTAAGAAAAGGCTCCATTTCGGGCTGGTGTTCCAGTCCTTCAATTTGTTTCCCCAGTATACGGCGCTGGAAAACGTCATGCTGGCGAAGGAGCTTCTGGCAAAAGAGCAGCCGGACTACAAAGCGAGAAAAAAAGAGATTCATGAGGAGATCCGGGTGCTGGCGGAAGAACTGCTGCGGCAGATGGGACTTTCCGACCGCAGGAACAACTATCCTCATCAGCTCTCCGGCGGTCAATGCCAGCGTGTGGCCATCGCCCGTGCACTGGCGCTGAAACCGGATATTCTCTGTTTTGACGAACCGACCTCGGCGCTCGATCCGGAGCTGACAGGGGAGGTATTGAAGGTCATGAAGGAACTGGCGGATCAGAAGACGACGATGATCATCGTAACTCATGAGATGGCTTTTGCCCGGGATGTGGCGAGCCATGTGATCTTTATGGATGACGGCTGTATTCTGGAGCAGGGAACGCCCAGGCAGGTGTTTGAGCATTCCCACGAGGAGCGGACGAGACAGTTTCTGTCCCGGTTCACACAGGGCTGAAATTGAAATCGAAGGCAGAAAGAAATGCTTTACACCTCGGGCACTTATTGCTATAATGAAGGCACCTTACAGACAGCGTCTTTTTTATAGAAAGAGGTGAACCGTGTGCCGGGTGAGAAAGAGATGATCAATCAGTTGATTGATGCCTACGCGAATCTTCAGCGGATCAAAAATGCGGAGAATGTGGAAAAGGAGCTGGAATATCAGTTGAGGCTGGTAAGAGCAAAACTGGAATCGTTTGGTATTGTCACAAGTGATCTGGACCTGAAATAACGAATGTGAGAAAAAAGAGAAACAAAAAGGACGGGAAGAGCAGTTATGGAAAAGAAAGAACTTCTGTATGAAGGCAAGGCAAAGAAGGTATATACGACCGGGGATCCGGATGTGCTGATCGTATCCTACAAGGACGACGCGACCGCATTCAACGGACAGAAGAAGGGAACCATCGTGGGAAAGGGTGCGATCAACAACCGCATGAGCAATCATGTATTCCGGCTGGTGGAAAAAGCGGGCGTACCGACGCATCTGATCGAAGAACTGAACGACCGCGAGACGGCGGTGAAGAAAGTGGAGATCGTCCCTCTGGAGGTGATCGTCCGTAATGTGGCGGCGGGCAGCTTCTCCAAACGGCTCGGAGTGCCGGAGGGAACACCGTTTACCGCTCCTACGCTGGAGTTCAGCTATAAGAACGACGAGCTGGGCGATCCGCTGATCAACGATTACTTTGCGATTGCGCTCAATCTTGCCACAAGGGAAGAGATTGAGAAGATTACGGAATACGCGTTTAAGGTCAATGAGGTGTACAAAGCGTATTTTGCGGAACTGGGAATTGATCTGATTGACTTCAAGATCGAGTTCGGCCGTTATAAAGGGGAGATCCTTCTGGCGGACGAGACGTCGCCGGATACGTGCAGACTGTGGGATTCCAAGACGCATGAGAAGCTGGACAAGGACCGTTTCCGCAGGGATCTTGGAAATGTGGAAGAGGCGTATCAGGAAGTGTTTAAGAGGCTGGGCCTTTCATAGGAAGATAAGCGCAGGAGCGGGGACAGCGCCGAAAGCGGCTGTTCCCGGCTGCCGGCGCTTTCTTTTTTATGCACACGGGCGTCCAGAGGAACAATGTCAGCAAACTGACGGACGCCCGGTGCGCGCACAGGGTAAGACGGCCCTTCCCCTGCGCGATTATAAACGGGCGTCCAGAGGAGAGATGTCAGCAGGTATTGAGAAAGGATGGAAAATATGAGTACAGACAGATATCAAAGTCCCTTATCCGAGCGTTATGCCAGCAGAGAGATGCAGTATATTTTCTCGCCGGATAAAAAATTCCGTACGTGGAGAAGGCTGTGGATCGCGCTGGCGGAGACCGAGAAAGAGCTGGGACTTCCGATTACGCAGGAACAGATCGACGAACTGAAAGCCCATGCGGAGGACATCAATTACGAGGTGGCGAGGGCGCGGGAGAAGGAAGTGCGCCATGACGTCATGTCCCACGTCTATGCTTACGGCGTACAGTGCCCGAAGGCGAAGGGGATCATCCATCTGGGAGCGACCTCCTGCTATGTGGGTGACAATACGGACATTATCGTGATGACCGAAGCGCTTCGACTGGTGCGCAGAAAACTGATCAACGTCATTGCCGAGCTGGCGAAATTTGCGGAACAGTATAAAGAACTTCCCACGCTGGCGTTCACTCATTTTCAGCCGGCTCAGCCGACGACCGTGGGGAAGCGGGCTTCCTTGTGGCTGCAGGAGTTCTGCATGGATCTGGAAGACGTGGAATATGTGCTCGGCACCATGAAACTTCTCGGTTCGAAAGGAACGACGGGGACGCAGGCGAGCTTTCTGGAGCTGTTTGAAGGCGATCAGGCGACCATTGACCGGATCGATCCGATGATTGCCGAAAAGATGGGCTTTCAGGAGTGTGTGCCGGTATCCGGGCAGACGTATTCCAGAAAGACGGACACGAAGGTCCTGAACGTGCTGGCAGGCATCGCGGCCAGCGCTCATAAAATGTCCAATGATATCCGCCTGCTGCAGCATCTGAAGGAGGTAGAGGAGCCGTTTGAAAAATCTCAGATCGGTTCCTCGGCCATGGCGTACAAGAGAAATCCCATGCGGAGCGAACGCATCGCCTCTCTGTCCAGATATGTGATGATCGACGCGCTGAATCCGGCGATTACCTCCGCGACGCAGTGGTTTGAGCGCACGCTGGATGATTCCGCCAACAAGAGGCTGTCCGTCCCGGAAGGCTTTCTGGCCGTCGACGGGATTCTGGATCTGTGTCTGAATGTGGTGGACGGGCTGGTGGTCTATCCGAAAGTGATCGAGAAGCGCCTGATGAGCGAACTGCCGTTCATGGCCACGGAAAATATTATGATGGATGCGGTGAAGGCGGGCGGAGACCGGCAGGAGCTGCATGAAAAGATCCGCACGCTCTCCATGGAGGCCGGGAAGAACGTGAAGGCGCAAGGAAAGGAAAACAACCTTCTGGAGCTGATCGCGGCGGATCCCGCGTTCCATATGACGCTGGAAGAGCTGCAGGCGTGCATGGAGCCGTCCCGCTATGTAGGCCGAAGCGCCGTGCAGGTGGAGGCGTTTTTGAAAAAGGTGGTCCATCCGATTCTGGAGGCGAACAAAGAGCTGCTGGGCATGAGCGCGGAGATCAGCGTGTAAGTCAAAGAGTCCGCGGCAGGCCGTCAAAAGTGTCGGGAGGTTTTCTCTATGTACAGTTATCATTTTCGGGAATGGCTGTCGTTTTTCTACTTTTACTGTATTTTCGGCTGGTGCTTTGAATCGGCTTATGTGACGCTGAAGAACCGGCATCTGACGAACCGGGGGTTCCTCAGGGGCCCCTGGCTTCCCCTGTACGGGAGCGGCGCGATTCTGGTGCTGTGGCTGACGCTTCCCTTTCATGAGACGCCGGTCCTGGTTTATGTGGTCGGGGCGCTGGGCGCGACGGCGCTGGAATACGTGACCGGGGAGACGATGGTGAGATGGTTCCGGGTACGGTACTGGGACTACAGCGACCAGAGATTCCAGTATAAAGGGCATATCTGTCTGAGCTCGTCGATTGCCTGGGGCTTTTTAAGCCTGCTGATGGTTTATGTGGTGCATAAGCCGGTGGAGCAGCTTATTTTCCGGATACACGAGGAAGCAGTGTCGGTGCTGACTTTTGCAGTCACGGTCTGCATCGTATACGATTTCAGCAATGCATTCCGCAAGGCGATGGATCTGCGCGCGATGCTGATTCAGGCGGAGCAGATCTGCGCGGAGCTGGAGCAGCGGGCGGCGGAGAAGCGGCGCGTGCTGGAAGCGGCGGCGGTGTTCGCGAAGGCGGCCGTGGAAGAACGGATCGAGGAGAAAAAGGAACGCGCGGAACAGTCGAAGGAAGAGCTGCTCAAAAGAGTGGAGGGCGAGATCGGCCGTCTGCAGGAGATGCAGGAGCAGTTGAAAGAACGGATGGTCCAGAAGGCGGCGCTTCTTGGGAAGCACAATCCCGGTTTCCGTCTTATGGCAAATGTGCCGGATATGGAAGAGATCCGGGAGAGGGTGCACCGGCTGCAGAGACGGCTGGAGGAACGGAAATAGACAGCAGAGATCAAAATAAATGTTTTTATTAAGCTGTTTTTCTGGTATAATATTGATAGATACAGGAGCAGAGCTGAAAGAGGCGCTGCTCTTTTTCTGCATAAATACGGAGGAAGGTTTGTGCCATGCGGAGAAATTGTACCAGATAATTCACCGAATTTTCACAGATTATCACTTGACATTGTTAGAAATCTAACATATAATCAGTTAGACTTCTAACAATAAAAGGAGGGATGGACGTGAATGACGATGGTTATCCCATGCGGGAGCTGGTGAATCTGAATTGTATCTGGCACCGGGTGATTGAAAAACGAATGTCGGATCTGGGGCTGACTTCGATCCAGAGCCGGATGCTTGGATACGTCTATTTTCAGCGCCGTCAGGAGAAGAAGGTGTTCCAGAGAGAACTGGAAGAAGAATTTAAGATACGGAAATCTTCGGTTACGAGCGTCATCCAGATTCTGGAGAAAAAGGGGCTGGTGAGGCGCATCGGAGTTCCCGGAGACGCGAGAAAGAAGGAACTGGTGCTGACGGAGCAGGGAATCGCGGTTCAGGAGACGGTTCTGGGTCGTCTGGACCGTCTCGAAGCCATGGTCAACCAGACGCTGACCGAAGAGGAGCGAAGGCTCTGGTTCTCGTGTATCCGGAAAATAGAGGCAAGACTTGAGGAGGCAGAATATGATTAAAAGATTGACAGCCTATATCGGAGAATTTAAGAGAGATACGGCGCTTGCTCCGCGCTGCGTGATCCTGGAAGTGATTCTGGAGGTCCTGCTGCCGGTTCTGATGGCTTCGGTCATCGACCGCGGAGTGGAGGCCGGAGATATGAACTATGTGGTGAAGCTGGGCGTTGTCATGCTCGTCGTCGCCATGCTCTCCCTTCTGGCGGGCACCCTGTCGGGAGTGTTCGCAGCCAGGGCGTCCATGGGCTTCGGACGGAATCTGCGCAAGGCCATGTATGACAACATTCAGGATTTTTCGTTCCAGAATATTGACCACTTTTCCACGGCGGGCCTGGTGACCCGTATGACCACCGACGTGACCAACGTACAGAACGCGTTCCAGATGATTATCCGCATGTTCGTGCGGGCGCCGATCATGATGATTTCGGCCCTGTTCATGTGCGTGACGATCAGTCCCCGACTGTCGCTGATCTTTCTGGCGGCGCTGATCTTTCTCGGATGCGTGCTGGCCTTTGTTATCACCCGGGCGTTTCCGCTCTTTGACGAGATGTTCAAAGGGTACGACCGGCTCAATGCCAGCGTGCAGGAGAATCTGACCGGCATCCGCGTGGTGAAGGCGTACGTGCGGGAGGGCCATGAGCGGGAGAAATTCCGCGGTGCAACGAAGAATCTGAAAGATCTCAGCGTCCATGCGGAGCGTCTGGTCGTGATGAACCAGCCGGTCATGCAGTTTACGGTCTACACCTGCATCATGCTGGTGTCCTGGTTCGGAGCGAAGCTGATCGTGGTGGACGAAACGATGACGACCGGACAGCTTATGAGCCTGTTTACCTATACCATGCAGATTCTCATGAGCCTGATGATGATCTCCATGATCTTTGTCATGACGACCATGGCCCGCTCTTCCGCCGAGCGGATTGTGGAGGTGCTGGATGAAAAAAGCACGCTCACCGATCCCATGCATTCGGTTCTGGAGGTGGAGGACGGTTCCATCCGGTTTGATCACGTAAATTTCTCCTACAGCGACGACCGGGAGAAATGTGTGCTGCGGGATGTGAATCTGGAGATCCG
>ERZ779627.221-NODE-221-length-13309-cov-4.616191_pt1 | contig 13309 bp, 12 predicted proteins | sample MGYA00514191_ERZ779627 | MGnify/ENA primary metagenome ERZ779627 (study PRJEB29562, sample SAMEA4376705) | mouse gut metagenome | isolation source: Cecum | study: EMG produced TPA metagenomics assembly of the A DSS colitis mouse model was used to assess the... | reverse complement strand
GGAAATAAATTCCTGCAGCTCTTTGATTTTTTCTTCTTTCTTTTTGTTGGCTTCTTTCATTTGCTTGATCAGAAGCTGACTGGATTCATACCAGAAATCGTAGTTGCCGGCGTAGAGCTGGATTTTGCCGTAGTCGATGTCCGCGATGTGGGTGCAGACCTTATTCAGGAAATAGCGGTCATGGGAAACCACGATGACCGTGTTGTCAAAATTGATGAGAAATTCCTCCAGCCAGGCGATGGCGTCCAGATCCAGGTGGTTGGTGGGCTCGTCGAGGAGCAGGATATCCGGATTGCCGAACAGGGCCTGCGCCAGCAGGATCTTCACCTTCTGAGCGCCGGTCAGGTCTTTCATCAGAGCGTAGTGGAACTCCGTCTCGATTCCGAGGCCGTTTAACAGCGTGGAAGCGTCGGATTCCGCCTCCCAGCCGTCCATGTCCGCGAATTCCGCCTCCAGCTCGCTGGCGCGGATTCCGTCCGCGTCCGTGAAATCTTCTTTGGCGTAGATGGCGTCTTTTTCCTTCATGATTTCATAGAGTCTTGCGTTCCCCATGATTACCGTGTCAATGACCGGATATTCGTCGTACTGAAAATGGTCCTGCTTGAGGAAGGAGAGACGCTGTCCCGGAGTGACGGCGATCTCGCCGCTGGTGGAATCCAGCTCTCCCGAAAGGATTTTCAGGAACGTGGACTTGCCGGCGCCGTTGGCGCCGATCAGTCCGTAACAGTTTCCTTCCGTGAACTTTATATTCACGTCTTCAAAGAGGGCTTTTTTGCCCAGACGAAGCGTTACGTTATTCGCACTGATCATAAAATCAACCTTTCTTACCGATGAAAATGCTTATTTATAATACACCATTCTATATTGTAACGGAAAATTTTGTTTTTGCAAGCATTTTTCAAAAATTGTACTTTAGAAATGAGGAAGATTGTGGTATGATAAGAATATCAAAATACTTCTTAATACACGGAAGGGGTTTATCTATGAGAAAAATTTTATTTGCGGCATCAGAGTGCGTACCTTTTGTGAAGACCGGCGGTCTCGCGGACGTATGCGGAGCGCTCCCGAAAGGATTCAACAAAGAAGAGTGGGATGTTCGTGTGGTGATTCCGAACTATACCTGCATTCCGGACAAGTTCCGGAATAACTTCAGGTACATCACTCATTTTTATATGGGAACAGGAACCTATAATCCAGGCGCGCATGTGGGTGTGATGACGTACGAGCTGGACGGCGTCACTTACTACCTGATTGACAATCTGGTCTATTTCGGAGGCGCGAAGCCTTATGGAGATTTCCGGACGGACATCGAAAAATTCGCGTTTTTCTCCAAGGCGGTGCTGTCCATCCTTCCGATTGTAGGGTTCCGTCCGGACTTGATTCACTGCCACGACTGGCAGACCGGCCTGATTCCGGTCTATCTGAAGACCGAGTTTGCGGCGGGCGATTTCTATCAGGGCATCAAGACGATTATGACGATTCACAATCTGAGATTCCAGGGCATCTGGGATATTGAGACGATGCAGGGACTGACCGGCCTGCCGGATTACGTGTTCACGCCGGATAAGCTGGAGTTCAAGAGAGACGCCAACATGCTCAAGGGCGGTCTGGTCTACGCGGATTATATCACCACCGTCAGCGAGACTTACGCGTACGAGATTCAGACGCCGATGTACGGCGAGGGCCTGGACGGCCTGCTGTCCGCGAGACATATGGATCTGCGCGGCATCGTGAACGGCATTGATTATGAAATCTGGAATCCGGATACGGACGAGAAGATTGACAAGAAGTATAAACTGAAGACCTTTAAGAAAGGCAAGGCGGCCAACAAGCGCGCGCTTCAGGAGGCGCTGGGGCTGACTGTGGATGAGAACAAGATGCTGATCGGCCTGATCTCCCGTCTGACCGACCAGAAGGGTCTGGATCTGATCGCGGAGGTGATGGAGCAGATCGTGGACGACAACACGCAGTTTGTGGTCATCGGTACCGGAGATCAGAGGTACGAGGACATGTTCCGTCATTATGCGTGGAAATATCCGGATAAGGTGTCGGCGAACATCTACTATGCGGATGAGCTGTCCCATAAGCTCTACGCGGCGGCGGATGCGTTCCTGATGCCCTCGGCTTTCGAGCCCTGCGGGTTGACGCAGCTGATCTCCTTCCGCTACGGCACGGTTCCGATTGTCCGTGAGACCGGCGGTCTGAAAGATACGGTAGAGCCATATAATGAATATGAAGGAAAAGGCGACGGATTCTCCTTTACAAATTACAATCCATGGGATATGATGGAAGTAATCAATTACGCAAAATACACATATTTCGTACACCGGAAAGAGTGGGATGAGATGGTTGCACGAGGCATGCAGAAGGATTTCTCATGGGATGCATCCAGATACAAATATGAGGGGATCTATTCCTGGCTGATCGGCTGGTAGATTCTGTCACGTAAAGGCGGGGAGGCTCCGGGAGGAGGCTCCCCTGTCTCGTTATGCACACGGGCGTCCAGATGAAATAGGTCAGCAAGCTGACGGACGCCCGGTGCGCGAGTAGGGGAAGATAAATCTTCCCTGCTCGATTGTGCCCAAAGGCAGAGAAGACGGGGCGCGGCCGGGCGGCGGTTTTACTGCGGTGCCGGGCCCGGGGATGAGGCACGGAGGATAAAATTGGGGGTTGTATGCAAAAGATATTAGTTGCGGAGGATTCGGAACTGAATCGGGAACTGCTGTGCGAGATCCTGAAGGAAGAGTATGTTGTGGAAACGGCCGGAGACGGCCGGCAGGCGCTGGAAACGCTTGCGCTGCATACCGGGGAGACAGCGGCGGTGCTTCTGGACCTGCATATGCCGAAGCTGGACGGTTTTGCGGTTTTGAAGGAGATGAGGAAGAAAGGATGGCTCGGAAGGATTCCGGTGCTGGTCATCAGCAGCGAACCGGCGGTGGCGGTGGAAAACCAGTGCTTTGACCTTGGAGTGTCGGATTTTATCCACAAGCCGTTTGAAAGTTCGATCGTAAAAAACCGGGTGAGAAATGCCATCGAGCTTTTTACCTGCAAGAACCAGTTGGAGCAGAAGGTGGAAGAACAGGCCCAGAAGCTGGAAAGGCAGTACGAGATCATTCAGAGGCAGGCGAAGAAGCTGAGGGAAGCAAAGCCTTTTAACCGCCTGATGACCGAGTATACTTCCGCGATCATGGAAGTGGAGACAAAGCTGAAAGTGCTGAACGCGGAATTTTCTCAGGAATATAACCGTAATCCGTTTGAATCCATCAAGACCAGGCTGAAGTCACCGGAGAGTATTTCGGAAAAACTGGAGCGCAAGGGATTTCCCTTCACGGTGGAGAGCATCCAGGAGAACCTGACGGATGTGGCGGGTGTCCGGGTCATCTGCTCGTTTCCGGACGATATTTACCGTCTGGCGGATCTTCTGACCGGACAGGACGATATCGTCCTCATCAGGAAGAAGGATTACATTCAGAATCCCAAACCGAACGGCTATCGAAGCCTGCACCTGATTCTCAGCGTTCCGATCTTTCTGTCCAATGAGAAGAAATATATGAATGTGGAAGTACAGTTCCGCACCATCGCCATGGATTTCTGGGCGAGTCTGGAACATAAGCTGAAATACAAGCGGAATGTGAACGAGGCGGACGAAATCGTGAGCCAGTTAAAAATGTGCGCGGATTCCATCGAGAGGCTGGACTACCAGATGCAGGAGATCCGCAACCGGATTGATCGGTCGCGATGCTGACGCGCGGGCCGGCGGCGCGGAGGAAAGCGCCGGCCGGGGAGAAGGAAAGGAGTGTCGGAACATGCGGAAGGTGATACTTGCATCCGGATCGCCCAGAAGGAAAGAACTTCTGAAGCAGATCGGGGTGTCATTTGAAGTGTGCAGATCCGGGAGCGAGGAAGTGATCGCTTCCCCGGTTCCCTCGGAGGCCGTAAAGGAGCTGTCCGCCCGGAAAGCCCGGGAGGTTGCCGCGGCGTGCGGCGGAGACGTGATTATCGGTGCGGATACGGTGGTGGCCGTGGAAGGTCAGATTCTGGGGAAGCCAAAAGACAGGGACGACGCCCTGCGGATGCTCGCGCTTCTGCAGGGAAGGGAGCATGAGGTGATTACCGGAGTGACGGTGATTCTGGGCGCTTCAGGGAAAACAATCTCGTTTGCGGAGACGACGAAAGTGCGGGTGTATCCGATGACAAAAGCGCAGATGGAGCGCTACGTGGACACCAAAGAACCGATGGACAAGGCGGGAGCTTACGGGATTCAGGGCTTTTTCGCCGCGTATGTGTCCGGAATCGAAGGCGATTACAACAATGTGGTCGGACTTCCTGTGGGAAGGCTTTATCAGGAAGTGCTGGCGGAGGGGATCGACCTTCTGGCGGACGGGACGCGGAACGAAGGCGGGAGAGGAGACGATGAGATTTGTGATACAGAGAGTGGAGCAGGCGTCCGTGACGGCGGGCGGCAGGGTTCTCGGCGAGATCGGCAGGGGGTTCCTGGTTCTGATCGGCGTGTCGGATACGGATACGAGAGAAACAGCGGACAGGATGGTGAAGAAGATGCTGGGACTTCGCATCTTCGAGGACGAGAACGGGAAGACGAATCTGGATCTTCGCACGGTAGGCGGAGAACTGCTTCTGGTGTCTCAGTTTACGCTGTATGCGGACTGCAGAAGAGGAAACCGTCCCGGCTTTACACGGGCCGGCAAACCGGACATGGCGAACGCCATGTATGAATATATCATTGAAAAATGCAGGGAGCAGTTTCCGGCAGTGGAGCGGGGAGAATTTGGCGCGGATATGAAAGTCGCGCTGTTAAACGACGGTCCGTTCACGATTTTGTTGGATTCTGAGGAACTATGAGAGAAATCTGGTTGCTATTTCCATGATTTGTGGTAAAATATTTATATCTCAGAGGAAAAGCAGAGGTGCCATATGAAACGTGTACTATTGAAACTGAGCGGGGAAGCGCTGGCAGGAGAAAAGCATACCGGCTTTGACGAGGCTACCTGTATCCGGGTGGCAGAGCAGGTGAAGACCGTTATGGAAGACGGGCTTCAGGTGGGGATCGTCATCGGCGGCGGCAATTTCTGGAGAGGCCGGACCAGTGAGAACATCGACCGCGCCAAATCGGACCAGATCGGGATGCTGGCTACGGTGATGAACTGTATCTATGTATCAGAGATCTTTCGGAGCGTGGGGCTGAAGACGAAAATCTTCACGCCGTTTACCTGTGGCCCGATGGCGGAGCTGTTTACAAAGGATGCGGCGGTCGAGTGTCTGGAGAAAGGGATGGCAGTGTTTTTCGCGGGCGGGACCGGACATCCGTACTTTTCCACGGATACGACGACGACGCTGAGAGCCGTCGAGATCGAGGCGGACGTGATTCTGCTGGCGAAAGCGGTGGACGGGGTTTATGACAGCGATCCCAAGCTGAATCCGAAAGCGGAGAAATACCGTGAACTTCCGATTCAGACGGTGATCGATCAGAAGCTGGGTGTGATGGATCTGACCGCGTCGATTATGTGTATGGAGAACCGGATGCCGATGCTGGTATTCGGGCTGAACGGGGAGGACAGCATCATCCGGACGGTAAGGGGTGAATGTTCGGGGACGAAAGTAACCGTATAAGATGCAGATAGAAAAGAATAACAGAGGGGAATAACTACTATGGAAGAAAAATTACAGCCGTTTGAAACCAAGATGAAAAAATCTTATGAGTCGCTGCTTCGGGATTACGCGGCAATCCGCGCCGGACGCGCCAATCCGCATGTGCTCGATAAGATCAAAGTGGATTATTACGGAACGCCGACGCCGCTTCAGCAGGTGGGCAATATCTCTGTGCTGGAGGCGCGTATCATCCTCATCCAGCCCTGGGAGAAAAAGATGATCCGTGAGATCGAGCGTGCGATTAACACCTCGGATTTGGGCATCAATCCGACCAATGACGGCTCCGCGATTCGTCTGGTATTTCCGGAACTGACCGAGGAGCGCCGCAAAGCGCTGGCAAAAGAAGTGAAGAAAAAAGGCGACGAGGCGAAGGTTGCGATCCGCAACATCCGCCGGGATGCCAACGAGACGTTCAAGAAGATGAACAAGAACAATGAGCTGACGGAGGACGATCAGAAGAATCTGGAGACGAAGGCGCAGAAGCTCACGGATAAATACATCGCGGAGATTGACAAGGCCGTCGAGGAGAAGACAAAGGAAATTATGACGGTGTAACCGCAGGAAGGTTTGCAACAGAGGGATGCAGCAAAAGCTTTGCTGCACCTTTGTTTTATGCATACGGGCGCCCAGAGGAGGATTGTCAGCAAAGCTGACGGGCGCCCGATGCGCGAATAGGGAAGAAACCTTCCCTGCTCGATTACATACGGGCGTCCGGATGAAACAGGTCGGCAGGCTGACGGGCGCCCGGTGCGCAGGCAGGGAAAAACGTTTTCCCGCCTGGATTCTGCGGAGTATAAAGGAGGCTGTTTGTATGAAGGTTCCACAGCATGTGGCGATTATTCTGGACGGAAACGGACGCTGGGCGAAGGCGAAAGGGATGCCGCGCAATTACGGTCATGTACAGGGTGCGAAAAACGTGGAACGTATCTGCGAGGACGCTTACCACATGGGCATTAAATATCTGACCGTTTACGCGTTTTCCACGGAGAACTGGAGGCGTTCAAAGGACGAGGTGGATGCGCTGATGTCTCTCCTGCGCAGTTATATGAAGACCTGTGTGAAAACCGCGAAGAAGAATCATATGAGGGTGCGCGTGATCGGAGACAAGACCGGTCTTGCGCAGGACATCCAGGACAGCATCGCCAATCTCGAACGGGAGTCGAAGGACCAGGACGGATTGAACTTCACCATCGCCATCAATTACGGGAGCCGCGACGAGATCCGCCGGGGTGTCCAAAAGATCATAAAGGAGGGCATCCGCCCGGAGGAGGTCACGGAAGAGGTGATCTCGGATCATCTGGATACGGCGGGCATTCCCGACCCGGATCTTCTGATTCGGACGAGCGGGGAACTTCGCCTGTCCAATTATCTGATGTGGCAGCTTGCCTACGCAGAATTCTATTTTACGGATGTGCCCTGGCCGGATTTTGACAAAGTGGAGCTTGAGAAAGCGATTGAAAAATACAATCAGAGGGATCGCAGATATGGCGGAGTAAAGGAAGAGCTGAAAGGGGAATCCTGATGAAATCTTTTTTGACAAGGCTGATCAGCGGTATGGTTCTGGTGCTGCTGGTCTTCGGAAGCTGCTGGTTCGGCGGACTGCTGCTTGGCTTTTTCGTGGCGGTGATCGGGTATATCGGTCTGGATGAATATTATAAAGTATTCGGCATGAGCATCACGAAAGGAATCGGCAGGATTGGATTTGTGGGAGCCGGGCTGTGGACGGCGATGCTGCTGGCAACGACGGAGGCGGGGCTTCCTAACGGCGCGGAGTTAAGATTGCTGGCGCTTTTGTCCGCTTTCATACTTCTGATGGCGGTCTATGTGTTTGCGTTTCCCAGGTATGACACCGCGCAGGTGATGACCGCATTTTTCGGCATTGTCTACGTGCCGGTGATGCTGAGCTTTATCTATCTGACCCGGATGCTGGAAGTCGGCTTCTCCCTGGTGTGGCTGATCTTTTTCTGCTCGTGGGGGTGCGACACGTTTGCCTACTGTACGGGGATGCTGGTGGGAAGACACAAACTGGCGCCGGTTCTGAGTCCGAAAAAATCCATTGAAGGCGCTGTCGGCGGAGTCGTGGGCGCCGCGGCGCTGGGCGCTGCGTACGCGGCCGCCACCGGTGCGCCGGCCGTGATCTATGCCGTGATCTGCGCCGGGGGAGCAGTGGCTTCTCAGGTGGGAGATCTGGCGGCTTCCGCGGTGAAGCGGCAGCACGGAATCAAAGATTACGGGAAGATCATTCCGGGACACGGGGGGATTCTGGACCGGTTCGACAGCGTGATTGCGACGGCGCCGATGATTTATCTTCTGGCCGTCGTGCTGGTGAAGTTGTCATAATATAAGTCCGGATGCGGAACTTTGAAGGCGCAGTTTTACGGACCGGCGCGTAATTTCCAACTATACAGGAGAGAATACCATGAGAAAGATAGCAGTACTTGGTTCTACCGGTTCCATCGGGACACAGACGCTGGAAGTCGTGCGGAACAACAAAGATCTTGAAATTACCGCGCTGGCGGCGGGAAACAACATTGAACTTCTGGAGGCGCAGATTCGGGAATTTCGTCCGTCTCTCGCGGCCGTGTGGACGGAGGAAAAGGCCAGAGAGCTGCGGATACGCGTGGCGGATCTGAACGTCCGGGTCGCGGCGGGCATGGAAGGGCTTCTGGAGGCGGCCGTACAGCCGGAGTCGGAGCTTCTGGTGACGGCCATCGTCGGAATGATCGGCATCCGCCCCACAATCGCGGCCATGAAGGCGGGCAAGGATATTGCGCTGGCGAATAAGGAGACGCTGGTGACGGCCGGGCATCTGATCATGCCGCTGGCCAGGGAACAGGGCGTCCGTATCCTGCCGGTGGACAGCGAACACAGCGCGATCTTCCAGTGTCTGCATGGAGAAAATCGGGGCGGACTGCATAAAATATTACTGACCGCTTCCGGCGGACCCTTCCGGGGAAAGAAAAAAGAAGAACTGAAACATGTGCAGGTGGAGGACGCGCTGAAGCATCCCAACTGGTCGATGGGGCGCAAGATCACGATTGACTCCGCCACCCTGGTCAACAAAGGGCTGGAGATGATGGAAGCCAGATGGCTGTTCGGCGTGGAGCCGGAGAACATCGAGATTGTGGTCCAGCCTAAGAGCATCATCCATTCCATGGTGGAGTTCGTGGACGGAGCGGTTATCGCGCAGCTCGGCACGCCGGATATGAAGCTGCCGATTCAATACGCCCTCTGTTATCCGCAGAGACGTTATCTTCCCGGGGAGCGTCTGGACTTCGGGACGCTTTCTCAGATCACTTTTGAGAAGCCGGATATGGAGAATTTCCCGGGACTTGGCCTGGCGTTTGAGGCGGCCAAAGCGGGCGGAAGCCTTCCGACGGTATACAACGCGGCAAACGAGCGGGCGGTCGCCCTGTTTCTGGACCGCAGAATCGGATTTCTGGAGATTCCGGAACTGATCAAGGCGTGTATGGACGCGCACAAAGTTCTGGAGAATCCTTCGGTGGAGGAGATTCTTCAGACCGAAGCGGAGGCCTATGAGAGGATCGACGCGAAGATGCGCAGCCGGGAAGGCGGACGCGGAACAGGGAAGTAAGATAGAAAGCAGGTGGTTGATTGAGTATCCTACTGGCGCTGTTGATCTTCAGCGCCCTTGTGATTGTCCATGAACTTGGACATTTTCTGCTGGCGAAAAAGAACGGGATCACCGTCACGGAATTTTCCGTCGGCATGGGTCCGCGGCTTTTGAGCCATGAATGGGGCGGGACCCGTTATTCGCTGAAGCTTCTTCCTTTTGGCGGTTCCTGCATGATGGTGGGGGAAGAAGAAGAGAGCGACGAGGAGGGATCTTTTGGAAGCAAGTCCGTAGGGGCGAGGATTGCCGTTATAGCGGCCGGTCCGGTCTTTAATTTTCTGCTTGCTTTTCTGCTGTCTCTGGTCATCGTCTCCTGCGTCGGCTATGACGATACGGTTGTGGATGTAACTCCGGGTTATCCGGCGGCGCAGGCCGGTATGCAGGACGGCGACCGGATCGTCCGCATGGGCGGCAGCCGAACCTGGCTGTACCGCGAGATCAGTCTGTTCAACAGTCTCTACCAGGGACAGAAAGCGGAAGTGACTTACCGGCGCGGCGGCGAAGAACATACGGTGCTGCTGACGCCCGTGCTGGGAGAGGACGGCTTCTACCGGTACGGATTTGAGAAAACCGGTGAACGTACGAAAGGGACGATCCTGCAGACGGTCGGGTACAGCATGGCGGAGCTTCGTTACTGGCTGAAAGCCACGATGGAGAGCCTGCTGAAGCTCGTTCAGGGTCAGGTGGGACTGGACGACATGTCCGGACCGGTGGGAATCGTGGACGCCATCGGAGAGACTTATGAGGAGTCTCGGACCGACGGCTGGTATTATGTGATGCTGAATATGTTTATGATGGCCATTCTGCTGTCGGTCAATCTGGGAGTGATGAACCTGCTGCCGATACCGGCGCTGGACGGCGGACGGCTTGTATTTCTGCTGATCGAGGCGGTGCGCGGAAAGGCGCTTCCGCAGGAGAAGGAAAGCATGGTGCATTTTCTCGGATTCGTGCTCCTGATGGGCTTTATGGTCGTCGTTCTCCTGAACGATATCCGGCATCTCTTTCTGAAATAGCGTCCCGGATACGGTCTGCGTTATTTTTCAAACTCACGTCGGTTTACAGCCCGTATCGGGCGTCCGGGGGGGCGTGGATATGCCCCCCTCCTATACGGTCAGGTCGATGGACATGCCGTCGACGGAGACGGCGGACAGGTCGATGCCGCCGGCCGAATCATACAGCGCGGTCTGCGGTCCCGACAGAGCGGCGCCCGCGCCGATCACGGAGGACAGCGTCTCTTTCATCGATTCCTTTCCGTCTTCCGCCAGTTCTTTCATGGCGTAATCCCGTTCTTCTCTCCGGCGTTTCTTCCGTCTGCTGCGCAGTTCTTCCCTGATCTGCTTCGCGCGTTCGGCTTCCTGCTGTTTTTCGGCCTTTTTCTGCCGGATCTCCAGTTGTTCTTCTTTGCCCAACTGTTTGACCTTTTTCTGAATGCGTTTAATCAGCTTCTCCATCCGCTTGATCATCTGAGCGGCTTTTTTGGCGTCCTCTCCTTCGCAGGCGTAGGCGGACATCTTCAGGCTGGCAAGCGCCCGGGTCGCTTTGGAGAGGACCTGCAGAACGTCCATCCGGGTTTCGGAACGGGCCAGTTCGGCCGCGAGCTGTCCGACCGAGTCTTTCGGTGCGGAAGATCTCACATGAAATCCGGAATTGTTGTCTTCCGTGTTCAGGCCGGAGAGCGCTTCGGAGGCGCGGTCATAACGGTCGGTGTCCGGAAGCATGGATTCCTTTTCGGCATTTTCGGATACCTCCTTCTGATATACGGATCTATAAGCGGCGCCGGCGTCCATCTGCCGGTTGTCTGACGTGACTTTCATGAATATCCCTCCCTTCCTTTCGAGGAAAGTGTGAAAATTTTGTGAACTTCTTCTATAATATATCGGCGTTTTTTCCGAAAATCAAATGTTTTTTTGATATTTTTGGAAACGCTGAGTTTATTTACACTTTTTTGAGTGAAAATCCGCAGAACGGCGGAACAGTATAGTGAATCCAGATTTACAAAAAGAGAAATAAGGAGAAAAATCATGACGGACAGACAGTTGATAAAACTCCTGAAAAAAGATCCGGAACGCGGTCTTGGGACGGTGCTGGAGCTTTACGGAGGAGCTATAAAGACCATCTGCGGCAATATTCTGAGCGGCTGTGCGCGCGAGGATGTGGAAGAGGCGGCAGCGGACGCGCTGGCCGCGATCTGGAAAGCGGCGGATCGCTTTCAGGCAGACAGAGGGACCTCATTTAAAAGTTACTGCTACGGAATTACAAGGAAGAAAGCGCTGAGCAGGAGAAAAAAACTGCTGGCCGGAGGAGCGTTAGTCCCGCTGCAGGAGGAACTGCTTTTCGAGGAGAACGATCCGTCTGCAAAGATAGAACAGGAGGAAGAGGAGCGGATTCTCCATGAGACCGTCGGTGAACTGGAGGAACCGGAACGCTCCGTATTTATCCTCAGATATTTTTTCTTTTTCAAAGTAAAGGAGATCGCGGAACGTTTGGAGCTGACAGATAAAAAAGTGGAAAACTGTCTGTACAGGGGAAAAGAGAAGCTGCGGACCGCGCTGATTAGAAAGGGGATCAGGAGATGAGGCGTATCACGGAATTGTACTGTCATATCAAAGAGGAAGAATTGTACAGAAAAAACGCGGAAAGGGACGGCGTACAGCCGGCGGTGGAGCAGGGGAGCCTGCGGGAGGACGAAAAAGAGCGGATTCTCGCAAAGGCAATGGAGCGGATACAGAGTGAAACGGCGGAGCGGGAAGAGGGAAAACGGCATCTGCCTGGGAGAAAGCGTCTTGGTATCCTGATCTTCGCGGCGGTGTTGTCTGCCGCGCTGACGGTCAGCGCGGCCGGGTATTTTCAACTGAGAAAGGCACTGGCAGATTCCCTTGATCTCTCCCCGGATACCCCGCCGGAGCAGCTTTCTCCTATGCTGACAGATTTTTCGGAAAAAGGGGTGTCCGTGACCGAACATGGAGTGACCGTGCGGGCGGAGCAGGCGATCTGCGATGGGAGAGCAGCCTGTATTTGCTTTGAAATCGAGCTGCCGGAGGGCGTTTTTCAGGAAAATCCGGACGGCGGTACCTCCGGGCGGGAGCGGGGAATTAACATGTACTGGAACGGTCCCGTCTCCTGGTCGCGGAACGGTGCGGATGGACATGCGGACATTTTTAATATGTGGCGGAAAGTAAAAATATGGATCGGAACAGAGGAAGCCGGCTGCGGTCCTATGATCGTGGAAAAAGATGCGGACGATCCGCAGCGGTATTATGTGGTCGAGATGGTCGGCCTGGAGCGGCAGACGGGCAGTCTGGAAGGACCTCAGAAGCTGAAGCTTGAGCTTACGGACCTGGGATATGTGTACGCGGATGACGAGAAGACGGAATGGACCACACAGATAGAAGGAACATGGCTGCTGGAGTGGACGATGGAATTTGAAGACATGTCCCGGACGTATGAAGTTCATAAGGAATTTCAAAAAGACGGAAGGAGCGTACTCGTGCAGACCGTACAGGTGTCGCCGCTGGGAATACTGCTGACCGGCACGACCGAGGCGGAGGGAATCGGGGGTGATTTCCTCAGTTCGGGCGAAGTTCTGACCAGGGACGGTTTCGCAGGCATGAAATGCGGGGTTTCCGTCTGGGGCGTCGGCGAAGAAGGGGGTGTTGTGACCGCGGACGGATCGTTTGAAAAACTGATGGATGTGGACGACATCATCGGCGTTCAGGTCAACGGAGAAGACTGGCTGTTTCACGAATAGAAACGGATAAGAATGGTGATGCTTTTTCTGACGACAGACAGAAGGAAGTCAGGATGGCATCACCATTTCCGCGCTTTTCAGAGTTTAGAGCGCCCGCAGGAAATTTAACGACCCTGCCGGATTTTCCGTCCCTTTTTCCAGAAGGGAGATCAGTCCGAGGATGGTGTCCTCGGTCTCTTCCGGCGTGGAGGGAACAAGTGTGTTGTCCATCAGAAATATCTGACCTATCTGACCACCGAACTAAAACCGGTGCTGACCGA
>ERZ779627.220-NODE-220-length-13342-cov-5.806126_pt1 | contig 13342 bp, 7 predicted proteins | sample MGYA00514191_ERZ779627 | MGnify/ENA primary metagenome ERZ779627 (study PRJEB29562, sample SAMEA4376705) | mouse gut metagenome | isolation source: Cecum | study: EMG produced TPA metagenomics assembly of the A DSS colitis mouse model was used to assess the... | reverse complement strand
GAAACTATGAGAACTTAAATGTCTCCTTCGAGCTGTGGAAGGGCGAGTCCGACGTACAGCCCTATATCCCGGATATGGTGCGGGAGATGAAAGAGAAAGGGTACGCTTACACGAGCGACGGCGCTCTGGTCGTCGACGTCAAAGAAGAGTCGGACACCAAAGAGATTCCTCCGTGCATGCTTCTGAAATCCGACGGGGCGTCGCTCTACACCACGACCGACCTGGCGACGATCGTGGAGCGGATGAAGCTGTACCGTCCGGACCGGATCGTCTATGTGGTGGACAAGCGGCAGGAGATGCATTTTGTGCAGGTATTCCGCTGCGCGAGAAAGTGCGGGCTGGTGTCGGAGGACACCCGGCTGGAGTTCCTGGGCTTCGGTACGATGAACGGGAAGGACGGCAAGCCGTTCAAGACCCGGGAGGGCGGCGTCATGCGGCTTCAGTATCTGCTGGCGGATATCAATGAGGAGATGCTGAAGAAAATCCGGGAGAGCCGTCCCATGAGCGAGGAAGAGGCGGCGGACATCGCGAAGGTGGTGGGATTGTCCGCCGTCAAATACGGCGATCTGTCCAATCAGGCCTCCAAAGACTATATTTTCGACGTCGACCGCTTTACTTCCTCCGAGGGCAATACCGGTCCCTATATCCTTTATACGGTCGTGCGCATTAAGTCCATCCTGAAGAAATACGAAGAGCAGGGCGGCCGGACGACAGAGGGCCGGATGATGGAGTGCGAAAACGAGAGCGAGAAGGCGCTCATGAGAGAGCTTGCCAGCTTCAACAGCGTGATGGAGACGGCGTACGAGGAGCTTGCGCCGCATAAGGTATGCGCTTACATCTACGACCTCGCCAACGCATTCAACAAATTCTACCATGAGACGAGCATCCTCGGGACGGAGGATACGGCGCGAAAGGACAGCCGGATCCGGCTTCTGGTGCTGACCAGGCGCGTGCTCGAGACCTGTATGGATCTTCTGGGCTTTGAGGCGCCGGAGAGGATGTAACAGAGATGGAGATCAGAAGGAAAGTGACGCCGGGCGGCCTGTGGCGCAGCCTGTATCCGGTTCTGCTCTATCTCTCCCTGCAGATGGCGGCCGGTTTCCTCTATATGATCGTGCTGGCCGCGTATTCCGTGTTTTCGGGCGTGGAGCCGGCGGGCCTGTACGAATATCTTATGGACCGGTACGCGCAGGGGGGGACGGTAGCGGTGGTTCTTCTGTCGGCGCTGCTGAGCCTGCCCCTCTTCTCCTGGCTGTACTGCCGCGACATGCGGCAGAGAAAGCAGTGTGGCTGGAGGGACGAATGGTATCCGCTGACCGAATGGCAGCTTCTGTGGGCGGCGGTGGGAAGCGCGGCGCTGGCATTGTTCGGCAACGGCCTGATCGCTTTTCTTCCCCTGGAGCAGTGGGTGGACAGCTATGAGGAAGTGAGCGACGCGCTGTATTCGGGGAGTGCCTGGCTGCGGATGGCGGCGGTGGGATTTTTCGGACCGGCGGTGGAGGAGCTGATCATGCGGGGGCTTCTGTATCAGAGGCTGCGCAGGATGATGCGTCCGGCGGCCGCCATGATCTGGAGCGCGCTGGTGTTCGGCGTATTTCACGGAAATGTCATACAGGGCGTCTACGCGTTTTTGGTCGGCCTGTTCTTCGCCTGGCTTATGGAGCGCACACAGCGGATTCTGGCCCCCATGCTGGGGCATATGGCGGCCAATGTGTTCATCGTCCTGCTGGAAGACTTCCGCGTCCTGGACATCTTCTACCGGTCGGCCGTCAATTTTCTGGGAATGATGCTGATAAGCGGCGTCGTATTTCTGTGCGCCGCCGCGGCGCTCAAGGAACGCTGAATTGTATAAAATAATAAGAAAATTCAGAATAACACCTGTTTTCCGAACTGTAAAATTTACGGATTTTTGGAAAACAGGTGTTTTTTCTGCCGTATATTGTGTGAAATAGAAAGTATAAAAGCATAAAAACAAAAGAATTATAAGAAAACAGAATTGATAAATATGAATATTCGGATAATCAGATAATTCAACGGAAAACAGGGATTTACAGAGGGCGCAGATGGGAGTAAACTGTCATTGAAGAAGAAAGCAGCATGGTTTCCTGCCTTCATTAAGTACCCATAGGGCATAAACTCCCGCAGGGGCTGGAAGGATGATCTGCCCGCATCAGGCGTCCGGGTGGTATGAAGCGAAACCAGGGCAGAATTCAGAAGGAAGGATACAGCTTATGGATGAACAGATGAGAATGGAATGTACAGCAAAAGGAATGTACGATCCGCGGTTTGAACACGACAACTGCGGAATCGGCGCTGTCGTCAATATCAAAGGCGTGAAGACGCATAAAACCGTGGAAGATGCGCTGAGCATTGTGGAGAATCTGGAGCACCGGGCCGGAAAGGATGCGGAAGGCAAAACCGGCGACGGCGTGGGGATCATGGTACAGATCTCCCATAAATTCTTCCTCAAGACCTGCCGGGCGCTGGGCATGGAGCCGGGCGGCGAGCGGGAATACGGCATCGGCATGTTCTTCCTGCCGCAGGACGAACTGAAACGCAATCAGGCAAAGAAGATGTTCGAGATCATTGTCGAAAAAGAGGGCATGCGTTTTCTCGGCTGGAGAGAGGTGGCGACGAACCCGAAGGTTCTGGGCTCCAAGGCGCTGCAGAAGATGCCGGCCATCATGCAGGCCTTTATCGGGAAACCGGAGGATGTGGCGTGCGGGCTCGATTTTGACCGCAAACTCTACATCGCCAGACGGATCTTCGAGCAGTCCAACGACGACGCCTATGTGGTGTCCTGTTCGAGCAGGACGCTGATCTACAAGGGAATGTTCCTCGTGGGGCAGCTCAGGGATTTCTTCCTCGATCTTCAGAGTCCGGATTATGAGAGCGCCATCGCGCTGGTGCACTCCCGCTTCTCCACCAATACGCTGCCGAGCTGGGAGCGGGCGCATCCCTACCGTTTTCTGGTGCACAACGGAGAGATCAACACCATCAAGGGAAACGCGGACAAGATGCTGGCCCGGGAGGAGACCGTGGAGTCCGAGTATCTGCGGGGGGAATTTCATAAAGTCCTTCCGGTCATCAGCGCTTCCGGCTCCGATTCCGCGATGCTGGACAATACGCTGGAATTTCTGGTCATGAGCGGCATGGATCTGGCGCTGGCGGTGATGATTCTGATTCCGGAGCCGTGGGCCAACAACCGTACCATGTCCCAGAAGAAGAAAGATTTCTACCAGTATTACGCGACGATGATGGAGCCGTGGGACGGCCCGGCGTCGATCCTCTTCACGGACGGAGACGTGATGGGAGCCGTTCTGGACCGCAACGGCCTTCGTCCGTCCAGATACTATGTGACCTCCGACGGCCAGTTGATCCTCTCTTCCGAGGTGGGAGTGCTGGATATCGAGCCTTCCAGAATCGTCGTCAAGGAGCGTCTGCATCCGGGAAAGATGCTGCTGGTGGATACGAAGCAGGGGCGGATCATCGACGATGACGAATTAAAAGAGAGCTATGCGGGACGCAGGCCTTACGGGGAGTGGCTCGATCACAATCTGATCAGCCTGTCGGAGCTGAAGATCCCCAACCAGCGGATTGAGGAGCATACGCCGGAGGAGCGCATGCGGCTGCAGAAGGCGTTCGGCTACCGCTATGAGGATGTCCGGGATTCGATCATGCATATGGCGGCCAACGGCTCGGAGGCCACTTCCGCCATGGGCATCGACGTCCCGCTGGCGGCGCTTTCCGATCATCACCAGCCGCTGTTCAATTATTTCAAACAGTTGTTTGCCCAGGTGACGAATCCGCCGATTGACGCGATCCGCGAGAAGGTCGTCACATCCACCAGCGTCTTTATCGGCAAGGACGGGAATCTGCTGGAGGAGAAGCCGGAGAACTGCTGCGTGATGCGCATCAACAATCCGATTCTGACCAATACGGACCTTCTGAAAATCAAGGCCATGAAAAAAGACGGCTTCAAGGTGGAAGTGCTTCCGATCACCTATTATAAAAATACCAGCCTGGAACGCGCGATCGACCGCCTGTTCGTGGAGGCGGACCGGGCCTACCGGGACGGAGTGAACATTCTCATTCTGTCCGACCGGGGAGTGGACGAGAACCATGTGGCGATCCCGTCGCTGCTGGCGGTATCCGCTCTGCAGCAGCATCTGGTGCGGACGAAGAAGCGGACCAGCGTCTCCATCATTCTGGAGTCCGGAGAGCCGCGCGAGGTGCATCATTTCGCGACGCTGCTGGGCTACGGGGCCTGCGCCATCAATCCGTATCTGGCGCAGGAGAGCATCAAGGAGCTGATCGACAAGCGGATCCTGAACAAGGATTATTACGCGGCGGTGGACGATTACAATCAGGCGGTGATCAGCGGCATCGTGAAGACAGCCTCCAAGATGGGAATCTCCACGATTCAGTCCTATATGGGCTCCAAGATTTTCGAGGCCATCGGCATCAGCAGGGAAGTGGTTGATAAATATTTCACAAATACGGTCAGCCGGATCGGCGGCATCGGCCTGAAGGAAATCGAGGAGCAGGTGGAGCTTCTGCACTCAGCGGCGTTCGATCCGCTTGGCCTCGAGACGACGCCGGCGCTGGAGAGTCTCGGGCTTCACAAGGAGCGCAGTTCCGGCGAGGAGCATCTGTACAATCCGCGGACGATTCATCTGCTGCAGCAGTCCACGAGAGAAGGCAGCTATGAGCTTTTCAAAGAATATACGAAGCTTGTGAACGGCGAGAACAATCACGGCCAGATCCGCACGCTTCTGGATTTTAAATATCCTAAGAAGGGGATTCCGCTGGAAGAAGTGGAGAGCGTGGATTCGATTGTCACCCGCTTCAAGACCGGCGCCATGTCCTACGGTTCGATTTCCCAGGAGGCTCACGAGTGCCTTGCCATTGCCATGAATCAGATTCACGGCAAATCCAACACCGGAGAGGGCGGAGAGAGCATCGAGCGTCTGAGCGTCGGCGCGGACGGCAGAAACCGCTGTTCGGCGATCAAACAGGTGGCAAGCGCCCGATTCGGCGTTACATCCCGCTATCTGGTGAGCGCGCAGGAGATTCAGATCAAGATGGCCCAGGGCGCGAAGCCGGGCGAGGGCGGGCATCTGCCGGGCGGCAAGGTTTATCCGTGGATTGCGAAGACGAGGCTGTCCACGCCGGGTGTCAGTCTGATCTCCCCGCCGCCGCATCACGACATTTATTCGATCGAGGATCTGGCGCAGTTGATCTATGACCTGAAAAACGCCAACAAGAACGCCAGAATTTCCGTGAAACTGGTGTCCGAGGCGGGCGTGGGCACCGTGGCCGCAGGCGTGGCCAAGGCGGGCGCGCAGGTGATTCTGATTTCCGGCTATGACGGCGGCACCGGAGCGGCGCCGGCCAGCTCGATTCACAATGCGGGGCTTCCCTGGGAGCTGGGCCTGACCGAGACGCATCAGACGCTTTTGATGAACGGGCTGCGGAACAAGGTGCGCATCGAGACCGACGGCAAGCTGATGAGCGGCAGGGACGTCGCCATCGCCGCCATGCTCGGCGCGGAGGAATTTGGATTTGCCACGGCGCCGCTCGTGACCATGGGATGCGTGATGATGAGGGTCTGCAATCTGGACACCTGTCCGGTGGGCGTGGCGACCCAGAATCCGGAGCTTAGGAAACGGTTTAAGGGAAAACCGGAATACGTCGTGAATTTTATGAAATTCATCGCCCAGGATCTGAGAGAATACATGGCAAGACTCGGCGTGCGCACGCTGGATGAGCTGGTGGGGCGTTCGGATCTTCTGAAGGTGAAGGAGAACCTCGAGGGACGGATGGCAACGATTGACCTGAGCCGCATCCTCTACAATCCCTATGCGGGAAAGGGGCAGAAGGTGATCTTCGATCCGAAGCAGGTCTACAATTTTGAACTGGAGAAGACGATTGACGAGAAGGTGTTCCTGAGAGAGTTCAGAGGCGCCCTGGAGCGGGGGCAGAAGCGGAGCATCGAGGTGGATGTGAGCAATACGGACCGCGCGGTGGGGACGATCTTCGGCGCGGAGATCACGAGGCGGTATCCGGAGGGACTCGCGGAGGATACGTTTACGGTCAAATGCACCGGCGCGGGCGGACAGAGCTTCGGGGCTTTTATACCCGGCGGGCTGACGCTGGAGCTGGTGGGCGATTCCAACGATTACTTCGGCAAAGGACTCTCCGGCGGCAAGCTGATCGTCTATCCGCCCAAGGGCGTGACCTATCGGAAGGATGAGAATATCATTATCGGAAACGTGGCGTTCTACGGCGCGACCAGCGGAAAAGCGTATATCGGCGGCGTGGCCGGCGAGCGGTTCTGCGTCCGCAATTCCGGAGTCCGGGCCGTCGTGGAAGGGACCGGCGATCACGGCTGCGAATATATGACCGGCGGCTGCGTGGTGATTCTGGGGCGCGTGGGCAAAAATTTTGCGGCCGGGATGAGCGGCGGCGTCGCCTATGTGCTGGATGAGGATCAGGATCTCTATACCAAGGTGAACAAGTCCATGGTCTCCTTGGAGGAAGTGACGAGCAAATACGACGTTCTGGAGCTGAAGGATATGATCAAGGAACATGTGGCCTATACCAATTCCGAGAAGGGAAAACGGATTCTCGATCATTTTGAACAGTATCTGCCGAGATTCAAGAAAATCATACCCAACGACTACAAACGGATGCTGAGCATGATCGTCCAGATGGAAGAGAAGGGCATGAACACGGAACAGGCGCAGATCGAAGCATTTTATGCGGTCAAGAGAGGATAGGGGGTACGAAACATGGGAAAACCAACCGGCTTTTTGGATTATGAACGTAAGGACGCGGGGGCGGAAGCCCCCCTTGAGAGAATCAGGCATTTTAACGAATTTCATACGCCCCTGTCAAAGGCGGAGCAGGAAAGGCAGGGAGCCAGATGCATGGCCTGCGGCGTGCCCTTCTGTCAGGCCGGACAGATGCTGGGCGGTATGATGTCGGGCTGTCCGCTGCAGAACATGGTTCCGGAGTGGAACGACCTTCTGTACCTGGGCAACTGGGAGGAGGCCTACTACCGTCTGGCAAAGACGAGCAATTTCCCCGAGTTTACCGGGCGCGTCTGCCCGGGCCTCTGTGAGGCGGCGTGCACCTGCAATTTAAACGGCGATCCGGTGGGGACCAAGGGCAATGAGCTGGCGATCATAGAGAATGCCTATCGGATGGGCTACGCCCACGCGAGGCCGCCCCGGGTGCGCACCGGCAAAAAGGTGGCGGTCATCGGTTCCGGTCCGTCCGGTCTGGCGACCGCGGACCAGTTGAACCGCAGAGGGCATCTGGTCACGGTCTACGAGAGACGGGACCGGGTGGGCGGCCTTCTGCGGTACGGCATCCCCAATATGAAGCTGGAAAAGCACGTCATTGACCGCAGGGTGGAGATCATGAAGGAAGAGGGCGTCACGTTCGTCACAAACTGCAACGTCGGCGTGGACAAAAAGGCGGAGGAGCTTCTGAAGGAATACGACAAGGTGGTGCTCTGCTGCGGGGCGGCCAATCCGCGGGACATCAAGGTGCCCGGGCGGGATGCCAAAGGCATCTATTTTGCGGTCGATTTTCTGACGGCGACGACGAAGAGCCTTCTGGATTCCGGTTTTGCGGACAAGAAATTCATCCCGGCGGAAGGGAAGAACGTGCTCGTCATCGGCGGCGGCGACACCGGCAACGACTGCGTGGGGACTTCGATCCGTCTGGGATGCAGGTCGGTGACGCAGCTTGAGATGATGCCGAAGCTTCCGGATACGAGAGCGGACAACAATCCCTGGCCGGTCTGGCCGCGGGTGTGCAAGACGGACTACGGCCAGCAGGAGGCCATCGCGAAGTTCGGCCATGATCCGCGGATCTATCAGACGACCGTGCAGGAGTTCGTAAAAGATAAAAACGGTAACGTGAAGCAGGCGAAGATCGTGAAGCTGGAGAGCCGGAAAGACGAGAAGAGCGGACGGATGATCATGGCTCCGGTGGAGGGCAGCGAATTTGTGCTCGATACGGAGCTGGTGCTGATCGCGGCGGGCTTTCTCGGAAGTCAGGACTATGTGACGAAAGCGTTCGGCGTGAACGTGGACCAGCGGACCAACGTGGCCACCGAGGCCGGCAGGCACGCCACAAACGTGGCGAACGTGTTCACGGCGGGCGATATGCACATCGGCCAGTCGCTCGTCGTCCGCGCCATCCGGGAGGGCCGCGACGCGGCCAGAGAGGTGGACGAGGCGCTGATGGGATATACGAATCTCTAGGGAAACGCTGATGAAATCAGCGCTTCCTCAGGAATGATGGAACAGCCTTCCCTCAATGGAACGGAGACGTTCCGTAGGGAGGGCTGTTCCGTCTGTAAAGAGAATCTGACGGCGGTAGAGGTCGATTTTTTTCACCGCGCCGCGGAAAGTTACATAGGCTCCGCCGCTTTTGCGGCCGTCCGGCTGAAAATACACGGCCTCGATTTCGGGATTTTCGGACAGGTGCTCCTGAATCAGACGGAGCCGTTCATCGAGCAGGGCTTTCTGATCCTCGTTCAGCTCCTGAAAGGAGTCGGTCAGCCGGGCGGTTTCGCGGACGGCTTCCCGGTGCCCGGTGAGAGCGGCAAAGGGGGCGAACTGTGCCGCCCGGTTCCAGAGCGACATCTGCGGATGCCGGGCGGAGACGTGATGCGGAAGATGGATGATGTCGTCATATTTGTGATTTTCGTTCACGCCCGGTGTCCTCCGATCTGGCGGTTTCGTTTCAGGGTGGTGGCGCCTTCCTGCAGATTCATACCTTTTATGATGGCGTTTTTGCCGTATTTTTTCTTGACGGACAGCATGGTTTCCTGCAGTTTTCTCTCTCTGGCCAGCCGTTCCTCCTCCGCTTTCTGTTCCCGTTCCAGGGCGGCGTAATCCGTGAAAAGATCAAGCTGTTCATACTGTCCGTTTTCCGGGGCGTTCGCCTCGTCCGTCAGCCGTCCGGCGGCGATGGTCACGCGCCGTATGAGGAGGGCGGGATTGACGATACGGTCATACAACTGCGTCACCGCGTCGGTAATCAACTGCGAGGAGGAGGTCCGGCGGCCGAGACTGACCGTTCCGTGGGCGTGTTTGGGGACTTTTCTGCCGTAACGGTCGGTGGTCACTTCGCCCTTGTAACCCGAGCGGATCCGCTCGTCGCTCAGGTTGTCGACGTCATAACCGACCGTGAGAACCATCTGGTCCGTGACCAGCCGGCGCTCGACCAGCTCAAGGGCGATCTGGTCGGCCATCTCCCGGACGATCAGTTTCCCTTTTTCGGCGTCGTACGGACACTGCAGTACCTGGCCGGAGCTGATGCTGCTGCTCTCCGGCCGGTAGGCTTTGATCAGATCCATGGTGACGGGCTCGTATCCCCAGGCGTGGTCGATCAGAAGTTCCGCGTTGACGCCGAACATGCGGTAGAGAAGCTCTTCATTATAATAATCCTGATCGCCGCCGAGCGAACAGCGGGCAATGTCTCCCATCGTGAACAGTCCCGCGGCCTCCAGCTTTCTGCGGTAGCCGTGCCCGACGCGCCAGAAATCGGTCAGCGGCCGGTGATCCCACAGAAGGTTGCGGTAGCTCATCTCGTCGAGCTGCGCAATCCGCGCGCCGCACCGATCCGGTTTGACATGTTTTGCCACGATGTCCATCGCCACTTTGCACAGATAGAGGTTGGTGCCGATGCCGGCGGTTGCGGTAATGCCGGTGCTCAGAAGCACATCCAGCAGGATGGCGGATGCCAGCTCCTTCGCAGTCATGCGGTAGGTTTCCAGATAGCCGGTCACGTCCATGAAGACCTCGTCGATGGAGTACACATGGATATCCTCCGGCGCCACGTATTTTAAATAGATTTCGTAGACGGCGGTGCTGTATTCCATATAAAAGGCCATCCGGGGCCGGGCCGTGATGTAGGAAAGCTCCAGCTCGGGATGCTCCGCGAGTTCCGGCGCGAGGAAGGAAGAGCCGGTGAACACTCCGCCGGGCGCACGGCGCTTCCTCTCTCTGTTAATCTGCCTTACCCTCTGCACGACTTCAAACAGCCGCGGACGGCCGGGAATGCCGTAAGCCTTGAGGGAAGGAGAGACGGCAAGGCAGATTGTCTTCTCCGTCCGTTCCGCGTCCGCCACCACCAGATGGGTGGTAAGCGGATCCAGACTCCGTTCCCGGCATTCAACCGAAGCGTAGAAGGATTTCAGATCAATGGCGATGTAAGTGCGCGTCTCACTCATCAGAAAGCCTTTCCGGCCAGAATTTCCTTATAATCTTCATAGTTCCGCTTCAGAAGCTCCGGAGTGTCCAGCCCATAAGGACATTTTTTCTTACAGGAACCGCAGTGCTGACAGTCTTCGATCTTCTTCATCTTCGCCTGCCATTCGGGCGTCAGATAGGGCGCGGCCGGGGAACGGCGCAGGAGCAGGGACATGCGGGCGCAGTTGTTGATCTCGATGCCCGCCGCGCAGGGCATACAGTAGCCGCAGCCCCGGCAAAATTCGCCCAGCAGTTCTCGACGGTCCTTTTCGATGACAGAAGAGAGGGTCTCGTCCATGACCGGCGGATTTTTCACAAAGGCCAGGAACTGGTCAAGCTCTTCTTCCCGCTGAACGCCCCATAAAGGCAGCGTCTCCGGGAACTGCGCCTGGAAGGCGTAAGCCGCGGCGGCATTGGTGATCAGTCCGCCGGACAGCGCTTTCATGGATAAAAATCCCATATCGTTTTTCCGGCATCCCTCCAGCAGTTTCAATTCCGGTTCGCCGGACAGATAGCAGAACGGGAACTGCAGGGTCTCGTACAGCCCGCTGTCGATGGCCTCCCGGGCGACGTTCAGGCGGTGGTTGGTGATGCCGATGTGGAGGATCATCCCTTTCTTTCGGGCCTCCAGGGCCGCGTCATAGATACCGCTTTCGCCGCCGGGCCGGGGACAAAAGGCGGGATTGTGGAACTGGTAGATGTCGAGATGATCCGTCTTCAGATTCTTCAGCGTGGTTTCAAGGTCTTTCCAGAAGCCTTCCACGGTGACGGCTCCGGTTTTGGAGGAGATGAAAACCTGCTCTCTGCGGTCCGAAAAAGCGGCTCCGAGCTTCTCTTCGCTGTCCGTATACAGGCGGGCGGTGTCGTAGAAACGGATTCCGCCGTCGAAGGCTTTGTGGAGCAGACGGACGGCGTCCTCTTTCGGGATCCGCTGGATGGGGAGGGCGCCGAAGCCGTTTTTGTTGACGGTAATGCCGGTCTTTCCGAGGCGTACGTTGGTCATAAGATTCAGACTCCTTTCCTGTCGCTGATCAAGTGAGAAAGCACTTGCAATTTTTTTTCTCTGTATTATTATTAGTAACATAAGGAAGTCGTTTTTGCAAACGGTTTTGGGAGGAAAGGGGGATTTTTATGGAAAAAAGGATCATGGTGGCAGGGCACCTCTGCGTGGACATCACGCCGGTCTTTCCGGAGGGGAAAAACGGTCCGCTTTCGGACTATCTGATTCCGGGCCGGCTGCTTCATATGAACCCGGCCGCGATTCATACGGGAGGCGCGGTGGCAAATACGGGGCTGGCACTCAAAAAGCTGGGGGCGGACGTGCGTCTGGTGGGAAAGGTCGGGAAGGACGCCTTTGGGGATCTCGTCCTCGGGCTGATGAGGAAATACGGCGCGGACGGGGACGTGCTGGTGGACGAGAGGGATTCTACTTCCTATACGATTGTGATCGCGCCTCCGGGAGTGGACCGGATCTTTCTGCATAATCCCGGGGCCAACGACAGCTTCTGCGCGGACGATATTCCGGATTCGATGCTTTCGGACGTGGCGCTGTTTCATTTCGGTTATCCGCCGATCATGAGGAAGATGTATCTGGAGGGCGGAGCGGAGCTTCTGAAGCTTTTCCGGCGGGTGCGGGAAAAGGGGATTGCGGTTTCCCTTGACCTGGCGGCCGTGGATGAGGAATCCGAGGCGGCGAAGACGGACTGGAGGCGGTTTCTGGAACGGACGCTTCCGTACGTCGATTTCTTCGTTCCCAGCGCGGAGGAACTGTGCGGCATGCTGGACAAAGAGAGGTACCGGGAGTGGATGAGGCGCTCGCACGGCGGGGACGTGACGAAGATCCTGCGGCCGGAGGAAGACATCCGTCCGCTCGCCCGCGAAGCCATGGCGCTGGGAGCGAGGATCGTGCTCGTCAAATGCGGCGCTTCCGGCATGTATTACTGTACGGGAACCAGAGAGACGCTTGCGGGACTGCCGCAGGCGGCGGGGATCGACGCCGAAAGCTGGCACGGCAGAGAAGGTTTTCAGAAATGCTATGTGCCCGCGCGGGTGCGCTCCGGAACCGGAGCCGGGGACGTCAGCATCGCGGCCTTTCTTCTTGCCGCTCTGAGAGGGTACTCCGCGGAGCAGTGCGTGCGCCTGGCGGCGGCGGAAGGAGCCTCCTGCGTGGAAGAATTTGACGCCCTGAGCGGCGTGAGGACGCTGGAGGAGCTGGAGGAGAAGATCAGAGGCGGCTGGGAGCAGCAGATGTGACAAATGTCATCTGAAAATGGTTACAATTTACAGGTGCAAAAATATAGAATAACCGTTAAAATGACCATGTAAATACAAATTATTCATGGGAGGAATAAGAAATGAAGAGAAAATTTGTAAGCGCTCTGTTATGCACGGCTCTGGTAGCGGCGATGGCGGCAGGCTGCGGCAGCAAACCTGCGGATGCTCCGGCTGACGCGGAAGCTCCGGCACAGGAAGAGACGGAAGCTCCGGCGGCGGATGACGGCGCGGCGGATGCGGCTGAGACTCCGGCTGCAGGCGGCGGCAAGGTATTCGGCTATACCTGTATGGACGGAACGAACCCGTTCTTCGTGGCTCTGGAAGCTTCCATCAGAGAAGTGGTAGAGGGCAACGGCGATACGCTGATCTCCATGGACCCGGGCAACGACTCCAATACCCAGATCGACCAGATCGAGGATATGATCTCCAAAGGCGTGGAGATTATGTTTGTGAACCCGGTAGACGCGGACGGCATTATTCCGGCTCTGGATATGCTCAAAGATGCGGAAATTCCCATGTTTGGCTTTGACACGGAAGTAGGAGACATGAGCTACCTGACCTCTTACGCAGGCTCCGATAACTACAATGCGGGCTATGTATGCGGCGAGGACCTGGCGAAGAAGTGTCCGGAAGGCGGAGACATCCTGGTACTGGATTCCCCGACCATGCAGTCCGTGACCGACAGAACGAACGGTTTCATGGATGCCATTGAGAAATCCGGCGTGACCTTCAACGTAGTGGGACAGCAGGATGCACAGGGCAACCAGCAGGTGGCAAATGAGAAGGCAACCGAC
>ERZ779627.215-NODE-215-length-13541-cov-4.653122_pt1 | contig 13541 bp, 16 predicted proteins | sample MGYA00514191_ERZ779627 | MGnify/ENA primary metagenome ERZ779627 (study PRJEB29562, sample SAMEA4376705) | mouse gut metagenome | isolation source: Cecum | study: EMG produced TPA metagenomics assembly of the A DSS colitis mouse model was used to assess the... | reverse complement strand
CGAATTATAACGGCACTTATCCCTATCTCATCGAAGCAAACTACAACAGCAATACAAATCCAAACGTGAGACAGGGGCCCTGCTGTTCTACGACGGTCTCTGTAAATACGCTGTCCCCCACCGCATTCAATCTCTATCACATGCTGGGCAATGTCTCAGAATGGGTTTTCGACTGTTATGGCAGCTATGACCTGACCAACACCATAAATCCTGCGGGTTCAGAAACGGGACACCTCCGCATCAACCGGGGCGGAGACTACAATGATTTTGAAAAACATCTCCGCTGTGCCTACCGCTCTGCCACAAATCCTCTGGCTGCTGACCGCAACCTCGGATTCCGCATCGCACGAAATGCACAGCCAGGGGCAGGAAGCGTCCACAGCACAAATGACCTGAATATTACGACACCAGCCGCACCTAAAATTTTGATCGTCTATTTCTCTGAATTCGGCAACACGGCGAATGCCGCCCGGATTCTCCATCAGAAAACCGGCGCGGACTTGGTGGAGATCGAGATGGTCCGTCCTTACACAGATGTCTACCATCAGACGGTAACTGACCTGTATGGCGGTATTCGCCCTGAGCTTTCCACCCGTATCACAAACATGGATGAATACGATGTGATCCTCTTGGGCTATCCCACATGGTGGTCCAGTATTCCCATGCCGGTCATTTCTTTCCTGGAATCCTACGATTTCAGCGGAAAAACGATTATCAATTTCAGCAGCAATGGCAGCGGGCGCTTTGGCGAAAGTGTGTCGCAGCTGGCCAAGGAAGCACCGGGGGCCTATATCGGATTTGGTTTTGAGTTCAGCTATTCCGGTGGAAGCTCCCTGTCCAGAAACCTCTCCCGTTGGCTGGAAAAGAACGGGATTCCCGAAATTTGATTGGAGAGATCAGTATGAAAAAATTAAAACGGTTTGCGTCCCTGCTGCTCGCTTTGCTTCTGACATTCTCTGTGCCCACAGCGTGCAGCGCAGCAGGGGAGGAAAATTCTCGTATCCGGCTTTCCTGGGATGGGAAAGAAGTTGTTGTGCAGATGCTCAACAACGACGCCGCAGACGACCTTCTGTCAAAGCTCCCCCTGACGGTTTCCTTTGGGGACTACCGTGAGCGGCAAAAGACCGCCGAGGTTCCCCTGGACGTTGGAACTGCGCCGGGCGAATGTGAGTGCCTTGCGGGAGATATGAATTACTATGCTCCCTGGAACGACATCAATTTCTTCTACAAGGATTTCGGTTATGCCGATGATCTGACGCCCCTCGGCAAAGTGGAATCTGGGATTGAATATCTCCGGGAGCTCGACAATGGCTCACCGGTTCGGATCGAGCTTGCAGAAAGTGCTTCCGCTCCCGCAGCGGTTCCTTCAGCTGACCCCCAGGGCCACGCCACCCACGCGGAGATGGAGGCCATGCTCCACCGCTGGCTGATCGGAAATGAAGCAGAGGGAAACACCCCTGAAACGCCCGATGCTCCTGCCGAAAACCGGGTCCTGGTGGCTTATTTCTCCCGAACCGGCACAACGCAGGGGATGGCGGAGATGATTGCCGGGCGGACAAACGGCACCTTGTTTGAAATCGTCCCGGAGACACCTTATTCCGAGGTCTATCAAGAGACGGTCAGCCGCCACCAGGAGGAACGCCGCACTGACGCCCGCCCCGCGATTGCCAGCCAGGTAGAGGGTATGGAGGGGTACACGATCATTTTCCTGGGTTTCCCCCTCTGGAGCGCCGACGCGCCCATGATCATCCGCACCTTTATGGAGTCCTATGACCTGTCCGGGAAAACGGTAATTCCCTTTGCCACCAGCGGTGGGAGCGGGATGAGTGCGGCCCAGTCCACGGTGGAAACCTTCTGCCCCGATTCCAATGTGTTAAACGGCCTGTGCATCAGCGGCGGCAGGATGGAAAGCAGGGTGTCCTCCTGGCTGGAGGGACTGGACTTGCCGCAGTGATAAAGGAGAACGTACATGAAAGCAAATCAAAAAAAGAAAGTAATTACCCTGATCCTGACGATTGCGGTTTTAGCTGTTGTCGGGGCAGGAGCATGGGGCCTCACCCATCGGGATACGAATATCCCCTCCAATGAACCTGTTTCTGAACCGGAACAGACCCCAGGTAATGTTCAGAATCCCTCCTCTACATCTGACCCTATGGAGGTTGAAGCTGTGAACGATTCGTTGATCTTAGTGCGGGGCGGAACCTTTACCATGGGCAGTCCCGCCAGTGAGCGCCAGCGTGACGAGGACGAGGCCGCGCACGAGGTAACGGTCAGCGACTTTTACGCTGACCCCTATGAAGGGACCCAGGCGGACTATGAACGGATCATGGGGGTGAATCCCAGCCATTTCAGCGGGGCCAACCTGCCGGTGGACAGTGTGACCTGGTATGACGCCATCGAATACTGCAACCGGCTCAGTGAGAGCCGGGGCCTCACGCCGGTCTATACAATTAACGGCAAAGACGTGAGCTGGAACCGGGCCGCCAACGGCTACCGCCTGCTGACAGAGGCGGAGTGGGAATACGCCGCCAGAGCGGGAACCACCACTATTTTCAATGCTGGTAATCAGATTACCAGCGAAAACGCCAATTTCTACGGCAACTACCCCTATCTGATCGAGGAGAACTATGTCAGCCGCCGCGACCCGTCTGTGGTCACCAGCCGCTACCGCGGGGAGACGATTGCGGTGGACAGTCTGGAGCCGAATCAGCTGGGTCTTTACAATATGTACGGCAATGTGTCTGAGTGGTGCTTTGACTGCTATGGCCCTTATGATACGGCTCAGACGACAGACCCGGTGGGGGCTGGCTCCAGTTCCCTGCGGGTCAACCGCGGCGGGGCCTACAACGATTTTGCCAAGCATCTGCGCAGCGCCTACCGCTCCGTCTCCAATCCGATGGCCGTTGACCAGAACCTGGGCTTCCGCATTGCCCGGAACGCCCAGCCGGGTGAGGGTACGGTGGATACCGTCTATTCGCTGGATGTTACCATGCCGGAAAATTCCAAAATCCTGATTGCGTATTTCTCCTATTCCGGGAATACGGAGAGCGCGGCGCGGATGATCCAGCAAAAGACCGGGGCCGATCTGGTGGAGATCGAGATGGAAAACCCCTATCGCGGGAACATCTACGAGGTTTCCCAGGCGGACTTGAACAACAATGTCCACCCCGCTCTGCGCACCCATGTTACCAATATGGACGAGTACGACGTGATCCTGCTGGGCTATCCCACATGGTGGGCCACCATGCCCATGCCGGTGGTGTCTTTTCTGGAGGACTACGACCTCAGCGGCAAGACGATCATCAATTTCAGCAGCCACGGCAGCGGACGGTTTGGTGAAAGCATCTCCGACCTCTCCAAGCAGGTGCAGGATTCCTATGTAGGCTTCGGATTCGAGTTTGAATACTCCGGCGGGCGTGGCCTGTCAGGCGAGATTTCCCAGTGGCTTGCGCTGAATGGAATCAAGGAGCGGTAATCCCATGAAACGTCAGGGAAAACTCCTTGTGGACTTCGTGATGTATGCGTTGTTCCTATACCTGATGAGCTATCAGGCGGGGCGGGGACTGCTCCTGCATGGCGTGCTCGGCTGCGCCCTGTTCGTGCTGTTCCTGCTCCACCACCTGCTGAACCTGGGCTGGTATCGGGGATTGGGGCAAGGAATATACACATCCGTCAGGATCATGTTTCTTGTTCTGAATTTTCTTTTGATGATTGTGATGATATTGATGGCCGTCAGCTCCGTAATGATGTCAGGAAATGTATTTGACTTTTCGCCCGTTCCTACTGCCGAATGGGGCCGGGCGCTACATACAGCTTCCACCGCCTGGGGATTCGTGCTGATGGCGCTCCATGTGGGCCTCCATACCCATGCCTTTTTGAATAAGCTACAGCGGAAGGTTTGGGAGACATGCTTTGCCTATGCGTATATTCTGCTGTTTCTGCTGGTCATGGCGGCAGGAATTGGATGCTGCTTTTGGAGCGGATTGTGGCGGGATATGTTTCTGCTTTCCGGCGGAACCGAGACTGTGCAGCCCTTCGTTTTCTATGGACAATTGATGGGGACAACATTAGCGGCCTGTCAGGTGATACATCTTCTGTTATCCGTTTGTTCCAGGCGTAATACAAAGAGGAATACCGCAGCATGAAAACGAGACATTTGAGAGACCTGGAGGTTTCCGCCATTGGCTATGGCTGCATGGGCCTGAGCCACGGTTACGGCCCGACTCCGCCCAAGGAGGAAGCAATCCGGCTGATTCGCTCCGCCTTTGATATAGGCTGTACGTTCTTGGCTACGGAGCAGGGGAAAACGAGCGGCTGGTGGGCGAGGCGATCAGGCCCTTTCGCCAGCAGATTGTCCTGGCAACCAAGCTGCATTTGAACAGGCGGGACGGCGATACCTCCACTGTTATACACCGCCATCTGGAAGCGTCCCTGAAGCGGCTGGGGATGGACTATGTGGACCTCTACTACCAGCACCGCATTGAGGATGATGACGCGGTGGAGGAAGTCGCCCAGGTGATGGGCGATTTGATCCGGGAGGGCAAGATACGGGGCTGGGGACAGTCTCAGGCCACGGAAGGTCAAATCCGCCGGGCCAACGCTGTTACGCCTCTGACTGCGATTCAAAGCGAGTTTTCTATGATGGAGCGGATGTTTGAGAAGGATGTGATCCCCGCCTGTGAGGAATTGGGCATCGGATTTGTCCCGTTTTCCCCGTTGGCCAGCGGTTTTCTCAGCGGGAAGTACACAAAAGATCAGCAGTACACCGGGGACGATGTGCGCCGGGTCATTACCCGGTTCGCACAGGAGAATATAGAGCGCAATCAGCCTCTGCTGGAGCTGTTGAATGCGCTGGCAAAAGAAAAAGGGGCATCCCCCGCACAGATTTCTCTGGCCTGGATGCTCCACAAGAAAGATTTTATTGTACCCATTCCAGGGATGCGGAAGATTGAGCGTATGACTGAGAATTTTGGTGCGGCGGAGGTGGCGCTGACAGAGCGGGAGTATGGGCAGATAGAAGCTGGGCTGGCCAACATCAGACTCTATGGCAACCGCACTGACGCAGATATAGGAAAACTAAAACGGCTTTTATAAAAATTCTCCATTATAAAGCGGCCAAGGCAGATCAGAGCAATCTGTCTTGGCCGTTTTAGCACACATTACTTAAAGGTATCATGTTTCGGACAGACTTACAATCCCTCCGTCTGAATCTCGCATGTAGTTCTTGAAAAATTCCCAGGCAATACCCGCCTCCTCGGGGCGGGGCCGGTGCTCCGAATCCTCCACGGTGACCAGTTGGGCGAAGGGGGCGGAATAGCCCTCCTTATAGTAATCACAGAATTGCCATTCCCGGCCATTCATTGTTTCGTTGTGTGTGCTGTCAGGCAGATAGCCCCAGTAGGGTGTCCGGTCATAGTCGGGCTGGGTATCATCGGAGAGCATTTCATTATAGAGCATCAGGGAGCGGATACTCTCCTGCTCATCCCGCATGACCGCCATAGACCCGGAGGAAGTTTTTACCGTAAATTCTCCGTCTCCCTGTACCACCTGGAAGGGCATATCGTATCGCTCAAAGATACCGTTCCGGTTGTCCAGGTCTACCATCCAGCCCATGGCGGAGATAGCGGCGAAGTATTGGGGATAGTCCCGTGTCAGCGCCACCGAAGCCGCACCTCCGTTGCTGAAGCCGGTGGAGTAGACCCGCTGGGGATCGACCGGATAGTTGGCCAGCATATGGTCTACCACGGAAATCAAAAATCCGGTCTCGCTGTAGGTGGCGTAGTTGTTGTAGTCCGGGCTGATGACAATGATCCCCTCCCGCTCCGCCAGTTCCACCCAACCGCTGTCCACCAAATTGTCCAGCGGGTCGCAGGTGGTACCGCACATAAAGAGGACCATAGGGACTTTGACAGAGTTGGCTTTTACCGTCTGGGGGACGTAAAGGTATACGGTTTTTCCACCTACGGTGATCTGTTCCACTTCGCCCACCTCCAAGGTTTCTGTCACGCTGGAATTACTTCCCACATTTTCCGGCTGTTTCAGAGGCTCCCCGCCCTCCTGGGCGGGGCTGCACCCGGAGAGAAGAAAGTGCAGAGAAAAGATGATCGCTAAAATATGCTCCATAGGTCAGCCCTCCCATTCCAGGGACAGGGTCACGGTTACGCTGTCGTCCCCCAGAATCTCCCGCAGCTCATCGGCGGTCACTTCGTTGATTTTGCCCAGGCGGGTAAAGTTCCAGGAATTGGTGGCGTAGTACATGACAAAGGAGTTCCCCTGGTAGAGGATCAGATCGCCCGCCTCGGTGGTGATCTGTTCGTCGTTCCGGGGCAGGTCTGTCCCGAGAGGGCCGACCTTCTCAAAATTGCCGTAGTCGCTCATTTCAATCGTGAGCGGCCCCTCCGCCAGCAGCTCCCGGAGGGCTTGTGCGGAGGAGTTGTCCGCCAGTGTGGCGGTGAGGGCAGTGCCGTTCACGGTGATCGTCAAATCCCCCTCGTTTTGGGGTGTGGAGGTGTCCGGGAGGACAGGAGTGGAACTGGCCGTAGGTGGTGCGCTGGAGGACTCCCCGCCGCTGGACGGGGCGGGGCCGCACCCGGCCAGCAGGAGCAGCCCCGCAAGAACAAAAATAAAAATACGCTGCTTCATCGGAAAACCTCGCTTATTACCGGAGCTTGCCGTACTGTTCATCGTCCACCGGCTCCAGCCACTCGTTGGAACAGTCCTCGCCGGGGGCCTCGAACGCCACATGGGAGAACCAGCTGTCATGAGCCGCGCCATGCCAGTGCTTCACGCCGGCGGGGATGAACACCACATCGCCGGGGAACAGTTCCCGAGCCTCCTGGCCCCACTCCTGATACCAGCCCCGGCCGTTGGTACACAGCAGAATCTGCCCGCCGCCCTTGGAGGCGTGGTGGACGTGCCAGTTGTTGCGGCAGCCCGGCTCGAAGGTGACGTTGGCCAGAAAAATGGTCTGGCTGGGGTTGGTGAGGGGCTTCAGGTAGCTGTTGCCGGTGAAATACTGGGCGTAGGCGGTGTTGGGCTCGCCCAGGCCGAACAGCCCGCCGTCGGTTCCGTCGTCCTCCTTATAGACCTCCACTGCCACCCGGAAGGCCGCCCAGGCGTTGGGCCAGCCGGCGTAAAAAGCCAGGTGGGTGAGAATTTCCGCCATCTCGTCCTTGGTGACCCCGTTCTTCTTGGCGTTGGCCACGTGGAACTGGAAGGAGCTGTCCACCAGCCCCTTGCTCACCAGGGCGGAGACGGTGAGGATAGAGCGCATTTTCAGGGAGAGCTTTCCCTCCCGGGACCAGACCTCACCGAACAGCACATCGTCGTTCAACTCTGCAAATTTGGGGGCAAACTCCCCCAGCTGATCCCGGCCCGCTGTCTGTTTTACCATAGTTGTTACCTCCATTTCAGATGATAGAAATATCGCTTATTTGGGTATCCACCCCCTTCGGGGGTGGATACCGTATCAGCAATTTTGAGAATTGCTCTGGGGCGGCCAGCGGCCGCCCCGATTGGTTTATTCGTGAATCTTCCAGCCGTTGAGGAATTTTACCGTCTCGGCGGAGAAGTGGTCGATGATCTCGCTGTGGCCCAGGTCCAGGGCAGCGATGGCGGACATATCCTCCCCGCTAAGGGTGAAGTCCCAGATGTTCCAATTCTCCTCCATCCGCTCCCTGTGGACAGACTTGGGAATGATGACTACGCCCCGCTGAGCGTTCCACCGCAGGGCCACCTGGGCGGCGGTCTTACCGTACTTTTTGCCGATTTCGGTGAGGACAGGGTGGGTGAAGATGCCATGCTTGCCCTCGGCCATGGGGCCCCAGGCCATGGGCTGGACGCCGAACTCCTTCATGACCGCCAGAGCAACCTCCTGGGCGAAGAAGGGGTGCAGCTCCACCTGGTCCACCATGGGAGCGATCTTGGCGTTGAGGCACAGGTCGGCCAGCCGGTCGGGATAGAAGTTGCACACGCCGATGGCCCGAATCTTGCCCGCCTCGTACAGCTCCTCCATAGCCCGCCAGGAGCCGTAGTAGTCATTCATGGGCTGGTGAATGAGATACAGGTCGATATAGTCCAGCCCCAGCTTATCCAGAGAGGTCTGGAATGCCTTCTTGGCACTCTCATAGCCCTGATCCTGAATCCACAGCTTGGTGGTGATGAACAGTTCCTCCCGGGGGATGCCGCTCTTGGCGATGGCCGCCCCCACGGCCTCCTCGTTGAAGTAGGCAGCCGCCGTGTCGATGAGCCGGTAGCCGCAGGCCAAGGCGTCGCTCACCGCCTGCTCACACACAGCCGCGTCGGGCACCTGGAACACACCGAAGCCCTCCAGAGGCATCTTAACGCCGTTTCTTAAAGTGACATATTCCATCGTGATTTCCTCCTTATTTTTTTTGATGTTAATCCATAAAGCAGGCTTTAAGTCAAGCGGTTTTATCCAAGAGAGAGGGTGACGCTCACGTCCCCGCTGCCTAGGATATTGCGCAGTTCCTGGGCGGTAGCGCCGTTGATCTTACCCAGCCGGGTAAAGTTCCAGGAGTTGGTGTCGTAGTAGATCACAATCTGGTCGCCCTGGTAGAGGATGATGTCCCCAGCCTGGGTGTCGATCTGCGCATTGTTGGTGGGGAGGCTCTGGCCCAGGGGACCGACCTTCTCCATATTGCCGTAGTCGCTCATCTGGATGGTGCGGGGACCGGCGGCCAGCAACTCCCGCAGGGCCTGGGCGGAGGAGTTGTCCGCCAGTTCGGCGGTGAGGGTAGTGCCGTTGACGGTGATGTTCAGTGCGGAGTTCCCGTTTTCCTGCGTGTTGCTGCTCTGTTGGGGCAGATTCAGCCCGTTTACCCAACTGGCTACCGTGTCACGGGAGGCAGAGCCGCTGAACCGCTGGCCCTCCAACCACGCAGCGCCAGAGGCCAGTGACTGGAGATTCCGGGCACTGGAGCCGATCGGGCTGCTGCCCGAGGTGCAGAAGGGGACGATAGTCTTGCCGGTCAGGTCGTAGCTCTCCAGGAAAGTGCTGATGATTCTGGGAGCCTGGCCATGCCAGATGGGGTAGCCCAGGAAAATCACGTCATATTGGGCCATATTCTCCACATTCCCGGAGATGGCGGGCCGGGCGGCGGGGTCGTTCTGCTCCTGGTTGGCCCGGCTGGAGTTGTCGTTGTAGTTCAGGTCGGCGGAGGTGTAGGGAGTCTCAGGGACGATCTCATATAGGTCGGCACTACGAATCGCGGCGATGTGGTTGGCGATATTCTCCGTGTTGTTGGTGGCGGAGAAGTAGGCCACCAGGGTGCGGCTCTCCTGGCTGGGGGCGTCTGTCCCGGCCCGGGAGAGATTCAGCAGCACAGCGGCCACCTGAGCCCGGGTGGCGGGAGCGGCGGAGCCGTCAAAGCCGGGGATGCCCTGGGTGAGGGTACGGCCCAGGTAGTTGTTCAGAATGATGTCCAGCTGCTGCTGGGTGATGGGGTCGTTGGTGCCGTAGCGGCCGTCGCCGTAGCCCCGAACCAGGCCCTCGCTGGCCGCCCAGCGGATGGCCTCCGTGTACCACCGGCCCTCCGGCACATCGTCAAACCGCATCAGGTAATTGACCACCGGCCTGCCCGCCTGCCGCCAGAGGACGGTAACCAGCATGGCCCGGGTCAGGGTGCTGTCGGGGTCGAAGCGCCTGCCGCCTACCCCGGCCATCAGGCCGCTTTCCCGGCAGTAGGCCACCGCCTCGGCGTACCAGACGCCGGCGTCCACGTCGGAAAAGCCGGTGTCCTCCACAGCGGCGAAAGCCGGAACCGCCAAGGCCATTGTCAGAGCCAAAGCCAGCAGAAAGATTCCAAGTCGTTTCAATTTTTTCATGTTGTTCACTCCTTATTTGGGGTTATGTCCTTCGACACCTCTATTTTACTGCGTGCAAATCCTATTGTAAAATACTTTGTTCCTATCTGCACCCATGCCCAGAAGGCATAATGCGGTGTTTGCAAGGATTTCCGGGCTGATATGCCTTCCAGCTATGCCCGAGTATTCAAAACGGGTATTTGAATTTCGGAGCGTTCAGCGGTATGATAAGCTCACCAGAAAACCCGGAAAGGAGTTTTACCATGATAGCAGAACGACTGAACCGCAGCGATATAGAGCAGCTGCTTCAAGAAGCCGGATGTTCCAAGGATTTTACCCGGCAGTTTCTCACCACTATGGATACTCAGAGCATCCCAGAACAGCTCAAGCTGCTGCGCACCCAGCGGGCCAAGCAGCTGGAGCGCCTCCACAGGGAGGAAAAGAATCTGGATCAGCTGGACTTTTTGCGCTATGCACTGGAACAGCAGAATTTGTAGGAGAAAATGATATGGGTGGAGTTATCTTTGATTTTAACGGAACCATGTTTTTTGATGAAGCGTTTCAGGAAATGTCATGGAGAAAGTTCGTCAGTCAAAAAATTGGACGAGCTATCACAGATGAAGAATTTCAAACGTATATTCACGGAAGAAACACTGATGTCTCATTACCATATTTTTTGAATCGCCCCCTTTCTCGACAGGAGATTGAGACGTTGGAGGAAGAAAAGGAACAAATATATCGAGATTTATGCCTGAAAAGTGATGATTTCAGGCTTGCGGATGGCTTAATCGACCTCTTGGACAGATTAAAGCAGATGGGAGTTCCTATGACCATCGCCACCGCGTCCGGGTGGAATAATGTCAAGTTTTTCTTTGACCACCTTGACCTTGACCGATGGTTCGATCTTGACAGGGTCGTATATAACGATGGAACGATTCCCGGCAAACCGGAGCCGGACCTGTACCTGCTGGCCGCCGCAAAGCTGCAAGTGGATATTCATGACTGTGTGGTGTTTGAGGATTCCGTGTCGGGGATTGAGTCGGCAAAGAGGGCCGGTGCGGGAAAGATCATCCAGGTGGATTCTATGAAACATTCAAATATAAGCAGATCTGTTACAGGGGTTATTCAGGATTACCGCAGGATAGACACGATACTTAGTTACATTACACACTGAAATTTTGTATGGTGTTATAGGCCAACATAAAGCAGGGGAGGCGGAAATATGATCCGTGTTGGGTTAGTAGACGATGACAGGGAGCATATCCGCTTCCTGCGCTCTTTTTTAAGCAGGTATGAGCAGGAATCAGAACTTCAGTTCAAGGTAACGGAGTTTAGGGATGGGATGGACTTTGTTGAGGACTACAATGGAAACCTTAGCTGGATGGTATTACGGCGGCCCAGCATATCCGGCAGTACGACACCTCTCTGGCCATTATTTTTATCACCAACATCGCACAATACGCGATCCGCGGGTACGAAGTGGATGCCATTGATTTTATGGTCAAACCTGTAGGTTACTTTAACTTTGCCAAAAAGCTGGAAAAGGCGATTCGGTATCTGCAAAAGCGAAGCCAGCACACGATTTTGTTCTCCGCTGAGGGCGGCATTGTGCGTCTGTCTGCTGAGGATGTTTTTTATATTGAGAAGGATCGGGATTATCTGGTCTACCACACAAAACAGGGTGATCTGCAAAAGCGCGGCTCTATGAAAGCGGTGAAGGAGGAGCTGTGCGGCCTGCCTTTCGAGGAGTGTATTGCCGGATGCCTTGTCAATCTGGACATGGTTTGGCGGATCGGGAAGGAGCATGTCTATTTACAAGACGCCCAGCTTCCTCTCTCCCGGCGCATGAAAAAGAGCTTTACACAACGGTATGTTGACTTTATAGGGAGTGGTTTTTAGTGGGAGGAACCTTGTTTTTGTCCTGTATCAGGTTTTCCATACAATTACTGATCTCAGAAGCTGTCTTTTTGATTGGGCGGCCCTGTCGGACACAGTTTGGCCTGCGGCTGGCCGGATCGCTGGCTGTATATCTGATTGCCGCTTTCTTTTGGAACCAGCTTTTGAACGTCTGCATGGGACAATACATACTGGGACGAATCCTTTTGTGGACCGGTATGTTTGTACTGACAATGGCAGTTATCCATGTCTGTTTCGATATGGCTCCAACTGAGGTGTTGTTCGTAGGAACCGGCGGCTATGCCACAGAGCATATCTCCTTTGCTCTGGGAAGAATTGTCCAATATGGGACTGGATGGAACGAGGACGCATTGGGTGTCACGCTCCACACGTTGTTATTCCGGTTTTTGATCTATGTCGTGGCGGCGTGTCTCATCTATTTTTTGTTGGTTCGCAAAAATCGAAACAAGGGGGACTTCAAACCCAACGACACCCGCATTGCCCTGCTGACCCTTGTGATCCTGATGGCGGCTATCGTACTCAGTGTGGTTTATTCCTATCCAGGCTTTATGGAACAAGGTACAGTATCCAGCGAAGTGATCTGTCCGCTCTATGCCATGTTATGCTGCATCCTGGTGCTCTTTCTGGAATTTTATGTCTTGCGGGAAAACCGGATGGAGCGGGAGTGGGAAGTTATGGAGCAAATGCTCCATATGGCAAATGCCCAACGGAAAACCTCTCAGGAGACCATCGACATCATCAACATGAAATGTCACGACCTCAAGCACCAGATCCAGGCCCTGGCCGCTATGCAGGATGAAAATGCCCGCTCCGAATATGTCGCTGAAGTAGAGCGCGCGGTATCCATTTACGATGCGGACTATCACACAGGCTGCGAGGCGCTGGACTATATCCTGCGGGAAAAGGCGCTGCGTTCCAATGAACATCATGTCACATTCAGTTGTATGGCTGATGGAGCAGCCATCTTGTTTATGCGCCCAGCGGATATCTACGCGGTAATGGGAAACGCCCTGGACAATGCCCTGGAGCGGGTGATTAGGAGCCGGAGGATCAGCGGATCATCAGCCTGCTTGTGAAACGTACCGGGGACATGGTGCTTATCCACCTGGAAAATCAGTGCAGCCGTATCCCGGAGTTTCAGGACGGCCTTCCGGTTACGGATAAAGCGGATAAGGCCGCTCACGGCTTCGGAGTACGAAGTATTCGGTATCTGGTAGAAAAATATCAGGGCGAGGTGCTTATGCGGGCCGCAGACGGCAGATTTTGTCTGGATATCCTTATGCCATACAGGGAGCCACAAGACGCAGCAGCGGAGGAGCATACTACTTAAACACTGGTTTTTGAAATAGCCGCCTGGGGCGGCTGTTTCTTTTTTGCACAAAAATAGATGCATTAAATTATGTAGAATAACAAGAGGCTTTTGGAGCATGACCGATTTTCGCAGAATAACGACCGATTGTCGCAATGTCTCCCAACAACTTTCTCTTTTATGTTATAGTTCCTCCAGCAAACGGGAGGGATGACCCGTTAAAACGTGTTGAATGATAAAAAGGAGGAAATAGTTATGACTGGCATCCAAGTCGCATGGGAAGATGTATTCTCCAAGCTGCCCAGCCAGGTGTTCCGCCCCGCCAAGGAGCTGAAAGGTTTTACCAAGGTGTTCCTCAAGGCCGGAGAGAGTAAAACCGTCGCCATCCCCCTGGACGACAAGGCGTTCCGGTATTTCAACGTCAAGACCAACAAATTCGAGGTGGCGGGCGGCGAGTATCAGGTGATGATCGGGGCCTCTGCGGCGGACA
>ERZ779627.214-NODE-214-length-13543-cov-5.258674_pt1 | contig 13543 bp, 12 predicted proteins | sample MGYA00514191_ERZ779627 | MGnify/ENA primary metagenome ERZ779627 (study PRJEB29562, sample SAMEA4376705) | mouse gut metagenome | isolation source: Cecum | study: EMG produced TPA metagenomics assembly of the A DSS colitis mouse model was used to assess the... | reverse complement strand
TCTTGGTACCGACTTTCAGCTTGTCTGCCAGACTTTCCAGTCTGGCAGTCCTGCGAAGTTCCATAATATCCAGAATCTGCGCGATTCTGCTGTCCGGTGTTCCTGCTGTCATAACGTTCTTCCCCCCGATTAAATATAACATCATCCGCGGACAAGCGGCGTCTTTCTTCCTGCCTGTATTTATTATATAAGAAATCTCTCCGCAATAAAAGCAGATTCCTGCCGGAGGAAGCCTGTTTTTGACCGGAACTACCCTCTCGTCTTCCCTCCTGCCACATTGAAGGTTACGCCATGGACATAGGACGCTTTCTCGCTTCCCAGATAGCAGACCATATCCGCCACTTCCGCAAGCTTTCCGGAACGTCCCAGAGGGGTCGTGGATGTCTTGCTGTATCCTGCCCGAAGCTCGTCAATGGTAATACCTCTTGTGTACGCCAGCGCCGTCTCATATCCGATGGTGCGCAGCCCTGTAGCCTCCATAATGCCGGGCGCCACGCCGACGACCCGGACCCCTTTTCTTCCCAGTTCCTTCGCCCAGGATCTGGTGAAGGAGTTCACCGCGTTCTTGGTCGCCGCGTAGATGCTCTGTCCCTCGGAACCTTCCAGACCGCTCTCGGAAGACATATTGATGATCACGCCGTCTTTCTTCTCCACCATGACGCGTCCCGCCGCCTGTGCGCACAGATAGACGCCCTTCAGGTTCACATTTACGACTTTGTCAAACACCGCGTCGTCGAGCTCAAACTCTCCGTGGGGAGCCGCATCGTCCACCAGCAGTCTGGGAATGTTGATTCCAGCATTGTTCACCAGAATGTCCACGGTTCCGAATGTTTCCACCGTCTCATCCACCATATGTTCCACGCTTGCACGGTCCGTCACGTTGGTCACCACATAGTGGCAGCGGTCGGAATCCGTGTCCATCTTAGGCGCTTCCGGGCTCATATCCGCAACCACCACATTGGCTCCCTGATTCAGAAATTCTTCCGCCACTGCCTTCCCGATTCCGGACGCTCCTCCTGTTACAATCACTGTTTTCCCTTCCAGATTCAACCATGTATTCATTTTCTCTCTCCTTCTCTATGTTCTGCATCTTCCGTCTCAATACCATCTGCCCGGAACTGTTTTCTTCCGCTTATGGCTTCTGAAAACACTTCTGCATCATTGTTCCGGAAGATGCTGTTTTAAATTTTAATAAAGTCCGATGCTGGCCACCCACGCCACCAGTACCCTCGGCACGCCGACCAGGAATCTGGAGTACAGGACGGAAGGCACGCCGACCTCCACGGTCTCCGGCTCCGCTTCCGCCAGTCCCAGACCTACCGGGATGAAGTCGCAGGCACACTGGGTATTGATCGCGAACAGCGCCGGAAGCGCCAGGCTCGGAGCGATGTTTCCTTTTCCGATCTCCACGCCGATCATAGTACCAATCACCTGCGCGATGACCGCGCCGGGTCCCAGCAGCGCCGACAGCACCGGAATGGAACAGATAAATCCAAGTACGATCAATCCCACGCCGTTTCCGGCCAGCGGAACGAGAAGCTTCGCAAACCAGTCGCCGAATCCGGATCCCTGGATGATTCCGATCAGCATGGCCACGAACGCCATGAAGGGCAGGATCGTTGTGATCATCGACTGCACCGCGTCTCTCGCCGCCTGATAGAGCGTATTTACCACCTTGCCGGCTCCCATGCCGATCTTCTGGATGATGCTGGACTTGCTGGTCTCCCCCAGCGTCTCGGATACTTTTTTATCCGTACTGTATTTGAATTTGCGCTCCGGTTCCGCCTTCGGTTCCTCTGTCTGTTCCGTTTCCTTTGCCGGCGCTTCCTCCGCCTGCACCGCCGCTTTGTCCGCCGGGCTGATCTGGTCCGGACCTACCGCCGATACGTAGATATCTTCCGTGATGAATTTTGCCAGCGGACCGCTTTTCCCCACCGGCATGATGTTGACCGTCGGGATTCTCTTCTGCGGATAGATCCCGCACCGCAGCGTACCGCCGCAGTCGATGACGACCAGAAAAATTTCCTCATCCGGTACGGACGTCTTGAACCCGTTGATCGCCGTACAGCCGGTCAGTTTCACGATCTTCTCGATGATATCCGGCTCCGCGCCGCCCCCTGTGATAAAGACCACCTTGTCTTTTCCTTCTTTCGGCATCACGGTCAGAGGGCCTCCAAAGCCGCCGCTGCCTCTCTCGATCTTAATTGCTCTGTATTCTGCCATTCTCTCTGTCTCCCCTTTTTATAGAAATCCTTTTTTGATAGTTCCCCTGCAGTTCCCTTTTCATGAAATGAACTGCTGTTTTCAGGCTTCGCTGTTTTCAGAGTGTGTTTTTCAGTTCAATCTTCTGCTGTTTCATAACAAACGCAGTCGTAAAATCCGTAATCCATCCGGCGAAGAAATTCATAACCAGACCGACCAGCAGATAGCGGATCGCCAGCGGCGTCGTGCTCAGGCCCAGCGTCGTGATTGCGTCCGCGATCCCCAGATAGCTGAAAATCTCCCCCACATTGATGTGCGGAAACATACCGCTGTTCGTATGGCAGTGATAGGTCGAAGCCGCATAATAGCTTGGCTTCATCCTCTCCGGCAGGAACTTGCCCATGGACAGTGCCATCGGATTGCCCAGCATAAACGCGGAGAGAAACGGAAGCACTCCGTACGCCATGATCACGTTGCCGGAACAGAGCTTCGCAAATTTGTTGATCCGCTCCTGCCCGATCAGGGCGATCAGCGCGTTCATAAACACCAGTAACAACAATACTTTCGGCACGAAGGTTGAGAACCAGCTGACAAATGTAAGCGCTCCCGCGTCAAACAGTCCCATAAAACCTTCTGCTGCATTTACAATCATATTCATATAGGAACCTCCTTCATACAGTTCTGATTCAGCTTCCGCTGTTTTTCAGTTTTGTTTCCTGCGCATGCGGCACCAGACGCCTGAGCGCGCCGGCTGCCTTCACAAGCGGAGCCGGTTCTTCCGGGAGTTCTCCTCCGGACATCAGGATCCGGTAATTGGACGACGCTTCCAGCACTGCCTTTGTGACGGGCCCGGAAAGGCGTCTGCTTCGGCAGTCCTCCTTCTGTATCGCCCCCACGTCCATTCCCTCGAAACCTCCCAGGGTACGGACTCTGGCAAACACGGTCACGCCCTGTATGTAACTTCCTCCCAGGATGTTTCCGCCGCCGTCTATGGCGAACATTGCAATGGCGCCGGCGTGAAATGCTCCTTTGGACTTTCCAATCGCCACGCGTCCCCTCTGTCTTAGATTTCTGTAGGCCCCCATGAAGCTTCTCATCTGCAGAAAAGTCAGAAGATACTGCAGGGCAAACGCGATACAGAACAGGATGATCAGCGGGATGATGTTCATGATTTGTTCTCCTTTCAGAACCGGTTATCGTGTCAGACTTTTTCTTCAAGTCACCTGGCCATGTGTACTTTGCTTTGTCTGATTGCATATTACCTCTTTTTTTGGTCAAAATTAATACATTCTTTTTCCCGGCATTGGAAATTGTCCGTAAATATGTTATATTGGAGTTATCAGAAACTGACCGGATCAGGAGAATTGACCCTATGACGACTATCTTTGACGCTGTTGTTACTTTTTTTACCGATTTGTCCGCTTACGGAGGCGCGTTTCTGATCTCCTGGTGCGCGGATCTGCTTCCCGTGATTTTCATGGTCCTCATTCTGACCAACACGCTGATCCGCCTGATCCCCTCCCGCCTGATCGAAAAAGCAGCAGCGCTGGCTTCCAGACATCTGCTGCTCAAGTATATGCTCATTCCTTTTTTCGGCGCCCTGATTCTCGGCAATCCGTCCGCCCTGACGCTCGGACGGTTCATGCCGGAGAAAGACAAGCCGTCCTATTTCGCCTGCGCTTCCTTTTTCTGCCATACAAGCAGCGGCGTCTTTCCCCATATCAATTCTTCCGAGCTTTTTATCTGGCTGGGAATCGCCCGCGGGGTCGAGATGCTCGGATATCCGGTCTATCCCCTCGCCCTCCGCTACCTTGCGGCGGGGCTTCTCGCCAATCTGGTCTGCGGCATCGCCACGGATTATACGACCGCCTACTATTGCAGAAAGATGGGGCTCTCGCTCTCCAACCGGCCGGATTTTCAGGAACCGCCCGCCTCTGACGCGCAGCCGGAGGAGGACGGGGCTTCCTCTGTCTGGCACGAAATCCGCATCACGGCCGGAAGAAGCGGCTACGGCGGACCGCTGACGGTAAAACCGGACTCCAGACGCAATAAACTGGTCTATGTGACCGGCGGAGGCATCCGCCCCGCCGTCGTGGACCGGATTGAACAACTGACCGGCTGCACCTCCGTAAACGGCTTCTCCGCCTCTGTACCGGATGAAGAGGTCTTTCTGGCCGTCATCGACTGCGGGGGGACGCTGCGCTGCGGGATCTATCCCAAGAAAAAAATTCCCACCGTCAATCTTCTGCCCACAGGAAAAAGCGGGCCTCTTGCCCGCTATATCACAGAAGATCTCTATGTATCGGATGTGACCGAGGACTGTATTCAGTCCACGCAGCGGCAGACCGCCGGCCCGGTTCCCGGAAACGCCGCCCTCTCCGTCCGCCTGCTGCGTCTGTGGACCGGCTTTCTCACCGGGCTGGGAAAAGGCTGCTGCCTGTTCTACAAAGCCTCCCAGGACAGTGTCCGCACGATTCTGCAGACGCTGCTGCCGCTCATGGGTTTCGTCTCCCTGCTGACGGCCGCCGTCGAATGCTCCGGACTGAACGCGTGGATCGCCGGACGTCTCACCCCCCTGTCCTCCAATATCCTCGGGCTGGTCCTGCTGGGCGTGATCATATCCTTTCCCCTGCTCTCCCCGATTCTGGCCCCCGGCGCCATCATTGCCCAGGTCACGGGCACCATCATCGGCGCGCAGATCGGCAGCGGCGCCATCGCCGTCTCAATGGCGCTGCCCGCACTGTTTGCCGTCAACACCCAGGCCGCCTGCGATTTCGTGCCGGTGGGACTCGGGCTCGCGCAGGCCGGAGAGGACACCATCAAGGCCGGCATCTCCTCCGTACTCACCTCCCGCTTCCTCACCAGCGCCGTGCGCGTCCTGATCGCGTGGCTTTTCAGTTACGGGCTGTATGCGTAGCGCGGCCCGTGATTAAAGTTCCAGCGCTTTGTGATAGGCCGTATAGATTGCGTCCTTGATCCTGCCCGCCCGGACCGCGTCGCCCACACGGATGACCGGATAATCTTTCCCCGCAAACGCGTTCTCATAATTGCAGTGAAGGCCGCCTGCCAGGATCACCGTGTCCGCCGGGAAGAACCGCTCCTCCTGCCGTTCCATCTGGAACGCGCGCACGCCCTGATCGTTGATCTCATCCACCCGGCAGCCCGGATTCATCTTCACCCCGTTGACTTTCAGCGTTGTCAGGACGAGATCCCTGCAGAACACATCCGCATCGCTGCAGATACCCGGCAGCATCTCCACGATCGTGATATCCTTATCCGACGGCTCCGCCGTCTTCTCTTCCTCATACAGCACTTTCCCTCCGGGTCCGTCCGCACCTTTCACACGCAGAGAGATTCCCGCACCGGAGAAATAGTCCGCCACTTCGGCGCCGGCGGAACCGCCGCCTACGATCACGATCCGCTTCCCGACCCGGCCGGGATTTGTCAGCGCCTGGAACGCATTGATTACAATCGGACCGTCGCTGCCCGGTATCCGCTTTATGTAGTGAGCGCCCGCCGCCAGGATCACCGCGTCCGGTTTCAGTTCATCCAGATTTTCCTCCGTGATCTCCGTGTTCAGCCGGACATCCACCTCCAGTTCCCGCATCTGCCGGCGATACCATTCCACCAGACATCCGATTTTGTCTTTATGCGGAGGTACCATGGCCGCATTCAGCGTTCCGCCCAGTTCGCTGCCTTTCTCCGCCAGAATCACTTCATGGCCCCGGAGTTTTGCCACCCGGGCCGCCTCCATGCCTGCCGGGCCGCCGCCTACAACCACCACCCGCTTCTTTGTCTCCGCCGGCGTGATCCTGCAAAACTCATGTTCTCTTCCGGTTTCCGGGTTGACCGCGCAGCAGATGTGCCGGTCGTCGTCCAGCGTATCCAGACAAAATTCACAGGACAGACAGTGACGGATCGTATCTCCTTTTCCGCTTAACACCTTATTGACATAATCCGGATCCGCGAGCTGCGGCCGGCCGAGGGATACCATATCCGCCATTCCTTCCTTTAAAATCTCCTCCACTTCCTCCGGTTCGCGGATGCCGATGGCGGTAAACACCGGAACGTTCACGGCCTTCTTAATCGCCGCCGAGTACGGCACCAGCAGCTTCCGGCCCTGGGGGAGGCAGTAAGGAGGCGTCGTCATCAGATATGCGGACGGCTGTCCGGCGGAGATATCAATCGCGTCCACGCCGCGGGCCTCCAGCACCTTCGCCAGCTCCACGCTTTCCTCCATCTCTCTGCCGCCCGCGATAAACTCATTGGCGCTGAAGCGGACAATCATCGGAAATACCGGCCCTACTTCTCTCCGGCAGCAGTCGATTGTCTCCAGAAGGAACCGGCAGCGGTTTTCAAACGAACCGCCGTACTCGTCGGTGCGCTGATTGAAGACCGGCGACAGAAATTCCGCCAGCAGATATCCGTGGCAGGCGTGGAGCGTGATGCAGTCCATTCCCGCCTGCTTCGCCAGCTTCGCGCTGTACGCAAACTGCTCCTGAATCTGCCGGATCCGCTCTTTTGTCAAAATGCTTCCCGGAGCGTCTTTATATTTGGAGACAGCGGAGGGAGACTCCCTGGGCGGGATCGACGCCTCGCTTCCGTAGTGCACCAGCTCCACGGATACTCTGACATCGTATCTGTGCAGACGCTCCACCAGCCGCGCCCAGCCCGCCACATGTCTTCTGTCGTAAAGCACCGGCTGTCTGGGATGATTTCTGGAAGCGGCATCAATCGTCGACGCCTCCAGCACGATCATTCCCGCGCCGCCTCTGGCTCTGCGGACATAATATTCTTCCAGTTCCGGCGTCACATATCCCTCTTCCGATGTCAGGTTCGTATTCATCGGCGGAAAGATGATCCGGTTTTTCACGGTCATGCGCCCGATCTGAATGGGCGCAGCCATATGATACTGTTTTGAACACTTCATCTTTTCAATTTTTCCTTTCTTATAAAATTTCAGGGAAACGCGGAGGAAAGCGGTTCCCCGGCGGCACGGCACCTCTGCCGCTACATAAAGACGGCAGTCACCTCCCCGGCCTTCTTCGCAGATTTCTGTTCAAACACGTCCGCACTCAGGAACAGCACCCTGCGCCCGACCTTTTCCGCCCTGGCGCATACATAAAAATCCGCATCCGCCTCTATACTCCTTAAATAATTCACCGACATCTGAACCGTCACACAGCTCTCCTGCCGCTTATAATATCTGGTCAGCATCCCCATCGTCACGTCGGATGCCGTAGCCAGAAGTCCGCCGTGCAGCGTCCCGTTCGGATTGTTCATCCAGTCTTTTGCATGGAACTTCAGTGTCAGCGTCTTTTCCTGCACGTCACAGTTGAGAAATACGGCGCCCAGCATATCATTGATCACCCGTTTCCCTTCCGGATCCGGCGCAAGCGCTTCCTGAAAGATCCGCGCCATATGCTCCTGAGCCGATTCGTCCGGCCGGATTTCCCATTCGTCTGCCTCAAATACACGATAAGTCATTCACCGGTCCCTCCGTCACATGGACGCTTTCAGAGCCTGGAGCTTGACCGACACCGACACCGTGGCCCCTACCATGGGATTGTTGCCCATGCCGATAAATCCCATCATCTCCACATGAGCCGGCACCGAGGAGGAGCCCGCGAAGGTCGCGTCCGCATACATGCGGCTCATGAGATCGGTCTGACCGTAGGAAGACGGACCCGCGGACGTATCGTCCGGATTCAGCGTCCTTCCGATTCCGCCGCCGGATGCGCAGGCAAAATAGGCTTTCCCGTGATCATTGCAGTATTTCTTATACGCTCCGGCCACCGGATGCTGAAAACGGATCATGTGGGTCGCATTGCCGGAGATCGACACGTCCACTTCCTCATGCTCCATAATCGCAATTCCTTCTCTGGGTTCGAACGCGCCGAAGCATCTCACATCCGCTCTCTCATCATCGGAATACGGCGTCTCCGACAGGATGCGAAGCTCGTCTTTTTCAAAATCAAAGGCCGTCTCCACATAAGTAAAACCATTGATCCGCGCGATGATATCCGCAGCGTCCTTGCCCATTCCGTTTAAGATCACACGGAGCGGCGTTTTGCGCACCCTGTTGGCGCTGCGCGCGATGCCGATCGCTCCTTCCGCGGCCGCAAAGCTCTCGTGACCGGCGAGAAACGCAAAGCATTTTACCTCTTCCGAGAGGATCATGGAAGCCAACTTTCCGTGGCCGATCCCGATCCGGCGCTGCGCGGATACGGAGCCGGGGATACAGAAGCTCTGCAGGCCTTCCCCGAGGATGAGCGCAATCTCACCCGCCGTCTCCGCGTCGCTGCGGATGGCTGCCGCCGCGCCCGCCGTATAGGCCCAGCCGGCGTCCTCAAAGCTGATCGGCTGTACCTCTTTTACGATGCCGAATCCGTCGATTCCCGCATCCTCGCAGATCTTCTTCGCTTCCTCAAGATCCGAGATCCCGTAGCGGTTCAAAAACCGGCCGACCGTCCCGATTCTCTGTTCATAATTCTCAAAGCCCGCCATCCCTCTACTCCTTTCTCGGATCGATGGTGCTGACCGCTTCGTCAAAACGCCCATAGACTCCTCTGGCGCGCTCCAGCGCCTGATTCGCGTCCTCACCGTCCTTGATGTACGCCATCATCTTTCCGACATTGACATATTCGTATCCTATGATCCGTTTCTTCTCATCCAGTCCGACTCTGGTCACATAGCCTTCCGTCACTTCCAGATAGCGGGGACCCTTTTCCAGCGTCCCGTACCCGGTTCCGACCTGAGTCTTTGCTCCCGCTCCCAGATCCTCCATAGCCGCCCCGATGGGAAGGCCGTCTCTGGAAAAGGCGGTCTGCGTGCGTCCGTACGCCATATTCAGGAAGTATTCCCTCATGGCCACATTGATGGCATCGCAGACCAGATCGGTATTCAGCGCTTCCAGAAGCGTCTTCCCCGGCAGAATCTCCGCCGCCATCAGAGCGGACTGCGTCATACCCGAACACCCCACAACCTCCACCAGAGCTTCCTGGATGATCCCCTTCTTCACATTCAGCGTCAGCTTGCAGGCCCCCTGCTTCATGGCGCAGGTCCCTACGCTGTGGCTCAGACCGCTGATCTGATCGATCTGCTTCACCTGCTCATACCCGCCGTCCTGGGGAATCGGCGCCGGCCCGCTCCCCTTCGTCCGGCAGATACGGCACATCTTCTCATATTCCTTCGTATATTGCATAATATCTCTCCTGATTCAATTATCTGAAATCTGCCGGATCAGCAGCCTCTTCCGGCCTTCAGATATTCAAACATCCCCCCGGCCTCAATAATCGCCAGCACATGCTCCGGAAGCTTCTCGCAGGGATAGCTTTCCTTTTTGGTCAGATTCTCGATCTCCCCTTTTTGAAGGTCGATCCGCAGCCGGTCTCCGTCCGCAATCCGCTCCGTCTGCGGACACTCCAGCGCGGGGATGCCTACATTGATACAGTTCCTGTAGAAGATCCTGGCAAAAGATTTTGCCACTACATAGGAGACGCCGAGATATTTCAGCGTCAGCGGCGAGGTCTCCCTGCTGGAGCCGGACCCCAGATTGTGTTCCGCTACGAAGATATCTCCCGCCTCTGTCCTTCCTGCAAAATCCGGATCCACCGCGCTCATGGCGTATGCGGAGGCTTCCTCAATCCCAAGCTCCATATACTGAGGCGGCGATATGATGTCAGTATTGGTATTATCTCCGTATTTCAGAGCTTTTCCTGTCTTTCGTTCCACTCGGCATGCCCTCCTTACATCAACTGCCGCGGATCCGTGATCCTTCCGGTCAGCGCGCTGGCCGCAACGGTCAGCGGCGACCCGAGATAGATCTTCCCTTCCTTACTGCCCATGCGTCCGATAAAGTTCCGGTTGCTGGATGAGATACAGGTCTCTCCGGAAGCAATCAGGCCGCTGTGCAGTCCGACGCATACTCCGCAGGTGGGCGCCAGAATCGTGGCGCCCGCATCCGCCAGTGTTCTTAAATATCCTGCCTCATCCGCCTGTTTCCAGATCGGAACTGAAGCCGGCGACACCAGCATACGGACTCCCTTCGCGATCTGTCTCCCCGCAAGCAGCGCCGCCGCCTGACGGATATCGTTCAGCCTCCCGCCGGTACAGGAGCCAAGATACGCCTGATGGATGATTTCGCCCGCCGCATTTTCCGCCTCCGTCACCTGATCCACTCCGTGAGGACAGGCTACCTGCGGCTTCAGCCGCGCGGCGTCGAACCGGTATTCTTTCCAGTACTGCGCGTCCGCGTCGCTTTCATAGACCGGATAGTCCTCGATTCCCCGTTCCAGCAGATATGCTCTGGTCACCTCATCCGTGGGCATCAGCCCCACCTTGGCGCCCATCTCCACCGCCATATTCGTAACGGCCATGCGCTCGTCCATGGACAGGCCGCCGATCGTCCCGCCCGCATACTCCACCGCCTTGTAAGTCGCTCCCGCATGGCCGATCGTTCCGATCGTCTTCAGCGAAATATCCTTCGCCATAACCCCCTCCGGGAGTTCCCCGTTCCATTCCACCCGGATCGTCTGCGGCACCTTCAGCCAAGTCTTTCCGGTGACGAGAATCCCCAGCATCTCCGTGGAACCCACGCCGCTGGCGAACGCTCCCAGCGCGCCGCCCATACAGGTATGAGAGTCGGTCCCCAGGATTACGCTGCCCGGCAGTACGTTGCCGGTCTCCGCCATCACCTGATGGCAGGGGCCCGCAAATTCATAATATTTCTCAATTCCGTATTCCCGGGCCCAGTCTCTCGTAAATTTTACGATCTCCGCCTGCCGGATGCTGGCGGGCGGCGTATAATGGTCGGATATAATCACCACCTTGTCCGGGTCCCAGACCCGGTTTCCCAGAGCCTTGATCTTTTCCGCAATCTCCACCCGGGGACCCAGAATATCGTCCATCATCGCCCGGTCAATGTCCGCCCAGACGATCTCGCCGGCAGAAACGCTCTCCCGCCCGGACGCCCGCGCCAGTATTTTCTCCGATATCGTTTTTCCCATCTTATTCTCCTGTCAGGGTCTTACTTCCCTTTTTCCGCAAAGACCGCATTGGGCACATACACGATGCCGTCCATGATCTTCCGCGCCGTGCGGTAGAACGCCAGCTTATCGACGATCGTTTCCCCGCCTTCCATATGCGCGATGCTCTCCACATCCATCACGCCTGCCGGATGGCCGATATGGACGACCTGCCGCCCGTCCGCCTCCCGGCGAAGCTTTTCATAAGGAATGCTGTCCGGTATCCGGATCGCCGCCGCCGTGCACACCGCCCCGGTCCCCGGATAGGTCTTGTGCATCTTCTGCATGAACAGAAGCCTAGATACCAGATCCACGTCCTCTGCCGCCACGTTTCCGCCGGCAGGCGTCACATAAGCCTGCGGCGCGCTGACGATGGCAAAAAACGGCGCGTACGGGCTGTTCTTCGTCACTTCTTCCGGCGTCTCTCCCATGCCGATCAGCACCGCCGCCCGGCTGCGGATGTCCTCGATCCTCTGCAGCAGCGCCGGGTCGCCGTCGATCCCGGCTGCGGATTCATTTCCCTGAAGCCCCAGGCTCTCCGCCGCGATGAAGACCAGCGGATTGCCGGCGTCCACGATGGAAACCTGATATTCCCGATCCTTCACCTTCAGCGTATCCACCGGACGGCCGGTCGGCAGCAGTTTCCCGGTCGCCGAGCCGGCCGTGGTGGAAAAGTCCATGGTGATCTTCGCTCCGCTGCCCGGTACGCCGTCGATGTGAAACTCTCCCGCCGTACGCGCCTTTCCGTCTTTGACCGGCACTTCCGCTTTCAGGATCCGGTTCGTGTTGGTCTGATAGATCCGCACCGTCGTCACCGGCTCTACTGCCGCAACCAGCCCTGCGTCAATGGCAAAAGGACCGACACCGGAAGAGATATTTCCGCAGTTTCCGCCGAAATCCACCACGTCCTTGTCAATTCCCACCTGGGCAAACGTGTACTCCACGTCCGCGTCCTCCCGGGAGGACGGCGCGATAATGGCCAGCTTGCTGGTCAGCGTATCCGCACCGCCCAGTCCGTCGATCTGCCGGAGATCCGGGCTCCCGAAAACCGCCTGGATCACCCGTTTGCGAAGTTCCGGTTCTTTCGGAAGCTCGTTATCCAGAATATAGATGCCCTTGCTCGTACCGCCCCGAAGGATGGTACAGCGTATTTCTTTCATATCAGGATGCATAAGGTCCTCCTAAAATTGCTGTCTTTTTGCCGTCAGTCCTTCATGGCGTCCCCGAACAGCTCCTCATCACTGGGGATCACGCCCCTGATCGGCGTGGACAGCCAGGTGTTGTTCAGGAAATGCTTTAACGTGATATTTTCGGATACGATATTTCCGCCCCAGGTGCCGCAGCCCAGAGAGCCGGTAAACGGCATGCCGTTGTTCCAGTCGCCGCTGTTGCCCACGCTCTGGGGCTGACGGACCATCACGCGGGTCGTATGCGTTTTGAGCGCCAGTTCCAGCGCGTGATCGTCGTTCTTTGTCTGGATTCCGCAGGAATGCCCCGCTCCCTGATAATCATGAATTCCGTTCACGATATCAGTGGCTTCCTGGAATCTGCCGTATTTGTAGACCGTCAGTACCACGCACAGCTTCTCTCCCGAGAACGGATGCGCTTCCCCGTAGCCGTCTTCTTCCACCAGAATAAATTCGCAGTCCGCGGGCACATCGTCAATTCCCGCAATGTCCGCGATCCGCTTTGCCGGCTGGGTCACGATATCGCGGTTCAGGACGTGATTCTCCGGCCACTGCGGCCAGATTGCCTTCAAAAGCTGCGGCTTCTGTTCTGCCGTGATCCTGTGCGCTCCCTCTGCTTTCAGGCACTCCATAAATTCGTCGTAGATGCTCTCCTGCACAACGATCGAATTGTCGCAGGAACAGCCGGATGCATAATCGAATACTTTACTGATATGTATATTATACGCCGCTTCCTTCAGATCCGCCGTCTCATCCACGACGACCACCGCGTTACCCACGCCCACGCCGTAGGCCGGCGTCCCGGAGGAATAAGCGGCCTTCACCATGCCCGCTCCGCCGGTAGCGATCACCAGATCGGACTGCTTCATCAATTCCGTGCTCTTCTCCATGGTCGGGTTCTCGATACAGATCACCAGATCCTCCGGCGCCCCGTTCTTCTTCAGCACTCCGCGGATGATATCGGTGACCATGAGCGTCGTCTTCTGGCTCCGGGGATGGGGCGCGAAGACGATCGCGTCGCGGGCCTTGACTGCCAGCATCGCCTGAGTCGCCGGACACAGCTCCGGCTGGGTCGTCGGGATCAGGGAACCGATGACGCCCACCGGTTTTGCCAGTCTGCGGATACCG
>ERZ779627.213-NODE-213-length-13562-cov-5.600059_pt1 | contig 13562 bp, 14 predicted proteins | sample MGYA00514191_ERZ779627 | MGnify/ENA primary metagenome ERZ779627 (study PRJEB29562, sample SAMEA4376705) | mouse gut metagenome | isolation source: Cecum | study: EMG produced TPA metagenomics assembly of the A DSS colitis mouse model was used to assess the... | reverse complement strand
TCCGGCAGCCGGGACAGTCCGGCTCCTTCCGGCAAAGGGCGCGCTTTCCGGCGGATGGTGGTCTCCGTTGCCACCGCCGCGGCCCTTCTGTTCACCCTAATGATCGGGGCCCAGGCCGCCGGAACGGATATCTTTGGGCACCTGGCCCGGTGGACTGACGAGCATCTCTTTTTCATCTTTTCCTCTGGAGGCAATGCCCGAAACATAGAGACCCACGACCTTTTCTATAAGGCTCTGAAGGAGCACGATCTGCCCACGGAGCTGGCCCCCGGCTGGTACCCCGAGGGATTTACCCCGGAATTGAAGACCATGAGTGATGAGTCCAGTTCCGACAAGTCCGTCTGGCTTACGTTTACAAATGAGCGTGGAGACTTTTTTGATATTAGCGTCGATCAATATGGAGATATTGAAAACGTCCAAATGCTCATTGAAAAGGACGCCAAGCCAGTGGAGACGTACACAAAAAGCGGCAGGACATTTTACATTTATTCCAACATAAATGTCATTTCCGCCGTATCAGCTGATGGCAACTTGATGGTATCTATTGGAGGCGACCTCACAAGCAATGAGGTCAAAAGAATGATCAATTCCATGGGAGGTATATCAACATGAAAAAACGGTTTCTTTCCTTCGCCCTCATGACCGCCTTGGTCCTCTCCCTTTGCGGAGGGGCCGCCGTGGCCGCCGAGACCCGGGCCAGCGATACCATTCGGTCATTTACCCTGTCCCTCGTAGAGGGAGACAGCGCGGGAGAGGTCAAGATCAAATTTGATGTAAGAGCCAACAGCACAGCAGACGAGATAGGCATTTCCTCCATCGTCATCTACAAGGCGGATGGTTCCTATGCCTCCACTATCATGGGCACAAAGGGCAATGGACTAATTCTTACTAATACAAGCCGCCACAACTCGTCCTACACCTATAAGGGGACCTCCGGCACCTCTTACTTTGCCAGAGTGACCTGCACTGCTACTATCGGTTCCTCATCGGATAGCAAAACTTTAGACACTAACAAAGTAACGGCTCCCTGAGCTATAACAAAAGCATACCGTCCCACCCATCCCCCGTCCTCCCGGACGGGGGATTTTTCCTCTCTGGTAGCTTTTTCCTCCGGAGCGTGCTATAATTGTAACAGTATCGTGTTGGAAAGGGGGTGGCCTGCCATGATGACTCAAGTGCGCTCTCTGGGGCTGCGGGGAGTGGAGGGCTATGTGGTCCTCTGCGAGTGTGACCTGTCCGGCGGGCTGCCCAATTTTGAGATCGTAGGGCTGGGGGACACCGCCGTCAAGGAGGCCCGGGACCGGGTCCGCGCCGCGGTAAAAAACTGCGGCTTTGACTTTCCCGTCTCCCGCATCACCGTCAATCTGGCCCCCGCCGACAGGAAAAAGGGCGGCACGGTCTACGACCTGCCTATCCTGGTCGGCATCCTCTCCGCCGAGGGCAAGCTGCCCAAGCCCGACGCCAAATGGGCCTTTGTGGGGGAGCTGTCCCTCTCCGGGGCAGTGCGCTCGGTGCCCGGTATGCTCCCCATGGCTCTGGCCGCCAAGGCCGCTGGCATGGAAAAGCTCTTCGTCCCCGCCGACGCCGCCGCCGAGGCCACCCTGGCGGGCGGGGTGGATATTTATCCCGTGTCCCACGTTACCGAGCTGGTGGCCCACCTGAAGGGGGAGGCCCCCATTTCCCCCGCTCCGGTCTGGACCCCCGACGAGGCCCAGACCCCCCTGCCTGACTTTGCCGAGGTCAAGGGCCAGGAGAACGTGAAGCGGTGTTTGGAGATCGCCGCCGCGGGCGGGCACAACGTACTGATGATCGGCCCGCCGGGGTCCGGCAAGTCCATGCTGGCGAGAAGGCTGCCCTCCGTCCTCCCCGACCTCTCCGAGCGGGAGGCGTTGGAGGCCACCGCCATCCACTCGGTGCTGGGAATGACCAGCAAGGAAGCGCCCATGCTCACCCAGCGGCCCTTCCGCGCCCCCCACCACACCATTTCCGCCACAGGCATGGCGGGAGGCGGCGCGGGGCTGGTGCGTCCGGGGGAAATTTCCCTGGCCCACCACGGCGTGCTCTTTTTAGATGAGCTGCCTGAATTTCACAAGGACGTGCTGGAGGTCCTCCGCCAGCCCATGGAGGAAGGGCGGGTGCAAATTTCCCGCTCGGCGGGCAGCGAGAGCTTCCCCGCCCGGTTCATGTTGGTGTGCGCCATGAACCCCTGCAAGTGTGGCTGGTACGGCTACAATGACCGCCGCTGCCGCTGCTCGGAAAAGGACGTAGAGAAATACCAGCATAAAATTTCCGGCCCATTGCTGGACCGGATCGACCTTATCGTGGACGTGCCGCCCCCCGACTTTGCCACCCTCTCCGATAAGCCCGCCGGGGAAAGCTCGGCGGAGATCAGGGGGCGGGTCAACGCCGCCCGCTCCCTCCAGTCCCGGCGCTTTGGCAGACAGGGCGTGCCCTGCAACGCCCAGATGGGCCGGGGAGAGCTGGAGGAATTCTGCCCCCTGGACGGGGAGTGCCAGGCCATGATGAAGGGGGCTTTCGAGCGCATGGGCCTCACCGCCCGTGGCTATGACCGCATTTTGCGGGTCGCCCGGACCATTGCCGACCTGGACGGCAGCGAGGCCATTCAGCTTCCCCACCTGGCCGAGGCCCTGCAATATAGAGCCACGGGATGGATGGCGAAATAATTTTCAAAGGTCGTGAGCGAGGCTATGTTTACCCGTTTTTTAGTGGTGCTGGGTCAGGTGTCCACCCTCTTTCTGATGATGGCGGTGGGCTTTGTCCTGGGCAAATGGAAAAAGATCACCGCCGCAGGCACGGGGGAGATGTCCTCCCTGCTGCTCTACGTGGTGGCCCCCTGTATCATCATCGACTCCTTTCAGACCGACTATGACCCCGCTCTGCTGCGGACCCTTGGCCTGGGCGCGGTGGTGGAGCTGGTGTTCTTCTTCCTCTACGCCATGATCGTCAAGCTCTTCTTCCGCAAGGAGGACGAGGACACCCGCATCTCCTTCCGCTTCGGTGCCATGTACGGCAACACCGGGTTTATGGGCCTGCCCCTCATTCAGGCCATCATGGGGGACGAGGCTCTCATCTTCGCCGTGGTCTCTTTGATGGTCTTCAATGTGGTAGTGTGGAGCCACGGTTACATGATGATGAACGGCAGCTCCCACGGCTTTTCCCTGAAAAAGGCCCTCCTCACCCCCGGGCTACTGGCGGTGGTGGTGGGTTTGCCCCTGTTTTTGACCCAGACCACCCTGCCGGGGGTACTCCACACGGCGGTACGCTATATCGGCAGTATGAACACGCCCCTGGCCATGGTGGTCATCGGCGCCCAAATGGCACGGGCCGACATTGGCGCCCTGCTGCGGGACAAAAAGCTCTTTGAGGCCTCCGCCCTCAAGCTCGTCCTCATCCCCGTCTTCACTGCCATCGTGCTCCTTCCCCTACGCCATGATCCCCTGCTCTACACCGCTACCGTCATTCTTGCCGCCGCGCCCACGGCGGGCATCACCAGCATGTTTGCCGAGCGGTTTGGCCGCGCCCCGGAGCGCACCGCGGGCCTGGTGAGCCTGTCCACCCTGCTCTCCATTTTTACCCTCCCCATTATCGCGGTGGCAGCCGAGGCCATCGCCGGGTGAAAATCAGCAGCGCCTATCTTCTTGCGGGCAAAGCGCAAGTATGATATAGTGACAGCACATAAGATAACAGAAAGGTTTGTCCAATATGGAAATCAACGGCGAGAGCGTAAACGAGATCAAGCGCTATGACGAGCTGGGGCTGTCGCCCGAGCTTTTGAAGGCGGTGGAGAAAAAAGGCTATGTCCAGGCCACTCCCGTCCAGGCAGGGGCCATCCCCTACTTCATGGACTGGAAGGACGTCATTGCCAAGGCCCCCACCGGCACCGGCAAGACCTTCGCCTTCGGCATCCCCATGGTGGAGCACACCGACCCGGCCTGTAAAGACGTGACAGGCCTGGTGCTGGCCCCCACACGGGAGCTGGCCATCCAGATCCAGGAGGAGCTGCTAGACCTGTGCGCCTTTAAGGACGGGGTCAAGGTGGTCTGCCTCTACGGCGGCGCGCCCATTGAGCGGCAGATCAAGGAGCTGAAGAACGGTCCCCAGATCGTGGTGGCCACCCCCGGACGGCTCATGGACCACATGAAGCGGCGGACCGTGCGGCTGGACAAGGTGGAGACCGTGGTGCTGGACGAGGCTGACCGGATGCTGGATATGGGCTTTATCCAGGACGTGACCCGTATCCTGGACCAGATCAAGAACCGTAAGAACATCGGTATGTTCTCGGCCACTATTTCCCGGGAAGTGCTGGACATCTCCTGGGTCTACCAGCGCTATCCGGTGGAGATCACCGTTCAGGCCGATACCCAAAACAAGCCCGACATCGACCAGTTCCGCATTGAGGTGGACCGGGGGGCCAAGGCCGAGCTGATGGTACAGCTTTTGACCCACGGCGGCTATGAGCGGGCCATCGCCTTCTGCAACACGAAGAACATGACGGACCGGCTCATGGGGCTGCTGCGGATGGCCGGGGTAAAGTGCGAGGCCATCCACGGCGATATTCAGCAGTCCAGCCGGGAAAAGAGCCTTCAACGGTTCCGGGAGGGAAAATTCCAGGTCTTAGTGGCCACTGATGTGGCCGCCCGGGGGCTGGACATCGACGACGTGGACGTGGTCTTTAACTACGACGTGCCCGACGAGAATGAATACTACGTCCACCGCATTGGCCGCACCGGGCGGGCCAAGCGTCACGGCGTGGCTTACACCTTTGTCTCCGGCGTCACTGAGGACCTGCGGATGGACAACATCGTCAAGGGCACCCGGAACAACGTGAAGAAGCTGCGCTACGAAAAAGGTACCCTCAGCGAGTTGTAATCAGGCCCGCCTTTGTGGTATAATTTTTACAGGGAAGCTATCCCAAACATTCGCCATCAAAAAGGAGTGGACGCTATGGCACAGCAGTTGTACGTTACCATTGGCCGCCAGTTTGGCAGCGGAGGCAGGGAGATCGGCAAGAAGGTGGCCCAGGCCCTGGGCATCCCTTACTATGACAAGGAGCTGCTGAAGGTGGCCGCCGAGAAGAGCGGCCTGAGCCATGAATTTTTGAGCAACTATGACGAAAAGCCAACCAACAGCTTTCTCTACTCTCTGGTCATGGGCCAGCAGAACGTACTCTCCGGCATGCGGGGCACCACTGTGGAGCAGCTGGCCTCCCAGGCCCAGCGGGACGCGGTGCTGTCGGTGGCGGAGAAGGGAAGCTGCGTCATCGTGGGTCGCTGCGCCGACTATATCCTCCGGGACCAGCCGGGGCTGGTGCGGGTGTTTATCTGCGCCGACGACGACTCCCGGGTAGCGCGCATCTGCCAGCGGGACGGCCTCGACGAGAAGGAGGCCCGGGAGAAAATGCGGAAGATGGACAAGGCCCGCGCCGCCTACTACGCCTTCCACGCAGACCGGGAGTGGAGCGCCGCCGACAGCTACGATTTGTGCATCAACTCCTCCCGCCGTGGGATCGACGCCGCGGTGGAGCTGATCCTTCAATTCTGCAAGCAATAAAACGGTAAAAAAGGACCGCCCCAGTCAACGACTGGGGCGGTCCTTTTTCGTTGTTTGGAGGTAGGGACGGCTACCAGCCGCCCGCAGGCGCATACTATGCGCCCCTACAAAAAGGGTTCTCCTCTGCCCCTTGGTCTGCCGGCGCTCAGCAGAAGCCAGGCAGACCCTCGATGGCGTAGACCCGCACGGGACAGGAGTCCAGGCCCATGATCTTCATGGGGGCGTAGGAGATGAAGAAGACCTCGCTGCGTAGCTCCTCTAAGTTCTTCAGGACCTCCAGGAAAGTAATATTCTTCACCATGAGGATGTCGTGGAAGGGCTTTACGTCCTCGTCGCTGCTCTCCACCGAGACGCCGTCGCCAAAGCCAACGCACTTGACCTGGTGATCGGCAAACCACTGGGCGCTCTCCGCCCCCACCCGAAGGCGGTGGTCGTCGGGCCCGTTGGTGGCGGGGGTGAAGGGGGGTATCTTATGGGGGGAGTCGATGATGACGGTGTCGCCGGGTTTGATCTTGGCCCCCAGGGCCTTGTCAAGGTCCCCAGCGGTGATCTGGGCATTCTTGGGCAGGTCCAGGGTCACGTAGATACCCCGGCCCATAAAGTTAGTCACCGGCAGCTCACCCACGCTGGCCCACTCCTCATCGTGATGATAAGGACACTCGCAGTGGGTGCCCAGGTGGCTGGTCAGGTCCATGATGGTATGGAAATCGGGGATCAGTCCGCCGGTATTGAACCGCCAGAGACGGCAGCGGCGGCTCTCAGTGCGGGGGTCCAGTACCTTCGTGAGGTCCACCACCCGCAGACCGTTCACCTCGCCGGTGACTGGGGGTTGGGGGGCGGCACACCGGGCGGGAACGCCGGCGGTCCAGGAATAGAGGTCGGTAACAGGCATTGTCGTTTCCTCCTTTTTCAGACTCGCATTATTTCACGGCGACGCACTCGATCTCGATGAGGCCACCCATGGGCAGCGCCGCCACCTGGAAGCAGGAGCGGGCGGGAACGCTGTCAGGGAAGAATTTGGCGTAGACGGCGTTGATGGCGGCAAAGTCCTTAATGTCGGCCAGGAAAACAGTGGTCTTCACCACGTCGTTATAGTCCATCCCGGCCTCCTTCAGAATGGCGCCCAGGTTCTTCAGGGCCTGCTCGGCCTGGGCCTCTACGCCGTCAGCCAGCTTGCCCTCGGAAGGGATCAGGCCCAGCTGGCCGGAGGTATAGAGGGTGTTGCCGCAGAGCTTGGCCTGGCAGTAGGGGCCGATGGCGGCGGGGGCGGAAGCAGTGGCAATGGTCTTGTTCATGTAAAATTCCTCCTTAAATCAGTAGTTTGAGTGGTCACATTTATTATAAAAGATATTTTGAAAAAAGCAAGGCCGTCATTTCCGCCGCAGGGTATGGATGCGGAACTGCGCGGTAACGGTCAGCTCCTCCGCTTGGGCAAGCCGCTCCACCGCCTCCCTGGGGGTCTTCCAGGCATAGGGCGTCATGCCGAAGAGGGCCATGACATCCTCCTTCCGGGTAAGCGTGAAGACGCTCTCCACCGGGACCGCCCGCTCCAAAGAAAAGCCGGGGTAGGTCTCTTCCTTTTCCTCATTTTCATAGGGCTTTTCATAGAGCAACTCCTTCAGCTCCCACAGGTGCCTTGGACCGGGGACCACATAAAGGAAAACTCCACCGGGACGGAGCGTACGGGCGAACTCCGCCGCCGCCAGGGGCGAGAAGCAGTCCACCAGCACGTCCACCGAGGCATCCGCCAGCGGCAGACGGTACACCGAGGCCACAGCGATCCCGGCGGCGGGACAGCGGCGGGCGGCCCTCTTTACCGCGGGCTTGGACAGGTCCACTCCTACTGTTTGTCCGCCCCTGGCTTTGACCATTTCCGACAGGGCGGCGGTGTACCAGCCCTCGCCGCAGCCCGCGTCCAGCAGTGTGCCGCCCTGGGGCAGGGCCTTCTCCGCCAGCTCCACCAGGGCGGCGCGAAGAGGGGCGTACCACCCGCCGTCCAGGAACCTGGTCCGGGCGTCGGTCATGGCCTTGTCGTCGCCGGGGGCCTTGGAGTGCTGGCGGTTGGCGGGAAGGAGGTTCACGTAGCCCTCCCGGGCCAGGTCGAAGCTATGGCCGCCCGGGCAGGCATAGCGTTTTTCTTCCCGGTGTAAGTTTTCGCCGCAGATGGGACAGGAAAATAGGCTTTTCATCTCCTCCGCCTCCTTTTTTTCAGTATACCACGCCCCGGCAGGGGAGGGCAACGAAAATCGCCCCAAACGGTCCAAGGGACGGTGGCAGAAGCCACCGTCCCTTGGACCACATTCAGGCAATATTTTGAGGTGGGTCAACGGCTTTAATGGCACCCTTTGCAGCGGGAGCAATCCCCGCCGCAGGCGCAGGACTTGCCGCTCTTGTGGTCCCGCCACAGGGAGCGGACGGCCAGAGCCGCAATGGCGGCCAGGACGGCAATTACAATGATATTTCCCAAAACAGGGGGCATTTGTCAGCCACTCCTTTCCACGCCGTTTATTTCACGGCGGCGGCAACAGACCTCAGATCGCGGAAGCGGTCCTCGCCCTGATACCCCTTGCGTACCAGCAGATAGACGATGCCGACCAGGGCGGCGGCAGCCACCACCGTCCAGAGATTGAAGCTCACCAGCCCCATGGCAAGACCGCCCAGCTGGTAGACGATGAGGGAGATCACATAGGCAAAGCCGCACATGTAACCGATGGCGCTCCAGGTCCACTTGGCGTTGTTCATTTCCCGCTTGATGGCGCCCATGGCGGCAAAGCAGGGAGCGCACAGCAGGTTGAAGATCATAAAGGAGTAGGCGGAGATGGCGGTGAAGGCAACTCCGATATTGACAAAGATGTTGCCCGGATACAGCACGCCCATGGTGGCAACCACTTCCTCCTTGGCGATCAGGCCGGTGATGGTAGCCACCGTGGCCTGCCAGTTACCAAAGCCCAGGGGGACAAAGATCACAGCGATCACGCCGCCCACCGCGGCCAGGATAGAGTCGGCGCTGTCCTCCACCATGCCGAAGCCGTCCGGCCCGAGGCCAAAGCCCTGGAGGAACCAGAGGATGATGGTGGACAAAAGGATGATGGTCCCGGCCCGCTTGATGAAGGACCAGCCCCGCTCCCACATGGAGCGCAGGACATTGCTGACAGAGGGCGCGTGGTAGGCGGGAAGCTCCATGACGAAGGGGGCGGGCTCCCCGGCGAAGGCCCTGAACTTTTTCAGCATAATACCGGAGATGACCACGGCGGCAATGCCGATGAAGTAAGCGGAGGTAGCCACCAGCGGAGAACCGCCGAACAGCGCCCCGGCAAACAGGCCGATGATGGGCATTTTCGCCCCGCAGGGGATGAATCCGGTGGTCATGATGGTCATTTTTCGGTCTCGGTCCTGCTCAATGGTGCGGGAGGCCATGATACCGGGAACGCCGCAGCCGGTGGCCACCAGCATAGGGATGAAGCTCTTGCCGGACAAACCAAAGCGGCGGAAGATACGGTCCATGATAAAGGCGATCCGGGCCATGTAGCCCACATCCTCCAGAATGGCCAACAGCAGGAACAGCACCAGCATCTGAGGAACAAAGCCCAGCACGGCGCCCACGCCGCCTACGATACCGTCCATAATGAGGCCGTAGAGCCAACCGTCCTCAGACACGCCAAGGGCGGTCAGGCCGTTCCCCAGCAGCACGGGGAGACCGGGGACCCAGGTGCCATATTCCGTCGGGTCAGGCTCTTCCACGGTCAACGCCTCGTTGTAGGCGTCCTCCGTGGCCTCCAGTGTGACGACCTCTTCCGCCTCGTCGTCGTACAGGTAAGCCTCGCTTTCACCGGCCTCGTAAGCGACGATGATGGCCTCAGCCTCCTCATAGGCCCCCGCGGCCTCGTCATAGCCGTCCACATCGGAGGCGGTAAAAGGCATGAACCAGCCGTCTCCAAACAGGCCGTCATTGGCCCAGTCGGTGGCGGCGGTGCCGATGGAGACCTTCCAGCCGCCCATAGCGATGGCGTACACCAGGAACATCACCGCCACAAAGATAGGCAGGGCCAGAACACGGTTTGTGACCACCCGGTCGATCCTGTCGGAGACGGAAAGGCTGTGCTTTGCCGCCTTTTTCTTCACCGAGCGCTCTACCGCCCCGCTGATGTAGGCATATCTCTGGTTGGTGATAATGCTCTCCGAGTCGTCGTCCAACTCCTTTTCACAGTCGGCGACATGCTCTTCCAGGTGGGCCTTCAGCTCCGGGGAGAGTTTCAGCTCCTCCATGACCTTTTCGTCCCGCTCGAAAAGCTTGATGGCGTACCAGCGGAGGTACCGCGCATCCACCATTCCCTCAATGGATTCCTCGATGTGGGCCAGGGCGTGCTCTACCGACCCGGTGAACACATGGGGAAGCTCTCCCACCTTTCCGGCCTGGGCCAGCTTCACGGCGGCCTCAGCCGCCTCAGCGGAGCCGTCCCCCTTCAGGGCAGACATGCTCACCACGGTACAGCCCAGGGCCTGACCCAGCTTATCCAGGTCGATCTTGTCCCCGTTCTTGCGGACCAGGTCCATCATATTTACCGCCACTACCACCGGAACTCCCAGCTCAATAAGCTGCGTGGTAAGGTAAAGGTTGCGCTCGATATTGGTGCCGTCCACGATGTTCAGGATGGCGTCGGGCTTTTCGCCCACCAGATAGCTCCGGGCCACCACCTCCTCCAGGGTGTAGGGGGAAAGGGAATAGATACCCGGCAGGTCCTGGATGATGACGTCCTTATGGCCCTTGAGCTTGCCTTCCTTTTTCTCCACCGTGACCCCAGGCCAATTGCCCACATACTGGCTGGAGCCGGTGAGGGCGTTGAACAGCGTGGTCTTGCCACAGTTTGGATTGCCCGCCAGGGCAATTTTCAATTCCATGTTGTTCCTCTCCTTTCAAGCGTTAGCAGCGGCTAACTCTATAATTGAAAAAATGCAACCTTTCGCATAGGTTGCCCTGTCACGCTCCGCATAGGTCTGATCACTCGGTCTCTTTTCCTCCGACTCGGCCTGGTCTCCGGGCCGCTTTGCGGCCCTGTGCTCGGCCTCGCTCCAGTCCAAGCTCCCTCGCAGACCTATGCTTTACGCTTCTACCTCTATCATCTCGGCGTCGGCCTTGCGGACGCTGAGCTCATAGCCCCGGACGTTCAGCTCCATAGGGTCGCCCAGGGGAGCCACCTTGCGGACGTATATTTCCACGCCCTTGGTGATGCCCATGTCCATAATGCGGCGGCGTACCGCCCCCTCGCCGTGGAGCTTTACCACGGCAGCAGTCCCGCCCACCGGCACGTCCTTCAGTGTTTTCATGGTATTTCCTCCTCTCTTGATGTCACGCCTTGCCTGTTCGCGACGCGCGGCTTCCCTCCGTCTCGGGCTGGTCTCTGGGGCCTGTGGCCCCGCCGCTCGCCCTCGCTCCAGTCCATCCGCGCTGCTCACGACGGCTCGGGCGCTTCGCTATTGTCACGCCTCGCCTGTTCGCGACGGCTCGGCGCTTCTTCTAAACCAGGATACGGCTGGCCAGGTCCCGGTCCAGCGCTACCCGGCTGTCCTTCACCTGCAGGATCAGGTTCCCGGCCAGCTCGGTAACTACCGTCACTACGCCATTTACCACAAACCCCAGCTCCACCAGGTGGGCGCGCACCTCGTCCTTCCCGGTGATCTTTCGGATGACCAGCGTCTCTCCCGGCTTCGCCATGGACAACGGCATATTGACCGCCTCCCTTGTCTCCCAATCGGTTAGCTCGAGCTAACTGATTGGTCGAATATAGGGGTTAGCTCTCGCTAACCCTTCAAGCATCCGTAGTTTACCTCAGCTAACTCATTTTGTCAAGAGGCTTTTTGAGAAATTTTTTCTCCCTTGGAGTGGAGCCAGTCCCCTCTCCACAGAGCAACGGCAAACAGGATCGAGCTGATGGACCAGGTCACGGGGTAGGCGGTGAAGATAACGGTGATGTCCTGGAACACCCGCACCATGATGGTAATATAGGTGATACGGAACAGGCACCACACCGCCAGCATCACCGCCATAGGGGTCACGGCATGGCCCGCGCCCCGGAGGATGGAGGCGGCGGCGTGGGAAAAGCCCAGGAAGCAATAGAAGAGGCTCTCCACCCGGGCCTGACGCACGCCAAAGGCCACCACCTCGGGGGTCTTGCTGAACAGGCCGATAAGAACGGGGGCAAAGACAAAGAACGCAATCCCCCCCACCTCGGACAGAGCCACCGTCATCACGGCTCCCTGCTTCGCTCCCGCCTTTACCCGGTCATACTGCTTAGCCCCCAGGTTCTGGCTGACAAAGGTGGTGATGGCTAACGTCAGGGAGGTGATGGGAAGGAAGACAAACCCCTCGATCTTGGAGTAGCTGCCGCAGCCCGCCACGGCGTTATCGTGGAAGGCGTTGATGTTGGACTGGACCACCACGTTGGCAATGTTGATGACGCAGTTCTGCACCCCGCTGGGCAGCCCCAGGCGGAACACCTCCGCTAGGATGACCCTGTCGGGGAGGAGCTTTTGAAGCCGGATGGGGAGGGGGAATTTTCCGCTCATCAGGCGGGCAAAGCCCAGCATGGCGGACAGGACCTGCCCCAGCACGGTAGCCAGGGCGGCGCCCGCCACGCCCCAGTCAAAGGCCCCCACAAAAAGGAGGTCCAGCGCGGCGTTGAGGGCGGCGGCGATCATCAGATAATAGAGCGGGTGGCGGCTGTCCCCCAACGCCTGAAAAATGCCGTTGGCGGTGTTGTAGAGCACCAGGCCCAGCAGCCCGGCGCAGTAGAAACGGAAGTAGACAATGGAGTTGGGCAGCACGTTCTCCGGCGTGCCCATCCAGCGCAGAATGGTGGGGGTAAAGACCACCCCAAAGACCGACAGGAGGGTGCCGATGCAAAGGGAAAATACCACCGTAGTGTGGATGGCCTTGTCGGCCCGCTCCCGGTCCCCCGCCCCCCAATACCGGGAAATGCCACCGCAGGAGCCGATGAATGAACCCTGGAAAAAGCCGAAGAGCTGATGGCACAGGCTCGCAGACGAGCAGACGCCGGACACGGCGGCGACGCCGCAGAAGTTGCCCACCACCAGGGAATCCACCGCGTTATAGAGCTGCTGAAAGAGGTTGCCCAAAAACAGGGGCAGGGCAAAGCGCAGCAAAAGGGGCCCGATGGGCCCCTCGGTCATACCTAATTTTTTCTCCGCCATGGGATCACATCCGCTCTCTTCTCTGTTTCTCTCTCTTTGACGTTCCGCCCAGGCATCAGGCCAGGGGGAGGCCCAGATATTTTTTCGCCAGCAGTCCGTCGGGGACGCAAGGCTCAGGGCCGTTTTTCCGCTTCTGGGCCTGTTCGGCTCCCTTCCCCGCCAGGACGATAACGGCTGGGGCCTGGGCCTTCTCAATGGCAGTCCTCACCGCCGTCTCTCGGTCCGGGATAATGGTAAACTCTCCTCCGGCGGCGGCGATATACTCCCCTATCTGTCGGCAAATGTCCCCTACATCCTCGCCGCCGGGGTCGTCCTCGGTGAGGATAGTGAAGTCCGCGTATTTCCCGGCGGCCTTCCCCATCCCCTCCCGGCGGTCCAGGGCCTTATCCCCCACGCTGCCGAAAACGGCGGTAACAGATGCTCCGGGGAAGCCCCGGCGGACCTCTTGGAGCAGGGCCTCCAGGGCCATGCCGTTATGGGCATAGTCCACCACCACGGTCTTGCCGTCTCTGGTATAGGTCTCCATCCTGCCGGGGACGACGCACCGCTCCAGCCCCACCCGGACCGCCTGGGCGGGAATATCCAGCAGCTCACATACCGCCAGGGCGCACAGGGCGTTGGAGACATTGAAGGAACCGGCCAGGGGAATGGAGAAGTTCTCCTCCTTCCCCCGATAGGTCACGGAAAACCTGCTTCCCTCCCAGCCATGGGTCAGCCGGGGAGCAAAAAGGTCGGCGGAGCGCGTATGCAGCGAGTAGGTCAGCACCCGGTCACAACTCTGC
>ERZ779627.212-NODE-212-length-13588-cov-30.080027_pt1 | contig 13588 bp, 10 predicted proteins | sample MGYA00514191_ERZ779627 | MGnify/ENA primary metagenome ERZ779627 (study PRJEB29562, sample SAMEA4376705) | mouse gut metagenome | isolation source: Cecum | study: EMG produced TPA metagenomics assembly of the A DSS colitis mouse model was used to assess the... | reverse complement strand
AATACAGCGGTCAGCGTGAAGAATGAAGTCATGGAGATGATTGCAAAAGTGAGGGAGCGCAAAGGCAGATTAGACTTGCCGATTGTCAGCGGAAAGCACCTAAGAAGAATATCCGACAGAACCGCCTTGCAGTCAGCCGACAATGCGGAGAAATTCATCACGACAAGGAAGATAGACAGCTTTGAGAGCCTTGCGAAATTCACAGCGGATAAGGAACAGAGATACCAACAGTTGGAAACGGTACATCTTTCAAAGGGGCAGAAACTAAACCGATTAAAGGAACTGTCAAAAATGTATGCCCTCTATGCGCCAATCCAAGCCACCTATAAGGAGAGCCAGTCACTCAAAGGATTTGCGAAAATGAAATACGATAAGGAGCATAAGGACAGCTTATCGAAGTACCCCGAATTAAAGGAGCGTATGCAGAGCCTTTTACAGAATGGCGAGAAGATAACGCCGAAACAGTGGAAAGCGGAAATACAGTCTTTGCAATCGGAGTATGACAGTATCGGCAAAGAGCAGACCAAGACCGCCACAGAATTAGCATACGCCGAGGTAATCAGCTACAACAAAAAGAATTTTGAGAGGGAACTTCAGAACGAGAGCCGACAGCATAACAGACAGCAAAGCAGGACTAAGCGGAGGGAGGAAGAAATTTAATGAAAATGTGATAGAAATATGCGTGTGATTGTGGTATTCTATTGGAGGTACAAATTGAGATTTGAATAGGAGAAACATATGATACAAAAAGTAAATTTGAAAGAGAATGTAAATGCGATTGATGAACTGTTCCTCTATAAGAGAGTGGGTACATTAAATAATCATATGTTAAATGTATTGCAAGCAGAACATAGAACTTTAGATTTTCATATACACGAAAATTCTGATGAACTTTTCTACTGTATTGAGGGAGAATTTGATATTGAGTTTGAGGACGGATTAACACATTTATGTGAGGGAGATTTTATAATAATTCCTAAAGGAACAAAACATCGTCCAATATGTAACGAATTGGTCAAATGCCTGTTGATTGAAGTTGAGGGAACTCTCAATCAAGAAAATACGGGTGGAACATATACAGGGTAAGCAAATATAATAGCGACAAATTTTAGTTTTTTAATAACCATTACAACAATCGCATCTAAATAGGTAACACAGCGTCAGAGCGCATAGAAACCAGTCTATGCGCTCTATTTTCATGTAAAGGAGCAGATTTATGAGCAAAGACAGCAACACACAGCATAGAGCCAGCCGACAGCACCCACCCACAAAAATAATTGTGGAAAGGCATTATGTAGGCACTGAAAAAATGGAAACAGTATTCAAGCGGATAGCCGAGGAACAGATAACAAAAAAGGTTAAGGAAATAGCGGAAAACAGCGTAAATTAGCACTGGAAACGGAAAAGGGAATATAGTATAATATGAGTTGAGAGGAAGTCCCTTTTCATCAAGGAGGACGAAATGAAAAGGGCAAAACTGAATAACGACAAAATCACTGCTTTATATTGCAGGCTTTCCAAAGATGACGGCACGAACAACGAGAGCATGAGTATCAGCACACAGAAAACCATGCTGAAAGATTATGCAAAGCGCAACGGTTTTCTGAACTGCCAGTTCTACGTTGATGACGGTTACAGCGGTACAAACTACGACCGCCCCGCTTTCCGACAGCTTATCGAGGACATACAGGACGGGGAAGTGTCAACGCTCATCACAAAAGACCTGTCACGTTTGGGGAGGAATTATCTTGAAACGGGTACATATATCGAGGTGTTTTTCCCTAACCATAATGTACGTTACATTGCTATCAATGACGGCGTGGACTCCATAGACAACGCACAAATGGACATTACACCGTTCCGCAACATCATCAATGAAATGTACGCAAAGGACACGTCAAGGAAAATCAAGAGCGCACTCCACGCAAGGAGAATGCAGGGCAAGTATATGGCTACTACCGCCCCATTCGGTTATCAGAAAGACGAGAAAGACCATAACCACCTTGTCATTGATGAAGTGACCGCCCCCGTTGTGGAACTGATTTTCTCAATCGCCGAGGAGGGCGTGGGGCTTCACACTATCTGTAACCGCTTGCGTAAGGCGAAAGTTATGAAACCGAGTTTCTACAAGAAAGAACTGTTTGAGCGGTTTATGGACGAGGAAAAAATGTATGACTGGGACACCGCCTATGTCAGCCAAATACTGCACAATCCCGTCTATGCAGGAAACCTTACTGTTGCGGACAAACCAACTAAGACCATGCGTTCCAAGAAAAGACAGTATATCCCGTATGCGGAGCGTGAAATCATCTATGGCACACACGAACCGATTATCGAGCAGAGCCGTTGGAACACAGTTCAGAAGATTTTGCAGAGCAGACCGCCCGTTATCGGGGAAAGTTCAAGCGGATATGATAACATTTTCCGAGGGATTATCAAATGTGCTGATTGTGGGAGTGCCATGCTTGCCAAAGTCGAGCAGAAAAGAAAGCGTAACAACGTATTAGACAAGACTTTCTACTGCTGTACCAAGTACCGTAAGTTTGGGAAAGAGGGTTGTTCATCACACACCATTGAGGCGAGGACGGTTCACGAAGTTGTGCTTGCGGACATTCAGAAACACGCAGGACAGGCACTGACGGACAGGAAAGCAATGGTAACGGAAATTGCGGAGCGTCTTAATCTCCAACTGTCAGCGGACAAGGAACAGCAGAAAAAGGAACTAAGGCAATGTAAACAGCGAGTGTCGGAAATAGAAAACCTGTATGCCAAACTGTACGAGGATTTGACAAGGGAACTGATAACGGAAAAGCGTTTCCAAATGTTGTCGGCACGATATGACAGCGAGCAGGAAGAACTGACAGCCAAGATAAAGGAACTTGAAAAAAGTGCCATAGCGGACAAGGAACAGTTATCTTCCATTGAGCAGTTTGCGGAGCAGATAAGCGGTTATGCAGGAATAACGGAACTCAATTTCAAGATAATCAATCAACTTATAGAAAAAATTCTTGTTTCTGAACCCGTAGAGATAGACGGGCAGAAAATTCAACGACTTACTATCCATTACAAATTCATAGGGGCACTGGAAACCCTTGAATAATGGATATTTTCTAAGTCACCTATTCCAACTATCCAACAGACGCAGGGCGTGAGGGGGAACTGATTTTCCGCTTTGTCTATGAGAAAGCCGGGTGTGAAAAGCCGTTCTACCGCCTATGGATAAGCAGCATGGAGGAAAGCGCAATCAGAAAAGGCTTTGAGGATTTGCGGGACGGACACGACTACGACCCGCTGTATCATTCCGCACTCTGCCGGGCAAAGGCTGACTGGCTAATCGGTATCAATGCGACCCGCCTTTTCTCCGTCCTCTACAACCACACCTTGAACGTGGGGCGGGTACAGACACCGACCCTCTCCCTGCTTGTGGAACGGGACAACGCCATAGCGGATTTTCAGAAGAAAAAATATTATGTGGTACATATCGGCAATGGCACTTTTGAAGCGGCAAGCCCGCCTTATACAGAGAAAGCCGAAGCCGAAAAACTCCGCAAGGATTGTGACGGGGAAACCGCCGTCTGCACTTCCCTTGTCCGGGAAGAAAAGACCGAGAACCCGCCCCGCCTTTACGACCTCACGACCTTGCAGCGGGAAGCAAACAGGCTTTACGGCTACACCGCCAAGCAGACCCTTGACTATACACAATCACTTTACGAAAAGAAGCTATGCACCTACCCCCGGACGGACAGCCAATATCTCACGGACGATATGCTCCCCACGGCTGAAACTATCGTGTCCGGGCTTTTCGGCACACTGGACTTTGCAAAAGGCGTTGACCTCTCCCCGGACTACTCCCGGATATTAAACAGCAAGAAAGTGACCGACCACCACGCAATCATTCCCACCGCCGAAGCGGTAAAGACGGACAAAGGCAGCCTGCCCGAAAGCGAAAGGAATATCCTGCTTTTACTCTCCATGAAACTGTTATCCGCAACGGCGCAGCCCTACCGCTACGAAGCCGTGACCGCTTCCTTTTCCTGCGGCGGCGTGACCTTTACGGCAAAGGGAAAGACGGTCAAGTGCGAGGGCTTTAAGGAACTGGAACGCCGCTTCCGTGCCACCTTAAAAGCGAAGCCGGAGGACGGGAAAACCGCAAAAGAAAACCCCCTGCCGGAGCTGACCGAGGGACAGGAAATCACGGCAAAGGCAGCCATGACCGAGCATGACACAACGCCCCCGAAAGCCTATACGGAAGATACCCTGTTGTCCGCAATGGAACGGGCGGGAAGCGGGGACATTACCGAGGACGCAGAGCGCAAAGGCTTAGGCACTCCCGCCACCCGTGCGGCGGTACTGGAAAAACTTGTGCAGGCGGGATTTGTGGAACGGAAGAAAAAGCAACTTATCCCCACCAAAGACGGCAAGAACCTTGTCGCCGTCCTGCCCGACACCCTCATAAGCCCGAAGCTGACCGCCGAATGGGAAAACGCCCTCACAGAGATTGCAAAAGGGGAAGCCGACCCGGACAGCTTCATGCGTGGCATTGAAGCAATGGCGGCGGGGCTTGTGAGAGAATATGCCGCCGTCCCGGAGGAAAAGAAAAAACTGTTTGCCCCGGAGCGAAAGGAAGTCGGCAAGTGTCCCCGGTGCGGCTCTCCCGTCTATGAGGGGCAGAAAAATTTCTATTGCGGCAACCGTGACTGTCAATTTTCCATGTGGAAGAATGACCGCTTTTTTACGGGCAAGAAAAAGGAGCTGACCGCCGCCATTGCCGCCGCTTTACTTAGCAAAGGCAGGGCAGCCATGAAAGGCTTGTATTCCGAGAAAACGGGCAAGACCTATGACGCTGACGTGCTGCTTGCGGACACGGGCGGCAAGTACGTTAATTACAAGATTGAGCTGAAAAAGACCAAGAAGCCAAAACCCAAGAAGTAACCCACAGAAGAATAGCAAGCATAGGGATTGAGTACCCAATCCCGTAAAATCCCACTTTCCCGCCCTGCGGGACTTGTGGGATTTTTGCTTGTTGGGAAGTGTCCCAAACCCTCTTGAAAAAACAAAAAACTGAAAGGAGCTATTGCGTATGAAAGATGATTTTTCCGTGCTGATACAGAACCGCACAGAGTTTGAAAAGGGAAACCCGGCGACCGTGTTCCTCTCCCTGCCCGCCACAAAAGAAGAACTCCACGAAGCCATGAAAGCACTGAACATCACAGCCGACAACCCGCAGGATTTTTTCTTGAACGGCTATTCCACCGCCGACAACAGACGGATTGAAATACCTTTTGACTGGATAAGGGACGGCGACCTTGACAGGATAAATTTCCTTGCCGCAAGGCTTGAAGAAATGACCCCGGAGCAGCTTGAAAAACTGGACGCAGTAATGCACAGCGACTTCAAGCCGGAAAGCCTTGACAGGCTGATAGACCACACCTATAACACAGATTTTTATTCCTACGTTCCGGGGATTTTGAGCTATAAGGAATTGGGCGATTATTTCCTCAATGACAGCGGCAAAGTGCAAATGCCGGAGGAATGGAAAGCCGGGATTGACAAGGAGGATTTCGGCTTTAACGCCGCACTCCATGAGGACGGGAAGCTGACCGATTACGGCTATATCGCAAGAAGCGGGACGGACTGGAAAGAGGTTTACGCCGGGCAGGAAACGCCGGAGAAATACCATATCATGGGCTACCCCGAAGCGGAACGCCCTGCCCCGGAGCAGGACGAAAAGGAAACCGCCCCCGCTGTTGACATTGCCGCCGCCAATCCCATACGCCCTATCGAATTAAAATCGCAGAAGTCTACGGAGAAGATAAAAGAGATTACGGACAGACTGGAACAGGGCATACAGGATTTATTTGACAGCGACCGCTTCAAAGAGTATTTGCGGGTAATGTCTAAATTCCATGATTACAGTTTTAACAACACCCTCTTAATCGCCATGCAGAAGCCGGACGCAACTTTTGTAGCGGGCTATACCTCGTGGAAAAAGGACTACGGGCGGCAGGTGGTAAGCCACGCAAAAAGTATCAAAGTGCTTGCCCCGTCCCCGTACAAAGTCAAAAGGGAGGTTGACAAAATCGACCCGGCGACCAACAAGCCCGTGATCGGCAAGGACGGGAAGCCCGTCAAGGAGGAAACGGAAGTAACCGTCCCGGCGTTTAAGGTTGTTTCCGTCTTTGACATATCGCAGACCGAGGGAAAGGAGCTTCCCACTATCGGCGTTGACGAGCTGACCGGGGACGTGGAACAGTACGCCGATTTCTTTAAGGCGACCGAGCAGGCAAGCCCCGCCCCGGTAGGATTTGAAAAGATAGAAAGTGACGCAAAGGGCTACTACTCACAGACCGAAAAACGCATAGCCATTAACGAGGGCATGAGCGAGTTGCAGAACCTTAAAACGCTGATACATGAGATTGCACACGCCAAGCTGCACGACATAGATTTGAACGCCCCGGCAAAGGAGCAGGCAGACCGCCCCGACCGCCGCACCCGTGAGGTACAGGCGGAAAGCATTGCCTACGCCGTATGCCAACACTACGGGCTTGACACTTCCGATTATTCCTTTGCCTATGTTGCAAAATGGAGCAGCGGGCGGGAGCTTTCCGAGCTGAAAGCGTCCCTTAAAACTATCCGTGACACCGCCGCCGGGCTGATTGCGGACATAGATAAAAACTTTGCGGAGCTGACACAGAACAAGGAACAGACGCAGGCGCAGGAAACACAGGCAGACGAACCCACGCCGGAGGAAAAAACAGAACCCACGGCAGAGCCGCCGCAGGAGGAAAAAGCAGGCGCAGACGAACCCGCCGCCGACACCCCGAAAGTGGAAAAATCAGACACACAAGAACCCGCAAAAGAGGACGCACAGGCAGAGCAGCCGGAAGATAATTTTCCCACGCCCGACCCCAACGCAGAGCCGGTTGTAACAATCCTTTGGAGCGAACACGGTCGTTTCCATGACGGCGAAACCATGAGCTTTTCCGAAGCAAACGCCCTCATAGAAAGCCTTGACAGAGCCACCGTTTCCGAGGACGGCTATTATAAAACCAAGTTCCGCATTGATTTTGTAATGGACGGACAGCCGGACAATTACATAGGGCGGCAGGACTTAGGGGACGGGGACGGCACACTCATAGACCATATCGAGAGCTACCATGCCTATTATGAGAATAATGCGGACTGGGACAATTTCGTTTTACACAGTGGCGGCACGGAAGCACTGGAAGCGGACAAGGCACAGCGGGAAATGCTCTTACATGAGTTTGTCCCCTATCTGAAACTGCACAATAACCTCTCCAAAATGGAGAAAATCGCAGCAAAGGCACTGGAAGAAAACAGCGGCATGACCGCCACCGAAACCGCCTACCACACCGCCATGAAAGAGTATGTTTCCAAATGCCGGGCAATGGTAAACAGCGGGGATTATAACCTGCCACCCGTCCCGCAGCTTAAAGACTTTGACACGGAGCTTGCAGCCTACAAGGAACACGTCAAAGAGGAAATCGCACAGGAAGCAGCCGCCGCAGGAATGACCGTAGAGGAATACGCCGCCAACGGCTACGAGCCATACGCCGCAGGGCTGCCCGACCCGTCTATTACTGTTTCCGATATGCAGGAATACGGCTACTCATGGGACGGTATGCTGCCCCTAAAGGAAGAAGCCGCCCTGCACCTTTACGACAAGGAGGAAATGCAGATTTTTTTACTCCATGAGGACGGGAGCGAGAGCATACCCGACAGCACAAAGGACATAAAAGCCCATGCGGAAAAAGGCGGCATTTTCGGCGTACACAAAGAGGACTGGAACGCCCTCACGGAGTACCGTGCCATGAAAGAGGAATTAGCCGGGAGCGAAGCCGCAAAGGAAATGTTGCAGGAATACGGCACAGCAGAGCAGGCAGAAGATACCTTTACCATTTATCAGTTAAAAGATGATGTACCCGTAGATTATCATTTTCGCTCTTTGGAACGGTTGCAGGAAAAAGGGCTTGCGGTAGACCCCGCCAACTATGAAAAAATCTACACCGCACCACTTACGCCGGGCATGGGCTTAGAGCGCATTTTTGAGAAGTTCAATTTTGACCGCCCGGAGGACTTCAAGGGACATTCCCTTTCTGTTTCTGACGTGGTAGTGCTTCATCAGAACGGGCAGGACACCGCCCACTATACGGACAGTATCGGTTTTGTGGATATTTCAAAAGATTTTTTGTTAGAGAACCCGCTAAAAGTCGCCGAGCTTTCCACCGAGCAAAACGCAAACATGATTGACGGCGTTATCAACAACACCCCCACCGCTGACGGACTGGAAGCAAACGCCGGGGAGCAGATCTCTCTTGAACAGTACGCCGAAACGCTAAAGCAGGACGAAGCCGCCGAGCCGGACACCGCCCATATCACAGCCGCCGCCAAAAGCCGCTATGGCGGCATGGTAGCCCTCTTTACTATGGACGACAAAATCTATATCGGGAAAAGCGAGAATTACGACAACAAAGGGCATTATGACAATAAGGACAATTCCCTGCTCTATGTTTCCGACTGCCAAGCCGCTTTTACATTCCTGTCAAGCGAGGGCTGCACATACCCGCAGGACGAAGCCCTAAACCGTGGCATTTACACCAAAGAGGACTACGGGGAATTTTCACGCATTACGGACTTTCTATCGCAGGCAGGCTTTACCCCGGAAAAGGAATTTTTCTTTGCCGACAAGCCCTTTTCCCTGCAAGCAGATACGCCGGAACAGACCGCCCCGGAAGCAAAAAGCATTTATTACACAATCAATGAAAGTGCTGCCCGCCGTGCAAATGATATGAACAGCTTTTCCGACTACAAGCCCGGCAGCGCAACCGCAGAATACAGGCAAATGGTAGACAAAGCCGTGGAGATTGGAGAACGGCAGAAAAAGCGTGTAGACCCCATGTACCATGAAAAGATTGACAGCCTTGTTGACACCTACGCCCGCAAACTTGCCGAGAACATGAACAGCAGTTTTTCCATTGAAGCCCGTGTACCCTCTATCCTCATTGCGGGCGGCTCAAATTTCCCGGTACGCAAAAAGGAAAAGCAGAACGCCGCCCGTGACAGGAACATGGAGGACTGGAACGAGGTACAGGGCTTGCTTGACAAGATACGCAGCACGGGCATGGGCGGTATCAGCGCAGACGACCCGCAGGCAGTACAAAAACTGGAAGCCAAACTGGAAAAGCTGCAAGCGGCGCAGGACACCATGAAAGCGGTCAACGCCTACTACCGAAAACACAAGACCCTTGACGGCTGCCCCAACCTCTCCACTGAACGTATCGAAGCCATGAAAGAGGAAATGTCGTCACAGTGGCACATAGAGGATAAGCCCTACCCCTCATGGGCTTTATCCAACAACAACGCAGAGATACGCCGGATAAAAGGGCGCATTGCCGATTTGACAAAGAAGCAGGAAACCGCCTACGCCGGGTGGGAGTTTGACGGCGGCACGGTGGAAGCAAACCGGGAGGACAACCGCCTGCAAATCTATTTTGAGGAAAAGCCGGACGAAAAGACCCGTGAAACCTTAAAGGAAAACGGCTTCCGTTGGTCGCCCAAAGCCGGGGCGTGGCAAAGGCAGCTTAACGACAACGCCATTTACGCCGCTGACCGCCTATCCTGCATAAAGCCTTTATCCGGGAAAAGACCCACAGAGATACAGAAAGAAGCCCGCACAGCCGCCAAGACGGAGAAAAAGCCCTCTATCCGGGCGCAGCTTGCACAGGACAAGGAAACGCTAAAAAACGCCCCGAAAAAGGCAGCGGAAAAGACAAAAAAGCAGGATTTAGAAAGGAGCTGAACCATGCAGAAATTTGAAAACGTGGATATATTAAAATCCCTCAAAGCTATCATGCAGACCCACACCGAACACTTCCAGTCTGATTTTGACATAGACATAAAGACGTTGAAGCAGGCGGCGAAAAGCCCGAACCCGGAGGATAAAAAATATTTATGGATATGCCGCCCCGCCGGGACGTGGTGCTTGCGGGAACGGGACACTTTCATCAAAGGCTCACGGGAACATAACACGTTCTGCTTCTACGCCGAGCAGACAAGGGACAAGATACTTGCCTACGCCGTGGAGCTGACGGGGATTGAAAAAGGCAGGGTAACGGGCAACCTCTACAAACTGGACTACCAAAAGCAGTATGAACACGTCAAGGACGCTTCCGTAGCCCCCGGAGCTACCAAGCTGATCTACGAGAACGGGGAACGGACGCAGGAAGCCGACAGGCGCATTACCAGGGACGCTGACCCCGACTTAGGGAAATTCCTTACCTTTGAGGAACAGCCCAAAGACCCCGCCGCCTTACAGAATGTACTTAGGGACGAGAAACACAGCCGGGAACATCTGAATAGTGGCGACATAAAGGAGCATATCGGAACACTGTCCGGCAAGGGGAAAGAGAAAAAGCCGTCCTTGCGGGCGCAGCTTGCACAGGACAAAAAGACCGTAAACGCTGCCCCGAAGAAACAGGCGGCAAAGAGCAAAAACAAGGGATTGGAGGTATAAGCGCATGGGACAATTCAACTTTGAGGAAACAAACCTTATCTGCTGTTACAGGAGGAAAACAAGGGCTGATACGGTGGCGGCAATGACCGCCGCCCTGCCCTACATGGAAACGGAGATACGGGAGCTTGCAGGGCGCACAGCGGAAAAGCTGAAGAAACTGACCGAGGAAGAATTTGCAGGGCTTGTGTTTCTGCCTGCTGAAGATATGGAGTAAGAAAACGCCGGGGAATGGCAGCTTATACGAGTGCCATTCCCCGGTATCTTTTTTACGCCCTTGTGGACGCATAGAAGCCGTTTTCCGGGCGATAGTGAATATTTCCCCGCCTATCCTGCAAATGCCCTTATAACGCCTTATAACGCTTTCCTGCCTATATGATTATGGCATAAGGAAAGCGGGAGAGTAACCCTGTCGATTTTATCCCCCGCTGCTCTGCATATCAAATTTATATCCGACACCTAACAGCGTCTTTATATACACTGGATTTCTGCTGTCTGTTTCAATCTTTTTCCGCAGGTTGTAAATCACGTTTACAACGCTTGAATGGCAGCTATCGCTATCCATATCCCAAACGGCTTCAAAAATCTGCTCCTGCGTGAACACCCTGCCCGGCGAGGACGCAAGATAGGCAAGCGTCCCATATTCAAGGCGGGTAAGGGGAACGTCCTCCCCGTCCCGGAGTACCCTGCGTTGGTACAGCTTGATTTCAAGACCGGGAAAGGAGAGGACGGAGCTTGTGACTGGCTGCACAGCTTCAAGACCGATTTCATCTGAAAGAACGGACAGTACCCTTTCTATTGCCTTTTCTTCATCATCATTGAAAGTTAATATTAGTATCTTAGCTATGGTATCAGCCCTCCTTTGTCGCTTTGCCCCCTTATGATAAGTCCGGGCAATTCATTTCTCAATGTTCTTCTCTCTTGTAATTAAAATTTGCCCCCATTAGAGAAATTAAAATATCTGCTTGTAATCCCATATTATTTACTTCGTTTAATGCCGGGGCATTTAACTCTTTTACTTGTGGACTATCAGAGTACATTGCTTTATGTTTGCTTTTCTTTGGTTTTTCTTCATCATCGCCCCAGTCAAATTCCAAATAGTAGCCACCTGTCCCATCCTCATGGATAAATACGCCATTGCCTTTTACCTCTCCGCCAGTCAATTTACTTGACCACGGTATATCTTCGATTGATTTATACACCTTCTGCCTAAAAGCACTATCATTTTTCATTCTTAGTAAGGTTTTCTTTGAGATAATCACATTCCGTCCACCGTGCATATCATATTTTTCCAACATTGCAGTATCATACATTTCCGCTTCTGTATCTGTTTTTTCGCAACTGTAATCTACAACAACCGTATTAACATTAAATTTTTCGTCCAGAAATTTCTTCATTTCTGCAATATCCGTGTCCTCATTTACCTGCTGTAAAAGTTTTTCAAATTCATCTCCACACTTTATTCTGTTATTCGATAATTTTACAGCATTATTGATTTCCGGCAAAATTGCTTGAATATCCATGCTACCAACCTTTCCGCCAATCAGAACCGCTTATAACAAATTCCGTCCATACAGCCATGCAGCTTCAAGCAGGCTCTGTTGATACCGTCTATCTAACTCTGCTTTTTCCAACTGCTCTTTTCGCTCTAATGCACGTTTCGCTGCCAATCTCTGATTTCGCTCCTGTTCTTTTATTTCCTCTGTTTCTTCATCTTTGCTTTTTTGTCCGCTTCTCTTTGTTATCGTGATTTCCCCTCCACTACTTGAAAGCCTGTAATTTGAAATATTCCCGTCATTATCCAGAGTAATAGTAAAGGAATCCATACTGCTTGGCACTGTATCCTGTTCTTTTATCAATGTAGATATTTTTTCAATTATACTTTGGGATAATTCTGGATTGCTTTCCAGTTTTTCCTCTAACGCAGGCGGAACGACCACTGCATATTTTCCCCTTGCTGCGTTTATCCTTGCCTGCACCCCTGCGTCTAACATGGACGGTTCTCTTGATGTAGGTTTCCACTCTAAGACCGATCCGTCCAATTTATCTTCAAAAAACATTTCAAATGGATAGTCATTACGCTGCCACAGTGAAGAATTGATTTTAGAAGTATCTAACACATGATACTTCAAGTTCGGGTATTGTGCTTTTAATCTATCCTCCAATCCCCCCATATTTACATCTAAAACAGCTTGAAAACTGACAGGGTTATTTTTCCCCGCAACAATATTCTGACAATAAAAACTTCCTAAATAGCTCTTGCTTATTTCATTTATTGATGTAAAATCCATCTTTGTTCCTCCGCTAATACTGCTTATATTTATTGGCGGTTCTTCTGTCGTTCAGAACCGCCTTTGCCCCCTTATGATAAGTCCGGGCAATTTACTTATCGAGAAGCCCTAAAAACTTCTGCCATTCCATATAGCCTTTCAAGTCCCCATAACTATACTCTGACTGCATAATATCTTTGACAATATCCACCCAATTCATCTTTGTTGAAAAACTCCAAGAGCCGGAATTTCTCTGCTCCGCATTTTTTACGGCTTTTGCAACTGCGGCTTTCAGCACTGTATCTTCAAAACTGCCTTTCCCGCTTTCTTTCAAATGGGAAGTGTACGCATACATTTCAGCCGTATCACAATTTTTCGGGTCTACCTTAGAAACATCTATCATTCGTTCTGTTACATTCCCGTTCTTATCCCATGTTTTCACTTTATAAACTGGATTTCCCGGATCAAAATCCTGCGTCTTATATACGGTAATAGATGAATTGTTTACTACATCAACATTAGAGCAAATTGCAATATCTCCCGTTTCTTCCTTAGAGCCATGCAATGTAGCTGTTGAAGTCTGTCCTGTTGCCTGCGCCGCTTCCGCCGCCTGTTTTGCAAAGCTCCCGCCTGCCACATTTCTTTGTGTCTTTCTTGTTTCATATCCCGCCACCGGGTAGCCTGCTGTTCCTATTCCGCTAACACTCATTTTTCAAATCCTCCATTGTTATCAATAAACTCTCGGAATCTTTAAGCCAGTAAATATAAGACTTTCAGATTCCTTTTT
>ERZ779627.211-NODE-211-length-13618-cov-4.648971_pt1 | contig 13618 bp, 16 predicted proteins | sample MGYA00514191_ERZ779627 | MGnify/ENA primary metagenome ERZ779627 (study PRJEB29562, sample SAMEA4376705) | mouse gut metagenome | isolation source: Cecum | study: EMG produced TPA metagenomics assembly of the A DSS colitis mouse model was used to assess the... | reverse complement strand
CTGTTCCATATCAAGTCCCGCCTGCTCCATGGCTTCCTTCGCCGCCGCCACCGCGTACTGGGAGAAGGGCTCCATCCGCTTTGCCGCCTTGAAATCCATAAATTCCTTTGCGGAGAAGCCTTTGACCTCCGCCGCCACATGGGCCTTGTACTCAGAGGCGTCAAATTTGGAAATGATGCCGAAGCCATGATTGCCGGCCTTGATATTTTCAAAATAATCCCTAACATTCAGACGAATGGGAGTGATCGCTCCCATTCCAGTCACAACTACTCTTCTCATCAGATCGCCATACCTCCGTCTACACTGATAATCTGTCCTGTTATATACGCCGCCTTCTCCGAAGCCAGGTAGGCCACCATATCGGCAATATCCTCCGGCTTTCCGAAGCGTCCCAGCGGAATCTGCGCGACAGCCGCCTCTTTCACGCCGGCGGGAAGCGCCTGCGTCATATCCGTATCCACGAACCCCGGCGCCACCGCGTTGACCGTGATGCCCCGGCTGGCCAGCTCTCTGGCCATGGTCTTTGTCAGTCCGATGATACCCGCCTTGGACGCCGCATAATTGGCCTGCCCCGCATTGCCGAGAATGCCGGATACCGACGTGATATTGATGATGCGCCCGCTGCGCTGCTTCAGCATCTGACGGCTCGCCGCCTTGATCGTGTTAAAGCATCCCTTCAGGTTGGCGCTGATGACCGCATCAAAATCTTCCTCCGACATTTTCATGATCAGGTTATCCCTTGTGATTCCCGCGTTGTTGACCAGTATATCCAGCCTCCCGTACTGAGCGGTCACTTCTTTGATCATGGCAAGCGCCGCCTGTGTATCCGCCACATTGCACTGGCAGGTGCGTCCGTCCGCCTCCAGCGCCCGGATTTCCTCCAGCGTCTGTTCCGCTTTCTCCGCGGACCCGTTGTAATTGACGATCACCGTCGCTTTCTCCGCCGCCAGAGCCAGCGCGATGGCGCGTCCAATTCCTTTTGCAGCCCCGGTCACCAGGGCAATCTTTCCTTCCAGCATCCCATTATTCTCCTGATTACAGTTTTTGTATCTGTCCTCTCAATGCCCGGACAGATGACTTTTCTATGAAATTAAAGAGTTCCTGTCACTTTCTCAAGATCCGCCATATTTTCAATATTCATCATTGTCACGCCGCGATTGATCTTCCGCATGAAGCCGGACAGAGTCTTCCCCGGTCCCATCTCGATGAACGTATCCACTCCGTCCGCGATCATCCGCTCCACGGACTGCTGCCAGCGTACGCTCGAGGACACCTGACGGCAGAGCAGCTCTTTGATCCCCTCGACGGAGGTCACATAATCCGCGGTCACATTGGTAATATAAGGCGTGTCAAACGCCCTCAGCTCTACGTTTGCCAGCACCTCCGCCAGCTTCTCGCCGGCACCCGCAAGCATCGGGGAATGAAACGGTCCGCTGACTTTCAGGCGTACGGTCCGCTTCGCCCCGGCTTCCTTCAGCGCCGCGCATGCCGCGTCCACCGCCTTCTCTTCTCCGGTAATCACGATCTGCCCCGGACAGTTGTAATTGGCAATCGTAACGATCCCCTCGGTCTGCCCGCAGATCCCCTCGATCTTCGCCGCTTCCATACCCAGAACCGCCGCCATGGCGCCGCCCACCGGAACCGCCTCCTGCATCAGAAGCCCTCTCTGGCGCACGACTCTGCAGGCGTCGGAGAGACTCATGACCTTCGAGGCCACCAGCGCTCCGTATTCGCCCAGGCTTAAACCCGCGTTGACACAGGAAGTAAGCCCTCCGGCCTGCGCCGCCCGCAGCACCGCCATCTCCGCGGCAAGCATACAAATCTGCGTGTATTCTGTCTGATTCAACTGTTCATTTTCTTCAAAACAAAGTTTCGCAATATCAAGCCCCGACGCTTCGGAAGCCGTCTCAAATACTTCCCTGCACTCCGGATATGCTTCATAAAAATCTTTTGCCATGCCCACATACTGTGCGCCCTGGCCCGGAAATACGAATGCCGTCTTACCCATGCCTCTCTTCTCCCCTGGCTCTTGCCTTATTATTTTGAAACCACGAAAGCTTCCTTGAAAACAGGGGCTGCCATGACATCCTGCACGGCAGCCCACCCATAATCACTCCCAACGGAATCGGTCCCTAATCTGAGCTTATCTCAGTTTCAGCAGCGTCTCCGCCTGATCCATGATCTCGTCGATGATCTCCCGGCAGCTCTGGCGCCGGTTGACCATGCCCGCGATCTGGCCGGCCAGGACGGAACCCTGATCGGTATCGCCCTCCACCACCGCTTTACGCAGACCGCCCAGCGTCAGTTTCTCCAGCTCCTCAAAGGACGCGCCCTGGGCCTCCAGCTTCAGATATTCCCGGGTCATCTTATTGCGCAGTCCGCGCACCGGATGTCCGTGGCTCCTGCCGGTCACCTCGGAATCAATGTCCTTCGCCTTGATAATCCGCTCCTTATAATTCTCATGAATCGTACACTCGTCGGATACGCAGAACCGGGTGCCCATCTGAACCGCCTCCGCGCCCAGCATCATCGCCGCCGCAAAGCCTCTCCCGTCTGCAATGCCTCCCGCCGCGATGACCGGAACGGAAACGGCGTCCACCACCTGAGGCACCAGCGTCATGGTCGTGGCCTGACCGATATGCCCGCCGGATTCCGTTCCTTCCGCAACGACCGCGTCTGCGCCGCAGCGCTCCATACGCTTCGCAAGAGCTACGGACGCGACCACCGGAATGACCCTGATTCCCGCAGTTTTCCACTGTGCCATATATTTCTCCGGGTTACCGGCCCCCGTGGTCACCGCGGCCACGCCTTCTTCTACAACCACCTGCGCGATCTCATCCGCAAAGGGGCTTAAAAGCATGATATTGACTCCAAACGGCTTATCCGTCAGTTTCTTCGCCTCGCGGATATAATTTCTCACCACATCCGCCGGCGCGTTCGCCGCCCCGATCAGTCCGAAGCCGCCCGCTTCCGATACGGCGGCCGCCAGATGGGATTCCGCCACCCATGCCATACCGCCCTGGATAATCGGCTTCTCCACTCCCAACAATTCCGTAACTCTTGTCTTCATCACCGGCACCTGCTTTCTTCTTATTCTTCGATCCCTTTGGCCTTCAGATAATCCGCAACCGCGCCGACGGTCGTAAGATGCTCCAGCTCCTCGGACGGAATCTCGATCTCATACTCATCCTCCAGATTCGTCACAAGCTCGAACAGGTCCAGGGAATCCGCTCCCAGATCGTCTTTAAAGGAAGTCTCCGCGGTCAGGTCCGCCGCATCCACATTCAACTGCTCCGCTACCATCTCTTTAATTTTCTCCAACATTGTATTGTTCTCCTTTTTTAAAAATAAACTGTTTTCTTCTCAATTACTTTGACATTCAAAGTATATAGTCGGTCCGCCGTTTTGTCAATATCCTTTTTCAGAAATTTGAAACGCTTTACCACTCCAGCACGCAGGCCCCCCAGGTCAGTCCCGCCCCAAAACCGGACAGCACCAGCTTATCCCCCGGATGCAGCTTTCCCTCCGCGTCCATCTGCGCCAGCAGAATCGGAAGGCTGGCCGCCGAAGTATTCGCGCAGCGGTCAATGTTCATCGGGAATTTTTCCTCCGGCTGCTTCAGCCGCTTCGCCACAGACTGTATAATCCGTTTGTTCGCCTGATGGAGCAGATAATAGGTGATCTCTTCCGGATGCATACCCGCTTTCTCCAGCGCGTCCTCGATACATAGAGGCACGGTCTTTACCGCGAACTTAAAGACTTCCTGTCCGTCCATCCTCAGATATCCGCACGGCTCTTCGTCCCTGCGGACCGGGTTCCTGACCGGACGCGCCGCGCAGGAAAGCACCTCCCATTTGCTGCCGTTGCTGCCGATGGACTGAGCCGCAACGCCTCCCTGCTCTGCCGCTGCCACAACCACGGCTCCCGCTCCGTCTCCGAACAGCACGCAGGTCCCCCGGTCTGTCCAGTCCACCAGCTTCGACAGGGTCTCCGCTCCGATCAGCAGCGCATTTTTATAGACGCCGCTCCGGATAAAAGCATCCGCAATATGTACCGCATACAGGAAACCGGAGCAGGCGGCATTGATGTCGAACGCCACCGCGTTTACCGCGCTCAGCTCCGCCTGCACCCGGCATGCGGTGCTCGGCGTCTCCGTATCCCCGGTAATGGTCGCCACAATCAGAAGCTCGACCTCTTCCGCCTGCATGCCGGCGGCTGCCAGCGCCTTTCCCGCCGCGCCCGCGGCCAGGGATGTCGTAGTCTCCTCCTGTACCAGATGGCGCATCCGGATGCCCGTGCGCTCCGTAATCCATTCATCACTGGTCTCCACCAGTGTCGACAGATACTCATTGTCCGCTGTATATGCCGGCAGTTGACAGCCGGTGCCGATGATCTTCGCCTTCATATCCCGTCCTCTGTTTCTTCTATTATTTTGATATTCAAACTTTTTCGGGTAAAGTATATCCGGGAAGCGCCCGTTTGTCAAGTGCCTTCCCGGATTTTAACCTTGTTTCCCTAATTCAGATACTGCAGCGGATTCACCCGCTGTCCGCCGATGATAATCTCAAAATGTACGTGCGGACCCGTACTCCTTCCGGTGCTTCCGCTGCGCGCAATCGTCTGATTCTGATCCACCTTCTGCCCGGGAGACACCAGAATCTTGCTCAGGTGCGCGTACCGGGTCTGCCGCCCGTCCGGATGGCTCAATGTCACGCAGTACCCGTAGCTTCCCATCCAGCCCGCGCTGACAACAGTTCCGCCGCAGGAGGCCCTGACGGAGGTTCCGGTAGGCACCGCCCAGTCAATGCCCCTGTGCATCCTTCCCCAGCGCATCTTGAAGCCGGACGTAAGTACGCCGCCTGTCACCGGCTTAATATAAGTGGGCGGAGTCTGCGTGCCCTTCTCGATGATCTCCGGCACCGGCTCGACCATAACGTTCTCCGCGATCATTTCCCGGCCCGTCTCCGTCTGATTTTTCGAGGTGGTCAGCACCGTCACTTCATGATGCCCCGGAGAAGCCTCCTGACGCACCTCCCTGCGGGTCGTATACCAACTGTCGTTCTCTATATACTGCGTCTCCGCAAAATAATCCTCCTCATAGGTATACTGGACGGTGGAGGAAATCGAGAGTTCCGGTTCCGGCACACTGATGATAATCTCGTCCCCGATATTCAATGTGGCGTCCCGTGTTAGCCCCGGATTCAGCGCCAGCACCTCGTCCACATAATAGCCCCTGCTGTTGGCAATCACGGACAGTGTGTCGCCCGCCACAACCTCATAAGTCTGATTCTTCTCCTTTTCTTTCGTTACGGCGTCAATGGCATCCGACAGATCGGTCAACTGGTCCGAATCAATATACGCCTCCGCGATCTCTACCTTTTCAAAGAAGTCCAGCGCTTTCAGCCCGTCTCCTTCCGGAAGTTCCCCCTTGGGCGTCACCTCAATCGTAAACGCGTTCAGCTCTCTGCTCGTATCCGACACCACCTCCACCTGAAACATTCCGTCCGGATCGTATGGCGCGAGCGCGGCCAGCAGAAGCTCTCTGACCTCGTCAATCGTAGCCAGATTAACCGTAAATTCATTGACCTTCACCAGATAATACTTCTGTTTCGCCGTCTTTACCTTTTCCTTCAGAAGCTGATAGATCAGCTCTTCCAGCCCTTCCGGCTCCAGCGTACTGCCCACCAGCTTCTGAACCCGCTCAAAATCACAGGCCACGTTGGCCAGCACCAGCCCGTTGGTCTCTCTGGCGATCCGCGCCCTGGCATCCAGAAACGCCTGATCCACCACCGACGGATCCGACACCGCTCCGATCACTTCGCCGTCCAGGAGCACTTCGCAGTACGTCGTCTCCAGTCCGTAGGTCTCTCCCAGGATCGGAGCCGCGCACAGAAGCGCCAGACAGCACCCTACCGCCGTCATTGCATATCTCAATTTGAAATTTTTTCCAAACAGTCTCTTCTTTCGCATGAAATCAATTCGGTTCCTTACTTTCTCTTATTTTTCTTCCGTTCCTTTTTACCCTGTCTGCGAACGGAATATCCAAAGCTGCCCGCCTTTTTCCCGAGCTCAAAATATGCTCCATGAGAATAGGCGATCAGTCCGGCATCGTTCAGGCGGAATTTTCCGCTCTCGTCCATATACCGGTCGTCGACGGTTACGCTCGTCACCTCGGCCAGAAACAGGTCATGGCTCCCCAGGGGCTTTACCTCCGTTACGCGGCACTCAATGTTCACCGGGCTCTCCATAATCCCCGGCGCCTTCACCGTCTTTGACGGCAGCTCCTGCAGATGCATCTGCGCAAACTTGTCCACGTCCCTTCCCGAACGCACGCCGCAGTAATCAAGCGCGCGCACCAGTTCTTTGGTGGCAAGATTGATCACAAATTCCCCGGTCTCTTTCAAAATCTCATAGGAGTAGCGCTCCCGACGCACCGATATGGACACCATCGCCGGCGAAGAACAGACCGTCCCCGTCCACGCCACCGTGATAATATTCGGTCGCTCCCCCGGCCGCCGGCAGCTCACCATGACTGCCGGCAGCGGGTACAGCATGTTCCCGGGCTTGAAATACTGCTTCGCCATGAACGCATCCCCCTTTGCAATCTTCCTTTGGGCGCCCGTATGCATAAAAATGGAAAAAGCATAAGCTCCGCGCCCGCGCAGAACTACGCTTTTTCCATTTTACGCATAAACTCCCCGTTTGACAAGAAGAAAATCAGGAAATCCACAGGATTTTCACACTTCTGTAAGATTTTACAAATCCGCGGCGCATCATGCCGAATACTCTCTGAGAATACTCTCCAGTGCCGCCCCGCTGCTGGTATGACTGCGCACCACGTGAATCTTCTTCCTTTTCGCCTCGTCCACCGCCGGTTTCACCATCTTATGCGACACGGTATTGGTAAACAGGATGAACAGATCCGGCGTCCCTATCTGCTTATCCATATTCGCCGACATCTGCGTGAAAATTTTTGCCTTGCACCGATAATTCCTGCAAATCTTCTGATACCGGCAGACCATCCGGTCATGACCCCCGACAATCACAACGCTCATCCTTACACCTCCAAAATATCTACGTTTGTTTTACTCACCCGCCGCCGGATTCGACGGCACACGGATCACTCTTTCGTCCTGCACCCGGAACACCCTCCACATCCGCAGCCCGCGCAGCTCTTTCCGGATTTTCTGTCTCTCCGGATGCAGCGCACGGCATTAGCTACCGCCAGCAATACTACAATCCCCACAACCAAGGTGCCCATTATACCTTCGCCATTCCTTTCAGATTTATCCTCAATTTCCCATCGTTCTTATAAGGTCGAACGAGAAGCCACAGAAAGACCGCGACAATCACAAGCGCCGCAAGGAATCCGACGCCGAAGACACCCGTAGCCAGAAACGTACCGATCTGATAGACGCACAGAGACACGCAGTATGCCAGCAGACACTGATAACCGATGGCAAACCAGGTCCATTTTGCATTGTTCATCTCTCTTTTGATCGCGCCGATCGCCGCAAAACAGGGCGCGCAGAGCAGATTGAACACTAGGAAGCTGTAAGCGGCAACCGTCGTATAGGAGCCTGCCAGCGTTCCCCAGATCTCTTCTCCTTCTTCGGAAACCTCTGCAAAGCCATACAGAATCCCAAGGGTGCCGACCACATTTTCCTTGGCTACCAGACCGGTGATGGCCGCCACTGCCGCTTTCCAGTCTCCCCATCCAAGCGGAATGAAGATCCACGCAAACGCATTTCCGATGGCTGCCAGAATGCTGTGTTCCATCTCCATATCTTCCAGCATACGGAACTGGCCGTCTACCCATCCGAAATAAGTAGTAAACCACACAAGAATCGTAGACAGCAGAATGATGGTGCCGGCTTTTTTGATAAAGGACCAACCCCGTTCCCACATGCTTCTGAGAACATTTCCTGCGGTAGGCATATGATAAGCCGGAAGCTCCATGACAAAGGGAGCCGGATCTCCGGCGAACAGCTTCGTCTTCTTTAAGATGATTCCGGAGCACACGATGGCTGCAATCCCCACAAAATACGCACTGGGAGCCACCCAGGAAGCTCCGTCAAACAGAGCGCCCGCGATCAGAGCAATGATCGGAAGTTTCGCGCCGCAGGGGATGAAGGTCGTCGTCATAATCGTCATCTTGCGGTCGCGGTCATTCTCGATCGTCCGCGACGCCATCACGCCGGGAACTCCGCAGCCGGTACCGATGAGCATGGGAATGAAGGATTTACCGGACAGCCCGAATTTCCGGAAAATCCGGTCCATGATAAACGCTACGCGCGCCATATAACCGCACGCCTCCAGAAACGCCAGGAAGAGAAACAGTACCAGCATCTGCGGCACAAATCCCAGAACAGCGCCCACGCCGCCGACGATGCCGTCCAGAATCAATCCCTGCAGCCAATCCGCGCAGTTCATGCCCGCAAGCACGCTCTCCACCGCCGGCGGTATGATCTCGCCGAACAGAACGTCGTTGGTCCAGTCCGTCACAAAGGCCCCCACGGTCGTCACGGACACATAATACACCAGCCACATGACCGCCGCAAAAATCGGCAGCGCCAAAAACCGGTTCGTCACGATCCGGTCAATTTTATCCGAAGCCGTCAGCCCGCCCCGTTTCGCTTTTTTACAGCATTTTCCGATGATCGACGCAATGAAACGGTAGCGTTCGTTGGTGATGATGCTCTCCGAATCGTCGTCCAGCACTTCTTCCAGTCCGCAGATCATCGGTTCCACATCGGGAATGCTGCTCATCTGTGCGCTGATCTTGTCATCCCGCTCCAATAGCTTGATGGCGAAGAAGCGCCGCTGTTTTGCGGGCACGCCGGTCAGTTGCTTCTCAATCGCGGACAGGACCTCTTCCACCTTTTTATCAAAGGTATGCACCGCCCGCTGCTCCCGGCCTGCAGACGCCTCCCGCACCGCCAGCTCTGCCGCCTCCCTGACCCCCGTTCCCTTCAGGGCGGAGATCTCCACGACTTTGCAGCCCAGTTCTCTGCTTAGTTGATCAATGTAAATCTGATCGCCGTTTTTCTCCACGATATCCATCATATTGACAGCCATAACCACCGGAATTCCAAGTTCCATAAGCTGTGTGGACAGATAAAGGTTCCGCTCCAGGTTCGTACCGTCCACGATATTCAAAATGGCATCGGGCCGCTCGCCAATCAGGTAGTTTCTGGCAACGACTTCCTCCAGCGTGTACGGCGACAGCGAATAAATCCCCGGCAGGTCCATAATGACGACATCCGCATGCCCTTTCAGCTTTCCTTCTTTTTTCTCAACGGTCACTCCCGGCCAGTTTCCGACGAACTGGTTGGAACCGGTCAGTGCGTTGAACAATGTGGTTTTTCCGCTGTTCGGATTTCCGGCAAGTGCTATCTTCATTGCTATCATCTCCTCTTCGTAATTAGTCTATACTAACTATTTCCCTTAAAAATAAGCCGCCTGCGCAGCCGTATCAAACACGCCCTACTGCACTTCAATCATACGGGCGTCTTCTTTGCGCAGCGACAGTTCATATCCGCGGACAGTCACTTCCACCGGATCGCCAAGAGGCGCCACTTTGCGCACGTATATCTCCGTACCCTTCGTGATTCCCATGTCCATGATGCTGCGCCTGACCGCGCCTTCTCCGTGAAGCTTCACCACCGAGACGGTCCTGCCCACCGCTGTTTCCTTCAAAGTCTGCATTTCACTCCTCCTCATTTCCGTTTTACCGCTCCTATGCTACCATGATTTTACCGGCAAGCCCGCGGTCCAGCGCAATCCGGACACCCCGGATCAAAAGGATCATCCCGGCCGCATTCTCACCCAGTACCTGAACCTCCGAACCCGGCGCGAAGCCAAGGTCCTGCAGATGACGAACCACTTCTTCTTTTCCCCGAAGCTTCATAACGGTCCGTTTCTCGCCGATACTCATCAGTGCCAGTGCCATCCATGCTTCCTCCCTTCAAATGAAAATGAATCTCATTTACAATTTTATTATATTGGCGTCAGCCGTTAATGTCAACTAACTTTTTGCAAAAATATGGGTTCTTAATTGATAAATTTTCTCAACAATGCCCTGAAGAAGCAACCGGAAACATATCATAAACAACCTACGCCCGAATCGGAACTTGACTTTCTCGAATATCGAGTATATAATTGTCATACACACCTCGATATTCGAGAATAAGATTGGACGGTCATAACCGATTACCGATATAAAAATTCATTGCAGACAGGGGGCGCAGCAAATGCCGCGGGAAAAATTTCGCACTTTGACGGAGCAGATGTTTTATACGCTGCTCTGTCTGAAAGAAGAATGCTGCGGAATGGATATTCTGGACCGGATTCCGGCCATGACCGGACGACGGGTCAATATCGGTTCCGGAACGCTTTATACGCTGCTGGAGCAGTTTCTGGCCGCCGGAATGATTCGGGAAACGAAAATAGAAGGAAGGCGGCGAAGTTACATTCTCACCGCTCAGGGAAAGCAGACGCTCGAACAGGAGTATGAACGGATCCGCGCCCAGGCGCTGGATTACCGGAAAATATTCGGGAAAGGAGAACAGAATGATGAAGAACCGAATGCTCCGTTTTGAAACGTATTCTTTTTATGACAGTACCGGTATGGAACGGCATCTGGAGCACATGGCGGCCAGAGGCTGGATGATCGAGCAAATCTCCGCCTTTGGATGGCGCTACCGCAGGATTCCCCCGACACAAATCCATTTTGCAGTCGCCTATTATCCTCCGGCCTCCGACTTCGACCCGGAACCTACGGAAGGGCAGCGAACCCTGCAGGACTTCTGCGTCCGCACCGGCTGGCAGCTCGCCTGTACGCAGGCGCAGATTCAGATCTACTATAACGAAGACGCAGACCCGCTTCCCCTGGAGACCGATCCGGTAGTAAAAGTGACGACCCTTGACCGGGCGGCGAAAAAGTCTTATCTGCCTGCTTTTTACCTGCTGCTGGCAGTTGCACTCCTCCAGTGTGCCATGTTCTTCACCGGTCTCAAAAACGATCCCATACGGATCCTTGCCAGCCCGTCGGCCCCCTGCACCGGCGCCGCCTGGATCCTGCTCCTCCTTCTGTGCGTGACAGAGATCGGAGGGTATTACCGGTGGCGCCGCCGGGCGGTAAAAGCGGCCGCGCAGGGACTGATTGCAGAGGTAAAAGGTCATTCCTGGAGGCAGCGCGTACTGTTTCTCGCGATACTTCCGGGCTTCCTTTACTGGCTGGTCACGGTGCTTGCCACCGGACCGGCCGCCATCCGCCTGATCACCGTCGTAACCTTTCTCAGTATCCTTGCTCTGTATGGGATTGCTTTGCTCGTACGGGAATTTCTCAAGCGCAGAAAGGCGCCGCGAACAGTCAACCAGACCGTAACACTGCTTTCGATCGTCTTCCTCTCCTTCTTTCTCACCGGCGCCGTCCTGTTCGCGGCCATCCGGTCCGCAGGGCGCGGCCGGGCAGAGGCCGGACAGCAGACGTATGAATACGGCGGTATCACCTGGACGGTATATGAGGATGAACTGCCGCTCACCCTGGAGGATCTGATGGAGATTCAGACGGATTCCGGCCTCTATACCCGCCAGTACAGCGGAAATGAATCTCTGCTGCTCGGTCAGTATGACATGCAGCATCAGCCCCGGTTTGACGCGGACAATTACTCCGAACTGCCCGGCATCGACTATACGGTCACTGTCATCAAAGTCCCCGCCCTGTATGCACTGTGCAGAAATTCTCTTCTGCGAGAGAGCAGGAGATTCATGACCTGGCAGCCATGCGAAGCGTCGCCGTGGAGCGCGCAGGAAGCGTACCGGATGGAGACCCGGGACGGCGAAGCCGTGAACCGATACCTGCTCTGTTACTCTGACCGGATAATAGACATTGATTTCAGTTGGGAACCTTCACCGAAGCAGATGCGGATCGTGGGACAAATCATGGTTGACAACCCGCTTTAAAAGAGATAGAATATTTTATAAAGAAAGGGCATTGCCGTAATACAAACGGTTGGCCTTGGTGCGTCAGAAAAGCAACACTACCTTGGGCTTGGCGGTTGCTTTTTTGATGCCTTTTTATCCTTCCATTGCTGCACAAGGTCCAGGATCTTCACGACCGTACTGATCGTCGTCACCGTCAGACCTGCCAGCTTCAGGATCTGTTCAAACATCATCAAAATGCCTTTCATATGTATTTCTCATAGAATCACCCCCTTCAAATGCAAGGCTTATCTAATGAGAGTTTTCATAATCCAGGCCAACCGCCTGCGCGTTTTGGCAAATACCCTTTCGGTCCTTATCATAGCATACCGGCATCCTTTGTGCAATTATTTTTTATACTGTATGTTTTATTTTTGTCTGCCACTCATGTATGTTATAATTCAGAGCGCGAATGTCAACACAGATTGCTGGAATCAAAAGCGGATTTCGATACAATATCCATGAAAGGAGGATTTGATGCACCTATGATAATTGGAAATAAAATCAACCAGTTGCGGAAACTTTCAGGAATGACACAGGAACAACTGGCAGAGAAATTGAATATTTCCCGGCAAACCCTGTCCAAATGGGAGGCGGGAATCACGATGCCGGATCTGGAAAGCGTACTGACGATCAGTCAGATGTTCCAGGTGCCGCTTGACGATCTGCTGTTGGAGGAGGAAACCCCTATGGAAAAACAAACGGAAAAGATCACACTGGAAGATCTAGTGAAGATTAACCTGCACAACCGCAATATGATGCTGCTGCTGACCGGCGGACTGCTCTTTCTTATGATGAGCATCCTCTCCGCCGTCTTTATCGCCGCCCTGTCCCACACCACCAATAGTACACAGTACATGCTGTACCGTTATATCGCGGTCGGTGAATACACTTCCGTCCCGGTGAATTATCTGCAGCTTCTGCTGCCTTCCATCGGCAGCGGCATACTCGGACTCTCTCTGTGCATCTGCTATTTCATCAAAAGCAGAAAGAATTATTATTAAAACAGGAAAGGATAAGACAAGATTATGAACCAAAATTTACATAAGATCGTGGGATACGCCCTGATTCTCACAATGTCATCCCTGCTGACCGCCTGCGACAAAGCATCCGCCGGGGCTTCCAATGTCGAGCTCTACGGCTCCGCCATCGGCGGGCTCGCAGATGATGAAGCCTTCGCCATCGTGGACGCCGGGGCCGAAAATCCGGTTCTGCTGGCATCAAACCAGCTCATCGACGACGGGCAGACCGCTGCTTTCTGCGACGTCTATTATGCCGCAGACGGAGAAGCGAAAAAAATCGGAGCCGTTGACGATCCCGAAACCACGGCTCCGCTCACCTGCGACGCTTCCGGCATCTATGCAGCCGGCGAGCTGCAGGTGCTGCGGTATGAGGTCAGGGAAGAAGGGGTTCTGGAACTGTCGGAAGCGGTTTATATCAGATATGATGAGACCGGACATGAGACATTTGAAAAAACAACAGACGGCAGGACGGAGCAGATAACGGAGGAAGAATTTCTCGCCCTTTCGGAAAAGGCTCAGAAAGCGGAGCTCATCCTTTTCCACTATGGCGCTTCCGGCTCCTGATCCTCTGGACGCCCGTGTGTAATCGAGTAGGGAAGGTTTCTTCCATA
>ERZ779627.210-NODE-210-length-13619-cov-7.869802_pt1 | contig 13619 bp, 10 predicted proteins | sample MGYA00514191_ERZ779627 | MGnify/ENA primary metagenome ERZ779627 (study PRJEB29562, sample SAMEA4376705) | mouse gut metagenome | isolation source: Cecum | study: EMG produced TPA metagenomics assembly of the A DSS colitis mouse model was used to assess the... | reverse complement strand
CGGCACTTGACCATGTTGGCGATGTAGACGTTCTTCTCCCGGCTCAGGTCCACCATCTCCAGCATGTCGTCCAGCAGCTTGCCCCCCCGGCCCACAAAGGGCTGGCCCTGGAGGTCCTCGTTCTCTCCGGGGCCCTCGCCGATGCACATTACCTCGGCGTCCCGGGGGCCGGTCCCGAAGACCACGTTGTGCCGGGTGCCGGCCAGGGCGCACTTCTGGCAGGACAGACAGGCCTGTTCCAGCGCCGTCCAATCGTTGTACAGCATATTGTTTCCTCCCGATACAGATTTTGACTCAGTATACCATATTTTTTGCCGCTGGAAAAGATTTTTTTAATAAAAACGGGTGTGTAAAAAAATATTTATAACTTTTTTGGCGGCTTTTGGAATATAGGGGGGACGATGGGCTTTGGAAGAGGATACAAGATGTTGACGGCCTGGAGATGCATGTAACACATATCTTGTATCCGGAGAAGAAAAAGGAGGATTTCCAAGAGAAATAGAACATGCGTTTTTGATGAAAAAAACGCAAGTTTTTCGTGGAAATTGCGGAGTTTGAAACAAAAGAGGCAGAAAAAAACACTTGCTTTTTATGTCAACACGATTTATACTGGAGAAGCAAAGTGGAGCAAAGTGGAGTAAAATCCCTGAAAATAATGCCAGAGTGGGGAGAGGTGAGGAGCGGTGACCGGCACATATGAGCACAGCATCGACGCCAAGGGCCGGCTGTTCATCCCCGCCAAGCTCCGGGAGGAGCTGGGTACCGCCTTCTACCTGGCCATGGGCGTGGATGCCTGCCTGGCCATCTACCCCCAGTCCACCTGGGACCGCTTCACCGAAAAATTTGCCTCCCTGCCCATGAGCCAGTCCAAGGCCATGCGCCCCCTGTTTGCCAACGCCGCCAGGTGTGAGCCGGACAGCCAGGGCCGCATTGTCATCCCCCAGAAGCTGCGCCGGTACGCCGGGCTGGAGAAGGACGCCGTCATCATCGGCGTCCACGACCGGGCGGAAATCTGGTCGGCCGCCGCCTGGAACGCCCAGGAGGAGGAAGAGATGACCCCCGAGAAGATGGCCGCCTGTATGGCTGAGCTGGGGTTCTGACATGAGTGAGTTTACCCACCGCCCGGTGCTGCTGGACGAGTGCATTGAGGCGCTGAACATCCGCCCGGATGGGACCTACCTGGACGGCACCCTGGGCCGGGCGGGCCACAGCCGGGAGATCGCCCGGCGGCTGACCGCCGGACGGCTCATCTGTGTGGACCGGGATCAGGCGGCTCTGGACGCCGCTCAGGAGCGGCTGGCCCCCTGGATGGACCGGGTGGAGCTGGTCCACAGCAATTTTGACCGGGTGGACGGGATATTGGACGGGCTGTCCCTGTCCGGTGTGGACGGGATGCTCTTCGATCTGGGGGTGTCCTCCCCCCAGCTGGACGACGGGGCCCGGGGCTTCTCCTATATGGCCGACGCCCCCCTGGACATGCGGATGGACCGGGGAGAGGGACTCACCGCCGCCGATATTGTCAGCACCTGGCCTCAGGAGGAGCTGCGCCGGATCATATCCCGGTACGGGGAGGAGCGGTACGCCCCCCAGATCGCCGGGGCCATCGTCCGCCGCCGGGAGGACAAGCCCATTACCACCACCCTGGAGCTGGTGGAGGTCATCAAAAGCGCCATGCCGGCCAGGGCCCTGCGGGAGAAGCAGCACCCCGCCAAGCGCACCTTCCAGGCCATCCGCATCGCCGTCAACGACGAGCTGGCCAGCGTGGAGCGGATGCTCCGGCGGGCTGTCCCCCGGCTGAACAGGGGAGGGCGGCTGGCCGTGATCACCTTCCACTCCCTGGAGGACCGCATTGTCAAGACCGGTCTGGCCGAGTTTGCCCGGGGCTGCACCTGTCCCCCGGACTTCCCGGTATGCGTCTGCGGGAGGACCCCGGATATCAGACTGGTGAATAAAAAGCCCATCCTGCCCAGTGAGCGGGAAATTGAAGAAAATCCCCGGGCCCGCAGCGCCAAGCTGCGGGTGGCCGAGAAACTGTAAAGGAGAACGCACCATGGCCGCCAACCGACGCCGTACCACAACTGCATACAGCACATACGGCAGCGCGGCCTACTCCCCCCTCTACGACGGAAACGCGGCCCGCGTCCCCCGCAGAGAGGAGGAGCTGGATCGGCTCCCCGTCCCCCAGCCCAGGCGGCGGGAGCAGGTCCGCCGCCATGAGCGGGCCCGGGTGGAGGTGCGGCAGGCGGGACAGATCGCACCCTTCGCGGTGGTCGGCTTTCTCGCGGTGGCCGTCTTCGCCGTGATGCTGATTACCAGCTATGCCCAGCTGACGGTGGCCAACGACGAGATGGTCTCCCTGCGCCGGGAGCTGTCCGAGCTGAAAGAGGAAAATGTGACCCTGTCCGCCCAGTACGAAAAGGTCTTTGACCTGGCCACTATCCAGAAGGCGGTGGAGGACACCATGGTGCGTCCCACGGGGGATCAGGTGGTCTATATCGACCTGTCCGAACCGGATACCGTAATCGTTTTTCAGGAGGAAAAGGGAGGCTCCGGCTTCCAGGCCATTGTGCATGGGATCGGAAGCATTTTTGTCAGTATTACAGAATATTTCCGCTGACCCGTACATAGAGTGGATACGGGCGGTTGGGCAGGCGCGCAAGCTCACCGGTAAATAGAGAATTTCGGGCGCAAGAAAGTGTGTTTCTTGCGCCCTTTTCCGCAAGAAGCGCCGAATCCCTGAGCAGGGAGCTTGGAACGGAGCGAGGAATACAAACCAGGAGCCGCAAAGCGGGTCTGTTTGTGTTCCGAGTCGGAGCGAAAGCGACCCGGCCGCGAAGGGACCGAGGCGTGACACCGCAAAGGGAGGGGATTGCCCATGCGAACCAGAAGAAAATACGAGCAGGGTATCGGCTGGGCGGGTGCGCCCACGGGGGCGACCCGGGGAAGCCATTCCAAACGGGCGATCTTCCGGCGCACCATCTTCCTGATGGGGGTGTGCGGCGTGCTGATGTTCATTCCGCTGGCGTGGCGGCTGTGGGATATTGCCATCGTCCACCACGACGAGTACCAGAAGCTGGCAGCCCAGCAGCAGACCAAGGACTATGCCATCTCCGCCCGGCGGGGCAACATCTACGACCGGAACGGCAATATGATGGCGATGTCGGCCACGGTCTATAAGCTGATCCTGTCCCCCCTGGACCTGATGAAGAGTGTGTCCAACAAGGACGAGGACGGCAAGCCCCTGCCCGAGGAGATGTACCAGGCCAGGGTGGCCGCCCGCCAGGACCAGATGGTGGAGGAACTGATGGCCCTGGTGCCCACGCTGGACCGGGAGCGGGTAACCAAACAGGTCCACAACACCAAGGCGGCCTACTGGGAGGTCAAGACCAACATTGAGGAGGAGGAGGCCGAGGCCCTGCGGGCCTACATCGCCGAAAACAAGACGGCCTCCTACCTATATCTGATTACCAGCACCAAGCGCTATTACCCATACTCCGGCCTGGCCGCCCAGGCCCTGGGCTTTGTCAACGACAATGGGGGGGCCTATGGCATCGAGGCGGTGTACAACGAGCTGCTGGAGGGGACCGCCGGCCGGGTATACACCACCCGCACCGCCGGGGGCACCGAGCGGTTCAATACTTACGCCCAATATATCGACGCGGTGGACGGCTACGACCTGACCCTCACCATCGACGCCACCATCCAGTCCTACCTGGAAAAGACCCTGGAGGAGGGGATCGTGGACTTCGATATCCAGGAGGGGGCTTTTGCCATCGCCATGAACCCCAAGACGGGGGCCATCTTAGGCATCGCCAGCTCTCCGGAGTTTGACCCCAACAGCTACTCCAAGGTCACCGACGAGCTGCTCCTTAGCCAGATGGAGACGAAGAAGAACGAGATTTTCGAAAAGCTGAAGGCGGCCAACACGGAAAATCTGAGCGACAGCGAGCTGATGAGCAAGGCGGAGGCCCAGGCCTACTCCGACGCGGTGAACACCCAGTGGCGCAGCCGGGCCATCGACTCCCGGTACGAGCCGGGCTCCACCTTCAAGGCCATGGTGCTGGCCGCCGCCCTGGAGGAGGGCGTGGTCAGCGAGAGAGACACCTTCTATTGCTCCGGCCATGTCCAAGTGGCTGACCGGACCATCCACTGCTCCAGGCGGCAGGGTCACGGCTCACAGACCCTGGCCGAGGCGGTGGGCAACTCCTGCAACCCCGCCTTTATGGAGATCGGAAAGCGACTGGGCAAGGACAAATTCTATGAATACTTCGAGTCCTTCGGTATGATGGAGAACACCGGCATTGACCTGCCCGGCGAGGCCAGCCTGAAAAACGCCATCTGGGCCAAGGACAAGATGGGCGAGGTAGAGCTGGCCACCGCATCCTTCGGCCAGCGCTTTGAGGTCACCCCCCTCCAGATGATCTGCGGCTTTGCCGCCGTCATCAACGGGGGCAACCTGGTGAAGCCCTATGTGGTCCAGACCGTCACCGCCCAGGACGGCACCGTCATCCAGAACACCCAGACCGAGGTGGTCCGCCAGGTAATCAGTGCTGAGACCAGCCAGCGGGCCGCCGACATCCTGGAAAAGGTGGTGTCTCAGGGCACCGGCAAGAACGCCTATGTGGCGGGCTACCGCATCGGCGGCAAGACCGGCTCCTCCGAGGTCAAGCAGGAGGAGGACCATACCATCGTTTCCTTCATGGGCTACGCCCCTGCCGACGACCCTCAGGTCATCGTTCTGCTGGCCTATGACCGGCCTCTGCCTAAGGTGCTGGGGGCAAACTGCAACGAGACCGCCAACGGCATCTACATCAGCGGCGGCAACATGGCCGCCAAAAAGGCCGGCCCCCTCATCGCCCAGATTTTGGACTACATGGGCATCGAGAAGGTGTACAGCGCCGACGAGTCGGCCGCGGTGGACGTGTCCATGCCTAAGGTGACCGGCATGTCTCTGTCCGACGCGGAGAGCGCCCTGAAAAAGAAAAATCTGAAATTCCGCACCATCGGCCAGGGGGACGCCGTCACACGGCAGGTCCCCGCCGCCAGCACCAGCATTCCCGGCGGCTCCACCGTGATCCTGTACCTGGGCGACGCCGCCCCGGAAGAGAGCGCCGCCGTTCCCGACGTCACCGGCATGACCTACGAGGGGGCCAGGAATGCCCTGGAGAAGGCGGGCTTCTTCATGCGGGCCTCCGGCGTATCCACCTACTACGGCAACACCACCACCGCCGAGGGCCAGAGCGTGGCGGGCGGCGACGTGGCCGCCATCGGCACCGTGGTGGACGTCCGGTTCTTCAACGTAGTGGAGGACGGGTATGTAGGATAGGATGTTGTCACGCCTCGGTCCCCTCGCGGCCGGGTCGCTTTCGCTCCGACTCGGAACACAAACAGCCCCGCTGCGCGGCGCTTGGTTTGTATTCCTCGCTTCGTTCCAAGCTCCCCTGCTCGGGGATTCGGCGCTTCTTATAGAAAATAAAACTGCACCCGTGAGGGGTGACACCATGATCCTGCGCGACCTTTTGGCCGGCGTCCCCCTCACGGGGGAGAGTACCGGCCTGGACGTGGAAATTTTTTCCATGTCCTACGATACCCGGACGCTGGAGCCGGGAGCCCTCTTCGTGGCCCTGTCCGGCGACAAGACGGACGGCCACCTGTACATCCAAACCGCACTGGAGAAGGGGGCCGCCGCCGTCCTGTGTGAGCGTGCCCCGGAGGAGCCCGGCCCCTGGCTGGTGACGGAGGACAGCCGCTATGCCCTGGCCCTGGCCTCGGCCAACTGGTTTGGCCGGCCCGGAGAAAAAATGACCCTGGCGGCCGTCACCGGCACCAACGGCAAGACCACCACCACCAGCCTGCTCAAGGAGCTGCTGGAGCGGGTGACCGGGGCCAAGGTGGGCCTCATCGGCACCAACCGAAACATGATTGGGGATGAGGAGCTGCCCGCCCACCGCACCACGCCGGAGAGCTGGGAGCTTCAATCCCTCCTGCGCCGGATGGCCGACGAGGGCTGTACCCACGTGGTGATGGAGGCCTCCTCCCACGCCCTGGCCCAGCGCCGGACGGCGGGGCTCACCTTCGACGCGGGGGTGTTCACCAACCTGACCCAGGACCACCTGGACTACCACCACACCATGGAGGAGTACCGGGACGCCAAGGGCCTGCTTTTCGGCCAGTGTAAAAAAGCGGTGCTCAACCTGGACGACCAGGCGGGCCGGTGGTATCGGGACCAGGTGAGCTGCCCCATCTTCACCTATTCGGAGAACAGGGCCGGGGCCGACCTGTCCGCCCAGAATATCCGCCTGTTCCCCAGCCATGTGGAGTTTGAGGCCCTCATGGTGGGCCAGCTCTGCCGGGTGCATCTGCCTATTCCGGGGGGCTTCTCCATCTACAACGCCCTGGCCGCCCTGTCTGCCGGACTGTGTCTGGGCCTGGAACTGGAGGACATGGCCCGGGTAATGCCCTCTGTCCGGGGGGTGAAGGGCAGGGTGGAGGTGGTGCCCGTCCCCCGGGCCTACACCGTCATCATCGACTACGCCCACACCCCCAACGCCCTTGAAAACATCCTCGCCACCGCCCGGGACTTCACCGCCGGACGGCTGATCTGTGTGTTTGGCTGCGGCGGCGACCGGGACAGGACCAAGCGGCCCATCATGGGAGCCATTGCCGGGGAACTGGCCGACGTGGCGGTGGTCACCTCCGACAACCCCCGCACCGAGGACCCGGAGGCCATCATCGGCGGTATCCTGGCGGGCATGGAGGGGGCGGAGGCCGCCATTCATGTGGAGCCCGACCGCCGGACGGCCATAGGCTGGGCCCTGGAGCAGGGCCGGCCGGGGGACGTGATCGTGCTGGCCGGCAAGGGCCATGAGACCTATCAGGAGATCAACGGCGTTCAGTACCACATGGACGAGCGGGAAATTGTGGCGGACTGGTTCGACGAGGCGGCCGGCCGGCAAAAAATGACTGGAAAAGTTCCGGCGGATATGATATAATCGGCTGCCTTGTGTGATTCAAAAGAGAGAGACCGGGAGGGTTTACCATGACATATATCCTCAGCTTTATTGTGGCCTTCGGCGTGGCCGCCATCGTGGGGCAGCTGCTCATCCCCCTGCTGCGCCGGCTGAAGGCCGGCCAGTCCATCCGGGCAGACGGCCCCACCTGGCACATGTCCAAGCAGGGCACCCCCACCATGGGGGGGATCATGTTCATCCTGGCCATCGGCGCGGCCTGCGTGGTGGCCGGCTGGGAGGAGATCCGGGGCGGGAGCTATAAGCACCTGTATGTGTTCCTCTTCGCTCTGGTGTTCGGGGTCATCGGCATGATCGACGACTTCCAGAAGCTGCGCCACCACGCCAACGAGGGCCTCACCGCCGCCCAGAAGTTTCTCCTTCAGCTGGCGGCGGCCATCGCCTTCACAGTGCTCATGCGTGGGGAGGGCTACCTGACCCCCAACCTGTTCATTCCCTTTTTTAACGTGACCTTCCCCCTGCCCTGGGTGGTGTACATGGTCTTCGCCGCCTTTGTCATGGTGGGCACGGTGAACGCCGTCAACCTCACCGACGGCATCGACGGGCTGGCCACCGGCGTCACCATCCCCGTTGCCCTGTTCTATATGGCGGTGGCCGCCTGGTTCGACCGGAACGATCTGGCGATTCTGTCCGCCGCCCTGGCGGGGGGACTGGCCGCCTTCCTGATCTACAACTTCCACCCGGCCAAGGTCTTTATGGGCGACACCGGCTCCCTGTTCCTGGGCGGGATGGTGTGCGGCCTGGCCTTCGCCCTGGATATCCCCCTGGTGATCCCGATTGTGGGGCTGGTCTATGTGGCCGAGGTGCTGTCCGACATCATCCAGGTGATTTATTTCAAAAAGACCCACGGCAAGCGGTTTTTCCGCATGGCCCCCCTCCACCACCACTTTGAGATGGGCGGCTGGAGCGAAACCAAGCTGTTCTGCGTGTTCTCCGGCGTCACCCTGGTCCTGTGCGTTCTGGGCTTCTTTGGGGTGATGTACCGGTATCCCATGTAGAAGGCAAAAAAAAGCGGCCGCAGGCCGCTCCCAAACGCGAGCCCAGCGCCAGCGGGTCGCGTTTGGAGAGGAGGAGCAAGGGAGCGCAATGAGGAATGCCCGGCAGGGCGTTCCGAATAAAGCGGACTTTGCGACGACGAGAAAGGAGGTGCCCTGTTGGCCCGCAAAGCGAAACGCGATCTGACCATGGAGGAGCAGCTGGCCCGGGGGCCGCTGGACCTGCCCTTTCTCATGCTGGTGCTCCTGCTGCTGGGAATCGGGCTGGTGATGCTCTTCTCCGCCTCCTACTACACCGCGTTCCGGGACTCCAAGCCCCCGGTGAACAACAACCCCTATTTCTACATCACCCGCCAGGCCCTCTACGCTGCGGCGGGCGTGGCGGCGATGTACCTCATCTCCCGTATCAACTACCAGCACTTCCGCTGGATGGCTCCGCTGGCCTTGGGCGTCGCGATTGTACTGCTGATTCTCTGCTACACCCCCCTGGGGGTCAGGATCAACCACCAGCGCCGCTGGCTCTACGTCCTGCTGGTCATCCCCAAGGGCCCCACCTTCCAGCCCTCGGAGGTGGCCAAGGTGGCGGTGGTGCTCTTCTTCTCCGCCCGGCTGTGCAAGCGGGACACCGAGCACAAAAAGCGCTTCACCAAGCGCACCACCACCGGGCGGCTGCTGAACTGGCTGGAAAAGATCGGTTTTCTGGAGCTGGTGCCCTACGGTCTGGTGCTGGTGACCGTACTGGGCCTGGTGGCCTTTGAGCGCCATGTCTCCGGCGCGCTGCTGGTGGCGGTGGGAGCCGCCGCCGTCCTGCTGGTGTCCGGCATCAGCCTTTGGTGGTTCTTTGGCCTGGGGGGGCTGGGTGTCGCCTTGGTGGGTATCATGTATATGACAACGGCCTATGTCAGAAAAAAGTTTGCCCTCTGGCTGGACCCCTGGTCGGCCGATCCCCAGGTGGAGGGCTTCCAGTTCCGCCAGGGCATCTACTCCATCGCCTCCGGCGGTCTGCTGGGCCGGGGGCTGGGGGAGAGCAACCAGAAATACGGCTTTGTCCCCGAGCCGGAGAACGACATGATCTTCTCCATCGGGGTGGAGGAGCTGGGGCTGGTGGGGGGCTACCTCATCCTGATCCTGTTCTCTCTGCTCATCCTCCGGGGCTACTGGATCGCCCTCCACGCCCGGGACAAATTCGGGATGCTCACCGTGGTGGGCATCGTCACCCTGCTGGCCGCCCAGGTGTTTTTCAACATCGGCGTGGTCACCGGACTGATCCCCAACACCGGCATCTCCCTGCCCTTCTTCAGCTACGGCGGTACCGCCCTGATGATCCATCTGGCGGAGATGGGCATGATATTGAGCATTTCACGACAGATACCGGCGCCCAGAAAGGATTGACGAGGTGTTATGATGAACGTACTGTTTACCTGCGGCGGCACGGCCGGACATGTGAACCCGGCGGTGGCCCTGGCCCGCATCTTTCAGGAGCGGCACCCCGGCTGCCGCGTCCTCTTTGTGGGAGCGGACGGGGGCATGGAGAACAAGCTGGTGCCCAAGGAGGGCTATCAGATCCGGACGGTGACCATCACCAACTTCCACCGCTCCTTCGCCCCCGCCGAGATCGTCCACAATCTGGGCACCCTGGTGAACCTGGGCAAGTCCAAAAAGCAGGCCCAGGCCATCCTGGACGAATTCCAGCCCGATCTGGTGGTGGGCACCGGGGGTTATGCCTCCTTCCCTGTGGTCAACGAGGCGGCCCATCGGGGCATCCCCACCGCCGTCCACGAGTCCAACGCCGTACCCGGACTGACCACCAAGGCCCTGTCCAAAGTGGTGGACCGGGTGATGGTGGGCTTTGAGGAGAGCCGGGAGCATTACGAGCACCCCGAGAAGGTGGTGGTCACCGGCACCCCGGTGCGGGGGGACTTTTTCAAATACACCCGTCAGGAGGCCCGTCAAAAGCTGGGCTTTGCCGACGACCGGCCCCTGCTGCTGTCCTACTGGGGTTCCCTGGGGGCGGAGGTGATGAACCAGAAGATGGTGGATTTCCTGGCCAAGGAGTGCTACGAGGGCGCCCCCTGGCGGCACATCCACGGCGCGGGCCGGGACTACCCCTGGATGCAGGAGGAGCTGCTCCGCCGGGGCCTGAAGCTGGGGGACAACGGCATCGAGGTCCGGGAGTATATCTACGACATGCCCCTGGTGATGGCCGCCGCCGACCTGGTGCTGTGCCGGGCGGGCGCCTCTACCATCTCGGAGCTGGCCGCCATCGCCAAGCCCGCCGTGCTGGTGCCCTCCCCCAACGTCACCGCCAACCACCAGGAGAAAAACGCCCGGGTGCTCTCCGACCAGGGGGCCGCCGTTCTCCTGCGGGAGGCCGACTGTGTGGAAAATACCCTCTATGACGAAGCCGCTCTCCTTCTTCGGGAGCGGGAACGCCGGGAGAGCATAGCCGCCGCCCTGCGGGCCATGGCCGTCCCCAACGCCGGGGAGAAGATTTACGAGACGCTGAGGGAGATTATGAAATAACCATATTACGGACTTTCGCATAGGATAGCCCAGATTCCAACGATTTGGAGGGCTATCCCATGAGCTATTACGAAATTCAGGGCGGACGGCCCCTGTCCGGCTCTTTGGCCATCCACGGGGCCAAAAACAGCGTCCTGCCCATACTGGCCGCCTGCCTGCTGGCACCCGGGCAGAGCGTGATCCACAACTGCCCCGACCTGTCCGACGTGTCCGTCACCCTGGATATCCTGCGCCTGCTGGGGTGCAGGGCGGACCGGGAGGGAGACACTGTCTTGATTGACGCCTCTGCCCTGGGCCGCAGCGACATCCCGGAGCATCTCATGCGGGAGATGCGCTCTTCAGTGATCTTCCTGGGGGCCCTGCTGGCCCGGCTGGGGACGGCGGAGCTGTCCTATCCCGGGGGCTGCGAGCTGGGGCCCCGGCCCATTGACCTGCACCTGTCCGCCCTTCGGACCCTGGGGGCCGAGATCTGGGAGGAACAGGGCGCTCTGTGCTGCTGCCGGGGACAGGGAGGGCTGAGCGGCCGGGAGATCTGCCTGTCTATCCCCAGCGTGGGGGCCACCGAGAATATCATGCTGGCTGCCTGCGGCTGCCCCGGCCTGACTACTGTGGTGGGGGCGGCTCGAGAGCCGGAAATCATTGATTTGCAGAATTTCCTCCGCAGTCTGGGGGCGGAGGTCAAGGGCGCGGGCACCCCGGTCATCGCCATTCAGGGGGGCGCGTCCCTCCATCCGGCGGAGTACCGGGTGATGGGCGACCGCATCGCCGCCGCCACCTACCTGTGCGGCGCGGCGGCCGCCGGGGGAGAGGTGGAGCTTACCGGTGTCCTGCCCGACCACCTCACCGCCGTTCTGACCTGCCTGGAGGAGGCGGGCTGTACGATACATACCGGGCCGGACCGGATTGCTCTGGCCGGAGGGCCATCCCTGCGGAGCATTTCCCCTGTGCGCACCGCGCCCTACCCCGGCTTTCCCACCGACGCCCAGGCCGTCCTTATGGCGGCTCTGGCGGGGGGAGAGGGGGCCACCCTCTTTGTGGAGAACATCTTCGACAGCCGCTACCGCCACGTGGATGAGCTGCGCCGGATGGGAGCGGATATTCAGGTTGCCGGCCGGGCGGCCATGGTGTCCGGTGTGGGGCGGCTCCATGGGGCCGCCGTCCGCTCCCCCGATCTGCGGGGCGGGGCCGCCCTTGTGGTGGCCGCATTAGGCGCGGAGGGGACCACTCAGGTGTCAGGGCTGCGGCACATCCGCCGGGGCTACCAGGCGCTGGACAAAAATCTGCGGGCCCTGGGGGCGGACATCCGGGAAGTGCCGTAAGCGCGAAAAAAGCCTCCCTTCGGAAAGGGAGGGGGACCGCCGGGCGAAGCCCGGTGGTGGAGGGTTTGCCTATAGAAAACCTCCAGTCACGGCTTCGCCGTGCCAGCCCCCCTTGCGAAGGGGGCCTTGATCCTAACGAACCAAGGAGAACCACCATGTCAAGACGCAGCCGCAGCAGAACACGCAGGAGGAACAGGGGCCGGTTCGGGCCTCTGTTCAAGCTGCTGTGCGTGCTGGCAGTAGTGGTGGCGCTGACGGGAGGGGCTACGGTGTTCTTCCGGGTGGAGACGGTGACGGTGACCGGCAATCAGCGCTACACCCAGGAGGAGATCATCGCGGCCTCCGGTATCCAGATGGGCGATAATCTATACGCTTTGAACAAGGTGCGCATCGACCGAAAAATCCGGACTCAGCTGCCCTATGTGGGGGAGCTGTCCATCAACCGGGCTCTGCCCAGCACCATCCTCATCAATGTGACCGAGTGGGAGGCGGTGGCCCAGGTGGCCGTGCCGGACCCGGAGCAGGCGGCGGCGGCCCAGGAGGACCTGACCGGGGGACAAGAGGGCGCGGAGCCAGTGCCCCTGGCCCAGGAGCCCTGGCTCATCAGCGTGAGGGGCAAGCTGCTGGAGCAGGCCCCGGCGGACAGTGAGGCCATCGTGGTCACCGGCCTGACCGCCATTGCGCCCCAGGCGGGGGAGATGCTGCGGGTGCCGGAGGGGGAGGCGACCAGGCTGGAGGCCCTCACGGCTCTGCTGCAGGCGGTAGAGGAAGCGGACCTGTTTGACCAGGTGGCTCAGATCCGCCTGGAGACCACCCGGCTGACTCTGCGGTATGCGGGCCGCTTCGACGTGAAAATGCGGCTGAACGCGGACTTTGACTACAATATCCGGCTGATGCAGGCCGTCCGGGAGCAGATGGAGGGAAAATACGGCCCCGAGGCCGCCGGCTCCATTGATCTGACCCAGGAAAAACACGAGGCGGTCTACTCGCCGGCCAAGCCGGAGAACTGACTGGAATGAAAAATGTGGAAACTTTAGTCGGATGTATGATTTCCTCTTGACCTATGGAAAAAACTGCGGTACAATGAAACAAAATCTTGATTAAAACCGGGAGCGGCTCACAAGACCTTGCGGCGGCCCCGCTGTACATAGGAGGAAAAGCAATGGCGTTTGGATTGGATATGGGCCCTGAAAGCGTGGTCAGCATCAAGGTGATCGGCGTGGGCGGCGGCGGAAACAATGTGGTCAACCGCATGGTCCGCACGGGGACCAAGGGCGTGGACTTTATCGCCGTCAACACGGACAAGCAGGCGCTGGAGGCCTCCAGCGCCACCAATAAGATTCAGATCGGGGAGAAGCTGACCAACGGCCAGGGCGCCGGCGCTGACCCCGAGGTGGGCCGCAAGTCCGCCGAGGAGAGCCGCAAGCAGATCTCGGAGACCCTGGAGAATACCGACATGGTGTTTATCACCGCAGGCATGGGCGGCGGCACCGGTACAGGCGCGGCCCCTATCGTGGCCGATATCGCCAAGGAGCAGGGCATCCTCACCGTGGGCGTGGTCACCAAACCTTTCCGCTTTGAGGGCCCCCGCCGGATGCGTCAGGCTGAGGCGGGCATCGCTGAGCTGCGCTCCAAGGTGGACTCTCTGGTCATCATCCCCAACGAGCGGCTCAAGCTGGCCAGCGATCAGAAAATCACCCTGGCAAACGCCTTTGAGCTCGCCGACGAAGTGCTCCAGCAGGCCGTCCAGTCCA
>ERZ779627.209-NODE-209-length-13683-cov-6.383475_pt1 | contig 13683 bp, 9 predicted proteins | sample MGYA00514191_ERZ779627 | MGnify/ENA primary metagenome ERZ779627 (study PRJEB29562, sample SAMEA4376705) | mouse gut metagenome | isolation source: Cecum | study: EMG produced TPA metagenomics assembly of the A DSS colitis mouse model was used to assess the... | reverse complement strand
TGTTCAGCACTTCGTACCGCTTCATCAAAAGCACATACATCGTAACGCTGTCGTCGCCCACGCCGACCTCGTGCCGACTGCCGTAGCACAGATATGTGCCGAGCGAAGTGTTCGTTTTTTCCGAATCGCCCTTCTTTGAAAATACGCAGTCGAAATGGATTTTAGACATAACCGCATCGAAAACATCGTTCTCTCGATCGGAACCGTTGCCCAAATTGTCGATCATGATCAAAACTTCGTCGTTGCCCGCCTCGTCGCGTTTGAACACCGCTACCGCGACCGAATTGCTTCGGGCGATCTCCGCAAGCCGAAGCTTGTAAAATCGCATCATGCTGTTATCGTCGGCGCGCTTGGGAAACGCCGCGCTCGCGGTGTGTCCTACTTCCTCGATGTCGCGCTTTAGCATACTGTCGTAAAATATGTACAGCCCGATAAAAAACACCGTCCACAACAGCGCGATCAATATTATCGAAAACACGATATAATTGAGCATCGTGCGCTTCGTAACGGAACTGACGAGCCTTTTTTTGCGCGGCTTGATCGCGTCACGATCGAGCGTCGCGGCGCAGTCCGCGCTATCCGCCGCGTTGTTGTCGCCATTCGGCGCCGCAACGTTATTATCGTTGACGTCGGTTTCGATATCCATACCGTGATTATAACAAACGCCGCGCGCGTTGTCAACACCGCTTTCTTTACGGTTCGCGCTCGTTTTTTTAAACTCCGCAAAAAACAAAACGGGCGCGACCAAAAAGGTCGCGTCCGCTGTTCATTTGTTTGATTTTTAACCGCGATTGTTATTTCGCATGGCGGCACGCTGCGCTTTGTGCGCTTTTCTGCATTCGGGGCAGCGCGTAGGCTCGTGTTCGAAACCCTTTTCCGCATAAAATTCCTGCTCGCCTGCGGTGAACGTGAATTCTTTGCCGCAGTCTCTGCAAGTCAATACCTTGTCTGTCATAGAAAATTTTTACTCCTTTTAAGATTCAACTTTCAAAAACGACAAGCAAGGCATAGATTTGAACACAGTGCATTGAAGCTATTTTTAAAACTTGTATTATTATAATACCACAATGTCGCGCCTATGTCAATTGATTTATAAAAATTAATGCGGGTATTGTTCTCGTTTCGGCGCGCCGCGCGATCAATGCTTATTCGCGCTCGCCGTCGCTTTCTGCGTCCGATCTTGAACAGCCGAAAGCACAGCTTCCGCATCGCCCGCCGCACGCGCCGATCTTTTCGGACTTTTTGCCGCGTCGACGCTTGGGCAATTTGATCTTGCCGCGCGCGAATAGCGCAACAAACGCAACAACTACTGCCGCAGCCGCAAGCCATGCGAATACGGTCCACCACCGCGTTCCGACTGTGTACACGACCGCGCCGACTGTAGCGCTCGTAAGTATCCAAAACAGCAGGGTATATCGAAAAGCGCCTTTTTTAAGCTCGCTCTTTGCGGTTGCGCACGCCGCAAAGCACGGAACGGTAAGCATATTGAACGCAATAAACGCCATTAGCGCGGGAACGGTAATGCCCGTCGCCGCTATCATGGCAACCGCCGCCGCAATGCCCTCCTCGTCTGCGACAAGCATATCGCCGGTTATGCCGCCGACGTCTACGCCCATCGCTATCAAGCACGCGCCGAGCGTGCCGAACGTAGCTATAACGTTTTCCTTTGCCACAAGTCCGGTGACGGTCGCAACGGCGAATACCCAACCGTATGCACCGAGCTGCGATCCGAATCCCATAGGCGTGAAAACAGGTTGGATAAATTTTCCCAAAGACGCGAGTATCGATTTATTCATTTCGGCGTCCGGTATATAATGCCACGACCAATCGAGATGCGAAAAAAGCCATATCAACACCGTAGACGCGAAAATGACCGTGAACGCTTTTTTAACGAAGTGCTTTGCTTTATCCCACAAGCGCAACGTCAAACTCGCAAAGCGCGGTCTGCGATAAGTCGGAAGCTCCATTATAAACGGCGCGGACTCGCCTTTCAACGTCGTGTTGCGCATCAACAGCACTGTCACGACCGCGACGCAAACGCCCAAAACGTACATGCCGTATGTAATGACGTCGGCGTTGCCCACTCCGAAATATCCGCATACTGCGCCCGCAATCGCCGTCAGTATAGGCAGCTTCGCCCCGCAGGAAAAGAACGGGATTACCCGCACAGTCGCGGTGCGCTCGTTTTCGTCGGCGAGCGTGCGAGTGTTTATCATAGCAGGCACGCTGCAGCCGAATCCCATTATCATAGGCATGACCGATCTGCCCGAAAGTCCGAGCTTTCTGAAAATCCTGTCGAGTACAAACGCTATGCGCGCCATATATCCCGTGTCTTCGAGTATCGAAAACCACATAAACAGCAATAATATCTGCGGCAAAAATCCGAGAACGGCAAACAGTCCGCCGAGTACGCCGTCGGCAATAAGTCCGGACAGCCATCGCGCGTTTATCGCGCCGCCGACCGCGCCTTGAATTGTCCCGAACAGGGTATCGAACATATTGAACAGTATCACGCCCGGCGAAAAAACCGCGCCGTCGTAAAATATGCCTACAAACGTTTCCATGCCTTGCGACAAGCCGAGATCGACAGCTTTAGGCAAGCCGCCGCCCAACCCCGCCCATGCGCCTATGTACAAAAAGTCCTCAGAAAAAGTAAGGTGGAATATCGAGAACATTATCACGGCGAATACGGGGATAGCCCATATCCTGTGCGTGAGCAAGCGGTCGGCTTTGTCGGACGCAGAACGATTTTCGCGTTTCGCTTTTTTCTTAGCCGTTGCAAGCTCGGACGCGATAAACCTGTAACGCTCGTCCACTACTATTGCTTCCGCGTCCGTCTCGGCGCCGACGATTTGTCCGCGCAGCTCTTTCGCGCCGTCGCGCGCAAGCTCGCTTTCGTCGTTTTCCAAGAGCTTTACGGCGTGGAACAGCGGCGACGCGATCGCGCGGTCGCAGTACCATTCGTACGCTGTCTGTACAGCTTTCGACAGTGCGCCGCCCCGCAACACGGTACTGCCTTTGCGACGTTTTTCGACGCTCACTGCCCGCGCCATCATATCGTCTATGCCCGTACCCTTCAACGCGCTGATCGCCGCGACGGGAACGCCGAGCGCGGATTCGAGCTTGCCGACGTCTATAACGTCGCCGTCGCGCTCCGCAGCATCCATCATGTTGAGCGCCACGAGTACGGGCATATCCGTTTCGAGCGCCTGCGTGGTGAGATACAGATTGCGTTCGAGATTGGTGACGTCCACGACATTAATCACGAGATCGGGATCGCCGTCAAGCATGTAGTCGCGCGACACCGTTTCTTCGGGCGTGTACGGCGATAGCGAGTAAATGCCCGGAAGATCGACTATTTCTATTTTTTCGCCCGTCTTTTCGGACTTATATACGCCCGTGCGTTTTTCTACGGTCACGCCGGGCCAATTGCCGACGTGCGCCGTACTGCCCGTCAACCGATTGAACAGCGCGGTCTTTCCGCAATTCGGATTTCCTATAAGCGCAATTTTCATTTTTTCTCTCCTTTCGATTTTTTGAAACGCCGTATCCCGAAACGACGTCGCGCCCGAGCATCCACGTCCGCTTCTTTTACTTCGACGATCACGCATTCGGCTTCGCTCTTTCGCAAAGTCAATTCATAACCGCGCACGGCGATCTGGATCGGATCGCCGAGCGGCGCGACCTTGCGCATGACTATTCGCGCAGACGGCGTCAGCCCCATATCGAACAGCCTGCGCCTGACGCGTCCCTCGCCGCCGACGACTTTCACTTCGCCCTCCTGCCCCGCAGTAAATTCGGATAGCTTTTTTTCCATTACACCCTCCCGTTTAATACGATCGATCAAAGTCAAATGAGTTAGCAATTGCTAACCGCACGGTAAATAAAAACGCCGCGCGCAACAAAACGACCGAATAACGGTCAAGCTGTTGCGAGGCGTTTTTCGACGGCTGAACCGTACGCCGTTTCATTATCGAAAGCAACGCGAATAAATTCTATGCGAATGACCTTTTCGCCGACGCGCTCCCGATCTGCCGACGCGTATCCGTCTTTATGCGTCTGTGTAAAATACATTGTCGCGCTCCTTTCGTCTTTTTGCCGCCTGTTAGCAATAGGCAACTTTAGTTAGCAATAAGCAACCGATGGCTTAATTATACAACGGCGCGATTAATGATGTCAAGCGATTGGCACAAGATTTCCGAGATTTTTTGCCGCAAGCAAAAGCGCGCGCCGATCGGTCTGCCGAATAACGCGCGCTCGAATAATAAACGCAGTCGAATAAATATCGTCGCAGAATTATTTTGCGATCAAACGCAGTTCGTTGAACTCGACGCCGTCGGCACGCCGCACACGCTCCGCTTCGAACAGCTGCGCATCGGTCACAGCCAACGCCGCCACATAATCGTAAATTGCGAAGGTCGCGTCGCGTGAAGCGCAAAGGTTTTTGTAACTCGATACGAGTTTGTCCGTAAGCGGATCGCCTGTTTGGAAATTTTCAAACCCGAAATTCTCGTCGTGACATGTATCGAGCGTTGCTACGGCAGTCGCGCCGAACGCATATTTTGCGAACGCCGACACGTCCAAAGCTTCGTTGAATTCGTAGTCGCCGTAATTGGGTAGTTCTTTGACCGCGCCGCCCATAAGCACCGTGCAAAAAGGCGTGTAGTCGAGCATAACGGGCAGCGTGCACGGACCTAACGAAAGAACGCAATCGCGGTCGGGGCGCGCCGACGTTTCGAGTTCGGCTTTGAACGCCGAAAAATCCACGACAGCCGCTTTGGATATCGCCTGCGGCAAAACGTCGCCTATCCCGTCCGAGCCGTGTATATCGGGTATATCCGCCGACTGTTGCGGTATGTTTCGTGTATCGATGATGCGGACCTTGTCGGTATCGACGTCGGCTGAAGCGAGCAAGGTTTGCGCGTTGCGAAACGCAGTGTGAACGCTCACGTTGCCGCCGATAGGAACGATGTCGATCTTTTCGAACATGTCGGCGCGACGCAAAATATGCATCGTTGCGATAGCGTCGTCAAGTCCGTAATCGCAAAACAGTATTATACGGTTGTATTTCATATTCCCCTCCGAATATTTATATTACACTAAACAACAGGCGTATAAGTGACGGTGCCGACGCAATCCCCGCCCAGAGCGTCTCCGAATTCTATCTTGCCGCGCTTGGCGAGCGCGTCGAGAACTTCCGCGCTTCGTTCGGAAATAGTCATGATATTTACTTTGTCGCTGTTCGACGAATCCTCGTTCAAACTCATAAGATCGACTATGATGCGATATTCCGCGTTGCGCATATTGTTGAAAATCAAATTAGTCTGCGTAAAATCGTCTACGCCGCCGTTGAGCGTTTTTTTGTACACGAGCGTCGCATATACGGTGTTCGGATAAAATCCATGCGCGCCGCCGTTGTTCGATTCCATAAAGTCGCTCATGCTCATGGCGAAAGTGACAAACATGTAATCTTCCGCCATAGATATCTCTGCTGTCGTCGGGTCGCGTCGCACGTTAGCCCAATCGCGTATGTCTTGCGCGCGCGCCGAATCGTCGCCCGCATGCAACACCGTTGTCTGAACGACCTTGACGCCGCCGCTGCCGTCTATGGATTCCACGCCGCGCTTTAAGAAGCCGTTGAATTCCTTGTCGGTATACATTCCGCCGCGCGTCATCATATCAACGTACGTTTCGTCCGACCATTCCTTTTGATCGGGCGCGGGACGGTTACGCAGAATATCGTTTAACAGATAGTTGTTTTCGTTTACGAGGCTTGCCGCTTCCGAACGCATGTACATGCCCTGCAACGCGGCTTTTACAGTTTCCGCCGTCGTTCCGCCGTCGAGAACAAGTCCCATCTTGCCGGCAAGGAACGTATAGAAATCTATCATGACCAAGCCCTCAGGCGTAAGCTCGAACATATCGATAGTTACAGGACCGATCTCGGCAGGCTCGCCTTCGGGAACGGACGGAGCGGCCGCGCCTATGCTGTCGTTAAGCACGGACAACTGCTCGTACAAAATCTCGCCGAAACGCTCGACTTGCGACTGAATATCGAAATCGGGAGTAAAGAACCGCACGATATCGAGCGTCGCGGCATAAGTTCGATCGTTCATTTCATTGAGCATAAGCGTTACGGGGTATCGGAACGGCAACGCCTCTCCGTCGCCCTCGACGCGGCTCAGATCAACCGTCGCGGTAATGAACGCAGTATCCGCCGCGAGCAAGAACCCGACGTTTTCGGGCAACAGTTCGCCCACAGATACGGACAGCAAAACAGTTATCTCGTCTGTGTCCGTGCGAATGTCCGCGATTCGATAATTGCCTATCTCTCCGCCTGCGTCTTTGGCGATCTCGTCCGCGAGCAAAGCGCCCAACTGCTTATCGGTCATAACCGGTCTCAACATGTCGACCGTGCGCCTGTCGTGCGCAAGATATTTAACGGTTTCGTCCGTTCCCGAAATGCGGAATTTATTCGTATCGAATTCGGACATGAATTTCGTCAGCCCGTCGAAACTCGACATATCGTCTGTCGGCGCGGGCTTCAAATAGTATTTATCTACGACCTGCTCGATAAATTCGCCGTATCCGTCGGCGATCGACGGTTCGGACGGGAACGCGTCGACGTTGTTGAGTCCGCGTAACACGTCCTTCAACTGTTGCGGCGTGACCGCGCGCTCCCCTTCCGAATTCACGAGTACGCTGTCGGTAACTACCGTAAAGATATCGGGCAATACGATCTCGCCGTGTTCGCCCGTCCATATATTCTTGTCGTCGTCATATTGCAACGAGGACGGGACCAACCGCACGTCGAGGTGTTTATACATGCTGTCGAGCATTTCGTTTAGCGACGATTCGATCTTTGCGATCATGCTCGCCATGCTCAAGCTCGGCACGAGTTTTTCGAGCGTGGCTATCGCGCGGTCGGAATTTTTGCAGGAATTTATCACAAACTCCGTTTTTTCAGGCTCTACGCCCGCAGGTCTGTCGCGCGTGACGTCGACGACCAATTTTATAAGTATCTTTTCGGGCATTATTCCTGCGGCGAGCTTCGATGCGAGACTGTCTGCGCCGAGCGAGTCCATCATTTCGCCGACGTCGACTTCCGCCGCGACAAGCGCGAACAAATTGTTCGGCATATTCGGTTTTTTGATAAAGGACAGCGCGACAAGCGACATGGAGATATTTTCGAATCCCGAACCGTTATCGGATATAAGCTTGTCGAGCTGACCTTCGAGCGCGGCGGCAAGCATGCGATCGGTAACGACGAGTTCGAGATCGCCGATATCCATATCGAGCGACGCGTTAAACCTTTGCGCGTCGATCATATCCAACAGATCGGTAGGCTTGACAGCCGTTCCGCCGACCGATACGCCGAGCATTGCAAGCACGTCGTTGAGCTTAGCATCGTCCTTGAATTCGATAGAATACTTGTTCTCTATTTCGGCGATAAACAATTGCTCGTAGTCTATCGGCGTGAGTTCTGTCGAACCGCCGTCGATAAACACCTCTTTCCCGTCCGCGTCGATATATATATTTTTGAATCGGTAAGGCTCGAGCGTTTTGAGCGTTTGCTCGCCGTCTGACAGCAAAGCTTGCAATAAGTAAATAAAGTCCGATTTCGTGAGTCGGTCGCTTTGATCCTTATCGCTCGCCATCGATATGATGGTGTCGAGCAGATCCATTTTTATGTTGCCATGCGCCGCGTCGTCGAACTCCATTTTTCGGGTCGCCGATTCGAGATACGGCTTCATCTTGTTCCCGAACTCAGTCAACAACTCGTCGAGCGTTTTCGAACCGCCCGACTGTGAGATTATCCCGTCGATAAGCTTTTTGGCGCGTGCCATATCTTTTGCGCCCATATCATTGATCTTTATCTGCGGCGCGCCGTCGCCGAACAGCGGCAGCGACATCGTAACGTACAGATTTTCCGGCAAGATAACGTCGCCGAACCAAGCCGCCATTCCGCCCGCCCAGCCGAACCCGGCGTCTTTCATAAAATATTTGATAGCCTGCCCCGCCGCGTCCTGAAGTCCTATCCATATAGTCACGTCCGCAGTCGTAGCTTCGATATTTTGCGTGCCGTCGGCGTTTTTGACGGATTTCGCTTTGAATATTATTTGCTTGAGCTCGACGACTTTCGAAAGATCCATCATTGTCGAATATTCTTTGATCGAATCTATCGCGCCAGCATTTTTAAGCGCCGAATCGAGCACTGCGCTAACGAACGCCGCGAGCTGTTTGTCGTTCAGATTGAATATGTACTCGTCGCCGGACGGGGCACTTTCGTCGTATGCTTCGAGCAGTTCTATATCGATATTTTCGCGGTTGAACACGCTTGCGATCATATCGGTAAACACGTCCAACAAGCTGTTGTCTTTGCCGCCGCTTTCGGGCGTTCCCGCAAGCGCGTCGTTATACGCGGGTTTTGCGCCGTCGGCGTTAAAATACTTTTCGATCGATTCGATGAGCGCGGCGTCGAAATCGACTTCCGCGTCTTCTTTTAACAGCAGGTTGCGCTTGATCTCCGTATAGAACCCGTCAACGTCCGACTTTTTGAACGGGCGTTTTACAACGTCGGCGTCGTCCGTCCAATACAGATCCGACGCCACGCCCAATGTGTCGCCCAAAGACATGCCGAAATATTCTTTGGTGAACTTGTCGCCGAAATACCAGCCGACTCCGAACGCCGCGCCGAATATGACGAGCATTACAATAACGAAAATCAAACAGCAAGTGCAACACTTACTGCGTTTCTTTATGATCGGACTTTCGTTTCCGCCGTCCGTCCCTTCGGGAACTGCGACTTTATTAGCCATAAAATTCTCCGCACGCGAAATGAGCCGTGTATGTATATACATACATTATACTATCGCGGCGCCGCTTTGTCAATGTTTATAAGAAAACGTAATATTATTCTAATGCGATTTTAATGGTCGAATTTTATTCCGCGAGCGCGCAATCGTAACCTGCGCTTACGACTGCGTTAACTGCCGACGCCTTATCCACATTGCCGCTGACCGTCGCTTCTCCGCTTTCGAGGTCGACGCTGACTTCGGCCGCGCCGTCGAGCGCTTCCAACGCTTTTTTTACGCGCGCCACGCAGTGCATGCAGCTCATGCCGTCCACTTTCAATTTGGTCTCCATATCCGTACCTCCGTTTTGACCGATATTGCATTTTCCGTCCGTACCGCAAACGCCGAGCGCGTCGCCGTCCGACGGGTGTTGATTAACTATGGGACAAGCGTCCGCCGCCGTCGAAACGTATTCGTCTGCGCCGCCGTTGCGTTTTTTGAGCCGTCCGATCTTTCGCGGCAGTCGCGCGTCGTCGAACTTCATAACGGTGAGCCGCAACGCGTTGCATACGACGAACAACGACGAAAACGCCATTGCGCCTGCGGCGATCATGGGATTGAGCGTTATTCCCGCAGGGAACAACGCGCCCGCCGCAAGAGGTATGCCGAGTGTGTTGTAAATGAACGCCCAGAACAAATTCTGCTTGACATTGCGCAAGCTTGCATGCGACACCGCCATTGCGCGCGGCACGTCGGCAAGGTCCGATTTTACAAGCACCACGTCTGCGGCCTCGATCGCTACGTCCGTACCCGATCCTATCGCTATGCCTACGTCTGCGGACTTAAGCGCGGGCGCGTCGTTTATTCCGTCGCCGACCATTGCCGTTTTACCCTGCGACTTCAGACTTTCCACTATGTTGAGCTTATCTTCGGGCAAAACATTGAAATACACTTCGGTTATACCGACTTTATCCGCTATTCGCTTTGCCTGCCGCTCGTTGTCGCCCGTGATCATTACGACGCGCGCGCCCATGCTCTTTAACAACTCCACCGCGCGCTTGCTCGACGGCTTTATTTCGTCCTCTACCGTTATCGCGCCCAACAGCTCGCCGCGCTTGCACAGATACACGCTTCTGTCGCCGTCTCCGTCGACCCGCACGCCGAACTCGTTCATAAGACGCGGCGCGCCGAGCGCATAGCGTTCGCCGTTTACCACGCCTACTACTCCGTAGCCTATCCTGTATTCGGCGTCTGTCGCCGCGTACCCGCCGCCGTCTTTGCCGACCGCGTCGACTATCGCTTTGGCGAGCGGATGCGTAGAAGTCGCCTCCAATGCGGCGGCTATGCCAAGCACCGCGTTCTCATTGCCGGAAAGCGCGCCGTATGTGTCTATTCCCGTCACGCGCGGCTTGCCTTCGGTTATCGTAGCCGTCTTGTCCAGCGCGAATATCCTTACGCTTTCGAGACTTTGCAAGACTTCGGCGTTCTTTACCAGCACGCCGTAAGCCGCCGCCCTGCCCGTTCCCGCCATTACCGCGACGGGCGTAGCAAGCCCCAACGCGCACGGACACGATATGACAAGCACGGATATAGACATTGTGAGCGCCTGCCCGACCGTTCCCGCGAACAGCCACACGATAAGCGTGACGAGCGCGATCGCGCACACCGCAGGCACGAACACAGCAGATACTTTATCCGCTATCTTTTGTATGGGGGCTTTCGACCCGCCAGCGTTTTCTATAAGTTCGATTATCTTGCTGAGCGTTGTGTCCGCGCCCACCTTTTCCGCACGGATCTCTATCCTGCCCGTAAGATTGAGCGACGCGGAAGCGACGCTCGCGCCTGCCGTTGCTTCTTCGGGTACGGATTCGCCGGTGATCGCCGACTTGTCGAGCGTGGTCGCGCCCGAAGTAATAACTCCGTCGCACGGCACATATTCGCCCGATAATACTACTACGGTATCGCCGACTGCTATCTTGTCGACAGCGACGACTTCGGTCGCGCCGTTGCGCAACACCGTTGCCGTTTGCGGACGCAACCGCAACAGCTTATCGACCTCCGACCGCGTTTTGCCTTTTGATTTTGCTTCCAAAAATTTACCGAGCGTGACGAGCGCGAGTATCATCGCCGCCGACTCGAAAAATAAATTCATGGCGATTTCCGCACTGCCGTGTACGTCGCCGGACACTACCCCGATATTTATCAAAAACAGAGTTACTACGCCGTATCCGTACGCCGCGCCGCTGCCGAGCGCCACGAGCGTGTCCATGTTCGGCGCGCGATGCAACGCCGCCTTTGTTCCGCCTATAAAAAACTTGCCGTTGATAGCAAGCACGGGAGTAGTGAGCACAAGCTGAATAAGCGCGAACGACGCCGGGTCGACGTGCGGATCGAAAGCGCCCATAGGCAGTCCCGCCATATGCCCCATAGAAAAATACATGAGCGGAATAAGAAATACCATAGACGCAATAAACCGTATCAACAGCGTTTTCGCCGCATCCGCGCCTACGTCGCTTTTCGCACTCTCTTTCGCCGCGCCGCTTCCGCCGCCCGCCGCGCTTGCACCGTACCCAGCGCCCGTTACCGCGCGTATAATATCGTCGTCCGATACGTCGGAATCAATAGTCATGCGGTTCGTCAAAAGATTGACCTCCGCGCTTTGCACGCCGAGCTTTTTTACCGCTTTTTCCACATGCGCCGCACATGCCGCGCAAGTCATTCCCGTTATAACAAATACCCTTTTCATTTCGATAGTATTTTATCATTATCGGCTTGACATGTCAAGTATTCCTACTTATTTACCATGATTTAAAAAGTCGAAATCTGCGGAGCGCGCACATTCGAGCGCGCGGCGGCATATATAAAATGTTACGAGGTAAATATGGATAATATTGTAATAGCGGTCGGAGCGACGGACGGCGGCAAGTCGCCCGTCATGCCGTACGTCGGGGAAAGATTCGACGGCAAGGATTTTGCGCTGCTCGCCAAGCTGTATCTCGGCGCGGCGCTTTTGCGGTGCGGATTCGACGTACTCGACGTTTCGAGCGACGCGTGCGAGCCGCAGGACCTGATCATGCACGCAAACAGGCACAGCGCCGATGCGGCGGCGACGGTATCGTATTCCGCATTCGGCTCGCGCAAAAGTTTTAACGACGTGCGCGGCAGTACGGTACGGTATTCTCAAGGTCGGTTTGCGCAACGGTCGAGAGTGCTGTGCGAGGACGTGTGCGCCAAGCTCGCCATGCGCCGCAATTGTTCGGTGGCGTCCGACGGCGCGCTCGGCGCGGCGAACTGCCCGACCGTGACGGTAGACGCGGGCTACGCGACCAACTTCGATGAGGCTAAACTCATTCACGATCCCGATTTCGCCGTTACCGTAGCGGAACATGTAGCGATGGGCTTGTGCGAATATTTCGGCATGCCGTACGTCGCGCGCGACGATATTCTGTCGTATCCCATGCTCTGTTCGGCGGCTACGGGCAAGCGCGGCAAAAAAATAAAAATGCTGCAAACCTTACTGCGCGCCAACGGACACAACGTTGCCGTTGACGGGATATTCGGAAGATCGACCGACGCGGCGGTAAAAACCTTCTGCATAAACAACGAAATGAAAAACAGCGACGGCGTGTGCGCCGCCGTTTGGCGCGATCTTTTGACGCTTAACCCGCCCGATCTCGCGTACGGTTCGCGCCACAGCGCGGTGCTGTATTTACAGCGCAAGCTGTACGGCAAGCTGTACAAAACTCCGCAAAGCGGCGTTCTCGACGCGCAAACGCTCGACGCGGTCAACGAGTTTTTAACGGAAACGGAAAGCGGGATGTACGCGGACAAAGAGATCGGCGTTTCGTCTGCGGCGTTAAAACGCATAAGCGCGGCAGGCGGAGGACGTCCGCGTTTGTTTTGAGCGCGTAAATTTGTGCGCATATTGCCGCTTTTACGCCCGTTCAAAAATTGACAACGGCGCAAGTTTGTAGTATAATATAAAAAATACAGCGTCAAGGACTAAGCCGTGTCCAATAGGAATAAAACAACCGACAAAATAAAAGAGAGCCTTACTAAAATGCTCGAAAAAACGCCGATCGACGATATAACCGCGACCGCGCTTTGCGAGCATGCCAAAGTCAATCGCGCGACGTTCTATTATCACTACGATTCGGTAAAAGACGTGTTCGTCGAGATCGAAAAGCAAGTGGAAAACGAGTTCGCGCAATGGATATCGCAGTCTACGTTCACGGTAGACGGCGCGCCGCAAAAAAGTTTTTATGTAACGTTCTTCGAGTTTGTCGCGCGCAATATCGGCGTATGCCGAATGTTACTCGGCGCCCAGCGGCGTTCGGAATTTTTGATGCGAGCGATGGAAGCCGGGCGCACTAAAGTCGTGTCGACAATGACTAAGCTGTTTCCCGACTGCCCCGCGTCCAAGATGGAATATTACTACATATTCGTTTCCAACGGTTTTTTGGGACTGCTCGAATATTGGTTGAACAGCGGCATGCGCGAGAGCATAAACGAAATAGCCGATATAGGCGAGCGCGTATCGTATCTCGGCATAGGCTTTTTACAGGATAAGAACAATTAAATAAAAACCGCGTCTCATTTCGCTCCGAAACAAAGACGCGGTTTTATTATGCTTTATTTTTGAACGACCGAGTTTTGTTTTATCCCGAACGTCAACATGAACACTACATGCGCCGCGCAGAACACGGCGAACGGTATATAGCAATAGTAAAACGGCGTAAACGAACAAAACGCCGCACAGCAAAGAAATCCGTATGCGCCGACGTTCCACAGCTCGTCCGCAGTGCGCATCATGCGGAGCTTTAACGGAGACGGCTCGGGTTTGTTTTTGCCCTTAGGCGTATGAATGATCATGGGCAGAAGCGCCGAC
>ERZ779627.208-NODE-208-length-13699-cov-6.654134_pt1 | contig 13699 bp, 13 predicted proteins | sample MGYA00514191_ERZ779627 | MGnify/ENA primary metagenome ERZ779627 (study PRJEB29562, sample SAMEA4376705) | mouse gut metagenome | isolation source: Cecum | study: EMG produced TPA metagenomics assembly of the A DSS colitis mouse model was used to assess the... | reverse complement strand
TAGCCGTTATCACTGACAATGTGGGAAACGTTGTGGGGATAACCGTCAATGGGATAGTTGCGGTATACCCGGATTCCCAGATTTTCCAGCTTGGTTTTAAACTGGATGGCAGCAGACTGTCCGGCGAAACGGGTGATCACAACGCTTTCTGCCCGAAGGCCCTTATCGCGAAATTCCTGAATCAGCCGCAGCACGTCCATATCATAGGTAATGCCCAGGTCGTGACGAATTTTATTTTTTTCAATATCTGCAGCATTAATAACAATTACAATTTCCGCTCTGTCAGAAAGCTTCATCAGCATACGCAGCTTACTGTCCGGCTGAAATCCCGGCAGAACCCTTGATGCATGAAAATCATCAAACAGCTTACCACCAAATTCAAGATACAATTTGTCCCCAAATTTATTGATTCTCTCCTCAATATGCTCCGACTGCATTTTCAAATACTTGTCATTATCAAATCCCGCTCTCATAAAATAACCTGCCGCTTTCATCCTGTCTTCTTTTGTTTTTCATTAATAACACCGATTTTCATTGTAGCACAATCCTTTATATTATTCCATAAAAAAGAAATGAACTAATATCAATTTTTTATAAATAACCCATTGGAAGTCTATTGACAGCCTGAACTTCGGGTGCTAGAATTTTCTCATAAGCAAAGGCGCTATGAGACCTACTCATAGTGCCTTTTTTGTTTTAAAGTAAAAGTATAATCTTAAAGAAAAGCGGGAAAGGTATGAGTTAATTATGGCAGTAAAATATGTTTTTGTAACCGGCGGTGTTGTCTCCGGTCTGGGCAAGGGGATCACAGCCGCCTCACTGGGAAGATTATTAAAAGCACGTGGATATAAAGTAACTATGCAGAAATTTGATCCTTATATCAATATTGATCCGGGCACCATGAATCCCACTCAGCACGGAGAAGTTTTCGTCACTGATGATGGAACGGAAACAGACCTTGACTTGGGGCATTATGAACGGTTTATTGATGAAAATCTGGATAAAAACTCTAATGTAACCACGGGAAAAATTTACTGGTCCGTCCTTCAAAAAGAACGACGCGGAGATTATGGCGGAGGAACTGTTCAGGTAATTCCTCATATAACAAATGAAATTAAAAGCCGGTTTTACCGTAACTTTACTGATAGTGAAACAAGAATTGCAATTATTGAAGTGGGCGGTACCGCAGGCGATATCGAAAGCCAGCCTTTCCTTGAATCTATCAGGCAGTTTCAGCATGAGGTTGGACGTGAGAATGCAATTTTAATTCATGTTACTTTAATCCCTTACCTAAAGGCATCCCAGGAAATGAAAACAAAGCCCACTCAGGCAAGTGTAAAAGAATTACAGGGAATGGGGCTTTGGCCTGACATCCTGGTATGCCGAAGTGAATATCCTTTAGACCAAGGCATTAAAGATAAAATTTCCCTCTTCTGCAATGTTCCCAGCGAACATGTATTGCAAAATCTGGATGTGGAATATTTATACGAAGCACCTCTTGCTATGGAAAAGGAACAGCTTGCACAGGCTGCCTGCAAATGTTTAAAACTTCCATGCCCTGAACCGGATCTGGCGGACTGGAAAGCCATGGTGGAATCCCTGCGTAACCCTAAAGGAGCAGTGACTGTTGCAATCGTTGGAAAATATGTGCAGCTTCATGATGCCTATATCAGTGTAGCTGAGTCCTTAAAGCACGGTGGTATTTCAAATTACGTTACTGTAAGCATCAAATGGATTGACTCAAAGCAGGTGACAAGCAAAACCGCAGACACGCTTTTTGAAAACGTAAACGGTATTCTTGTTCCCGGAGGTTTTGGTCCACGCGGTATCGAAGGTAAAATATGCGCCATTAATTATGCAAGAACCCACAAAATTCCTTTTCTCGGCCTTTGCCTTGGCATGCAGCTTTCCATCGTGGAATTTGCCCGAAATCAGATAGGGTATAAGGACGCCAACAGCATCGAGCTTGATCCGGACACGTCTCATCCGGTTATTGCCCTTATGTCTGACCAAAATGATGTGGAAAATATCGGAGGCACTTTAAGGCTTGGTTCCTACCCATGTATACTGGATAAATCCTCCATTGCTTATAAGCTTTATGGAAAAGAAATGATTTATGAACGCCACAGGCACCGTTATGAAGTAAACAACGATTACCGCTGCGTGCTGACAAAACATGGCATGAAGCTCTCCGGTCTTTCTCCTGACGGAAAGGTAGTTGAAATGTGTGAGCTTCCCGACCATCCCTTCTTTGTCGCGACGCAAGGCCATCCTGAACTGAAATCCAGACCTAACAGGCCTCATCCTTTGTTTAAAGGGTTTGTAAAAGCTTCTCTGGAAAACAGTAAAAATATTGAGACATATATAGCAGATGCCCCATAAAAAGGGGCATCTGGATTAAAGAGCATCAATTAATTGGAAAAACAAATCTCTTTGATTGTCTGACATTGCATCCAGTTTCTGTGCATATTTGCTTACTCTGATTCTGTACCCTTCCTTAAGTACATCCTCTAATACTTCATCCGCTGAGGAGTCTAATGCATTTAATATTTTAATGAAGGTTTCCAGTCTGGGCATTTTTTCGCCTCGTTCTATCATTCCAATATATACAACACTTAACTCTGTCTTTTCCGCCAGATCATCCTGTTTCCATGATTTTAAATTCTTTTTTCCCTGATGTGTTTCCCTATACTTGTTAAATCCATATGCACCTTCCTAACAGTAATATTTCTTTACCGTTAGTATAGATTTTTACTTTCTACAAATACAGAAACCACAGGAATACTATTATAACTGTCAGTATACTTTTTGGCTTTTTATCCTATTTTTCCTCCCGAAGTCTGGAAATAAACGCTTTGATTTTGTCCAAAGCAATCTTTAAATTTTCCAGTGAATAAGCATAGGAAATTCTAAGAAAACCTTCCCCGCAATCGCCAAATGCAGTTCCCGGAACTACTGCCACCTTTTCCTCCTTAAGAAGCCTGTTGGCAAACTCCTCACTGGTCATGCCAAATTCCCTGATACAGGGAAAAACATAGAAAGCGCCATAAGGTTCAAAGCATGTAAGTCCCACCTGTTTAAACTCATGCATAAGAAATCTTCTTCTCTGATTATAGGATTCCCGCATCATTGCCACGTCATCATCCCCATTTTTCAGAGCCTCTACAGCGGCATACTGGCTGGTAGTAGGTGCGCACATAATGGCAAACTGATGAATTTTAAGCATCTGTTCCATAATTTCCTTAGGAGCACACGCATAGCCAAGACGCCATCCTGTCATTGCATAAGCTTTGGAAAATCCATTGATTAAAACGCATCTTTCCTGCATTCCCGGAAGGCTTGCAATAGAAACATGCTTATTCTTGTAAGTAAGCTCTGCATAAATTTCATCTGAAATTACAAAAATATCTTTTTCCCGGATAACCTCTGCAATTGCCTCTAAATCTTCTCTTTCCATAATCGCACCTGTAGGATTATTGGGGAAAGGCAGAATCAGCACCTTTGTTTTATCCGTAATGGCATTTAAAAGCTCTTCGGCAGTTAATCTGAATTCGTTTTCTTCCTTTAGCTCAATAATAACCGGAACCGCACCTGCAAGAATTGCACAGGGCTCATAGGAAACATAGCTTGGCTGGGGAATCAGCACTTCTTCTCCTGGATTAATCATAGCCCGCAGTGCAATGTCAATTGCTTCCGATCCGCCTACCGTAACAATTACTTCATGACCTGCATCATAAATAATTTCCTGGGTTCTTTGTATGTATTTTACAATCTCTTCCTTAAGCTCCTTTAGTCCTGCATTGGAAGTATAAAAAGTTCTCCCCTTTTCAAGAGAATAAATTCCTTCATCTCTAATATGCCAGGGCGTGTCAAAATCAGGCTCCCCCACTCCCAAAGAAATTGCATCCTCCATTTCACTTACAATATCAAAGAATTTACGGATGCCTGAGGGCTTTATCTTCACGATTGTATCTGACAACGGGTTTCTCATGGTGTCACCTTCTCTCTTGTATCTTCATATTTTTTAGTAAGTATTGTGCCATGATCTTTGTATTTCTTTAAAATAAAATGAGTGGCCGTACTTAAAACTCCCTCCAATGTGGATAACTTATCTGATACAAATGTTGAAACGGATTTTAATGATTTTCCCTCTAAAGTAACCAAAAGGTCATATCCTCCAGAAATCAAATATACGCTGTTTACCTCAGGATACTTATAAATCCTTTCAGCTATTTTATCATACCCCTGCCCTCTTTGAGGGGTAATGCGTACCTCAATCAAAGCAGTTACCTTTTCTATGGATGTCTTTTCCCAGTCGATCATTGTATGATAACCGCAAATAATTCCTTCTTCCTCCATCGCCTTTAATTCATTGGCAATGTCGATTTCCTCAACGCCTAAAATAACTGCCAGTTCTTTGATATTAATCCGGCTGTTTTTTTCTATTATTGCTAAAACCTGTTCTCTCATATGATCCTCCATTCAAAAAAATAATAATTTATTGATTTCATCCGGCACCGGAGGTTCTAAATATCTGATTTCCTCCTGATTAACAATGATCTTATCATTTCCATCATTGGTGCTGCCAATCACAATACCATTGATGCCCTTATTTTCCAGATCTTCTGCCAGTCGCTGCCCATCCCTGGTCAGCATAATCAGCATCCCGCCTGATATAAGTTCATAGGGATTTAGGTTATAAAACTCGCAAATTTCAATGGTTTCCTGTCTCACCGGAATTTTTTTAAGATCCACACATAGTCCAACGCCTAATTTACGGGATATTTCCCACAATGCACCAAAAATTCCTCCATTTCTTACATCATGCATTGCATAAACGCCGGACTTAAGGGCGGTTGCTGCCTCCGAAGCAACTGACAAATAATCCCTTTGTTCTCCTGCCATCTTAACCAGTGCAGGAGGGAATCTCTTTAATAGTTCCCTTTCCTTTTCCTTTGCTATAATGGATGTGCCTTCCATCCCAATCCACTTACTCACTACAATATCCAGCCCTGCCGGTGAATAGACGTCTGTTTTTCCAGCCGCCTGTTTTTCTTTTTCCGTATCTGTTAACACTGCATTTTTTTGATACTGTCCCATAACGGTTGCCGTAACCACTGGCTGCCTGACGCTCCGGCTTACCTCTGTATGTCCGCCCGCAATTTGAATCTTTAATTTTCGGCAGCAATCCAGGGCCTGTTCCATAAGCTTTTGCAGCAAAATCTCTTCCGCTCCTTCAGGAAGTGTAACTGCTAAAGTTACTGCCTTTGCTAATGCTCCTGCTGCTGCCAGATTATTGGCTGCTGCCATAACTGCCAAAAAAGCGGCATCAGATATACCAAGTGCAACTGTCTGGGTAGAAACTGCCATCCCTCCACTGTCTGCATCTTTATTGTCATCATGCTTTTCCCATGACAAAAAGGCGCAGTCCTCTCCTACGCCTGCACCTTTTAATACATCACTATGAACTTTTTCTATCTGTTTTAATACCGAACGCTTTAAAATACTTTCGGATATTTTTCCTGTTTTCATAGCTGCCCTGTCCTTTTTCTAAGCAATATCAGCCTGCATTATTCCCGCAGCCTTAGAAAAAGGCAGCTGAATAACTTACTGTGCCGGGGCCTGCTCCGGTGCTGCTTCAGCCGGAGGCGCTGCTCCTTCAGCAGGCGGCGCGGCCGGTGCTTCTGCGGCAGGAGGCGCGGCGGCTGCCGCAAGGGCTGCCACAACATTTTTCACATGGTCAATATTATTGGTAGCTATAGCTGCCATAATTTCATTATATGCATTAGGATCAGCAGTTGCAACGCCTACCGTCGCCGTCCTTGGCGTTACCTGATAGGAGCTTGAATTTATCTGTTCACGACTGACTTCCACCCCATTTTCGGTTACAACTTTCCACAAATTTGCTCTGTAGCCAATATGAGCGGATTGCACTGAAATGGAACCCACCGGGAGAGACGCATCTGTATAGATTACCTCTGAATCCGGATAAGTTTTGCTTATTACTTCACTTTCATAGCTTACCTGACGATTACTCTGCCTTGTTTCCACTCCATAAATTGTAAAACTAATCTGCTTATCGTCCGTCGTGGTGCCTTCAATGTAAATAGGCGCTTCCGTATTATTTACGAATTTAAAATCCTTTCCGGATGATTCGGCAATTGCTGCATCGGCCGAAGGATCCACATAGGTTACAATCATAGAATGATTGTGTCTTTCCGTAACCTCCAGCTCTGACAAAAGCACTGCATTATAGAGCGTAGTGGATACCTGACAAATACCTCCGCCCAAGCTGTCCACTACCTGTCCGTTTAAGTAGGAACCGGCCATATAATATCCATTGGCCTGTGAAAAAGGAGATACCGCCTCATAGGTTGAAAATTCATCTCCGGGGTAAAGTGTTGTACCGTTAATCAATTCAGCCCCATTCCTTACATTTGCGCTTCGGGATGAGCCTGAAGTTTTAAAACTGGTAGTAAAGGTGCCAAGCACATCTTTTACCTTTTCAAGTTCTTCCTCGCTGCCTCTGGCTTCCTTTACCGTGACTGTCAGTTCGATAGAATCATCTTCTCTGTTCCAACTGCTATTTAAATATTCCTGAATAGCCCTTACGGAAGCTGCTTCATCAACTATTTCCCCTGTCTGCCCCGGAATAATCACAAATCTGTCATTTTCTCTGGTAAGTGTTGCGTCCGCTGCTTCCATATTATAAACTGCGCACTGTTCCCTTATAATGGTTTTTACCAGTTCCTGGTCAATTCCAAATTCCAATCTGTATACTTTATTCTGATACTGAAGATCCTTTGCAGTCTTGTAGCGCTGTACCACATTGCCTGTCTGGCCAATGTTTACCGCTTCATCTATGATCTCCTGATTACTCCAATACAAGCCAAGGTCAGAGACTTTTACCTGTACCTCATTTCCCTCTACCGCAATCAATGTGATCATCTTCTCTGAAAGACTTTCCACGTAAGTCTCTACCAGAGATTTTGCTTCACTTTTTGTCTTTCCCTCCAAAGACATTTCCTCCACATAAACTCCGGTTAATATTCTGTTTTCTTCCTCCTGCGCCCTTGTCTGAATACTTGGAATTACCGCTGTTATCAGCATGAATCCGGCACAGATTAAACCCTTAATTAATTTTTTCATACTTCCCAAACCTGTTTCTTAAAAATTACTTTTCTTAATAGATAAAAGATGCTATAGTTGGAATTATCATAGCAAGTATAAGCAATATGATAATAATGGATGAAATTATTTTTCTACTTTTTTTATTATATAAATTAAACATCATCTGCCTCCAATAAAATACATCTTTGAAAGGATATTATATATGAAATTCCCGTTTTTTGCAAGTTTTATAGTATTTTGCCTCTGGCTTGGATACGAGATTCACAAAAGCCGTAACAAAGCAGAACAAGATTCTTACGATTTCTGGGAAAAGGAAGCACAGGCCAACAATACCCGGAAAAAATCTTTAGATAACCTCGATTATATTAAAATTCCATTTGATTCTCTTCCCACCACTGCCTGCGGGGATGATCCTGTAATCATGGAATACTGGGAAACCTTAAAAGTTCTCTCCGAAAATCCTATCGTTAATTTTACTGGTATCAGCAACACTGATTTAAAGCTTATGTATGGTGCTCCAAATATAGACCTTTTATCCCGATATGATCAAAACTATACCATCTTAGTCCGCACCCTCCAGAAATTGGCGCAGACGCTCTACGATAAAAAATATCTTACAGAAGCTTGTCAGATTCTTGAATTTGCTGTTTCCGTACGCACCGATATTACCGGCTCTTATAAACTTCTGGCTTCCATTTACCAGCAAAAGGGACAGCCTGAAAAAATTTCAGACCTGATTCCCATTGCAGAGGGCCTTAACACAAGCCTGTCAAAACGGATTGTGTCCATGTTGGAAGAACTGGTGCCATAGCTTATTATCAGTTTATGTTTGTTTTTTGATTTTTATGACCTGAAAAAGGAAGGACCGCAATGCGCTCCTTCCTCATTTTATTTCCAGAATTTTTTCTTTTTGGAATCTTTCCCCTCCGGCTTATCTTTCTGCACATTCTGAGCTGCCTTTAAGCTGTCTCCTGTAAGTGCGTCAAACTGCTTTAAAAGCTCCTTGGCCTCGTGGGATAATCTTTCCGGTGTCTGAACCACCAGCGTCACATAATGGTCGCCACGGACTTCTTTGTTTCTTAAAGTAGGTACACCCTTTCCCTTTAGCCGGACCTTAGTGTCAGTCTGGGTTCCGGGTTTCACTTCATAAATAACTTTACCATCCACCGTATCCACTACCACATCACCGCCCAAAGCAGCAACTGCATAGGACACCGGAACTGTAGAGTAAATATTGTAATCCTGACGTTGAAAAATCGGATGGCGTCCAACAATCACTTCTACCAAAAGATCTCCTCTGGGACCACCATTTGCACCCGGTTCCCCTTTGTCTCTGATGCGGACGCTCTGACCGTTGTCAATCCCGGCAGGAATAGACACTTGTATTTTCTTGCGGCTTGCAATATAGCCTGAACCATGACAGTCTGCGCACTTTTCCTTGATTACCTTACCTGTACCATTACAATCCGGACAAGTCTGTACATTTCTGACCGTTCCAAAGAAAGACTGCTGGGTAAATACCACCTGGCCTTTACCGCCGCACTTCTGGCAGGTTTCCGGATTGGTGCCCGGCTTTGCCCCGCTGCCATGACAAGTCTTACACTCATCCTTAAGGGTAAGTTCAATTTCTTTTTCAATACCAAAAACAGCTTCCTCGAAGGTAATTCTCACACTGGTTCTGATGTTGGCACCCTTCATAGGGCCGTTGTTCCCCCTGCCTCTACGTCCGCCGCCAAAAAAGTCTCCAAAAATATCTCCGAATATATCACTGAAATCTGCGGTGTTAAAGTCAAAGCCTCCAAACCCACCACTACCGCCTTCAAAAGCGGCATGGCCAAACTGGTCATACTGTTTTTTCTTTTCCGGATCACTTAAAATAGCATAAGCCTCTGAGGCTTCTTTGAACTTTTTCTCAGCCTCCGCATTTCCCGGATTCATATCAGGGTGGTATTTCTTGGCTAATACCCTGTATGCCTTTTTAATGGCGGCATCATCCGCGTTTTTATCTATTCCAAGGACTTCATAATAGTCACGTTTTTGTTCTGCCATTTTTAACCTCCCAAAAGGAATGGCTCTTTAGGAACCATTCCTCTGCGGCATTTCGTCTACTTTACTCTTAAACTTCTCTATAATCTCCGTCAACAACATCATCTGCCGGGCCTGCATCAGCACTGCCCATATCAGGGCCTGCACCTGCACCCATGTCAGGACCTGCGCCGCCTGCCTGCTGCATATTCTCATACATCTTGGTAAATAATGCCTGAGCGCTTGTAGTAAGTTTTTCTTTTGCTGCTTTAAGCGCGTCCAGATCAGCATCAGACATTTCCTGATCTTTGGTTCTTTCCAAAATGTCTTTTACTGCCTGCATATCGGCTTCTACCGTAGATTTTTCGGAAGCATCAATCTTATCTCCCACTTCGTTTAAAGCTTTTTCTGTTTGGAATACAAAAGAATCAGCTTCATTTCTGGCATCAATTGCTTCTTTTCTCTTCTTATCCTGTGCTTCAAACTCAGCAGCTTCCTTTACTGCCTTATCAATCTCATCATCGGACATATTGGAGCTTGCCGTAATTGTAATATGCTGCTCCTTACCGGTACCTAAATCCTTGGCAGATACATTAACAATACCATTTGCATCTATGTCAAAGGTAACCTCAATCTGCGGTACGCCGCGCATTGCCGGAGGGATTCCATCCAGTCTGAACTGTCCAAGAGACTTATTATCTCTTGCAAACTGTCTTTCACCCTGTAATACATTGATATCAACTGCTGTCTGATTATCTGCTGCTGTTGAGAATATCTGGCTCTTCTTTGTAGGGATTGTTGTATTTCTTTCAATCAGTCTGGTTGCAATGCCGCCCATTGTCTCAATAGACAGTGAGAGAGGGGTAACATCCAAAAGAAGAATTTCACCTGCACCAGCATCACCTGCTAATTTACCTCCCTGAATGGAAGCGCCTAATGCAACGCATTCATCAGGGTTAAGACTCTTACTGGGTTCATGTCCTGTAAGCTGTTTTACCTTATCCTGTACAGCAGGAATACGTGTAGAACCACCTACCAGTAAGACCTGGCCTAAATCAGCATTTGTAAGACCTGCATCCTTCATGGCATTCTGAACAGGGATCGCTGTTCTTTCCACCAGATCATGTGTCAGCTCATCAAATTTTGCCCTGGAAAGGTTCATGTCAAAGTGCTTGGGGCCTTCTGCCGTAGCTGTAATGAAAGGAAGATTGATATTTGTTGTTGTAGCTGAAGACAATTCTTTCTTTGCCTTCTCTGCTGCTTCTTTCAATCTCTGAAGGGCCATTTTATCATTGGATAAATCAACGCCTTCCGCTTTCTTAAACTCCTCAATCATCCACTGTGTCAGCTTATTATCAAAATCATCACCTCCAAGGCGTGTATCACCGTTGGTAGCCAGAACTTCAATAACGCCATCTCCAATTTCAATAATGGAAACATCAAAGGTACCGCCACCTAAGTCGTATACCATAATCTTTTGTTCTTTTTCATTATCAAGTCCATAGGCAAGTGCTGCTGCTGTGGGCTCATTAATAATACGTTTTACATCCAGGCCTGCAATCTTTCCTGCATCTTTGGTAGCCTGACGCTGTGCGTCATTAAAGTATGCCGGAACAGTGATAACAGCCTCAGTAACTTTTTCTCCCAAATAACTTTCAGCATCTGCTTTCAGTTTTTGAAGAATCATTGCAGAAATCTGCTGGGGAGAGTATTTCTTCTCATCAATGGTGCGGCCTTTGTCTGTACCCATATCCCTCTTAATGGAAGAAATGGTCTTTTCTGCATTGGTTACTGCCTGACGTTTTGCAGGCTCGCCAATCAGTCTTTCTCCTGTTTTTGTAAATGCAACCACAGAGGGTGTTGTTCTTGCTCCTTCTGCATTTGCAATGACGGTGGGCTTTCCACCTTCCATAACTGCTACACAACTGTTTGTTGTACCTAAGTCAATACCAATTATCTTACTCATAATTATCTCCTCCTTAAATATTTGGCTTGATTTCTATTTTTTATCTTATTTAGCTTACAACAGCTACCATACTGTGTCTGACTACGCTGTCCCTGTAGGTGTATCCTTTTTGCAGTTCCTGTGCGATTACGCCGGATTCATATTCATCGCTTTCCACCTGCATCACTGCATTATGAAAATCAGGATTGAATTCCTGGCCTATTGCAGGAATAGGCTTTACTTCAATTTTTTCCAGCTCAGTAATAAGCTGTTTGTAGATCATTTCCATTCCCTCTACAAAAGGCAGGTTCTTTTCCTCTTCCGGTACGGTTGCCAAACCTCTTTCAAAATTATCCACAACGGGAAGAATTTTTTCAATAACACTTTTCGCCCCTGTTTCAAACATTGCTGTCTTTTCTTTCTCGGAACGCTTTCTGAAGTTATCAAATTCCGCCATCTGACGTTTTACCCGATCTTCCAGTTCATCAATTTTTTCCTTCAGGGCATCCTGCTTCTTGTCAGCCTTAAGTTTCCGCTTGGCAGCTTTTTTTTCTTCCTTAGAATCCTTCTCTCCTGCAATTGGTTCCGCAGTTTTCTCCACCTCTTCCTTTTCCGAAGCAGTTTCTTCTTCCGAAGTATTCTGTATGGCTTCCTCTGTATCAATATCCCCTTGCAGATCTTTTTTTGTTTCCTCGTTCATCAGCCTCATCCCTTTCTATCTTTATGTCTTTTTCCTGTACAATTCATCTAACTGGTGAGTAATCGTCTTTAAGGTTCCCACCACCTTATCATAATCCATTCGTTTAGGTCCAATAATTCCTATTGTTCCTCTCATTCCCTCGCCTAATTCATAAGTAGCTGTAACCACACTGCAGTCTTTCATAGTCTGGATCGGTGTTTCATTCCCGATATATACCTGAATCCCTGTGCTGCTCTCATCTGCAAGTGTATCCTGTACAAGCTCTGTGAGCATTTGTTTTTCTTCGAATGTATTAATAATATCGCTGGCCTTCTTCTGGTCTGCAAGTTCCGGATATTTAAAAATATTGTTTGCCCCGCTGGTATAAATTTCCAGATCTTCTTCCGCCTTGATAGATTCCGCTATGGCATCAATCACATCCGCTACTATGTCGCTGTGTATGCCGGCCTGCTGCTTCATTGCTGAAATCATGCCTAAATTAATTTCTTCAAGGGCCAGACCGTTCAAATGGGTATTTAAAAGAATGTTAAGTTTAAGCAGCGTCTCATCATCAAGCGCCTCTGAGACCGGAATAATATTGTTTTTGATTACATTTCCTTCTACCACTACCACCGCAAGGATTTGGGTTACATCCACTCTGGAAAGCTGCAGAAACTTGATTTTATTACTGTGAATCGTAGGAGCCGAAATCATAGTAGCATAATTGGTGTTGACTGCTAAAAGCCTTGCCACCTGCTTAAGAAGATGATCCATTTTATCTTCCTTCTCAAGCATCATTTCCTTTAATTCTTCCAGTTCTCTGTCTTTTTCCTCCATCATGGTGTCTACATACAGCCGGTATCCTTTATCAGATGGAATTCTTCCGGCTGAAGTGTGCGGCTGTACAATATAGCCCATTTCCTCTAAATCTGACATTTCATTCCGAATCGTAGCGGAACTTAAATTCAAATCCGTGTACTTGGAAATCGTCCTGCTCCCCACCGGTTCGCCGCTTTCCAGGTAATTACGGATAATGGCCTGCAATATTTTAATTTTTCTTTCACTTAACTGCATTTCCACCATCCTTTCTGCCTGTCAGCATCAAATGTGAATGCTGTTGTTAGCACTCACGTAGGTGGAGTGCTAACACCTTCTTAACCTAAAATATCACTTACCCTATTTATTGTCAACCTATACTGCATAAAATAATTATTAAATAATTATAAAAAGGATACTGCCGAAACAGTATCCTTATACTTGAACAACTATATTCTTTTTGTTAAATAAAGAAGCTTCCTGTAACATCACCGTTGATAACATAATATGTAGTGTTCTCTTCCGGCTTAACATAAAGTTCAATGCTCTTAAGATCTTCTTCTTTGCCGCCTAAGTCGTATTTCCATACGTCTCTGCAGCTCTTTAATAAATCATCAGGTGTATATGATTTACCCCTGAACTGGAAGTTAACAGCTTCAGTCACTACTGTTTTCTTAACTGCTTCCTTCTTAGGTGCTGCTTCTTTCTTTGCTGCTGTCTTTTTTGCGGGCGCTTTCGCTGCTTTCTTTGTTTCCGCCTTAGGAGCCTCTTTCACTTCTGCCTTAACCTCTGATGCCTTCCCCTCTACAGGCTTAACCTCTTTAGCAGGTGTTGTCTTAACCTCTGCTTTTGCTGTTTCTTTCTTCGTTACTGCCATGATGCAAACTCCTTTCACTTAGAGAAAAAATCCCTTTTTGCACACATATAGATAAATTCATTGTTTCATGGGAAATAGCATACTCCATATTTTCCCTTTTGTCAACTAATTACTAAATTTTCGTCACAATTCAGTTGGCAGGCATTTAAATGGAAGGGATACTGAACTGTGCCTGTAATTTCCCAGTTTTAAATTGCCTTAAAACCAAAATATGCCAGAACAACAA
>ERZ779627.207-NODE-207-length-13737-cov-5.676729_pt1 | contig 13737 bp, 13 predicted proteins | sample MGYA00514191_ERZ779627 | MGnify/ENA primary metagenome ERZ779627 (study PRJEB29562, sample SAMEA4376705) | mouse gut metagenome | isolation source: Cecum | study: EMG produced TPA metagenomics assembly of the A DSS colitis mouse model was used to assess the... | reverse complement strand
CCTCCAGAGCTCCCGGTCCATGATATACGTCTCTCGGTAATGTAAAACGTGCCATAAAAATACCTCCTTTAATGATAATGGCTTGTATGTTATGTCTAATATCATACGAGTTTGCGCAGAAAATATCAATAAAATAAATAAAAGTATTGAAATATTGTGCGAAATAATATATATTAATGCCAAATACAACAAAGGAGGAGGGCTTGATTGGATCAGAATAAATCTCTGTCGGCCGAAGAGGTCGCCAGAATCCTTCATGTCAGTAAAAGCACCATTTATGCGCTGATCAAAAAAGGAGAGATTGTCTCCTACAAAATAGGCAGAAAGGTCCGGTTTACCCAGGAGGATGTGGACGCCTACATCGCGAGGAGCCGGCATTCCCAGCAGGTGGCGGCTCCGGTGCAGAAAGTGACCGTGCAGAGCAGCCTTCTGTACGGAGATTCCGCGCAGAAGCAGCCCCTGATCATCTCCGGGCAGGATGTGATCCTGGATATCCTGTCCAACTATCTCCATCAGTACGGCATCCAGGCGCTGCGGGCCTATGTGGGGAGCTTTGAGAGTCTGCTGTCCCTCTATCAAGGAAACGTGCAGGCGGCTACGTGCCATCTGTGGGATTCCGATACGGACAGCTACAATCTGCCCTATATCCGCCGTCTGATGCCGGGGGTTCATGCGGTGGCCGTCAACCTGACCTGGCGGATGCAGGGCTTTTATGTAAAAAAGGGCAATCCCAAGGGAATCACCTCGTGGGAGGATCTGACGCGGCCGGACGTGGCCATTTTGAACCGGCGCAGCGGGACCGGTTCCCGAATCCTGCTGGACGAACATTTGTTCCAGATGAAGGTTCCTTCCGCGTCGGTCAGGGGATATGAGAACGAGATGTCGTCGCATCTGACGGTGGCTGCGGCCATCGCGGAAGGGCAGGCGGATGTGGGAATCGGCACCGGGCGGGTGATCAAACAGTTTCCGGATCTGGATTTCGTTCCGGTTCAGAGGGAACGCTATGATCTCGTCGTCAAGAAAGAAATGTATCATTCGCCGGAGATCCAGGCCATGCTTCAGATTCTGAGATCCCGGGAATATCAGAACGATATTTTTTCCATTGCGGATAATGATTACACGGATCTGGGAAAGATCGTAGGGGAGGTATGAGATGCTGACGGTAAAGACACCTGAGGAAGTATTCGAGATCATCAAGACGCAGTTTGAACCGGCCGCGGACAGAACGGAGACGGTTCCCTGGACGCAGGCCGCCGGGCGGGTGCTGGCGGAAGAGATCCGCGCCCGGGAATATGTCCCCGCTTTTGACCGCTCCACCGTGGACGGATTTGCCGTACATGCAAAGGACACCTTCGGCTGCAGTGACAGCATTCCGGCGATTCTGCAGAACACGCAGGAGATTCTGATGGGACAGGCGGCCGGCTTTGCGCTGAAGGAGGGATGCTGCGCGCCGATTCCCACCGGCGGGGAACTGCCGGAAGGTGCGGACGCGGTGCAGATGATCGAATATACCGAGGATTACGGGGACGGAACGACCGGTATCCTGAAGCCGGCCGCACCGGGGCATAACGTGATTCTCAAAGGGGACGACGTGTATCCGGGCAAGCCGGTCCTTCCGGCAGGACGGAGACTGACGCCCCAGGACATCGGGGCGCTGGCGGCCATGGGCGTGGTGGACGTTCCGGTGGTGCGCAGGCTGAAGGCGGGCATTCTGTCCACAGGGGACGAGCTGGTCCCGCCGCAGCAGGCGCCGGGACCGGGGCAGATCCGGGATGTGAACAGCAGCCTGCTTGCGGCGCTCATGGCGCGGCTGGGGGCGTCGCCGGCCGTGTACGGAATCATCCCGGATCAGGAAGAACTGCTTGGACGGAAGATCGAGGAGGCCGTGCGGGAATGCGATCTGGTGCTGCTCTCCGGCGGCAGCAGCGTGGGAGTCAAGGATGCGGCCTGCCGCGTCATCGAAGCCCGCGGAGAGATTCTCTTTCACGGGATTGCCATGAAGCCCGGAAAACCGACGCTTTTCGGAAAGATCGGCGGCCGTCCGGTCATTGGGCTCCCGGGGCATCCGGTGGCGGCGTTTTTTATCACGCACATCTTTGTCCGGAGGCTGCTGGCGCAGCTTGGCGGATATGCGCTGCGGGATATCCCGGTCATGGCGCGGCTTTCGGAATCCGTGGAGGCAAATCACGGCCGCGCGCAGTATAACGGGGTCTTTCTGGAACAGACGGACAACGGGATTACGGCCCGGCCGATCCGCGGAAAATCCGGCCTGATTACGACGCTGGCGGGCTCGGACGGTTATTTCTGCATTCCCAGGGACTGCGAGGGGCTGCCCGCGGGGGCGGAGGTTGCGGTCACCCTGTATTCGGCCGACGGATGAGCGGCGGACGACCGGAGAATGGCCGGCGGATGAGTGACAGACGGCCGGAGAAGGATTGACGGATGAATGACAGGCGACTGGAAAATGATGGATTGATGGAAAAGGATGGAAATTGTAATGGCATTTCAATATTTGACCAATGTGCCGCTGGAACAGGCGAAGAAAGAATATCTGGAACTTTTAATCAAAAACGGAATGGGAGGCGTTCCGGAGCGGATCCGCGTGCAGGACGCCTGCGGCAGAGTAACGGCCTGCGCGGTCTATGCGCACATCTGCGCGCCCCACTATCATGCGAGCGCCATGGACGGGATTGCCGTGCAGGCGGGGGATACGTTCGGCGCGACCCAGACGACGCCGGTGACGCTGCCGCCGGAGCGGTACATGGTGGTGGATACCGGAGATCCGGTTCCGGAACATTGCGATGCGGTCGTCATGGTTGAGGATGTGGTGAGGGAAGAGGACGGTTCGGTCCGTCTCTATGACGCGGCGGCGCCCTGGCAGCATATCCGCCAGATCGGGGAGGATATCTGCGCGGGCGAGATGATTCTGCCCGCTTACACGGCCGTCTCTCCCTCGGCCATCGGCGCGCTGCTGGCGGGCGGCGTGATGGAGTTGGATGTGCTGAAGAAGCCGGTGGTCGGCATTATCCCTACCGGGGATGAGATCATTCCCCCGACCGCCGATCCGGCGCCCGGCGACATAATCGAATTTAATTCCTCCATCTTCTCGGCCATGCTCCGGCAGTGGGGAGCGGAGCCTGTGACCTTCCCCATCGTGCCGGATCGGTTTGACGAGATCAAAGCCGCGGTGTCCGGGGCGCTCTCGAAGTGCGACATCGTACTTCTGAACGCCGGTTCCTCCGCGGGCCGGGAAGATTATTCCGCCCGGGTGATCCGGGAGCTTGGGGGCGTGCTGTACCACGGGATTGCCATGAAACCCGGAAAACCGGCGATTCTGGGCTATCAGGGCGCCAAACCCATCCTGGGCGTTCCGGGGTATCCGGTCTCGGGAATCATCGTGATCGAACAGCTTTTAAAACCGGTCATTGAATATATGACCCGTCATCCGCTCCGCCGGGAGGAAACCGTCCGGGCGCAGCTTTCCCGGCCGGTGGTTTCCGGACTGAAGTATCAGGAGTTTGTCCGGGTCCGCATGGGGTATGTGGACGGGCGTCTGATTGCGACTCCTTTGAACCGGGGCAGCGGCGTGGTTTCCTCGTTCATGAAAGCGGACGGGATCCTGACGATTTCTCAGGGACTGGAAGGCTGTGAAGCCGGGAGCGAGGTGCCGATCCGTCTTCTGCGGCCGAAAGAAGAACTGGAACATACACTGGTGGCCATCGGAAGCCATGACCCGCTTCTGGACGAACTGGCGGATCTGCTTCACCGCAGAAATCCGGCGCACTTTATGGCCTCCACCCATACCGGTTCCATGGGGGGCATCATGGCTGTCCGCCGCAGAGAGACACATGTGGCGGGGATTCATCTTCTGGACGAGAAGGACGGAACGTATAACGAATCTTATATCCGCAAATATTTTTCGGGCGGAGGCGTCCGTCTTGTGGAATGCGTCGGGAGAACCCAGGGGATTATGGCGGCGAAGGACAATCCCCGGCAGATCACCGGGATCGAATCGCTTGCGTCGTCCGGCATTCGTTATGTCAACCGGCAGAAAGGCTCGGGGACAAGGATCCTGATGGATTATCTGTGCGCAAAACACCGTCTGGATACGGCTTCCATCTACGGCTATGAGCGGGAAGAATTTACGCACACTTCGGTTGCGGCGCAGATCGCGTCCGGCTCTGCGGATGCGGGGATGGGAATCTACTCCGCCGCGAAGATGTACGATCTTGCATTTATTCCGGTCTGTACGGAGCAGTACGACCTGCTCATCCCGGACAGCGCGTGGGAGACGCCGCTGGTACAGGAGATGCTTGCGCTTTTAAGGAGCAGGGAATTTGCCGGGAAGCTGGAGGAACTGGGCGGTTATACGCTGCGGTCTCCCGGAGAAGTGCGGCGCCGTTTTTAAAAAGCGGTGTGAAACATAAGTGTTCCGCCGCTGCCGTCTGTGCACACGGGCATTCGAATGAAACAGGTCAGCGGACTGACTGACGCCCGGTGCGTGAGCATGGGATGAAATCCATCCCGCTCAAATGTCTGAGAAAAACGAAAGGAATGGATGTGTTTTATGAAAGCGGAGAGGGAAGAGGCTGTTGTATGGGACGCGGCGGTGATCGGCGGCGGGCTTCTGGGCTGTTTCTGCGCGCTGAATCTTTCCCGCTGTTCGGTGAAAACCGTGCTGCTGGAAAAGCGGGAGGACGTCTGTACCGGCATTTCCAGAGCGAACACCGCCGTCATCTATCCGGGATATGACAACCGCCCCGGCTCCATGAAGACGAACCTGACGCTGAAAGCGAACCGGGAGCTTGACGAACTCTGCCGGAAGCTGGAGGTGCCTTATCTGCGCTGCGGCTCGCTTCTGGTCAGCTTCGGGCCAGGAAGCGATCAGACCGTGCGGAAAAAATACCGTCAGGGGATGGAGAACGGGGTTCCGGGACTCCGGCTTTTGTCCGCGCGGGAGGTGCGCGAAATGGAGCCGGGGCTGACGGAGGAGGTTACTCTGGGCCTGTACGCGCCGTCTACCGCCACGCTTCATCCGTGGGAGCTGGGAATCGCCGCCTGGGAGGCGGCGGGGGAGCTGGGCCTGAAAACGCGGTTTGACACGGAAGTCACCGCTATACGCAGAGAAAACGGCTGCTTCTGTCTGGAGATGAACCATGAGCGGACGGTGCGCAGCCGTACAATCGTCAACTGCGCCGGGATCGCGGCGGATCGGGTACAGGAGCTGTACGCGGAACCGGCGATCCGTATCCGGGCGGAGCTGGCGGAGTATGTGCTGTTTGAACCGGAAGACGGCGGCGCGCCCGGGCATATCATTTTCTGCGAGACCGAGGAGCGGGGAAAGGGGATTACGCTGGTCCCCACGGTAAACGGGAAGCTGCTGGCAGGTACGGTCAACCGTCCCGCCGGCGCGGATTCGCCTCCGGCCACTTCCGCCTCCGGCTGTGAAAGGCTGATTGCCGAGAGCCGGAAACTGTTTCCGCGTCTGGCGGACAGCGTCCGAATCCGCAGCTTTGCGGGCCTTCGCCCGAATCCGTACCGGCCGGACAGCCCCGGGACGCGTATGTGCGGTCTGGAACCTCTGATCACGGAGACGGGGGACGGGCTGATCAGCCTGATCGGAATCAAGACTCCGGGACTTACCTGCGCCAATGAACTGGGAAAGCTGACCGCCGGCAGGGTTCTGGCCGCGCTGGGGCGGGAGAACAGCGGTTTCTTCAAAGAAATTCCTCCCCGCCGCAGATACAGGGCGTACCTGGAAGATCCGGCGTATCAGAAGATCGTCTGCCGGTGCGAACAGATCACGGAGGGGGAGATTCTGGAGGCCGTCAAAAGAGGCGCGGTCACTATAGACGGCGTAAAGAGGCGCACCGGCAGCGGGATGGGGCAGTGTCAGGGCAGCCACTGTTCGCCGCGGATCGCCGGGCTTCTGGCACGGCAGATGTCCGCAGCAGACGGACAGATCATCAAAGACGGGAGAGGTTCTTACTGCCTCTTTCAGAAAGACGGAGGAGAACGGGATGTATGACAGTCCTTTACTGATTGTCGGCGGCGGAGCGGCGGGGATGGCCGCCGCTCTGTCCGCAAAAAAGAGGTTTGCCGAGCTGCTGCCGGGAGAACTGGCTGGAAATCTGATCGCCGTGCTGGAACGGGAATCCGCTCCGGGCGGCGTGCTGAGGCAGTGCGTGCACCGGGGGTTCGGCCTCACCCGTTTTTCTTTTGATCTGACGGGAATTGAATATATGCGCCAGTTTACCGGACCCTTCGCCGGGTCCGGTATCCGTTTTTGGGCGGATACCGCCGCCGTGGAAGTGTTTCCCGATCGGACGCTGCTGGCGGTCGGCCCCCGGGTCGGCCGCCGCAGGATTTCTTTTGCCCATCTGATCCTGGCCAGCGGCTGCTACGAGCGTTCCTTTCCGTCTCTGACGGCTGCCGGGACGAGGCCGTCCGGCATCTATACCGCGGGGGAGGCCCAGTATCTGATCAACTGCTGCCATGCGCAGATCGGAGAGCGGGCCGTGATTCTGGGCAGCGGGGATATGGGGCAGATCCTTGCCCGCCGGATGGTTCTGGAAGGGAAGGAGGTACCGGCCGTTGTAGAACAGGATTCCGTCTGCGGCGGACTTTTGAAGAACCGCAGGGACTGTCTGGAGAAGTACGGCATACCGGTGCTTCTTACGTCCACCGTCGTTTTCGTGCATGGGGAGGGGCGAATCGACGGAGTTACGGTCCGCAATCTCCGGACCGGGGAAGAGACGCGGATTGCCTGCGACACGCTGATCAGCGCGGTGGGGCTGATCCCGGAGCAAAGGATCCTGAAAAAACTCCGGCGCGGCGGGGAACTTCCGGACTGGATTACGCTCTGCGGAAACTGTCACCATGTCCATAAAATCGTGGACAGCGTGACGCTGCAGGCGGAGGAGGCGGGGGCCGCGGCCGCAGAAAAAATTGTTTCTTACCGTTTTTCCGAATTGTAATCTTCAGGCAGCCGTTCAGGGCGCATCTGAACGGCTGTTTCCGCGCAATGCTACCTGCAATGAAGGAGAAAAAAACCGTTGACAGAATGCTGGTTAATTTGTATGATTAACTGTATAAGATTGTTAAATTTTTGTTGAAGTTTGACAAGAAAAAAACAAGGGTGTTTGCAACAATGGTATTTTCCGTACAGAATGTCCGGGAAATAAGAAGGAGGAACGGTATGAAGTGTATTAACACAGTCGATGCGGCAGGCCATGTGCTGTGTCACGACATCACAAGGATCGTGAAAGATGTGGTGAAGGACGCGGTATTCCGCAAGGGGCACGTAATAACGGAGGAAGACATTCCGATGCTGCTGTCTGTGGGGAAAGAGCATGTGTATGTGTGGGAGAAAGACGAAAACATGCTGCACGAGGACGAGGCGGCGCAGATTCTGTACGAGATCTGCAAAAACGAGAACATGCATCCCACACCGGTGAAGGAGGGCAAGATCGAGCTGATCGCGGACTGCGACGGGCTGTTCCGCGTGGATGTGGACCGGCTGAATGCGGTCAACGAGATCGAAGAGATCATGATCGCCACCAGACACACGAACACGGCGGTGAGAAAGGGCGACCGGCTGCTGGGGACGCGGGTGATTCCTCTGGTCATCGAGAAGGCGAAGATGCGGCAGGTGAGAGAGACTGCGGGAAGCGAGCCGCTTGTATCGCTGACTCCGTTCAGGTGTATGAAGGCGGGTATCGTGACGACCGGCAGCGAAGTGTACCACGGCAGAATCAAAGATACGTTTACACCGGTCGTGGTCGACAAACTGTCCGCGTACGGGATTTCGGTTCTGGAACACCGGGTCTGCGACGACGATCAGGAGAAGATCACGGATACGATTCTGGAACTGAAGGAGAAGGGGGCGGATCTGATTCTCTGTACCGGCGGCATGAGCGTGGATCCGGACGACAAAACGCCGGGAGCGATCAAGCGGACCGGAGCGGATATCGTCTCTTACGGTGCGCCGGTGCTGCCGTGCGCCATGTTCCTCCTGGGATATTTTGCGGACGGGACCCCGGTGATGGGGCTTCCGGGGTGCGTGATGTACGCCAAAGCGACGGTCTTTGACCTGGTGCTGCCCCGCATCGCGGCCGGAGTTCCGGTGACGAGAAAACAACTGGCGCATATGGGGAACGGCGGCTTCTGCCTTGGCTGCGGGACCTGCCATTACCCGAGCTGCGGATTCGGTAAAGGAGTATAGAGCGGAAAAGATATGATAAAAACAGGCGCTTTGATCATCGCTTCCTCTGATTTCAGAGAAGAGAACAGAGACAACGAGGACATTCCGGTATTTCTGCCCATGTACCCGATCGACGGGACGACGGTCATCAAGCGGGAGATCGCCATGCTTCGGAAAGCGGGCCTTTCCCCCATACTGGTGGTGCTGGGGTACCAGAAGGAAGTGCTGAAAAACCATCTGAGCCATCATAAAGTTCTCTGCGTAGAGGACGGGCAGTATCGGGAGCATGATCTGCAGGCGTCTCTGCGGCTGGGGCTTTCGGAAGCGGAAAAGCTCATGGACCGCGCGGCGGTGATTCCGGTGGAATATCCGGCGTTTGCGGGAGGAACACTGGAGACGCTTCTTCAGTGTCCGGGAAGCGCAGTTCCGGTCTGTCAGGGGACGGAAGGTTATCCCGGGCTGTATGCGTTCGGAGAACAGAAGGAGGCGGGCGGCTGCCAGTGTCCGGTGGAGGATCCGGGATGCATCCTCTCGATCCGGACGGAAGACGGGATCCGGCGGGCGGAACAGTATGTGAAGGCGCAGAGGGACGCCAATGAACTTCGGTGCCGGAACCGGTTGATTCTGTCGAAGGAAGAGGATTTTTTCGGTCCGGAAGAGTACCGGCTTCTGCAGCTTATTGATGAGACCGGTTCCATCCAGGCGGCCGCCGGCAGGATGAATATGTCCTACACCAAAGGGTGGAAGATGGTGAACCGGCTGGAGAAGGAGATGGGCTTTCTCTTTTTGAACCGCTGCAACGGCGGCCGGAACGGAGGAAGCTCCACGATCACCGGGGAAGGAAGGGCTTTTATGGAACGGTATCATGCGATGGAGGAGGATATGCGCCGCATGGGACAGCGTTTCTTTGACACCTATTTTCGGGATTTTCAGTGAATCTTTTTCTGCCGGGACGGGCGGGGGGTGAAATTTTTCCCCTGCCCGTTTTTTAAACCGGTTTTATTATTGCTTACGAATACCGGTTCTCTGCCCGCGTCGGGCGTCCGGGGGCGTGGATGTTAAAGTAATTGAAAAGTAATCATGTTTTTAAATTTTCTGAAAATTAAACGGACAGCCTGTTGACAAAGCGGTTTTCCGGCGTGTATAATATCCGCATCGTTATTTATTAAAAAAAATAACGAAAAAAGATAAGTAAAAGGGGTGTGAAGGAAAATGAAAAGAAAAATGATCGCAGCGGTGCTGGTGTCGGTCTGGGCGGTGTCTGTACTGAGCGGATGCGGTTCCGGGGAAGCAGCGCCGCCGGCAGAGACGCCGGAGGCAGAGGAAAGCGCCGAACCGGAAGCGTCCGGATCCAAAGAGGCTGAAGCTTCGGCGTCCGCGGAAAAGACAATTACCCTGAACGTCTTCGCGGCGGCTTCCATGACGGAGACGCTGGAAGAGATTGGGACAATGTACGCAGAGGAGGCGCCGGAGGTGGAGCTTGTGTTCAATTTCGATTCTTCCGGTACTCTGAAGACGCAGATTCAGGAGGGGGCGGACTGCGACGTGTTCATTTCCGCGGCGCAGAAACAGATGAATCAACTGGATCTGGCTGCGGATCCGCAGGCGAATGAAGAGGGGCTGGATTTTGTGCTGGAAGGGAGCCGGATCAACCTTCTGGAAAATAAAGTGGTGCTGGCGGTCCCGGACGGGAATCCGGCGGGCATCGAGCGCTTTGCGGATCTGGGTACGGACAGGCTGAAGCTGCTGGCGCTGGGCAACGAGGACGTGCCGGTGGGACAGTATTCCACGGAAATCCTGACGGCGCTGGACCTGCTGGAACGGCTGGAAGCGGACGGGAAGATTACCTACGGGTCCAATGTCAAGGAAGTGACGACGCAGGTGTCGGAGGCCTCCGCGGACGCCGGCATCATCTACGCGACAGACGCGTTTTCCGCGGGACTGACGGTTGTGGACGAGGCGGGGGAGGATCTGTGCAGGCCGGTGATCTACCCGGCGGCGGTGCTCAAAACGTCCGAAGAGCAGGCGGCGGCGCAGGCTTTTCTGGATTATCTGAGGACGGACGCATGTATGGAAGTGTTCGGCGAAGTCGGATTTTCCGCGGCGCAGTAACCGGTGGAAGGTGTGAAGGTATGGACTGGTATCCTTTGTACAATTCTCTGCGGATTGCGCTGATTTCCAGCGTGATCGTATTTTTTGCGGGCATCTGCTCCGCCTACTATATCGCCGGGCTGCATCCGTTTCTGAAAGGCTTTCTGGATGTGGTGCTGACGCTGCCGCTCGTGCTGCCGCCCACGGTGGTGGGTTATTTTCTGCTGGTGTTACTCGGTCCCCGCCGCCCGTTCGGCGCGTGGTTTCTGGAAACCTTTGACACGAAGCTGGTGATGACCTGGTACTCGGGGATTTTCGCGGCGGCGGTGGTCGCTTTTCCGCTCATGTACCGGACGGCAAGAGGGGCGTTCGAGAGCTTTGACGAAAATCTGGCGGATGCCGGCCGGACTCTGGGACTCGGAAACGCGTACATTTTCTGGCGCATCCGGATGCCGGCGTGCCGTCAGGGGATTCTGGCGGGGGCGGTGCTGGCTTTTGCGAGGGCGCTGGGGGAGTACGGCGCCACCAGCATGATCGCCGGATATACGCCGGGACGGACAGCGACCATCTCCACGACGGTCTATCAGCTCTGGCGGACGGACAACGACGCGCTGGCCTTTCGCTGGGTGACGGTCAATGTGGCCATCTCGGCGGTTGTGCTGCTGGCGGTCAATCTGCTCGAACGCCGGGAGCGGGCGCGGTCCGGCCGCGCACGTTCCCGGTCCTGAGAAAGCCGGTGCGGGAAGGAGGGGCGGGATGGCGCTGTATGTGGATATCCGAAAGAAACTGGGAGATTTTGAGCTGCGGGCTTCTTTTGAGACGGACGGCGGCGTGACGGGGATTCTCGGCGCTTCCGGCTGCGGGAAGAGCCTGACGCTGCGCTGCATCGCGGGCATCGTCCGGCCGGATGAGGGCCGGATCGAGCTGGATGGGACGGTTTTTTTCGACTCGGAGAAGAAGATTGATCTGCGGCCGCAGAGGCGGCAGGTGGGGCTGCTGTTTCAGAATTACGCGCTGTTTCCGGACATGATGGTGCGGCAGAATCTCCTGACCGGTCTGAAAATCCGGGAAAAAGACCGGGAGAGGAGGGAGACGCTGCTGCGGGAGGCGCTGAAGCGCTTTTCGCTGGAGGGGCTGGAGGAGCGCCGGCCCTGCCAGCTCTCCGGAGGGCAGCAGCAGCGGGCGGCGCTGGCCCGCATTCTGCTCACGAAACCCCGCCTGCTGATGCTGGACGAGCCTTTTTCCGCGCTGGACGGCTATCTGCGGTGGAATCTGGAGCTGGAGCTGTCGGAAGTGCTGCGGGAATACAGGTGCGGCACGCTCTTTGTCTCCCACAGCCGGGACGAGATCTACCGGATGTGCGATCGGGTGTGCGTGATGGATCAGGGAAGATCCGGAGCGGTGATACCGGTGAAGCAGCTTTTTGAGTCTCCGGTGTCCAGGGCGGCCGCTCTGCTGTCCGGCTGTAAAAATTATTCGCGCGCCCGTCCGGCGGAAGGAAACAGAGTCCGGGCGGAAGACTGGGGGCTGACGCTCGTCTATGAGGGGGAGGCTCCGGAGGACTTCCGTTATATCGGAATCCGCAGCCATTATCTCCGTCTGGTGCCGTCCGGGGAGGCCCGGGGGCAGGAAAATGTCTTCCGCTGCAAAGTGGAGAGGATCATAGAGGACGTATTTTCCATGGTGATTATGCTCCGGCCGGTCGACGCCCCGGAAGTGTCCGCTTCAGACGGACATAAGAACCGGCTCCGTCTGGAGCTGTCCAAAGAATCCTGGGAGTCGTTCTGTAGAAAAGAAGGGCGGCGGGAGGAAGTTCTGGTCTGCGTGGAACCGGAGGACGTGATGCTGCTGAGATGATTCCGGGCCGGCGCGCGTGAAGAGGAATCGCTGTTTTCTTACTCAGTTTTCTTACTCAAAACAAAAGCTTTACACGGTGCGGCCGATTGATTATAATGGAGACAGCAGCACAGCAGATCGGGTCGGTGAAAGGATGGTGACAGCATGAGTGAGAAAGAGATGCTCAAGATATCAGTGGAAGAGTTCGACAGACTGCAGGATTACATGCAGTCTTGTGACAAAGAATCAGAGGCGTACAGAAAGATGAAAAGGCGGTATACGGCGTTAAAAGTGATTCTCACAGCGTCGGGTATCAATTTGACAGAGATTGATTATATCAAGGAGTAATGATTTGGAGGGAAAAATTATGAGAGCGGCAATCATTACATCCAGCGATTCCGGATATGCGGGAGAACGGGAAGACAGAAGTGGTCCGCTGATCCGCGGGATTCTGGAAGCGCACGGTTATGAAGTGGTGCACAGCATTCTGCTTCCGGATGAGAGGAAACTGCTGGCGGAAGAGATGGCGCGGATTGCGGATGAAGGGATTGCGGAGCTGGTGCTGACGACGGGCGGGACCGGTTTCTCTCCGAGAGACTGTATGCCGGAGGCGACGACGGACATCGCGGAGCGGATGGTGCCGGGGATTCCGGAGGCCATGCGCGCCTACAGTATGACCATTACGCCCCGCGCCATGTTAAGCCGGGCGGTCGCCTGCATCCGCAAATCCACTCTGATTATCAATCTTCCGGGGAGCCCGAAGGCGGTCCGGGAGAGCCTGGAGTACATCCTGCCGGCGCTGGAGCACGGGCTGGAGATCCTGACCGGAAGAGCGTCGGACTGCGGGAGAAAATAAGAGATAAAAGGGAAATCTTCTTCCCTGCCCGCGTCCATAAAAGACAGTAAAACCGTCCCTGCAAAGGGGCGGTTTTTTGCGGTGTTTTTTACAGGCGCAGAAATAACTGAAAATAAACAAAAAAGTCAATACACATAAAACAATAAGATGGTTTTTTTTAATTATTCTGAAAATAGAATAATAAAAACCGGAAAATTGTGTTGACTTATTGGTAAAAATGAATTACATTGTTAAACATAAAACAAAGTTATTGTGCATTTTGACCATGAGAACCGCAGGGATCCGTGTCCGGTCCGTGCCCGGTCAGATCTTTTAAGCGCTGCATGCCGGTGTCGGAGACGAAGACAAGTTCGCTGGGTTTTCCGTTTAAATCTTCGCCTCTCAGCCGGAGAAAATTGGCGGTTTCGTAGAAGTCAATCGGAAGTTCGCGGCGGAAAGTTTCTCCTGTAGTTTTATCGGTCACTTCCAGTGTTACCATGTCTGCGTGGATTTCATGAAGTTCCATTTTGTGCTCCTCCTGAATGTAGTGATGTCTGCCCGGACAGTGTTGTCCCGCCGGATATTGCGTGAAGCTGACGCTTCCCATTTTAGCATAAAGAATCTGATTTGAAAAGAGGGATGCGCGCATACATGGGGGCCGGGGATGCACGACAAAGGAGGTATGATATGATCAAAAAAGTTCTCATTATCAACGGAACCGAGCGCACCCTTGTGGTGGACGGGAGCGAGTCTCTGGCGCAGGTATTAAGAG
>ERZ779627.206-NODE-206-length-13930-cov-5.156396_pt1 | contig 13930 bp, 12 predicted proteins | sample MGYA00514191_ERZ779627 | MGnify/ENA primary metagenome ERZ779627 (study PRJEB29562, sample SAMEA4376705) | mouse gut metagenome | isolation source: Cecum | study: EMG produced TPA metagenomics assembly of the A DSS colitis mouse model was used to assess the... | reverse complement strand
CCTCGCCCACAGTGGCGGCCCCCACGTCCTGGCCCATGCGGATGCCGTCGCCCTGAAGGCTGCTGCGGTTGGTGGTCTTGGTGGAGGCGGTAAGGAACTTGGCGTCCCAATATTGGTTGGTCTCCATGACCTTGGAGATATTGGCGGCATAGCCGCCGGTGGCCAGGATGACGCCCTTGTTGGCCCAGGCGGTAACGGGAGTGCCGTCATACTGGACGGCCTTCACGCCGGTGACATTGCCCCCATCCACCATCAGGTCGGTGGCGGTGGCACGGGTCATGATCTGGTTTTCCTTAGCGGTGGGAGAGGTTTCCAGCACAGTCTTGCGGGTAGTGGCAAAGTAGGTGCCATATTGGGCGGGGACGTCCATGGCACCGTCGCCGTCCATATCGCCGCCGGAGAAGGAGTTTTCCCGCCACCACAAAGCGCCGATGAGGGTGGACTGGTCGGCGTCGTTGAACATGGCGCCCTGGTCCTGGAGCCAGGATTTCAGCTCCTGGCCGTCCTGAATGAATTGCTTGACCAGGTCCACATCGCCGTAGATCCATTCGGTCTTGTCAGCACTCTGGCGCAAGCCGCCATAATAGGTCTGGAAGATATGGAGGTTTACAGTGGAGAACAGAGGCAACTCGGTCTCGGCCCTGCCGGAGCGCAGCTTAGGTTCGGCCCAATCCAGGTAGGCTTTGATCTCCTGCTTCAGCGCCTGGAGGGTGGGCAAAAAGTCGGCGTGAACGCCGTGCTTGCTCAACTCCTCAATATCTCCGGCCACGTACTCATGGGTCTTATAAAATTCCTCGTCAAAGGGTGCCTCGGACCAGTTGGCAATGGTGCGCAGGGTGGCGATGGAGCCGCCGCCGGCCTTGACCTTGTCATAGGTTTGGCCCTTATATTCTCCGGTGGTGGCGTTGGGGTTTTGGGGGTCCCAGCATAGGTAAGGCATGACGGATTGGAACGCGCCGCCCGAGACCAGGGTGTTGCCGCCGATCTCGGCATTGGTCTCGATGACCAGGACAGTATCGCCGTTCTGGGCGGCCTGGGCGGCAGCTCCCATGCCGGCGCCACCGGCGCCGACGATCACCACATCCCACTCACCCTCTACGGGGGCCTGGGCTTCATGCTTCACGGTATTTCTTTTAAAGGCGTCCAGGTTGGTGGCCTTGGCCTGGGTGGCGGCGTCGTTGAGAGCGTCCTTCACTGCGCGGCTGGTAAAGGTGGCGCCTGAGACGGCGTCCACACCTGAGCCGGTAGCCGCTATGGCGTCGGCAAACAGGATGGGGTAGGCGCTGTCGCCCACATGTCCGGTCTCGCCGGAGGTCTTTACCTGAATGTCGGTGAGCTTGTCGTCGGAGAAGGTCACGTCCAGCTCCACAGGGCCGTTGTAGCCCATAGCTTTGCCGGTATAGGTACCGGCGGTGAAGCGCAGCGGCTCCTTAGAACCGCCGGCCTCACCTTTGGCCTGGGCGATGGCCGCGGCAGCGGCCTCCTTCACGCCGTTGGAGGTGATGGTGGCGCCGGAGACGCCGTCAATGTTGGCACCCTTGGCCTTGACCTGTTCGGCCAGCTCATCCAAGGCCGCGCCGCCCACGGTGGGGGTCTCCTTATCGCCGGTGATCTTCACATCGGTAATGGCATTGGCGTCCACGGTAAGCTCTACCGTCACGGTCCCGCCGTAGCCCTGGCCCTCGCCGGTATAGCTGCCGGGGGTGTACGTTCCCGCCGTGCCGCTGGGACCGGGAGTGGGCTGGGACTTACCTCCGCAGGCGGTGAGAGAAAGGGCCATGACAAGAGTGAGAGCGAGCAGGGACTTTCGCTTCATGATGGTTCCTCCTAAAAAACGCGTAAAATTTTGGCAGTGGTGCCGGGAAAAGTATTCCCCTAAAAGCGTTTTCTATTCCGGTAAGTCACCGCTGGATGGACATGGCCATGCGGCGGTAGGTGTGGCGGATGCCCTTGATGGCGACGGAGTAGGCGGTAATGTTCTCCGGGGCGGAGACGCCGTTGAAGCCGGAATCCCCCAGGTGGTGCATATCGGTGCCCGTCATCTTGCACATCAGGGCGATGCGTTTGATGGTCTCCACATCGGCGCCCTCCTGTGAGGTGCCGATGGCGGTGAGGGTGAGCTTGCCCAGGGAATGGGCGTAGCTCACCAGCTCCTTAATATATTCCATGGTGATACCGGGCACCGTCCCTGGCGCGGGGAGGAGGATGATATCGGCGCCCGCGTCGGCGAAGGCTTTTACATCCCGTTTGGTGACGATATTCTCCCCGGCCTCCTTGATGGAGCCGGAGGCGTGCATCTTGCCCGCGGCCAGGATGAGCCTGTCGCCCAGCTCCTTGCGGTAGAGCTTCAGAGTGTCGGTAATGGCCTTGTTGGTGACGCCGACGCCGGGGTTGCCGGTGAGAAGGATAAAGCTTACTCCCATGTCCGCTGCCTTTTTGGCGTTTTCCAGGGTGGCTCTTCGCCCGGGAGAAAGGGTCCAGAGGGTGTCCATCACCGGACCGTCCACGCCTTGCTCCACCGGCTCCAGGTTGATACCCACCGGACGGCCAGTGAGACGGCGAAGCTCCCGGATGGTATCCTCCTTTTTCACCGGGGGCAGACCCTGGATCACAGGCTCGTCCACGTCGAAGATGTTCAGCAGCAGCACGTCCGCCCCCATGGCGGCGGCCAGCTCGGCGTTGGTGAGGTCGGTGGACAGCAGGGGAGTGCCCCGGCCAATGGTCTCACAGGCCAGGACCCGGCCCTCGGAGGCCTCAATGGCATAGAGCAGTTCTTCTTTGGTCATCTTTGCGAAGTCGGAAGCGGTGCAATCCAAAAGACGTTTGGACATTGAGATGCTCCTTTCAGTTCAAAAAACCTTCCAGAATTTGTTCCTCGGCCTCTTCCTCGGTGAGGCCCAGGGTCATCAGCTTCAGAATTTGATCGCCCGCGATGCGTCCGATGGCCGCCTCGTGGATGAGCTGGGCGTCTACGCTCTGGGCGTCGATGGCGGGGATGGACTTGATCTTGGCCTCATCCATGATGATGGAGTCGCACTGGACATGGCCGAAGCACTTGGCCTTGCCCGTCATACAGGGGCGGAAGACCTGGATGGAGGTCCCTTTCGCCACCGAGCGGGAGACCACCCGCCCCGTGGCGTCGTCGCCTAAAAGAATGATCTCCACATTGGATTCGGCCTTCTGACTGCCGTCGGTGAGGAGCTTTTCATTGATGACGCACTCTCCGCCGGGTCCCACCTCCACTATTGTGTCCCGAAGGGTGGAATCTACCCCGCGAATTTGGGTCATTTCCATAGTGACAGAGCCGCCCTCTTCAATGTAGACCTCGGTGCGGGGGTTGAGGATATTCTCTCCGGTGCCGGGACCTTCGCCGTAGTGGCGCTCTACGTAACGGACCTTGGCGTTCTTGCCTACGTGGAAGACGTGGATGCCGTCGTGCTGGCTGGTCTCGCAGCCGGTGTTGTGGATGCCGCAGCCCGCCACGATGTCCACATCGGCCCCCTCGCCGATGTAGAAGTCGTTATACACTACGTCGGTGAGACCGGACATGCTCAGTACCACGGGAATGTGGACGCTCTCGCCCCTGGTAAAGGGCTTGACGATGATGTCGATGCCCGGCTTGTCGGTCTTGGAGACAATGTCGATGTTGGCCGTGACCTGGCGGCTGTCCAGACCGCCGTTGAGGCGGAAGTTATATGCTCCCTGGGGAGTTTTCTCCAGGTCGGCGATCTCCTTGAGTATTTTCCACTCAGTCTTATCCATCTCTCACGCCTCCTTCATATAGCCGCAGCCGGGCAGGGTGCGGGCCATGATCTGGGGGAAGACCTCTTCCCGGGGGCCGTGTTTGGCAACCGTGCCCTTTTCAATAACTACGATCTCATCGGCCAGGTTGATGATGCGCTCCTGGTGGGAGATGATAAGGAGGGTGGCCTTCCGTTTTTGGTGAATGCGTTCAAAGGTCTCGGTGAGCTTGGCAAAGGACCACAGGTCGATGCCCGCCTCCGGCTCGTCAAAGATCATCAGCCCTGACCCCCGGGCCAGGATGGTGGCGATCTCAATGCGCTTGACCTCGCCGCCGGAGAGAGAGGAGTCCACCTCCCGGTCAATGTAGTCGTCGGCACACAGGCCCACCTGGGTCAGGTAGCGGCAGCCCTCGCCGGGGGAGAGGTCGGCCTTCCCCGCCGCCAGGGCGATAAGGTCCTTCACCTTCAGCCCCTTGAACCGGGGGGGCTGCTGGAAGCCGTAGCTCACCCCGGCCTTGGCCCGTTCGGTGATGGAGAGGCCGGTGAGGTCCTGCCCGTTCCAGCGGATGGAGCCACCGGTTGGCTGGTTCAGTCCCATAATGGTCCGGGCCAGAGTGGTCTTGCCTCCGCCGTTGGGGCCGGTGATGACCACTAATTTCCCGTCGTCCACAGTGAGGGAGACGTCCCGGAGGATGTCCAGCTCCTCGCCGTTTTCGGCGGTGACGTCATAGCGCAGATGGCTGATCTCTAACATATATCTCTTACTCCTTTGTTAAGAGGGATTTCCTACTGAAACGGTATTCTATCACGAATGGGGGAAAATATCAATAGAAAAGGGAAATATCCTCAGCGGCGGGTATTCAAGCGGCCCTGAAGCACAGCCGACATTGAATTCTACCCACATATTTGCTATACTACCGTAAAAAGGAGGGGGTCGGATGAAAACCGCGCTTATTACCGGAGGAAGCCGGGGGATCGGGGCCGCCGTCGCCAAACGTCTTGCGGCAGAGGGCTGCAGGGTGGCCGTCTGCTACAGGGAAAACGCCGAAGCCGCTGCCGCCGTGGCGAAAGAGGTGGACGGCGCCGCCCTTTGCTGCGATGTGTCAGACCCGGTCCAGGTGAGGAAAATGGTTGACACTGTGTTAGAAAAATTTTGTCAACTTGACATTTTGGTGTGCAACGCTGGGGTGGCATGGCAGGGACTGACACAAGATATGGGGGATACCGACTACCGCCGTATCATGGGGACCGATCTGGACGGGGTCTTCTACTGCTGTCGGGCGGTGCTGCCCCGCATGATCGCCCGGAAATATGGGCGCATCGTCACCCTTTCCTCCATGTGGGGACAGGTGGGCGGCTCTTGTGAGGCAGCCTATTCCGCCGCCAAGGCCGGGGTCATTGGACTGACCCGCGCCCTGGCAAAGGAGGTGGGGCCGTCAGGCATCACGGTGAACTGCATTGCCCCCGGCGTCATTGACACAGAAATGAACCAACACCTTGGCCCACAGGCTCTTCGTGAACTAGCTGACGAGACTCCCTTGGGCCGGTTGGGCACAGCGGAGGACGTGGCGGAGTGCGTGGCGTATCTCTGCTCTCCCGGCGCGGGCTTTCTCACCGGGCAGGTATTGGCCCCCAACGGTGGGTTGGTGGTTTAAGCCCTTTTCGCCATTTTTCACAAAACCGCTGCCTTTGGTTTGTGGACATTATGGAAAACGACGGTTGACAATCCGCGCTGTCGCTCGTATAATGTCAACAACCTTAAAGGAGGTTGAATGAAAATGAAAAAGTTTCTTGCTCTTACTATGGCCGCGGTGATGTCCGTGAGCCTGCTGGCCGGCTGCGGCGGCAACAAGGATTCCGGTAAGCTGAAGATCGGTGGGGCCGGTCCTCTGACCGGCGGCGCCGCCATTTACGGCAATGCCGCCAAGAACGGCGCCACCATCGCCGCCGAGGAGATCAACGCCGCCAATCCCAATGGCCTTCAGATCGAGCTGCGTTACGAGGACGACGCCCACGATCCCGAGAAGAGCGTCAACGCCTATAACACCCTGAAGGGCTGGGGCATGCAGGTCTTCCTGGGCAGCGTGACCTCCGCCCCCGGCGTGGCCACCTCTGTGGAGGCCAACGCCGACCACATGTTCTACCTGACCCCCTCTGCCTCCTCCACCGACGTGCTGGGTGGCGTGGTCAACCCCCTCACCGGCACCGTGGATGTGGAGCGCAAGGACACCATCTTCCAGATGTGCTTCGTGGACCCCAACCAGGGTTCCGCCTCCGCCCAGTACATTTTCGACCAGAAGCTGGGCGACAAGATTGCCGTCATCTATAAAAACGACGACGTTTACTCCACCGGCGTGTTCAACAGCTTTGACGCCAAGGCCAAGGAGCTGGGGCTGAACGTGGTGAGCGTCACCACCTTCACCGAGGACACACAGACCGATTTCTCCGTGCAGATCAATGACGCCAAGGCCGCCGGCGCCGACCTGCTGTTCCTGCCCATGTACTATCAGCCCGCCTCCCTCATCCTGGCCCAGAGCGCGGCTGCCGGCTTCGCCCCCAAGTACTTCGGCATCGACGGCATGGACGGCATCCTGACCCTGGAGGGCTTCGACACCTCCCTGGCCGAGGGCGTCATGCTCCTGACCCCCTTCAACGCCGACTCTGAGGACGCCGCCACCAAGTCCTTCGTGGAGAAGTACCAGGCCGCCTACGGCGATGCGCCCAACCAGTTCGCCGCCGACGCCTATGACTGCGTCTACGCCATTTATCAGGCCGCCACCAAGACCGGCGTTACCGCCGACATGAGCGCCAGCGATATCTGCGACAAGCTCGTGGCTGAGTTCACCTCCATGACCTTTAACGGCCTCACCGGCGAGGGCATGACCTGGGCCGCCGACGGCACCGTCACCAAGTCCCCCAAGGGCATGGTCATCAAGGACGGCGCCTACGTGGGTATGGATTAATTATAAAGATCCTGTTACGCTTGGAAGACCAGAGGGCTGCCGATGGCGGCAGCCCTCTGATTTTCCTTATTATCGTGTATGACGGGCGCATGATATGCGCCCCTACAAAATAAGCAGTGCCCTTTGTAGGGGCGGATATCATCCGCCCGGATCAACGAGAGAAACGAGGTGTACCCTTTGAGCTTCCTGAACAATCTCATCAACGGGATCGGCCTGGGCAGCGTCTACGCCATTATCGCCCTGGGCTACACCATGGTCTACGGCATCGCAAAAATGCTGAACTTTGCCCATGGCGACGTTATCATGGTGGGTGCGTACGTATGCTTCTTCGCCTCCTCCACCTATGGCCTCCACCCCCTGGTGGGCGTGCTGCTGGCTATGGCGGTGTGTACGGTGCTGGGCGTGGTCATCGAGCGGCTGGCCTACAAGCCCCTGCGGCAGGCCCCCTCCCTGGCGGTGCTCATCACCGCTATCGGCATGAGCTATTTTCTCCAGAACGCCGCCCAGCTGCTGTGGACGCCCAACCCCAAGGTCTTTCCCGCCTTCTTCACCCTGGCGAACCCCGACGGCACCTCCCGCACCGGAGTTGACCTCTTCGGCGGGCAGCTCACCGTCCGCTTTACCACCATCGTTAACCTGCTGGTGTGCATCGTCATTATGGTGCTCCTGACCTGGTTTACCGGCAACACCAAGATGGGAAAGGCCATGCGGGCGTGCTCGGAGAACAAGGACGCCGCCCGGCTCATGGGCATTGACGTCAACTTTACCATTTCCATCACCTTTGCCATAGGCTCCGCCCTGGCGGCCATCGCGGGCGTGCTGTTCCTCTCCTCTTACCAGACCCTGGTGCCTACCACCGGCTCCATGCCCGGCATCAAGGCGTTTACCGCCGCCGTCTTCGGCGGCATCGGCTCCATTCCCGGTGCGTTCCTGGGCGGCGTACTGCTGGGCGTCATTGAGATCATGGCGGGCGCCTACATCTCCACCCAGCTTGCCAACGCCATCGTCTTCGCCGTGCTCATCATTACCCTTTTGGTGCGTCCCGCCGGCTTGCTGGGCAAGCAGGTGCGGGAGAAGGTCTAAGGAGGCGGCGGTATGAAAACATTGAAAAACATGAGTAAGACCTCCAAAACCAACTTTGCCACTTACGGGATGGTCATTGTGGTTTTTGCCGTCCTCCAGCTTTTGGGCAGCGACCTGATCCAGCGGGGCGGCGTCCTTTCCCCCACTCTGAAGGGGCAGCTGGTGCCCATCTGCGCCTATGTGGTCATGGCCCTTTCCCTCAACCTCACTGTGGGCGTGCTGGGTGAGCTGAGCCTGGGCCACGCCGGATTTATGAGCGTGGGCGCATTTTCCGGCACGGTGGCCGCCACCGCCCTGCAGAACGTGATCCCCAGTCCGGGAGCGCGGCTGCTGGCCGCCGTGGTCATCGGCGCCGTCTTTGCCACCGTGGCCGGTATCCTCATCGGCATCCCGGTGCTCCGCCTGGGCGGCGACTACCTTGCCATCGTCACCCTGGCCTTTGGACAGATCATCAAGTCCCTTATTGAGAACCTTTACGTGGGTATGGACGTCAATGGTCTTCATTTTGATTTTCTGGAGAACAAGATCGCCCTGGCTCAGGGAGGCAAGATGATCGTCAACGGTCCTATGGGCATCCCCAGCATCCAGAAGCTCTCCAGCTTTACCGCCGGGTTCCTGCTCATTATGGCCGCCCTCTTCGTTATCTTCAACCTGACCAACTCCCGCTCCGGCAGGGCCATCATGGCTCTCCGGGATAACCGTATTGCCGCGGAAAGTGTGGGTATCAACGTCACCAAGTACAAGCTCATGGCTTTTGTCACCTCCGCCGCCCTGGCGGGGGCGGCGGGCACCCTCTTTGCCCTGGGCCAGAACACCCTGGTGGCCTCCAAGTTTGACTTCAACACCTCCATTCTGGTGCTGGTGTTCGTGGTGCTGGGCGGCCTGGGGCGGATGTGGGGCTCCATCATTGCAGCCGCGGCCCTCACCATCCTGCCCGAGGCTCTGCGTCAGTTTGCCGACTACCGTATGCTCACCTATGCTATCATGCTTATCCTGGTGATGCTGTGCACCAACAATCCCACCCTGAAGAGCTTCTTCTCCTCCCTCGCCGCCAAAGTCAAGGGAAGCGCGAAGAAGGGCAAGGCGAAAGGAGGTGAGGGTAAATGAGCGAGCGCGTGAAGCGGGAGCCCACCAGGCTGGTGCCGGTGCCCTCCACCAACATTATCCCAGAGCGGGATGTGGATAAGACCCCCATCCTGGAATGCCGCCACCTGGGTATTGACTTCGGCGGTCTTACCGCCGTCAACAATTTCGATATGGCTATCGGGCGCACCGAGATCGCCGGACTGATCGGCCCCAACGGCGCGGGCAAGACCACGGTGTTCAACCTGCTTACCAAGGTCTACCAGCCCACCCGGGGCACCATTCTGCTGGACGGTGTGGACACCCACGGAAAGACCACCGTTCAGGTCAACCGCATGGGCATTGCCCGTACCTTCCAGAATATACGCCTGTTTTCCAACCTCAGCGTGGAGGACAACGTGAAGATCGGACTTCACAACCAGATCAATTACGGCATGTGGCAGGGCGTTTTCCGTATGCCCGGCTACTGGAAGCAGGAGAAGATCGCCCATGAGCGGGCCATGGAGCTGCTCTCCATTTTCGACATGGAAGCCATGGCCGACGCCAAGGCGGGGAGCCTTCCCTACGGCGCCCAGAGAAGGCTGGAGATCGTCCGGGCCTTGGCCACCAATCCCTCCCTCCTCCTCCTGGACGAGCCGGCGGCTGGTATGAACCCCTCCGAGACCGCTGAGCTGATGGATAACATCGTGAAGATCCGGGACACCTTCGGCATCGCTGTGCTCCTTATCGAGCACGACATGAGCCTGGTCATGGGGATCTGTGAGGGTATCTGCGTGCTCAACTTCGGCCAGATCATTGCCAAGGGCACCCCGGACGAGATCAAGAACGACCCGGAGGTCATCAAGGCCTACCTGGGCAGCAGAAAGGAGGGCTGAGCCGTGGCACTTTTATCTGTCAATGATATCAACGTTTACTACGGCGCCATCCACGCCATCAAGGGGGTATCCTTTGAGGTCAACGAGGGGGAGATCGTCACCCTCATCGGCGCCAACGGCGCGGGCAAGTCTACCACCCTGAAGACCATCTCCGGTCTGCTCCGCTCCAGGACCGGAGACATTACCTTCCAGGATCAGAGCATCACCGGCATTCCCGCCCACAAGCTCATCACCCGGGGCCTGGCCCAGGTGCCCGAGGGGAGGGCCATCTTCCTTCAGATGACGGTGGAGGAGAACCTGGAGATGGGCGCTTATACCCGGCCCAACTCTGAGATCGAGGCCGGCTTGAAGAACGTCTATGAGCACTTCCCCCGGCTGGAGGAGAGGAAAAAGCAGATCGCGGGCACCCTCTCCGGCGGTGAGCAGCAGATGCTGGCTATGGGCCGGGCGTTGATGTCCGCCCCCAAGCTGCTGATGATGGATGAGCCGTCTATGGGCCTGGCGCCTATTCTGGTGGATGAGATCTTTGAGATCATCAAGACCCTCCACAAGGCTGGCACCACCATTCTGCTGGTAGAGCAGAATGCCCAGATGGCCCTCTCGGTGGCGGACCGGGGCTACGTGCTGGAGACCGGACGCATCGTCACCAGCGGTACCGGCGAGGAGCTACTGAAGGACGAGAGCGTGAAGAAAGCCTACCTGGGTGGGTGAGAGAAAAAGAATGCGAGAAAATCCCCGAGGACAGTCGTCCTCGGGGATTTTGACATATTGCCGCTAAAGCTCATTGTCCATCCAGCCACCGGCAGGCCGCCGTGGCGGCTACCGAGCCGTCGGCGGTGGCGGTGGTGAGCTGTCGCAGGGTCTTGGCCCGGCAGTCCCCGGCTACAAACACGCCGGGGGTTTTGGCCATACAGTCTTCGCCGGCGGCGAAATACCCTGCTTCGTCCAATTCCGCCAAAGCGGCAAAGGGACCGTTATCCGGCGACTGGCCCACCTCAATGAAAAGACCATCCACTGCCAGGGTATGCTCTTGATCCCCTTCTTTGACGGTGACGGCGGTGAGCCTGGCTTCCCCTTGCAGAGCGGTGACTTGGGCATTTAAAAGGAAATGAATGTTCTCCCTGGCCTGGGCGGCGTCTACATAGGCCCTCTGGGCACGGAACTCTACCCGGCGGTGAATGAGAGTGACCGAGGAGCAGAGCTGGGAGAGAAAGAGGGCGGACTGGAGGGCGCTGTCGCCGCCGCCTACCACCGCTACGGCTTTTTCCCGGAAAAAAGCCCCATCACAGGTAGCACAATAGCTGACTCCCCGGCCCACATAATCGTCCTCGCGCTCCAGCCCCAGCTTGCGGTGCTTGGCCCCGGTACAGAGGATCAGGGCGCGGCCTTCATACTCCTGCTTCCCAGCGGTGAGACAAAAGCCTTGTGCGGTCTTTTCCGCCCCGGTGATCTGGCCGTACTTCACTTCTGATCCCAAGGCTTCGGCCTGAGAGGCCAGAGCGTCGGAAAGCTCGCCGCCGCTGACCGAGGCCAGACCGGGATAGTTTTCCACCAGATGGGACGCGGCGATTTGTCCGCCCAGCCCCACGCCTTCCAGGACCAATACGGTACGGCCTGCTCTGCGGGCATAAATGGCGGCGGTCAGTCCCGCTACGCCACCGCCCACGATGAGGATATCATACATATTTATCCCTCCTGTCTCAAGACAGTTTACCCCAAAGCGGCGGGGAATACAAGAGCGTTATCTTCCCCTTTCTCTTCGGGGGGCTGAAACTCGGTCATCATGTGCCGGTAACGCTTGGGCAAATGGGTGGACTGGCATTTAGGGTTGGTCCTACCCTCAATGGCGATGGTATTAAAGTAGCTGCGCCACAGGGAACGGAAGGCGGTTTCCTCCTCGCCGGCCCGACCCAGGGAAAACTCCTCTGTGGGGACAATGGTCCACTGGCCGCCAGCGCAAAGAAGGGTTTCCTTATGGGTGCGGTCATGGAGGGCCAGCTTTTCTCCAGAAAAACGTCCGGCAAAATGGGAGCCTAGGAGGGGGAGTACCCGGTTTTTTGGCTCGATCTCCCCTGCCATAACGGTCCCAAAGTCGGAAAAGCGGACAAAGCCCTTGAGGTGGTCCCACTCGGTCCACATTTTTTTCAGGGCCAGATTGACCCGGGCCACCGTAGGGTCGCTCAGGTCCCGGAGGACCCGGTCACCCTCCCGGAGGCCCCGGCGGATCAGCTCATAAAGTGCCAGCTCCTTCTGGGGCAGACAGGTGAGAAAGCCGCGTTCAATGAGATTTTGGAAGGCGGGGGAAATCCCGTAGAGGGCTTTATAGACCCTCTGGGCGTGGAAGGGATGGGTCAAGACCTCCCGTTCCTCAAAAAGGGTAAAGTCGTCAGAGGAAAGGCGGAAGTCCATAGGCGGCTCGTGGTGGGTATAGATTTCAAACACGCAGGTGAGAAAGCCGTCAAAGGTGCCGTCGTAGCGGTAGCAGACCTCCATGGCGATCCTCCTTTCAGCAAAATAAGGGGATGGGGGAGACTTACGAGGCGGGCAGGTCAAACAGGCTGAGCTGCTGAAATTGAGGCTGAGGCAGTTCCTCTCGTTCCAGCCCCGCCAGGCGGCGGTAGACCCCTTCCTGAGAGGTCTTCAAGCCGGGGAGGTAGCGGCCTGAGCAGGTAATGAAATACTGTGCCCGTTTCATGACGATGCCCAGCCGCTTCAGCCCCTCGAAGCTCAGGGGACCGTACCGCCGTGCGGTAAGGATCTTCTTTGTTCCCAGCACGCCGATGCCGGGCACCCGCAGAAGCTCCTCCTTGCCGGCCCGGTTGATCTCCACAGGAAACGCCTCCGGGTGGCGCAAGGCCCAATCGCTCTTGGGGTCCAGGGCGGCGTCGAAATTGGGATGGTCGTCATCCAGCAGCTCTCCCGCAGTGAAGCCATAGAACCGCAACAGCCAGTCGGCCTGGTAAAGTCGGTGCTCCCGCAAAAGAGGAGGCTGGAAGCCCACAGGGGAGGGGAGCAGTGAGTTGTCCGACACCGGCATATAGGCCGAGAAAAAGACCCGTTTGAGCTGGTATTTCCGGTATAGGCTCTGGGTCAGGGTCAAAATGTGCTTGTCGTTTTCCGGGGTAGCGCCCACGATCATTTGGGTGGACTGTCCCGCCGGGGCAAAGCGGGGAGCATGGCGGTAGAGCTTCAACTCATTTTTGGACTGCTCCGCTTTGTCGCGAATTTGGGCCATGGGGGAAAGAATGGCGGACTTTTTCTTGTCCGGGCAAAGCAGGGTCAAGGACTGCTCGGAGGGCAGTTCGATGTTGACGCTGAGCCGGTCAGCCAGCAGTCCCAGCTGATAGGTGAGGACGCTGTCGGCACCGGGGATGGCCTTGGCGTGGATATAGCCGTTGAAATGATATTCGCTTCTCAGCAGCCGGAGACATTCGATCATCCGCTCGGTGGTATAATTGGGGTCCTTCAGCACCGCCGAGGAGAGGAACAGCCCCTCAATATAGTTGCGGCGGTAGAATTGGATGGTCAGCTCGCACAGCTCCCGGGGGGAAAAGGCCGCCCGGGGTACGTCGTTGGAGCGGCGGTTGACGCAGTAGGCGCAGTCGTAGCAGCAATGGTTGGTCATCAAGATTTTCAGCAGAGACACACACCGCCCGTCGGCGGAAAAGGTGTGGCAGCAGCCGGAATTGCCCGCCGAGCCGATGCTCCCCGCTCTGCCGCCCCGGCTTACCCCGCTGGAGGTGCAGGCGGCGTCATACTTGGCGGCGTCGGCCAGGATATTTAGCTTCTCCATGAGCTTCATGCGCCCACCCCTCGGAATAGAACATTTGTACCTTTATTATAATACAACCGTTCGATATGTCAAGGGGGAAATTGGTGGAGTGTAAATAGATCCGCCGCTGTCAAAAATTGCTTCTCCCCGCGCCCATACCTGGTCAGAGAGTAAGCCTCTGATTACGTATTAAGATAATGCGGGGAGAAGCAAATTTTTGCCACGGCGGATCGGAAAGTACGCTTAACTTGCAGAACACTTTGCAACGAAGCGACCCCTTGCAATTTTAGATCAAAACATATATGATATCCCACGGAGTGATGTTATGAGACTGTTCGACACCCACGCTCATTATTACGACGAGCGCTTTGACCCGGATCGGGACGAGGTTTTGTCCGCCCTGCCCTCCAA
>ERZ779627.205-NODE-205-length-14102-cov-4.820175_pt1 | contig 14102 bp, 13 predicted proteins | sample MGYA00514191_ERZ779627 | MGnify/ENA primary metagenome ERZ779627 (study PRJEB29562, sample SAMEA4376705) | mouse gut metagenome | isolation source: Cecum | study: EMG produced TPA metagenomics assembly of the A DSS colitis mouse model was used to assess the... | reverse complement strand
ATTACGCCCAGAAACTACCCCATATCCTTCCGGCGCTCCAGCGTTCTAAGAAGACATAACGCCGTCATCGGCATGGCCGCGATCAAGGACGACTATCCGCTTTACGCGGAAGCCGCAAATGAAAAGGGACTCTGTATGGCAGCCCTCAATTTCCCGGATAACGCTTATTACCCGGACGAGGAGGACCCGCGCAGGACGAACGTCTCTCCTTTTGAACTGATCCTCTGGGTGCTGGGACAGTGCGGCTCAGTGGAAGAGGCGCGCCGTCTCCTCGACGCGACCCATCTTATCAGCATCCCTTTCAGCAATGAGCTCCCTCTGACGCCTCTGCACTGGCACATCGCGGACGAAGCGTGCTCCGTCACGGTGGAAAATACCAGAGACGGTCTGCAGCTTTACGACAATCCGGTCGGAGTTCTGACCAACAATCCAGTCTTCACTTTCCAGCTCACCAATTTATGCCAGTATATGAATCTGATCTCCGGCTATCCGAAAAACTGCTTCAGCGACCTGAAAGGCATCGCGCCGTTCGGACAGGGGCTTGGAAGCTTCGGCCTGCCCGGCGATTACTCGCCGGCTTCCCGCTTTGTAAAAGCCTCCTGGCTGCTTCTGAACTCCGTCTGCGCCAAAGACGATCCCAGCAGCCTGTCCCAGTTTTTCCATCTGCTCGATTCCGTATCGGTCGTAAAGGGCAGCGTACTGTCGCAGCAGGACGCATGCGACATGACCACCTATGCCTGCTGCATCAACGCCACCAGGGGAATCTACTATTACAAAACCTACACCAACAGCCAGTTCACCGCCGTCAATCTCCGGCATGAGAATTTGGACGCCGGCACCCTCAGAATCTTTCCTCTGACCGTATCGCAGCAGATCGCGTGGGCCAATTAGGCGGAGGCGCGGCGCCGAAAGACGCCGCGCCTCCGGGGGAACGCAGTCTTTTCAGAACTTCGCTCCGGCCGCAATCTCCTCCCAGGCTTCCGCATCAATCTCCTCGTCCCGGAACAGCTTTCTGCGGTCTTCCTCCGTAATTCTGCGCAGCACACGGCAGGGGTTCCCTGCCGCCAGCGACCAGGCCGGAATGTCCTTTGTCACCACGCTGCCGGCGCCGACGACCACATTGTCCCCGATACAGACGCCCGGACAGATCACCGTATTTCCGCCGATCCAGACATTGTCGCCGATCGTTACTTTCTTTCCGTACTCATACATGGAATTGCGGCTCGCCGGATGAATCGGATGCCCCGCCGTATAGATCGCCACGTTCGGGGCCATCTGGCAGTTGTCTCCGATCGTCACCTTCGCGACATCCAGAATCGTACAGTTATAATTGGCATAGAAATTCTTTCCCACTTCAATGTGCGTTCCGTAATCGCAGTAAAAAGGCGGATTGATAAACGCTCCGTCCGATCTTCCAAGCAGTTCCTTCACCGCCTGCGCAATCCCGTCGAAATCCGAACGGTCCATAAAATTCAGTTTCTGCAGTTTTCTCCTGCACGCCTTCTGTTCCTCCATGATGCTGTCGTCGGAAATATAAGCCATCTGTGCGTCTCTGCGTTCTCTGTTCGTCATTTCTCTGCTCCTTTTTCTTCTATATAGAATAAACAATTAGAATAAACAGTGCTAAACTTTCGTGTCCGCGAAAGCAGGCACCTGACTCCGCTGCGGACAGGTACGGACCCAGGTCATCACAAATCATGAAAAACCGGCTGCATGTTCTCGTACGTGCAGAATTCCCGAAACCCCATCGTTTTCAAAAGCTCTCTCGTCTCTGTCATATAAGCTCCCAGATGCTCCGGCTTATGACTGTCGCTGCCAAGCGTAAGGATTCTGCCGCCCAGATCGCGATAAAGCTCCAGAATCGCTTTCGACGGCGTGAGGTCCGTAAGACCATACCGCCGCCAGGAGGTATTGACTTCGATCCCTTTCCCGTTTTCAATCACGGTCCGCAGAAGCTGTGCCACCAGCGGACGGAGCTTTTCAAACGGATAGACGCCGTTCTCGTCATAGCGCACGATCAGGTCCAGATGTCCGAGTACGCTGTAATTTTGATAATGCTCCGTCAGATCCAGCAGTTCTTTATAATAACGCTCATTGTACTCCTTCTGTGTGCGCCCGCTCTGAAAGCTCTGTGTCCAGAGCTCCCGGTCCTCCACCTGATGCACGGACAGGAGGATAAAATCGAAAGGATAGCGGTCATACAGCGCCTGAAACTGCGGAATCGTATGCATCTGCATGCCGAACTCCATCCCCATCCGAATCGTGATCCGATCCCCGTACTGCCGCCGCATCCGGCAGATCTCTTCCGCATATCTGGGATAATCCACATTGGCAATCGGCTCGCCGTTCCGGTATTTCATCGGAACTTTGCTGTCCCAGTCCTCCTTCACCCCGTAATCCACGTGATCGGTAAAACATATCTCATCGAGTCCCATCCGGATGGCGTCCTTTACCACCTCTTCCATGGGATAGACCGAATCGTCGCTGAACTCCGTATGCACATGATAATCCGCCCGCATCTTCCGTCTCCTTTCTTCGTTCCTCACGGTTTCCCGCATATCCGAATCTATTATATCTGGAAATCCCCGCTTCTACAAGTCTGCGCCCGGGAAGACGCCGGAATCTCACAGGACGCATTACGGTTCGCACATACCGGTCTCAGCCCGGGCGGGACCAGTCGGGGCAGTCGACCGGGCGCGCTCCCCCTCCTCCGTCAGATTCCTGACCCAGCGGTATTTCTTATAATGCCGGTACACCGCCGGAAGCTTCACGATCTCATCCAGATTGAGCAGAAAATAAACAACCGGAACCGGCGCTTTGCACACGAAAGCCGCGATCATTCCCGCCGGAATCGTGACGCACCACAGGGTAACCGCATCGCAGCACAGACCGAACCTGGAATCTCCGCCGGCGCAGAAGATCCCGCCGATGGTCATGCTGTTGACGGATTTTCCGACAAGATAATAAGAACTGACAAGCAGCATGAACTTTAAATATTCCCGCGCCTGCACACTGATATCGGCAAAGGAAAGGATCAGCGGAGACAGGGCCAGAAGCAGTGCGCCGGTCAGAATCCCCCCGATCACGGACAGTCTGCACAGATACGCTCCTTCTTCCTTCGCTTTCCCGAGTTCTCCTGCGCCAAGCGCGTTTCCCACTACGATGCTTCCGGCATTCCCCATGCCGATGCAGAAACAGACGACCAGATTCTTCATAATGTTGGCGATGGAATTGGCCGCCACCGCGTCGGTTCCCAGATGCCCCATGATCACGGAATACATGGTAAATCCCCCGCCCCAGATCAGCTCATTGGCCATCACGGGAGCCGTATATCTCCAGAACCGCCGCTCCAGCTTTGACACCCGCAGCCACGCAGAAACCCCGGCGAGCCGCAGCCCGTCCTCACGGAACGATTCCAGAACCGCCCACACAAGCCCCGCCGCATTCGCCAGCACCGTCGCCAGTGCGGCTCCGGCAATTCCCATCGCAGGCGCCCCGCAAAACCCGAAAATCAGCACGGCGTTCAGCGTCAGGTTCCACACCACTGTCGCAGAACTGATCAGCATACTTTTCCCGGCATGACCGGTGTTTTTCAGAATACACAGGTAAATCTGCGAGATTCCCGACAAAAGATAAGATACGCCGACGACTTTCAGATACCCTGCGCCCAGACCGATCAGTTTCGCATCATTCGTAAAGATCCGCATCAGCGCGTCCGGGACCAGAACCGCTCCCAGACAGAACAGAAGACCGACGGCCAAAGTCGTACGTATGACAAAGGACAGAACTTCCCGTATGCTTTCTCTGTCCTGCTTCCCCCAATACTGCGCTGCGAACATACTGGTTCCGATCACAAGCGCCGTCATAAACAGATTGAACACAAATGCAACCTGTGAGGCAAGCGACACCGCCGACAGGGCATCCTGATTCAGTTTCCCAAGCATCAGCGCATCCGACGCGCCGACCAGCGCCAGCATAAACTGCTGGAAAGTAATCGGGAGGATCAATTCCCACAGATGTTTCTTCATGACGTTTAACACTCCTTTGTTTTTCCTGCTCCTGTTTCCTTCGTCTCTGTTTTCCGCCGTACGCCGTTCTCTTCCTTCGTCTCCGTCCATAATGCAATTATAGTATCATACAGCAGGAAAATCTAACAGTATCGTCGCTGTTTATTAACATTATCGTATCAAAAAAGGACACCGACTTCTTTCGTCAATGTCCTTCCCTGATCTATTCGGTAAACAGCGGCGTGGAGTAATACCGGTCTCCGGTGTCCGGCAGAAGCGCCACAATCATCTTCCCTTTGTTCTCCGGCCGCTTCGCCAGCTCAATTGCGCCGTGGAGCGCCGCGCCGGAAGAAATTCCCACCAGAATCCCCTCCTTTTTGGCCAGAAGCTTCGCCGCCGCAAAGGCTTCCTCATTCCCGGCCCGGAAAATTTCATCATAGACCGCCGTATTCAGAACCTCCGGGACGAATCCCGCGCCGATTCCCTGAAGTTTATGCGCCCCCGCCTTTCCCCCCGACAGAACCGGGGAATCCGCAGGCTCCAGCGCCACAACCTTGATCCCGGGATTCTGCTGCTTCAAATATTCTCCGGTCCCTGTGACCGTACCTCCCGTGCCGACGCCTGCAATGAAGAGATCGACCTTTCCGTCCGTATCCCTCCAAATCTCCGGCCCCGTCTGAGCCCTGTGAGCCGCGGGATTGGCCGGATTGACAAACTGTCCCGGAATGAAACCGCCCGGAATCTCCCTTGCCAGCTCATCGGCTTTCTCGATGGCTCCTTTCATCCCTTTCGCGCCTTCCGTCAATACCACTTCCGCGCCGTACGCTTTCAGAATATTTCTGCGCTCCACGCTCATCGTCTCCGGCATGGTCAGAATGATGCGGTAGCCTTTTGCCGCCGCGATGGCGGCCAGGCCGATCCCCGTATTCCCCGATGTGGGTTCAATGATCACCGAGCCTTCTTTCAGAAGCCCTTTCGCTTCCGCATCCTCGATCATCGCTCTGGCAACCCGGTCCTTTACGCTTCCCGCCGGATTCAGGTACTCCAGCTTCACCAGTATGGTCGCCTCCAGTCCCAGCGCTTTCTCAATATTCGTCACCTCCACCAGCGGAGTGTTGCCGATCAGTTCCAGTGCACTCTTATAATAACCTGCCATTGTTCTGTGCTCCTTTCTCTTCCTTACGATGAATCTTATCACTATTTACCTACTATGTCAATAGGTTTATCTGCGTTAAGACTTTGCAGTTTTTCCGCAATCGCGAGAAAATCTTTTTTCACCGTCTCATATTTGGAAGGGTCGCGCAGAACCGCCGAAGGATGGAAGGTCGCGGTCAGCGCACAGTTTTTCCGGCAGATCCATGTGCCGTGCTGTCTGGTAATTTTAAAATCCGGCGAAATGATCCGCTGCGCAGCCACGCGGCCGAGGCAGACGATGATTCCGGGTTTTAAAAGAAACGTCTCATATTTCAGATAAGGAAAACAGGCTTCTTTCTCCTCCTCTTTCGGATCGCGGTTGCCCGGAGGGTGGCACTTTATGATGTTGGTAATGTAGAGATCCTCCCTTTTCAGTCCGCAGTCCTCCAAAAGACGGTCCAGTATTTCCCCGGAACTGCCGACAAACGGAACCCCCTGCCGGTCCTCCTGCCCTCCGGGCGCCTCGGCAATCAGCATGATGGACGCCCGATGGCTTCCGCGCCCCATAACCGGCCGCTGCCTCGTCCGGCACAGCGGACAGTGGGTGCAGACGGAGACGTGCTGTTCAATATCATTCCACGTATATTGCATGACAACTCCTTTGTGCGATTCTCTTTTGATAAATACAGTATAGTCTTTATCCGCAGTTTCATCAACGTTTCTTTTCACAAAACAGACGCTCTTTCATATCATATAACAATCATGTTCAGAAAGCGGCAGCGAAAATGTATCAGCCCCAAGCATGTCACTGCGAAAAAGAAGACAAGAAAAACAATACGGCCTTTCCGCCCCAGCATCAAAACAGACAGCCCGGATTTGAGTATGTCATGCAGCCTCTCCCGGTCTGCGAATGCGGAAAAACGTACAGAAAACTTGAAAAAAAGGTTGCGCTGATTACCGGCGGAGACAGCGGTATCGGCAGAGCGGTTGCATACGATTTTGTAAAAGAAGGCGCGGATGTTGTAATTGTCTACTATGACGAAGAGACCGACGCGGGAGAAACTGCTGAACGAATCAAACAATTGGGCGGCAACTGTCTCCTTATTCATGGGGATTTAAATAATCCGGCGTTTGCGAAATATTGTGTCGATCAGACCATCGGACATTTTGGAAAGCTGGATATCCTCGTAAACAATCATGCGATGCAGTTTATTCACCGCAGCATTCTCGATATCCCGCAGGAAGAAATCGAATTTATATTCAGAAATAATGTTTTTTCTTTTTTCTATTTAATTCAGTATGCGTTACCGTACATGAAAAAAGGCGGAAGCATTATTAATACAACTTCCGTCACGGCTTATGAAGGAAATAAAGATTTAATTGATTACAGTGCGACCAAAGGCGCGATTGTCGCATTGACCAGATCTCTCTCCCTGTCTCTTGCAGAACAGGGAATCCGGGTAAACGGCGTTGCGCCGGGGCCGATCTGGACGCCCCTGATCCCTTCCTCGTATTCGGCAGAAGAAGTCGCTACCTTTGGAAAGAAAACTTCGCACGTCCCCATGGACAGAGCGGGGCAACCGTGCGAAGTGTCGCCATGCTATGTGTTTCTTGCATCCGATGACTCCAGCTACATGACCGGTCAGGTGCTTCATCCGAACGGAGGAACGATTGTCGGTTCCTGAGTCGGAGCCGTACCGCCGGCCTGGCCGGCGGTACGGTTATTTTTTATTACTCAATCTTTGCGGTTCTATCTTTATATATCCCCTTTAACACGCATGCCGCATCCATATAAGCTTCCTTCCAGTTCTCCGGAATATCCGCCTCAACCGTCAGTGTACTTTGATAACCCGACTTCACCAGTGCATCCAGAAATTCTGTATAATCATAATCATCCTCTGTTCTTGGAAACGACCGCTCCGGATAAGAAAGCGGATAATCTATATGGATATGATGAACATACTCTGCACATTCTAAAAGGTCCTCAAAAGATTCTTTCGACCAGACCATATGTCTTAAATCCGCCATGGTAAAGAGATTCGGCATCTGTATCTTTTGGATGACCTGCACCGCTTCCGGCAGCGTATTGATATAATTCGAATAGATCGGACCCAGCGGCTCCAGAATCACTTCCAGCCCCTGTTCTCCCGCAGTCTCCGCGAACATTTTCATAAAATCAAGAAAGCGGTTTTCCTTCTGAATACCGGTCTCATCCGGCAGCCAGCGTGCTTTCCCGTTTCCCAGAATCACTTTTTTCATTCCCAGCATACCGGCCCTCCGGCATGCATGCTTCAGATACGGCTCATATTCCGCCGCCCGAAAATGCTCTGTGAAAAACCATGGTTCCGCAACGGGAAGCGCCCTCGAACCGGTCAGCACCGGGAATCCGGCTTTCTGCACCTTCTCACAGAATGCATGAAATTCTCCATCCGGCAGGGCCTCAATCTCCGGAACATCCAGCTCCGCATAATCAAATCCCGCCTGCCGCATGAGGTCATAATCTGCAATTTTCCCAAATCCGCCCAGTTTCATCTGCGTCTCCTCCTGTTTGCCGAAAAAGTATGGAAAACCTGACCGTTAATAATTCTCGCGGGTCTTCGTCAGCAGATCATACAATTCCTTCTGTCCAGCGCTTGCTTTTGCCAGGAAGTCATCCACCACCGGCTGGACCGCCTCTTTGAAGGATGTTTTGTCCACCTCGACAATCTCAACGCCCTGTTCTTTCAGCGTCTTCATGCCGGCCTCGGTTGCATCCGGCCAGATCTCATTGTTCCATGCGTCAGAGAACTTCTCGCCAGCCTCCAGAATAGCCTCCTGATTTTCGGCAGACAGACTGTCGAACCAGACCTTGCTTACAAATACCGGGTCCGGGATCGTGAAGTGCTCGGTCATGGAGTAATACTTTGCAAGCTCCTGCCAGCCGTTTGCAACGATGACAGACGGCGTATGATCCAGCCCGTCAATGGTGCCCTGCTGCAGTCCGGTATAGATCTCGCTGGAGCCAAGAGGCGTCGCGATCGCGCCCATGGCATTGGTGGAATCCGCCAGAATCGGGTCCTGCATGCAGCGGATCTTCAGACCGGACAAATCGGCGGCCGTATTCACGGTCTTTTTCTGGTTCAAGATGCTGCGGCTTCCGATATCGGTCCACGCAATGATCACAAATCCGTTAGCTTCCGCATCGGCCTCCAGCACCTCGCGGACTGCCGGGTCCATCACCGTCGCGCACGCCTGCTGCCCGCTCTCCCACAGATACGGAAGGGAGAACACGGACCACATGTCATTGTATGCGGAAAGGTCTGTGGCCGCACACTCGGTCATCTCGATGGTTCCGTTGCCCAGTCCCTCAAAGGTCGCTGTCTTGTCACCCAGCTGGGAAGAGGGATAGAATTCCATCTGCATGCGTCCTTCGGAGCACTCTTCGATCAGCTCTCCCAGACGAATGGCCCCATCCGCCTGTGTACCGGTGGACGGATAAGTCACCGAATATTTTACTACGATCTGAGAGGGGTCTGCAGCATTTTCAGAAGCGGCAGGTGCGGATGCCCCGCCGTCGTTGGCAGGCGCGGTCCCGCCGGAGCCGCCGCATCCGGCCAGAGCAAGAACCATACCCGTTGCCAGTAACATGGAAATTAATCTTTTTTTCATTTTGTCATTCTCCTTTTTCTGTTTTTGTCTTCCCGAACATTGTTCCTGAACCGGAATCATCTCCGGCTCCCGGTTCTTATGCCCACCACATCTCTGTCTTTTCTTCAAAGATCAGCGCGTCTTTGATGATCCGGACCGCCTTTTCCAGACCCTCAAAGCGATTCACCAGGCTATCCTCATGTTCGATACTGACCGCTCCGTTGTATCCAACCATACGAAGAGCAGAGAAAATATCTTTCCAGTAAGCAGCCTCATTGCCGTAACCGATGGTCCGGAAGATCCAGGAACGGTTGATCTCATCGCTGTAATGTCTGGTATCCAGCACGCCGTTGACCGCTGTATTGATCGGGTCGATTTTTACGTCCTTGGCGTGCACATGGTAAATCGCATCCTTCAGTTCCCGGATGACCGCCACCGGATTCATTCCCTGCCAGAGCAGATGGCTGGGATCAAAGTTGGTCCCGATCTCCGGCCCCACTGCCGCGCGAAGCCGCTTCAGGGTATCCGTATTATATACCAGAAATCCCGGATGCAACTCCAGCGCAATCTTCGTGACCCCATACCCTTTTGCAAAATCCACAAATTCTTTCCAGTACGGGATCAGTACATCCTTCCACTGGTATTCCAGAATCTTCAGATAATCATCCGGCCAGGAGCAGGTCACCCAGTTGGGATATCTGGAATTCGGACTGTCCCCCGGACATCCGGAGAAGCAGGTGATCGTGTCAAGCCCCAGCTTCTGACAGAGCCGCACAGCGTCTCGCATATCCGCGTCAAAGGAAGCCGCCGTCTCACGGTCCGGATGGATGGGACTGCCGTGACAGGAGAGCGCGCTGATGGTCAGGCCGGAATCCGAGATCAGACGCCGGAACGCTTCCAGCTTTTCCGGATCTGCAAGCAGCTCTTCCGGATTCACATGGGACTTGCCTGCATATCCGCCGCATCCCGGCTCGACGGTCTGGATCCCCGCCTTCCGGAAATAGTCCAGCGCTTCCGCAAACGGCTGATCCTGCAGAATATTTGCTACAATACCAATCTTCATTCCGCTCCTCCAACATTCTGGCCGAGACGGACCCAGCGGCCGGTCTTTGCGCTTTCACAGATGCAGTCCAGAACCTCCATCTGATGCAGCCCGTCCTCAAAGGTCGCATAGGAGCCGAACGGCTGATCCCCGCGGATCGCGCTGTAGATGGCGGTAAAATTCTGTTTGAACGCATCCGGAAATCCTTCCACATGCCCGCCCGGATAGGCGACTACCGGTACAGTATCCGGATGAGCCAGCGCCTGGTCCTTCGTCCACAGGCGGTTCGGCTCGCTACGGTAGCCAAACTGCAGATCGCCGATGCTTTCGCTGTCCCAGGAAGCGGAGCCTGTGGAACCGGACACCTGATAAGTCGTCTGATTCTTTTTACCCTGATGCACCTGTGAGAATACGGCATTTCCAACCGCTTCGTTTTCAAAGCGGACCATAATATAGGACGTATCCTCCGTGTCCACTTCCACATCCTTAAGCTCTCCCGCCTGATTCATCTTCCGGACCGGCAGATCCGTCTGAAACTCCGCGAAGACCTCTTTCACTCTGCTGCCGATCACATATTCCGCCAGATCGATCCAATGGGAACCGATGTCGGAGGTGACCCTGGTATTCCCGCCGTTTTTGGACAGCATACGCCAGTTGAAGTCCGTTTCCTGAGAGAAACAATCCTGCAGATAGGCCCCGTGGATGCCGTAGATTTTTCCCAGTGCGCCGTCCCGGATCATATTGCGGAGCTGATGATTTGCCGGATAGAAACGGTTGTGGAAGTTCACCGCATGGACCAGGCCGCTCTTTCTGGCTGCTTCCAGCATCTCCTTTGCTTCCCCGGCATTTCTTGCCATGGGCTTTTCGCAGATCACATTCACTCCATGCTCCAGCGCGTACATGGCGATCTCTTTATGCGTGTTGTTCGGCGTGCAGATATGGATGCAGTCCGGCCTGCACGCCTCGATCATTTCCTTATAGTCTGCGTATCCGTGGGGAATCCCCAGCGCATCTGCTTTTTTCTGTGCATCCACAACGTCTACCAGCGCCACCAGATCCACGCCCGGCACCCGCCGGATGGCATCCACATGGGCCGTCCCGATAAAACCAAAGCCAATGACTGCTGCCTTTAATCTCTTCATATTTTTCCTGCCTTTCTCACTTAAGAACCAGTGCCACCGCACCCAGAAGCGCCGCCTCGTAGCCCAGCGGAGTCTCGATGATATCAATGTTCTGCATCCGTTTAAATGCATTCTGCTGTACAGAGGTCCGGATGGACGGAAGCAGAAGGTCCAGAGAAGCCGCTACTCCGCCACCGATCACGACTGCCTGGGTATTTAAGATGTTGATACAATAAGAAATTCCCCGCCCCAGATACGTGCCGATCTGATCCATAATATCCAGCGCATCAGGATTTCCTGCTCTGGCAAGCGCAGCACAACCTGTTCCGTCCGGATTCTGGCCCGTCTCTTCCAGCGCCTTCGCGAATGCGGTCGAATCCAGCGCGCGTTTTCTGGTCTCCCGAATCAGAGCGGTTCCGGAGCCATGAGCTTCCAAGCAGCCGTACTGCCCGCAGGGACAGTGAGCCGGTTTTTTGTATTCCACCTTCAGGTGTCCCAGTTCACCGGCAAAGCCGTATCCGCCGCGGACCAGCTTTGAATCTGCCACCACGGCGCCTCCCACGCCGGTACTCACCGTCATCCAGATAAAATCCGTATAGTTTTTGCCGATTCCAAACCGCTGTTCTCCGATGGCGCAGGCATTGACGTCGTTTTCGCACTGCACCTGTGTAAATCCAAGACTGGAACGGAGGAACTCTGCCACCGGTACGTTCTCCCAGTCTGCATACGGCGCATAGATCAGTACGCCTTCTTCATTATTTACAATGCCCGGAAGCGCGACGCCCAGGCCGATAAAATCATCCGCCGCAAGTCCCATCTGCTGCATCAGATGTCTCATGGACTCTGCGCACAGTCCGAGATGAGTCTGATAGCCTGTGACGACAGACGGAAACTTTTCTTCCGCCAGGATCGTGCCTTTTTCGTCAAGAACCGCAGCGATTGTCTTTGTTCCGCCGATATCCAGCGCTGCAATATACATAAGCTTATCCTCCGGTATTTCTTATACGCTTACATTCCCTGCATAGATCCGCTGTGAGATCGCATGCCCCAGGATCACATGGATATCCTCAACAACTCCATAATTTTTGGAAGGAATGACCATGGCAAAATCAGACATGTCAATGATCTTTCCGCCCTTGTCTCCCACAACGCACGCGGTTCTGGCTCCGTTTTCTCTTGCATAACGGTGCGCTTCCACGAGATTCGGCGAGCTGCCGGAGACGGAGAAAGTCAGGACCAGATCGCCCGGCTCCAGGAAATTCTTCATCTGCTCCGAAAATGTAGTCTCATAGCCGCAGTCGTTGCCGAGGGCGCTGAAAATGGCACCGTTGTCCACCGGAGAGAAGATTTTCAGCCGTTTGGAATCCTTTGTGTTGATTCCTTTCCCAAAATCACATACCCAGTGAGACGCAGCCGCCGCGCTGCCTCCGTTTCCCAGCAGGAACAGGTGCTTCCCGTTCTGTCTGGTCTCCTCGATCATATCAAATAACTGCTGAACCTCTTCTCTTTTCAGTTCGGAAAGAGTCCCGTTTAACATGCTGCTGTAGTCATCAAAAAACATATGTAAATCCTCCTGTTATGAAATGTTTCTATTGGCTGTATGTTGTTTTTTAATTGTAACTGTGAAGACACTGAACCGTTACTTCTCTTCTTCCTCTATGTACTCGCCGGAGTTATCCTCCAGAACGTCGTAGCCCGCGCGGATATACAGATCCAACTGGGGCGGCGTCGCAATCCCGAGGGTTACGAAATCTTCCGTATTCCCTGCCGGATTGCGGGTGCCGTGCAGCACGCCGGGAGGCGCATAGACGATATCCCCCGCCTTCGTCGGGATCCATTTATCGTAAAGATAGCACTCGCCTTCCCCGCTGTAGATAATCAGGATCTCTTCGGATACCGGATGCTTGTGAGGGGCAAATTCCTTGCCCGGCTTATGAAAACCGACTGCGATATTGGCGCCGCGGCAACCCATCTTCGGATTCAGTGCAAAATGTACGTCATGTCCGTTGGGCATGGTCCACACTTCGCCCCCGTCAATACTGAATTTTCCGCCGTATTTCATTACATGTTCTTTCTTTGTCACGATAATCTTCTCCTTTTCTTTTTATCTTGTTACCGGAAACGAATGACCGGCTTGATGGCCGCCCCGGACATCATATCCTCAAACGCCTGAAGCGCATCTTTATAGTCATAGACTGTGATCAGTTTCTTCAGATCATCCTGAAGTTTGACCAGAATATCCACTGCCGCAGACGTTCCGTCCGTCTTCAGATGCGGGTACGGCCCTTTGGAACCGCGGATCGTCAGCTCTTTGCGCATGATCGGCAGAAACTCCACTTTGTCCGCAAATCCGCTGTACACGCTTCCCACCACGATCCGGCCGCCCGGACGGACGATCTCAAGCGCACTTTGCAGAACCGGGAGCGCTCCGGTGAGTTCCACGATCACATCGGCACCTCTGGAACCGCACATTTCCAGGAGCTGGTCCTGCCAGTCCTCGTCGCCACTGTCCACCACATCGATAAATCCAAGCCGGCGCACTTTCTCAAGACGCGCTTTGCTCCGGTCCACTCCCACGACCACATCCACTCCCATGCTCTTGATAATGCGGGCTGCCGTCAGACCCATGGGTCCCATGCCGAAGACGACCACGGTCTCCCCATGCTTCACATCCGCCTGACGCGCCACATGGTATGCACAGTTCGTCGGCTCCAGCAATGTCGCCGTAATGTCATCGATGGAGTCCGGGATCGGACTGATGAAGCTGTACTCCGGTGTATTCAGCACCAGCGTTTCTTCTGAAAATCCTCCCGGAAGCAGCGCCTCATTCATGCTTTTGCAGTAATTGGGCAGTCCGTTGCGGCAGTTCCAGCAGTGCCCGCAGGTCCTGGACAGCTCGCTTGCCACACGCATCCCTTTACGGATTCCGTTGGCGCCGTCCCCGGCATCTGTCACCACGCCGGAAAACTCATGGCCGAAATACCGCTCATTCTGGAGGGAGCGCCTTCCATGATAAAGGGCTATATCGCTTCCGCAGATGCTGCAGGCCGTCACATCGATCTTCACCGTCCCCGGCTCCAGCGCCCGGATGGGCTCACAGTTTTCCTGTAATTCCAGTTTTCCATAATCGACTAATGCTACTTTCCTCATATTTATCTGTCCTTTCCTTAA
>ERZ779627.202-NODE-202-length-14334-cov-5.373416_pt1 | contig 14334 bp, 17 predicted proteins | sample MGYA00514191_ERZ779627 | MGnify/ENA primary metagenome ERZ779627 (study PRJEB29562, sample SAMEA4376705) | mouse gut metagenome | isolation source: Cecum | study: EMG produced TPA metagenomics assembly of the A DSS colitis mouse model was used to assess the... | reverse complement strand
GGGAAGAAGGGGAAGAAGCCGCTGGGCACGACGGTAGTGAGGGGGTTCCCGCACAAAGAGTATGAGGCCGCATGCAGGACTCTTGACAGGAGGCGGGGGATGCTGCGGAAGGAAGAGCAGGAGATGCTGGAGCTCACGGCGGAAGTCGAGGGGTACATAGCAGGGATAGCCGACATCGAGGTGAGGAACATACTGACGCTGTATTATGTCGAGAACCTCACATGGGTGCAGGTGGCGCAGAGGATGAATGCGGGCAGGAAGAAAAAATATACGGAAGACAGCTGCAGGCACAGGCACGACAGGTTTTTTGAGAAAAATTTTTAAAGAAATTTTCCAAACGGCGGTTTTGGCGGTTTTTTTATGGTAATATTTATAATGACGAAAGTCAAGGATACGAAAACCCCCCTTTTCGGTTATCCTACGGAACGCCGTGCATAGGACAATATGCATGGCGTTTCATATTGCCGTTGCGGCTGGATTTATCTTTTTCAAAAAAATTCCAAAACGACGTGCACGACGGTTTTTTTATGGTATCATTTATAATGACGGAAGTCAAAGGATCTGAGAAAACCCTTCTCATATGCCTTACAGAACGCCATGCATGGAACGCCATGCATGGCGTTTTGTGTTGCCATAAGCCGGCTGGAATTTTCTGTCCGTCGGCTATGTGGAAGTAATAAATCATGCGTAAAGGAGAGGATGACATGGAAGAGAAAAAGGTATTTACAGAAGAAAAATTAGCGGAGATGGAGGACTTGGTAAAGAATGCACTCCAGGCACCGAACAAAAAGGCAGCAATGCCTTACATAAACCAGTTGGAGTCTATGGGGAAAGACTTGGCCCAATATATCGGATGTGTATTTTGGGAGATGCTCATCGATGTAAAGCATGCGGCAGGCTGTGAGCAGGACAAAGAGACAAAGAAGAGCGCTGCCTTGCAAAGCTTTTATAAATTTCAGATATTTGCCGGATGACAGGCAGGGCGTGAGGGCATGTCCCTGAAGCGGCAAGGCAGCATTCGGCGCGGCGGACAGAGAGGTGGTGAGGGTGCCAAGGAAACCGGACGAAAGAGTCGGCAAGGCAAAGGAACTGTATGACAAAGGGGTAAGGCTGGTAGAGATTGCAGGCCGTCTTGGCATCCCGGAAGGGACGGTCAGGAGATGGAAGAGCACCTATGGCTGGGATTCCGAACGTTCGGATAAAATACCGAACGTTCGGAACGGAAAAAAGGCAGGGGATGCCAGGGGGGAAGAGGCCGGGGGGCAGGCAGCGCACGGCCAGTGCGGGACGGAGGGACTTACCGGAAAGCAGGCGGCTTTCTGCCTGCACTATGCAAACTCGTGCAATGCCACGTCATCTTATCAAAAAGCGTACGGGTGCAGCCGGGAAACTGCAATGGCAGCAGGCAGCAGGATGTTAAGAAATGTTAAGGTCAGGAACGAAGTGGAACGGCTCAAGAAGGAGAGGCTTGAGACGGCCATGTTCGGCGAGCGGGACATATTCCAGTGGCACCTGGACATAGCCACGGCAAGCATCACCGACTATGTGTCGTTCGGCAGGGAAGAGGCCCCGGTTGTAAGCAAGGACGGCCCCGTGCTGGACGAGAAAGGGAAGCCGGTCACCAAGGAAGTGAACTATGTGAAGTTCAGGGATTCGGGTGAGGTGGACGGGCTGGTCATACACAAGGTGAGGCTGGTTAAGGACGGGGCAAGCATAGAGCTGTATGACGCATTCCGCTCCATGGAATGGCTGGAAAGGAACTTAGGGCTGGGGACGGACAGCCAGAGGAGCATGGCGAGCCAGGTGCTGATGGCCTACAGGAAAAGGGTGGAGGATGCCGATGGAAGGGGATGAGATACTGTTCTACGCAAAGGAGCCGGTATATTTCGTGGAGGACATCCTGCTTGCGAGGCCGGACGAGAACCAGAAAGCGATACTGCGGAGCGTGGCGCAGGAGCCCATGACGAGCGTGCGTTCCGGGCACGGGATAGGGAAAAGCGCGGTGGAAAGCTGGGCGGTGCTGTGGTTCCTGCTCACAAGGCCGTTCCCCAAGATCCCATGCACGGCCCCGACCCAGCACCAGCTTTTCGACATCCTCTGGGCGGAAGTCCATAAGTGGATAAGGAACAACCCGGCGCTGGAGCGGGAGGTCACCTGGACTAAGGAAAAGATATACATGAGGGGGTACCCGGAGGAATGGTTCGCCGTGGCAAGGACCGCGACGGTGCCGGACGCGCTGCAGGGGTTCCATGCGGAGCACCTGCTCTACATCATAGACGAGGCTTCCGGGGTGAAGGACATAGTCTTCGAGCCGGTGCTCGGCGCGCTGACGACCCCGGGGACGAAGCTGCTGATGTGCGGGAACCCGACCCGGACAGTGGGGTTCTTCTATGACAGCCACCATAAGAACAGGGAGCAGTTCGGCACGGTCCATGTGGACGGCAGGGACAGCAGCCGGGTGGACGCCTCCTTCATCCGGAAGATAGAGGAGATGTACGGGCAGGAGTCGGACGTTTTCCGTGTCCGGGTGGCGGGAGAGTTCCCGAAGTCCATGCCGGACAGCTTCATATGGATGGAGTGGTGCGAGCGGGCGGCAGGGCGTGAGCCGGAGGCCGGGGAGGCGGGCACGGTCGGTATCGGCGTGGACGTGGCCAGGTATGGCGACGACAGCTCCGTCCTCTACCCGGTCATCGACGGATGCAGGTCGGAGAAGTTCGAGGAATATTTCCATAACGACACGATGGAGATTGCCGGCAGGTGCATAGTGATGATAAAGAGGTATGCAAGGAAATACCGGTCCGCCAGGATAGAGGTGAAGATAGACTGTGACGGCATCGGGGCCGGCGTGTATGACCGGCTCGTGGAAAGCAGGGACAGGGTCGTGGCAGAGGTCATGCAGGAGAGGGCGGAGGGCCAAGGCGGCGAAGCAGCGGAGTTTGTGCTGGGCATAATGGAATGCCACTTCGGGGGAGCAGGGGGGAAGGTTGACGGCGGGGACCCGGTGGAGATGGAGAACAGCACGGGGCTCATGTGGGGAGCCCTGCGGGAGAAGCTCCGGAAGGGCGAGCTGTCGATATGCAGCAGCGACAGGCTGATAAGCCAGCTGAGCACGCGGAGGTACTCCGTGAACAGCGACGGGAAGATTGTGCTGGAGAGGAAAGAGTCCATGAAGAAGCGGGGGCTGAAATCCCCCGACATAGCGGACGCGCTCGCGCTGGCGCTGTACACGCCCAGGCGGGACAGTTACGAATTGGAGTTTTGACATTATGGGATTTTTGAATTTTAGGTCAGGGAGGCAGTACATAAGGGGGAGGGGAAGCGCAAGGATCCCGCGGTGGTCGGTGCCCCCGGAAAGGAACACCGCGGAATGGCTGGAGGCCTTCGGGAAGAACCCGAGGCTGTCGGTGGTCAATAAGATAGCGTCGGACCTCTCATACATAGAGGGCAAGCTGTATGAGGTGGATGCCAACGGGGAGGAGAGGGAGATAAAGTCGCATCCGTTCCTTGACTTCTGGAATGCGCCCAACCCGCTCTTTGAGTTCACGTCCAATGCCATATGGAAGCTGCAGGAGATTTACCTTCTGCTGAAGGGGGAGGGGTACTTCATCATAGAGCGGAGAGACGACGGGACCCCGGCGGAACTCTGGCCGGTGCCCACGCACTGGGTGACGGAGACACCGTACCTGGACCACCCGTTCTACCGGGTGCAGATGTCCAATGCCACATCCATGCAGATACCCGTGGACGACATGTTCGTCATGAAGACGCTGAACCCCCTGGACCCGTTCCGGCGGGGGCTCGGCCAGGCGGAGGCGATAGCGGATGAGATTGAGATAGACGAGTATGCGGCAAAGTTCCAGAAGAGATTCTTCTACAATGACGCAACGCCGTCGCTCCTGGTAAGCATGCCAGGGTCGGAGAAGGAAGAGCGGGACAGGTTCATTGAGAGGTGGAGGAACAAATTCCTTGGCGTGGAGAACAGCCATAAGATAGCGGCAGTCGGGGCGGACGTGACGGTCAACAAGCTTATGGACAACATGAAGGACTTGGACATGGTGAATGGACGGGTCTTCATCAGGGACAGCGTGCTGGAGCATTTCGGGGTGCCCAGGGAAATCATGGGCATAACGGAGAACAGCAACCGGGCGACGGCAGAGGCATCGCAGTACATATATGCGAGGAACGTGCTGACCCCAAGGCTGGCCGACAGGGAGAGGGCGGTCAATGAGCAGCTGCTCCCATACTTCGGCAGCAACCTTGCCTGGCATTTCGACGACATCATCCCGCACGACAAGGAGCATGAGAAAGCAGTGGCAATGGAGGGATGGAACTGCGGGCTGCTCACGAAGGACGAGGCAAGGGAGAAACTCTCCATGCCGGAGGCGGAAGAGGGGGACATCTATAAGATCCAGTATACGGACGTATACGTGAAGGGCGGCACGGACCTGACGGCTCTGATGGGCAGCATGGGGATGGGCGCCGGGGGGACGGAAGGCGGGATCGAGATAGCCGTCCCGGAAGACGGGGGAGACGCGGAAAGGGCTGCGGCCGCGGAGGAAAAGATACTGCGCATGGCGGAAGAGATAAGGGAGAGGAAAAGCGTGGCAGCAGGCCGGTCGATGGAACGGGCAAGGGCGGAGCAGGGGAGGAAGTTTGAGGCCGCGGCCATGCGTTTCTTCGGCAGGCAGGCGGAGCAGGTAAAGGCAGCCCTGGAGGGCAGGCACAAGGACAGCGGCGACATATGGGAACGGCTGGGCATGACGGAGGATGAGTTCAATGCCCTGCCGGGGCCGGAAAGGGAGCGGCTGGCGGAGGAGTTCGTCGGGAGCCTGCTGGACTGGGAGGCACAGGAATACGTCCTTTACGGCATGTTCGCGCCGCTATGGACGGAGACCTATCAGAAGGGCGCGGAAGGGGTCAAGACAGTGTACAGGCTGAACCAGGTGCAGCAGCCGGCCCTGACGGACGTGGCCAGGCTCCGGGGCGGCGAGCGGATCAAGGGGATCACGCGGACCACAAAGGAAAGCATAAGGAAGATCATAGTGGACGGGCTGGAGACGGGGAAGGGGAGGAAGGAGCTCACCGAATCCATCATGCAGTCCATGAACGCGAACAGCACGAGGGCGAAGGTGATTGCGGCGCAGGAATGCAACACAAGCCTGAATGCCGGTAATTTTGACATGGCCACCCGGGGCGGCTTCACGGAGAAGACATGGCATGTGACATACATCCCGGCGGCCAGGGACACGCATAAGGGGCTGAACGGGAAGACGGTGGGGCTGGGCGAGGCGTTTGTCACCTCCAAGGGGAACCGGCTCATGATGCCCTGCGACCCGGACTGCATGGCCGCGGAGGAGACGGTGAACTGCCACTGCTACCTGACGTACTCATGAGCCGCGCAGGGCAGCCAGGCAAGGAAGGAGAGGGAAATGGGAAAGAGGATGTTTAAGACCATCCAGTTCAAGACGGAGGCATTTGACGAGGAGGAAGGGGTTTTCTCCGGGTACGGGGCAGTGTTCGGGAACGTGGACTCAGGCGGGGACGTGATTGAGCATGGGGCGTTCACCGGGACCCTGGCCAAGGGGTGGGAGCGGGTCAAGATACTTGCGCTCCACAATGACGGCATCCTGCCGATAGGCAGGCCGCTGGAACTGCGGGAGGACGAGAACGGCCTGTACCTGAAGGCGAAGATATCCGACACGGCAACGGGGAGGGACGTGAAGACCCTGATCAAGGACGGCGTGCTGAAAGAGCTCTCCATCGGGTATGACCCGGTGGTCTTCGAATATGACGGGAGCCAGGTCAGGCACCTGAAGGAACTGGAGCTTTACGAGGTGTCCGTCGTGACATGGGCAATGAATGACCAGGCAGTCATAACGGACTATAAGTCCATGCAGAGCAGGGCGGACGAGATAAGGGAGGTGGTAAGCGCAGGGGCGGAATGCCTGAAGGGGGCAGGCGGGGACGAGGTCAGGAAGCTGAGCCGCTCGCTCCGGCAGGCGGCCGACCAGCTGGACAGGATGGCAGCAGGAGGCAGGGGAAAGGCAGCTTCCGGGAAGGTGCATGCCCCGGGGGCAAGGGGGACGAAAGCAAGGGAAATAGAAATCATCAGGAGGTAGGGAATGAAGTATCTGGTTTACAGGAAACACTTGGAGAAGAAGAGGCGGCAGGGGAAAGGGTCCATGAAGACCACGGAGGAGGACCTGAAAGGCATGATCAAGGAGGCCGTGAAGGAGGCAATGGAGGGGGATGAGAGCAAGGATGACGTGACGGAGGAAGAGGTCGTGACGGATGACATCTCCGGCATAGTGAAGGATGCCATTGAGGCAGTGGACGAAAAGAGGAAGTCCTGCAAGGAGGACCCGCTGGGGGAAGGGGTGGCGGATGAGATCATAGAGGCCATCTCGGAACTGAAGGAAGAGGCGGAAGCAGGGGATGAGAAGGACGAGGCCGTTGACATAGCGGATGCCATAGCGCAGGCCGTGGAGTCGGTGAACGAGAAGCGGAAGTCCCGGAAGGAGGACCCGATCGGTGACGGCGACACGGCAGAGATAGTGGACGCGGTGGCGGAGATCATAGACGGGATGGCAGAGGAAGGGAAGGGGAATAAGGCCAAGCCGGTGAGGCGTGAGATGAAATATGCCCGCCGGATGCCCGGGGGCCAGGTGCAGAGGAAGTATGGGAACGTATACATGTCAGGAGGGAGCATGGGACAGGAGAAGGAAAAGAAGAAAGTGCCGGCATCCATCCTCATGGCAAGGGCCGTGAAGTGCATGGATGTCTGGGCGGGCGGGGATGCCGAGAAAGCGGCATACTTCGCGCGGAAAAAATATGGGGACGAGGAGATGGAAAGGGAATTCAAGGCACTCTCGGCCACGGTGGGGAGCGAGGGGGGATACCTGATACCGGAGGTCTATGCGGATCAGATCATTGAGCTGCTTTACCCGAAGACCGTCATCTTCGAACTGGGGGCACAGAAGGTGCCGCTTGCCAACGGGAACCTGAACATACCGAAGATGACTGCCGGCAGTAGGGCAATGTGGGGCGGCGAGAAAAGGAAGATACAGGCGACCCAGCCTGCGTTCGGCAACATCCGGCTGTCGGCGAAGCGTCTCCAGGCAATCGTGCCGCAGACCAAGGAACTGCTCATGTCCTCCAGCGCGTCGGCGGACCAGCTTTTCGCCAACGACCTGATGCGGCGCATGCAGCTTGGGCTGGATTACGGCGCACTGTACGGCAGGGGGCAGGAGTTTGAGCCGACAGGGATTGTGCATACGAAAGGGGTCGAGGTGCTGGACGCGCGGGACCTGGAGAAGGAACTGGCGGATGCGGACGGCAGCATCAAGGCAGACCTCCCCATCTATGTCCGCTCCAAGGCGTTCATGAAGAACATTGACGACACGGCCGCGGGATGGACGATGAACAGCATGCTGGAGGGCATATTCATGAACATGAAGACCTCCACTGGGGCTTACATCTATAGGGACGAGATGGCCGCAGGGAAACTGCTGGGCTTCCCCTACAAGGTATGCAACCAGATCCCGGTGGAGAAGGGCGTGACGGAACTGTTCTTCGGCAACTGGGCGGACCTCCTGGTGGGCGACCAGATGGGGCTGGAGACATATACGACCATGGAGGGCTCATGGACGGACGATCAGGGGAACGAGCATAATGCGTTTGAAGAGAACATGGCGGCGACAAGGGCGACCATGTATGACGACATCGGCGTAAGGCATGAGGAGTCCTTCCTGCGGGTGAAGAACATCAAGGCAGACAAATTCTCATAAGGGAAAGGAGAGGGAACATGAAGAGGTCACTGATAGAGAACCATAAGGTGCTGCTGGGGCAGGGGGCCGTGGACAGGGAAGGCTTCCTGTCCGCGGTCTACGCCCTGAAAGTGCCGGGGGAGCTGGCGGAAGGCACGGCCATTGACATCCTGATTGAGCATGGCGAGACGGAGGGCGGGGACTTTGAGGCAGTGCCCGACCCGGAAGTATTCCCCACGCTGCATGTGGGGGAGAAGGAAGGGACGCTGGAAGGGATTGCCGTGTCGCAGGGAGAGGACATAAACGTCGACATAGACCTGCTCGGGTGCAGGCGGTTCATTAGGGTCACGCCCTCGTTCCGGGACGGGGACGGGGCAGAAGTGCAGGCGGAGTATATGAGCGCGGTGGTGCTTGGGGATGGCAGCAGGGTGCCGGTGTAGGCGCCCGGGCAGCCGCCCGCAGGGCACGGGAAAGGAGGACCCATGGTCAGGCGGTACAGGCAGGGGAATTATGAGGACAAAAAAGATGCAAGGCAAAGGTGCGTCAAGGAATCACGGCCAGCCGGCGGAAGCCCGGGCAGGGAGCCGGAAGGGGCGGAAACGGAAGGAAGAGACGGAAAGGCGGACGGGATGGGGCTGCGGGGGAAGGCAGTGCCCGTCAATCCGCAGGGAGCGGAGGGCACATGGCAGGGCAGGGGACTGTGAAGAAGAAGCCGACAATGAAGCTGAGCGACGGCGCGCTGACGACGCTGGAGGACACGATGGGCTTCCTGGGGATGGACATCAGAGACGATGCCGTGGACGTGCAGGCGATGAACAACATCACGCTCATCATAAATGCGGCCTCCGCCTACATAGAGAAGCAGGCAGGGAGGAAGTTCGGCAAGAGGGACTACTCGGAGAGGCATGAGGGGACCGGGAGCCAGATGCTGCTGCTGGACAATTACCCGGTAAGGGAGATAAAGGAGATAAGGGACACTGCGTCCGGCAGCGTCGTTGAGGAAGGGGAATACTATCTGGAAAACGGCGGGGAGTCCGGGATGGTTTACCGGGACTCCGGATGGGCAAAGTCAGGCCGCCGGCAGGGGCTGGCAAATGACCTGAGGACGGTGGCCAAGAGCATATCCGTCCAGTATACGGCGGGATATGTCCTGCCGAAGGACGGGACGGCCAAAGCCCCCTCAGACCTGCCGTATGACCTGCAGTATGCCGTATGGCTGATGGTGCAGCAGCAGTGGTCCCTGCTGGCGAACGGGGCAGGCGGGCTGGCGGCTTTCAGCATCTCCGATGTCTCTTGGACATTTGACCGGGCAGAGAGCCCGATGGTCACGGACGTGATCGCGAAATACAGGAGGTGGGGATGATGATCCTTGAAGACGGGATAACAGGGGAACTGGGGAGGATTGAGCATGAGCTGCAGAGGCTGACGCAGATGAAGATAACCATAGGGATACAGGGCGTGGCCGGGAAGAACATGAATGGTGAGGACGTGGCGGCCACGGCGGACATCATGACAATCGCGGGGGTGCATGAGTTCGGGGCAATCATCAAGGCAAAGAACGTGAGGAACCTGGCCATCCCCATTGCGAGGAAGGCCGTGGGGAAAAGCCCGCGCGACTTCGACAACTTATTCTTTGTGCGCAGCAAGGAGGGGTTCCTCTTCGCCTGCATAAGCAGCAAGGAGAGGGAGACGGCCCCAAGGGTGCCCAGCAGGCCGTCCAATAAAAAGCCCAAGCCGATGAAGTCCAGGAACAAGCTGAAGCTGCCGGAGGACGATGAGGACATAGAATACCTGTTCATCCTGTTCGAGTCCGTGGAGATACCGGAGAGAAGCTTCATAAGGGCCGGATATGACAGCGGCAAGGGAACCATAGAGGAAAGCATACAGGAGGCATATGAGAAGGTCATAAAGGAAGGGTGGGACGCGGAAAAGGCGGCAAACCATGTGGGCATGGTTGCGAGGGACTGCATCGTGGGATACATGATGGACGCATCGCACTTCAAGGGGAAGGGGGCCATAACCAAGAGCACCCAGAATTCCTCATGGCATAACAGCCCGCTGGTTGACACGGCAAGGATGCGCAACTCCATAACTTATGTCATAAAGGAGGGGCAGGGATGACACGGCTATCAAGATTTGCGGGGCCGGACATCCCCGGGGTGCTGATGCACGACATGTACGAACTGGCGCGGGGAGGCGGGGAGTACAGCATGGAGCACGGCGGGCAGTGGGTGCCCGGGGAAGAGGAACGGGTCAGGTTCAGGGGCGTCGTTCTGCCGGTGAATGACAGGGACCTGATATATGCGGAGGCAGGCAGCTATACGCAGTTCAGCCGCAAGGTGTATACGAACGGGCATGCCCTGAAAGACGGGGCAAGCATATATGACCCGCAGGACGGGATGACCTATACGGTAAAGCAGGCGCTGGGGTACCAGGCCATCCATCAGCTGCGGCGTTACCTGGTCGATGCGAAGGGAGGTGCAGCAGAGAGATGAATGCGACGGAGGTCAGGGACAGGCTGGTGAAAGGCCTGTATCAGCACTTCGGCGGCAGGGTGCCGGTATACCGGAGCGGGCAGGTGAGCGGGGAGCAGACGCCGCCATATGTCATCTATGCGGTGACAGGGGCCGGCGGGAGAGGCGGCACGATGGGCCATTATGCGGTATTCAGGAAGGGGGACTGTGCGGAGGAGATAAGGGGCGAGCAGAGATCCATGTCCCTGTCGTTCACGGCATGCAGCCAGAACAGGGAAGGGGAGGACGGGAGCCGCATATTCGGGGAGGACGAGGCACAGGGGATAGCAGAGGAAGCGCAGGGATGGTTCGTTCATGCCGGGTATGACTATCTGAGCCGGAACAACATAGTCGTCTCCGACGTGACGGAAATCCAGGGCAGGAATGTCCTCATGGTGGACGAGGAACTGAACCGCAAGGGGTTCGATGTCATATGCAGCTATGCCGCGGAAGACAGGCGGAGGATATCGGTGGTGGAGAAGGTAAGCATAAAAAAGAAGGAGGACGGGAATGAAGGATGTAGTAGTGTCGGTGAAGGTGGATGACAAGCCCAAGGGGATGGACGGGCCGGGGATACTCCTGGTGTCCACTGAAAAGGAAAGGGCGGCAGAGGCCTATACGGACCTTGGGCACATTGAGAATGAGTGGGGCAGGGGGAGCAAGGTATACGGGAAGGCCTCCGCGCTGTTCTGCCAGGGCGGGGCACAGCCGTCGCCGCCCAAGCTGGTCAGGGAGGTGACTGTCCTCGGAGTCGGGGACGTGGGCACGCCGGATGAGCTGGCGGAAAAGATAAGGGAATATGGCAGCAGGGACGACAGCTGGTACATCTTCCTGACGGACCGGACGGAGGATGAATATATCAGGAAGCTGTCAGAGTTTGCGGCGGCATCGGAGCCGACGGAGGCCGGCCTCATGTCGGGGGAAGAGGACAACAGGAAGGTGTATTTCGCGGAGACATCGAACAAGGAACTGGAAGGGGTGAGCGGGAGGAGCGTCATAGTCTACACCCCGGAACTGGAAAGGCATCTGGATGCGGCATACCTTGGGGCAGTGATGCCATGGTACCCCAGGCATGTGACATGGAAGTTCAAGCTGCCGCAGGGCACGGACGCGCCGGAGCTGACGGACCAGGAAAGGGACCTCTTGGAAAAAAGGCATATCAACTATGTCTCTGACGAGTACAAGAACAGGTACATGAAGAACGGCGTGTGCGCTGACGGGGAGTGGATAGACTCCTTGCTTGGCGCAGACTGGGTTGCACGGGACATGAGGAACGAGCTGTATGCAGTGTTCCGGCAGAATGAAATCGTCCCGTATACGGATGAGGGGTTTGCCCTCATCGGCATGGCGGTATTCAGGACCATGGACAGGGCGGTGAAGCATGGGATCATTGCGTCGGACAGGGAGTCCGGGGCAGGGGTATATAAAGTGGGGATACCGGCACGGTCAACTGCGACGGAAGAGCAGGCAAGGGCACGGGAAATGCCGGACATCACGTGGGAGGCGCAGCTGGAGGGGGCGGTCCACAGGGCAGTGACCAAGGGCGTGCTGAAAGTAAGCTTATAGGAGGCAGGAAGATGGAAATAACGAATTATGACCCTAAGAAAATAACGCTGAACATAGGGGGGCGGATCATCACCGGGTATGCGGAGTCCAGCGTGGTCTCCGTGAGCGCAAGCGAGGACCGCGTGACCCCGTCCGTCGGGGTGCAGGGGGATGTGGTGTACTCGGAGAATGCGAATGAGTCGGGGAGCGTGACGCTGTCCCTGCAGGCCACATCCGCATCCGTCCCCTACCTGAAAAGGCTGGCAATCAACAGGGAGGAGACGGACCTCCTGATAACGGATGCCAACAGGGACACGGCGGAGACCGTGAGCGGCAGCAGGTGCAGGGTGACGAAGATACCGGACAGGAAGAAGGAAAAGGCGGCGGGCGCAGTGGACGTGACAATCTTTGTGCCCAAGCTGGAATATAGGTAAGGGGAATGGGCGGGGCAAGGAACAGGATGGCATGGCCGGACAGGCCGAAAGGGCTGAGCGAAAGGAGTTATAGGAGATATATGGCAAGGAAAAAGGAAGTCAGGGTAAACGGGACGGTGTTCACTCTGCAGAGCATCTCACCACAGAGTTACATGGATATCAATGATGAGCACGGAATGACAGGGGGGCGGCGCGACACGTCCGGCTACATAGACGAGCTGTTCCGGAACGTGGTGGTGGAGCCTGCCGAAGTGAGGGCGGAAGGGATTGAGTACTTCAACAAGAACGATGACATAGGGGGCACGGAAAAGCTGCTGAAAGAAATAGAATCCTTTCTTAGGCAGGGAAAGTGACCAAGGGCTGGCCTCCGCACGGGCAAGGAGGCACATGGCGTTCTGGGAGATGGTGTATTCGGGGCAGGGGATATCCTATACGGAACTGAAGGGCATGGACCTTGCGGAATTTTATGAGGCAAGGGAGGCAATGACGCAGTTCAATGAGAGGAGGAAGGGAGCGGAATGACGGCCATCCCCGCTCATTGGCAAAGGAGGCGGGGAAATGGCAGATCAGAGAAGCCTGACGGCTGCGATAGTCTTCCGGACGGAGGACGCGGAGAGGCGCCTGGAGGCCGTGCAGGAAGCCGTGCAGGACATAGGAGAAGAGACAGAGGAAGCGGAAAGCGCGATGGAAAGCTTCGGGAGCCGGGTGGCCGCCAGCGCCGGCGCCGCCGCCGGCGGGATTCAGGGCGCGGCCGGGGAAGCGGGCTCCTTCGGGAGCGCGGTGGCAAGGAGCGTTGGGGAATCCTTAAGGAGTTACAATTCCCTGCCAAGGGCAATAAAGGCCGGGATTGGCAGCGGGATTGGGTATGCGCTGCAGAAGACGGAGAACTTTGTGAAGAGGACCGTCACGGGCGCCGGGAAGATTGGGAAGGCTTTCCGGCACCCCATCCAGACCATCAAGGACAGGATGGCGGGCGCGGTAGAGGATGCAGGGACGGAGATAGAGGGGATGGGGGACAGTTCCGAGGAGACAGGGGAGGAACTGGAGGGCATGGGAAGGGCCGGGGAAGATGCCGGCAGCGGGATCAGGGATGCGCTGGGGGGAGTGGCAGCCAAGCTGGTTGCGCTGAAAGCCGGGTTTGAGATTGTGAAGGCCGGCATCGAGACGGTCAAGGGCCTTGGCGCGTCACTGGCCGAGATCGGGATGGAGACGGAGGCCGTCAATGCCAGGTTCCAAGCCGTCTTCGATGACAAGGAAGTGGGCGTGTGGGCGGACAGCTTTGCCGAGGCGGCGCATAGGAGCAAGGCGGAGGTGAAAAGCTTCCTCGCAGACAACAAGGTCTTATATCAGGAACTGGGGCTGACCGGGAAGGAAGCGGACAGGCTGGCCGAGGTAACCACGTCGCTGGCCTATGACATAGGGGCTGCGCTGAAGATAGACGATGAGGAGGCGCTGTCCGCCGTGCAGGATTACATAGGGGGCAACGCGGCGGCGCTTTCCCAGTACGGGATGCAGATAGACGACACAGTGCTGAAACAGACCGCGCTGTCCATGGGCTATAGGGGAAGCCTGGAGGAACTGGAGGAGACGGAGCTTGCCCAGATAAGGATGAACGCCCTGCTTGAGAACAGCGCATCCATACAGAGGCAGGCAGCGGAGGGGCAGACAGGGTATGCCAACAACATCAAGAGCCTGAAAGCAGTGATAGCCGACTTCGGGGAAAAGGCGGCGGAGAAACTGTCCCCGGTGTTTGACAAGGTGACGGGACACCTGCTGAAAGCATGGCCGAAGATAGAGGGGCTGCTTCTGAAATTCATGGACTATCTGGGGGAGGGCGGCATAGGGGCCGCGCTTCCCGCATTGGCAGACATGGCATCCACGGCCCTGCCGCCGTTCATCGATGCGCTGGGGCAGGTCCTCACGGCGGCAGAGCCCATTGGCGGGGTGCTGCTGGACTTGGCATCCAATGCCCTGCCCCCGCTGCTCAAGGCGCTGGGGCCAGTGGTGGGCGTGATAGGTGAACTGGCAGGGGCGGTGCTTCCGCCGCTGGGGTAGATATTCACCAAGATAGCGGAA
>ERZ779627.198-NODE-198-length-14469-cov-5.512904_pt1 | contig 14469 bp, 13 predicted proteins | sample MGYA00514191_ERZ779627 | MGnify/ENA primary metagenome ERZ779627 (study PRJEB29562, sample SAMEA4376705) | mouse gut metagenome | isolation source: Cecum | study: EMG produced TPA metagenomics assembly of the A DSS colitis mouse model was used to assess the... | reverse complement strand
AAACTGAAGGGTTCTGAAAAAAGAAAAAAGAAGTAACGCTTCTTTTTTCCGGATTATGTAACATGTCACACAAAAAATGGAAAAAATCAGGAAAAATATGTAAAAAATTTATTTTAATATCGGTTATGTAACCGGTTACATTAAGTGCGCGAAAAAATGAAAGGAAAGAATAAATTATGGTTTACAAAAAGGTAGCGAAAATTGCAGATCAGATATCTGCCATCGGCATCGGATGCTGGAATATGGGGGGAGACTGGGATTCGTCGGAAGAGAATACTTCGATAAAGATTATCCACGCGGCGATTGATATGGGGATCAACTTCTTCGATGTGGCGCCGGTGTACGGCTGGGGTGTTTCGGAGACGATTCTCGGAAAGGCGCTCAAACAGGACGGACTTCGCGGCAGGGTGCTGATCGCCTCCAAAGGCGGGCTGCTCTGGAACGAGAAGCATCAGACCCGGAACAATCTGTCCAAAGACAGTCTCTTAAAGGAGATCGACGATACGCTGACAAGACTGCAGACCGATCATGTGGACATCTATCAGATGCACTGGCCGGACCCGAACGTACCGCTTGAGGAGACGGCGGAGGCGCTGAACCTGATGAAGAAGGCGGGCAAAATCCGCTATGTAGGACTCAGCAATTTCGCTCAGTCGGATGTGGAGAAGATGATGGAGTACATATCGGTGGACTGCCAGCAGAGCCTTTATAATATGCTGGAGCGCAACCCGGCCAGCTATCACGGTATTCCGCTTGCGTACCGCACCGAGAAGGAAGTGTTCCCGAATGTGAAGAAATACGGGCAGGCGTTTCTGCCGTACAGTCCGCTGTTCCAGGGGCTGCTGGCGGGGAGGTTTCTGGATGGCCTGACCATCTCCGCCAGGGATATCCGCAACGAGAATCCCAAGCTGACCGGAGAGATCTTCAAGGTCTATCAGGACGGCGCGAGGAAGCTCAAGGCGTTCGCGGACGAGATCGGCAGGCCGATGAACGAGATGGCGCTGAACTGGCTGCGCCAGAAGGAGGAGGTCACCTCCATCATCGGCGGAGCTTCCACGATGGAGCAGCTTGAGAAGAATCTCCGCTGCACACAGTGGGATCTGACGGCGGAAGAGCTGCAGGAGATTGAGAAGATTCTCGAGCCCTTCGAGAACATGGACTGACCGGCCGAAGAGAGATGAAGGGACAGAGAATATGGGAAAATATTTAATCGCACACGATCTGGGAACGTCCGGGGACAAGGCGACGCTGTTTACCACGGACGGCGAGCTGGTCAGAAGCATCACTTATGTCTACCCGACGAATTTCTTCAACAGTACCTGGGCGGAGCAGAATCCGCAGGACTGGTGGGACGCGGTCTGTGAGAACAACAAGGCGCTTCTGAAGGACGTGGACAAGAGAGAGGTGGCCGGCATGGCGTTCAGCGGCCAGATGATGGGCTGCGTGCCGGTGGATCGGGACGGGAAGGCGCTGCGGCCGGCGATCATCTGGGCGGACCAGAGAAGCCAGGAAGAAGAGAAGGCGATCCGGGCGCAGATCAGCGAACAGGAGTTTTACCGCATCACGGGGCATAAGATCAGCGCCTCCTACAGCATCGAGAAGCTGATGTGGATCAAGGCGCATGAACCGGAGATTTACAAAAATACCTATAAGATGCTGCAGCCCAAGGATTATGTGATCCGCAGACTGACCGGCGCGTTTGTCACCGATTACACGGACGCGTCCGGGACCAACTGTCTGGATCTGAACCGGCTGGAATGGTCCCAGGGCCTGCTGGCGCTTACCGGGATTGACGGTGAGAAGCTGCCCGAGGTCTGCCCGTCCACGCATGTGGCGGGAGAGCTGACACCCTCCGTGGCGGAGGAGTGCGGACTGGCGCCCGGAACGCCGATTGTCATCGGCGGCGGGGACGGCGTATGTGCGGCAGTGGGAGCGGGCAGCGTGCGGGAAGGAGATACCTTCAATTATCTGGGTTCCTCCTCCTGGGTGGCGCTGACGAGCAAAAGCCCGATCTACGATCCGCAGCTTCGGACCTACAACTGGGCGCACATAGTGCCGGGCATGTATTCTCCGAACGGAACGATGCAGGCGGCGGGCAATTCCTATCAGTTTATCAAGAAAGTCCTGTGCCGGGATCTGGAAGCGGAGGCGAAGCAGCGGGGAGTCAGCCCTTATGAGCTGATGAACGAGGAGATCGCCGAATCTCCCATAGGAGCCAGAGGTCTTCTGTATCTTCCTTATATACTGGGTGAGAGAAGCCCGCGGTGGAATCCCAATGCCCGTGGCGCTTTTGTGGGACTGAAGATGGAACACACCAGAGGCGACATGCTCCGGGCGACGGTGGAAGGGATACTGATGAATCTGTGCATCATCCTCGACGTGTTCCGCAGGGATATGGACATCCGGGAACTGAATGTCATCGGCGGTCTGGCCAAGGGAGATCCCATCCGCCATGCTCTGGCGGATATCTACGGGGTGAAAGCCAGAAGGCTGAACTGGCTGGACGAGGCGACCTCGATGGGCGCGGCGGTCTGCGCGGGCGTGGGTACCGGTGTACTGGAAGATTTCACGGCCATCGACCGTTTTATCAAAGTGGACGATGTGATCGAGCCGGATATGGACAATCACAGACGCTACGGGGAACTGAAACAATATTTTGACGAATGTTATTCGGCGCTGCTGAAGACATATGACCATCTGGCGCAGTGGAAATAAAAAGTGTGCGCGCAGAAGCGGAACTGTTAATAACATGAATCAGGAGGTGAAACAACATTGAAGTACGGTATTTACTACGCCTACTGGGAGCGGCAGTGGGGCGCGGACTATCTGAAGTATGTCAGTAAGGTCAAGAGACTCGGCTTCGATATTCTGGAGATTTCCTGCGCAGGAGTCAAGGATCTCGCGGAGGAAGAGATCCGCAGGCTGAAGGCCTGCGCGGATGAGGAGGGGATTCTTCTCACCGGGGGATATGGTCCGAAGCCGGACGAGAATATCGCGTCAGCGGATACTGCTGTTGTGGAGAATGCGTTCAGGTTCTGGAAGGATACGTTCCCGGTGCTTGAGAAGCTTGGTGTCCGGCAGGTGGGAGGCGGCCTGTACGCCTGCTGGCCGGCGGATTATTCAAAGATTCCGGACAAGAAAGGCGATCTGGAACGGAGCATCCGGAACATGAAGGAGCTTGCGAAGATCGCGGACGGGTATGGGATTGAGCTGGACATGGAAGTACTCAACCGTCATGAGGGTTATCTGATCAACACAGCGAAGGAATGCGCGGCTTATGTGGATGCGGTGGACGCGAAAAACGTGAAAGTGATGCTGGATACCTACCACATGGGTATGGAAGAGGACGATTTCGCGGAGGCAATCCGCACCGCGGGCAGCAGGCTCGGACACGTACATGTGGGCGAGAACAACCGGAAGCTTCCGGGGCAGGGACATATGGTTCCCTGGAAAGCCATCGGCGAAGCGCTCAGGGAAGTGGGCTATCAGGCCAACATCGTCATGGAGCCGTTCGTCATTCACGGCGGGGAGGTCGGACAGGACATCCGTATCTGGAGGGATCTGAAGGAGGACTGCTCCGAGGAGACACTGGACCGGGAAGCGGCCGAGTCGGTTGCATTTCTCAGAAACGCGTTTGAAGGTTAGCGATTTTAAATACGGTCATGTATTTAAGATAGAAAGAAAGGAAAAGGAGAAACAAAATGAAAAGAATGGAAAAGTATTTGGCACTGGGACTGGTTGGTATGATGGCAATGTCTCTGACCGCTTGCGGCAGCAAATCCGAGCCGGCGGCGGCTCCGGATAACGCACCGGCAGAAGAAGCTCCGGCGGAGACTCCGGCGGCGGATACGGACGCGGCGGCGGATGCGGAAGCACCGGCGGCAGGGTCCGGAGAATCCTATGACATTACCTGGGTTACCTGTTCGACGGAGTCCGAGTTCTGGCAGTATCAGCAGATCGGTATGGAGAATGCCGTAGCGGATATGGAAGCGGAGCATGGAATCAGCATTAACTTTACGACTGTAGGTCCGGCTACCGAGGCGGAAACTGAGGCTTATATCCGTGCATTCGAGAATGCGATTGCATCCAAACCGGACGCAATTATCTCCGCGACGCAGGTTCCGGATTCCACCAGAAGCGTATCCAAGGACGCAATGGATCAGGGCATCGTTGTGAACTTCACGAACTGCGGTCTTGAGACGCTCGATTCCACCGAGTTCGCAGACTGCTACAATCAGTTCTACACCACAGTCAGCGCGGACATCGGCGACATGGCGGGAGAGATCATGCTGAAACTTCTCGACGAAGCAGGCATCAAGAAAGAGGGCGTGATCGCGATGGAATTTTCCAATGTCAATCCCTCTCTGCAGCCCAGAATGGACAACTTTAAAGCTTACGTAGAGGCAAACTCCGATATCGAAGTGCTGGATACCCAGTATAACAACAACGACCTGAGCCAGGCGCAGGCGGATATTGAGAATCAGATCGCTACCTACGGCGACAAACTGATCGGCATCTATGGTGCAAACAATACTTCCGGCGACGGCATCGCGCTCGCGGTTGAGAATGCAGGTATCGCTGACAAAGTCATCACCATCGGCGTTGACTCCGACCCGACCGAGATTCAGGCGCTTGAGGACGGCTTCATTGACTGTATCATCGTACAGGACGCGTACGGCCAGGGCTATGCGGCTCTCAAGAACGCGGTAGAGACGCTGCTTCAGGGCAAGAATCCGGAGACCGAGCAGAAAGTTGCGATGCCGCCGGTTGCAGTTACCACGACGAACATGCATGAAGACGAGTATGCGGCAATGCTTGACCCGACTCTCCTGAAGAAATAAGACAAAGAATCAGATCATAAGTAGCTGAACACGTTCGGCCGTCCGGCGGGCATGCCCGCCGGCAGCGGCTGGCACAGGCACAAAACTGGAGAACAGTGGGGGAACGGTATGGAACAGGAAGTGTTGCTTAAAATTGAAAATGTTGTAAAGACCTATCCCGGCGTCCAGGCGCTGAAAGGAATCTCCACCACGATACGAAAAGGAGAGGTGCGTGCGCTTGTCGGCGAGAACGGCGCGGGGAAATCCACTCTGATCAAGTGTATCATGGGCGTGGAGGCTCCGACCGAGGGAAAAGTCGAGATCAATGTGGATGGAAGATGGGAATGCCCGAAGAGCGCCATTGACGCGAAAGAGCTGGGTATGCATGCGAATTATCAGAACGTAAATATTGCCGCGAACCTGAGCATTGCGGAGAATTACTTTCTGGGACGTCTTCCCATGAAAGGGAAGATCGTGGACTGGAACACGATGTACGCGGAAAGTCAGAAGATCATAGATAAATTCCAGTTGAATGTAAATCCAAGAGATACAATTGTTTCTCTTCCGGTTGCCATGCAGGCAATGATAACGATCAGTAAGATTTCGGTCAATGACAATATTCGTCTTGTCATTTTTGATGAGCCTACCGCACTTCTGGAAAATGAAAAGGTAGAGACTTTGTTTCGGTATATTAGGGAATTGAAAGAAAGCGGCGTCAGCGTGATCTATGTCTCTCATCGTCTGGAAGAGATCATGGAAATCTGCGACAGCGTTACGATCATGAAAGACGGCACTTATGTGGAAACCAAAGATGTCAAGGATGTGGATAAAGACTATTTGATTTCCAAAATGGTGGGCCGTTCCATGGTTGATATTTACAATATTGAACATCAGAAACCCGGCGAAGAGCTTCTGCGGGTGGAGCATCTGACCGGAAAGCAGTTCCGGGACGTCAGCTTCTCCCTGCATAAGGGCGAGATCCTCGGCTTCTTCGGACTTGTGGGCGCGGGCCGGAGCGAGGTCATGAGAGCGATCTTCGGCGTGGATCCGATCACGTCCGGCAAAGTTTATGTCAAGGGAGAAGAGGTTCATATCAGGAATCCCAAGGAAGCGATGCTCAAGGGCATCGGGTTTTTGACGGAAGACCGCAGGAAAGACGGCCTGGCGCTTCAGCAGTCGGTGAAGCTTAACACCAACATGTACTCTTACGACATGATCAGCAAATACGGATTCATTGATCTGGCGAAAGAGAAGCAGCGCGCGGAAGAGTATAAGGAGAGGGTGCTGATCAAGACCCCGTCCGTGGAACAGAAGGTGAACAACCTTTCCGGCGGCAACCAGCAGAAGGTCGTCATCGCCAAACTGCTCTGCCGGGATCCGGATATCCTGATCTTTGACGAGCCCACTGTCGGCGTCGATGTGGGAGCGAAGGATGAGATTTTCAAGATCATAGAAGTCCTGACCAGACAGGGCAAAGGCGTAATTATCGTATCTTCGTATCTTCCGGAAGCGATGGGACTGTCTGACCGCATGATCGTCATGTCGGAGGGGCGGGTATCCGGGAGCCTTAACAATGAGGAATTGAAACAGATGGAGGAAGAGGATGTTCTCAAGCTGGCTTCTACCATCTACTATGAGTATGAGCAGGAGGTAGTTTAAGAATGAATAACAATCAACAGAAAACAAATCTGAAAGCGCTGATGATGAAGACCGAGGTATCCATGATCGCAATTATTGCGGTGATCTTTATCGCGACGACCCTGTGGACGGAAAACTTCCTGACGGCGTATAATCTGACGAATATTTTAAAACAGTGCGCGATCATCGGCATCATCTCCATCGCGGAGACGTACGTGATCATTACCGGCGGCATCGACATCAGCTGCGGCGCGGTCGTCGGCATGAGTACCCTGATGGTTGCCATGGCTCAGGCAAAATGGGGCATGGGCGTGCCGGTATCCATGGTGCTCGGCATCGTGGTGGCGGTCGTATCCGGACTTTTCAACGCCATGCTGGTCTATGAATTTAAAGTTCCGGCATTCGTGGCTACGCTTGGTTCCCAGACCATCCTCAGAGGTTTGATCAAGGTGATCTCCAATGGCGGAACCGTGTCCGGAATTGACAAGGGGTTCTCCAGTTTTGCGTCGGATTCCTTCCTGTTTATTCCCAAGCTGGCGATTGTCTGGTTTATCATCGCGGTGATCTGCTTCCTGTTGCTGAAATATGCGATTTTCGGACGGAATCTGTTTGTGCTCGGTTCCGGAGAAGAGGTGGCCAAACTGAACGGTATCTCGATCCGGAAGACGATCTACGGAACCTACGCGTTTGCGGGACTTCTCTACGGCATTGCCGGTATCCTGCTCTGCGCGCGGATTAACTCCGCAATCCCCACTGCGGGCGAGGCTTACGAGACCAACGCCATCGCGGCCAGCGTCCTGGGCGGCGCGTCCCTGGCAGGCGGATGCGGCTCCGTCTTCGGTACGGTGCTGGGAACGATTCTGATCATTCTGATTGATAATGTGGGTATCCAGTTCGGTATCAATGCGTTTGTCATGCAGGTGGTAACAGGATGCGTGATTGTTATCGCCATTGTCGTCGATCAGCTCAAGAAGAGAGGGAACCGGTAAATGAAGGAGAAGAGACAGCTTTTGGATCACTGCACAGGGATGCAGCATATCGGGATTCCTACGGATGATATGGAGAAAACCTGCGCGTTCTACACGGAGCTGGGGTTTGAGAAAGCGTTTGAAACCGTAATTCACGGAAGTCAGAAGGTGGTGTTTCTTAGATTTCAGGATATCACGCTGGAGTGCTACGAGGGGGAACCTGTGAAGAAGGCCGGCGCGGTGGATCACATTGCCGTCAACTGCAGGGACGTGGAAGCGGCGTACGCGCTTGCCGTGGAAAAGGGATACCCGATCGTCAGCGACGGGATCGAACAGCTACCCTTCTGGGAGAACGGAGTACGGTTTTTCACCATGGAAGGACCCAATCGGGAGAAAATCGAACTGAATCAGTATTTATAGGGTTACATAATACGGCAGAACAGAAGGCCGGCGGTTCCGAAAGAGACGGAGCCGCCGGTTTTTCGTGAAACTCCCTTGCTATTTAAAATAGAGTATTCTATACTGTAATCATTATGAAGATGAGAAAAGAAGGAGGGTATTACCATGCCGATTCGTATTCCGGGGTCCATGCCGGCCCATGACATACTGGAATCTGAGAATATCTTTGTGATGACGGAGACGCGCGCCATGTCGCAGGACATCCGTCCCCTGAAGGTGCTGATCCTGAACCTGATGCCGACCAAAATCGTGACGGAGACGCAGCTTCTGCGCAAGCTTTCCAATACGCCGCTGCAGATCGATGTGGAGTTTTTGCAGACTGCGAGCTATACGTCCACACATACCGATCCGGGGCATCTGAAGCAGTTCTACTGTGTCTTTGAGCAGATCAGGGAACGCCACTTTGACGGAATGATCATTACGGGCGCTCCGCTTGATTATGTAAAATGCGAGGATACAGCGTACTGGAAGGAAGTCTGCGAGATCATGGAATGGACGAAGACGCATGTGCACTGTACGTTTCATTTGTGCTGGGGCGCGTACGCAGGGCTTTACTATCATCATGGAGTAGAGAAGAAAGATCTGGACCGCAAGCTGTTCGGTGTCTTTCCGCATAAGATCCTGAAGGGTACTTCTCCGTTATTCCGTGGTTTTAACGACATTTTTATGGCGCCTCATTCCCGGGCCACCGATGTGCGGCTGTCCGACGTGGAGGCGGCTCCGGAGCTGGAGGTGATGGCGGTCACCGAAGAGGGGAGTCTGGCGATCGCCAAGACGAAGGACAGCCGTCAGTTCTTCGTGACTTGCCACGCGGAATATGATCATAATACACTGGCGCTGGAATATTTCCGGGATATGGAGAAAGGACTGACGACGGTGGACCTTCCCGTCAACTATTTCCCGGATGACGATCCTTCGAAGGAGCCGCTGGTGACCTGGCGCTCCACAGGACAGCTTCTGTATTCCAACTGGCTGAATTATTATGTCTACCAGAGTACGCCGTATGACATTGATACGATCTGCTGAGGCAGGTCAGAGGCAGCCGTTCAAGGGTGATCTGAACGGCTGCGGTCAAAGAGGACGGAACCAGGGACATGCATTGGACGAAGAGGATGGGTGAAAATTGCAGACAGAACGGATTGAGATTGACAGGGAACGGATTTCCCTGCCGGTTATGGAGAGAGCGGGAGAGATTCTGCGCGGAGGCGGACTGGTGGCGTTTCCGACGGAGACGGTCTACGGGCTGGGAGCGGATGCGCTGAATGAGGAAGCGGCGCAGAAGATCTATGCGGCCAAGGGACGGCCGTCGGACAATCCCCTGATTGTCCATATTGCGGATCCGGAAGCGCTGGAGCGGATTGTGGAGACGGTTCCGAAGGAGGCGAAAGCGCTCGCTGATGCTTTCTGGCCCGGACCGCTGACGATGATTTTTCACAAAAAAGAATGCGTTCCGTACGGAACAACCGGCGGGCTGTCCACGGTGGCGGTCCGTATGCCGTCGGATGAGATTGCCCGAGAGCTGATCCGGCGGGGCGGCGGATACGTCGCGGCCCCGAGCGCCAACCTTTCCGGACGGCCGAGTCCCACGACCGCGCAGCATGTGTATGAGGACATGAACGGGAGGATTCCCATGATTCTCGACGGCGGTCCGGTCCGTATCGGCCTCGAGTCCACGATTGTGGATATGACGGAGACGCCCCCGGTCATCCTGCGCCCGGGCTACATTACCCTTTCCATGATCCGGAAGATTGTCGGAAAGGCGGAGGTGGACCGAGGGCTGACCGCGGCGGATTCAAAGATCCGGCCCAAAGCGCCGGGGATGAAATACCGCCACTACGCGCCGAAGGCGGAACTTCTGATTGTGGAAGGTCCTGTGGAACGGGTCGTTTCTTATATAAATGAGAAATGCTCCGCTTCCGGAGACGTCGGCGTGATCTGTACGGAGGAGACCCGGGAACGCTATCCGTCCGGGGACGTGAAATGCATCGGCTCGAGGAGAGACGAACGGTCCATCGCCAGTCACCTGTTCGCGATTCTGCGGGAATTTGACGAGGACAATGTCAGGAGGATTTATTCGGAATCTTTTGACACGCCGGGGCTGGGGCAGGCGATTATGAACCGTTTATTAAAGGCTGCGGGACATCGAAGAATTGATGTCTCCGGCAGAGAGAACAGGAGGGAACACGATATGACAAAAACAGTCGTCATGGATCATCCGCTGATTCGCCACAAGATCGGCATCATCCGCAGAAAGGAAACCGGATCCAAGGATTTCCGCCATATGATCAGCGAGATCGCCATGCTGATGTGCTATGAGGCGACCCGGGAGTTGAAACTGGTCGATGTGGAGATTGAGACGCCCATATGCAGGACGACGGCGAAAGAACTCGAGGGCAAGAAGCTGGCGGTGGTGCCGATTCTGCGCGCCGGCCTCGGCATGGTGGAGGGAATGCTCACGATGATTCCGGCGGCAAAGGTGGGGCACATCGGATTATACAGGAATGAAGAGACGCTCGAGCCGGTAGAATATTACTGTAAGCTTCCCAAAGACTGTTCGGAACGGGACGTGTTCGTGGTGGATCCGATGCTCGCCACAGGCGGTTCCGCGTCGGCGGCCATTGCGATGCTGAAGGCCAGGGGCGTGAAACAGATTCGTTTTATGTGCATTATAGCAGCGCCGGAGGGAATCGAGCGGATGCACAGAGATCATCCGGATGTGGAGCTGTATATCGGCGCCGTGGACGAAAAACTCAATGAATCCGGATATATCGTGCCGGGCCTCGGAGACGCGGGCGACCGCATCTTCGGCACGAAATAATGCGGGGAATCAGACGGCGCCTGCGCGGGGAAGCCGCGGGCGCGCAACTTTAAGACAGGAAGGGATAAGATGAGCCAAAAGAGAACAGACTACATATCATGGGACGAGTATTTTATGGGAATCGCGTATTTGTCCGCCATGCGTTCCAAAGATCCCAGCACGCAGGTGGGAGCCTGTATTGTCAGCCGGGAGAACAAGATATTGTCCATGGGCTATAACGGCTTTCCGACCGGATGCGATGACGACGAATTTCCGTGGGACAGGGAAGGCGGGTTCGGCGAGAGCAAGTATGCGTATGTGACGCACAGCGAGTTGAACGCGATTCTGAATTACCGGGGAGGAAGTCTGGAGGGCACGAAGCTCTATGTGACCCTGTTTCCCTGCAACGAGTGCGCGAAGGCGATTATCCAGGCCGGTATCCGGGAACTGGTCTACGCGGACGACAAGTACAACGGTACTCCCGCCAGTCTTGCCTCCAGACGGATGCTCAAAGCTGCGGGCGTGAAAATGACGCCTTACCGCAAAAGTGATAAAACAATCACGCTTACAGTATAAAAGACGTATAAAAGACGGGTGCAGCTTTTGGTTGAAGTTGCCAAAAAAAGGTGTTATAATATGCTGGAAAATGTAAAGCCATATACAATTCAGACAATTCCAAAAAGTTAGGTGGTGAAACGGTGTTAGAAGAGACTTTAAAGTCGGTAAAAGCTGCTGAGGCGAAAGCGGAAGAGATCATTAAAGAAGCGGACGCTAAAGCAGCTTCCATTCTGGAAGAAGCCAAAGTTGAAGCTCAGAGGATGAGAGAGGATGCGGCCCGCAGGGTCAGAACCTCCGGCCAGGAGACGGCGCAGGCGGCCCGGACAGAAGGCGACGCGCAGCTTGACGCGGCGGCGGCGGAAGCCGGGAAGGAGATTGAGGCTTTGAAAGAACTGGTTATTCCCAAAAAGCCGGAGGCGGTAGAAGCAATTATTTCAGCTCTGGTTTAACGGGAAAGAGAAAAAAGAAAAAGGAGGGATGTGGATATGGCAGTATTGCAGATGCAGCGGATCAGTATCTGTGCATTGAAAAAGAACAGGAAAGCGATCCTGGAACGTCTGCAGGAACTGGGTGCCATGGAGATTGATATCCAATTGGAAGACGACAGCGGATACAGAAAAATGGATATCAGCAATTCCAAAGCCACATTTGAAAAGCAGGCGCAGACTGCGGACAGAGCTCTTGAGATCCTGCAGGAATATGTGCCGGAGAAAAGCGGACTGCTTTCGTCGCTGAACGGGAAACCGCTGATTGACCGCGGCATGTTTGCCAGGGCGGAGAAGAACCATGAGAATTATCTGGACACCGCGCGCAGGATTACGGCTCTGGATAAGCAGATTGCGGAGCAGAAGGCGAATATCCAGAAGATTCAGAATCAGATGGAGGCGCTGGTCCCATGGATGGGTCTGACGGTTCCGGTGGGCTATACGGGAACCCGCAAGACATCGGTTCTGATCGGAACCATTGCCGGAACGCAGGGACTCGAGGAGCTTTACGGGCTTCTGGCGAAATACGCTCCGGAAGTGGACGCGGTGGATGTTCAGGTGATATCTTCCGACAAGGACTATACGTACCTCGCGGTAGTATGTCTCACCAGAGACGTACAGGCGGTGGAGGAGGCGCTGCGGGCGGGCGGATTTGCTAAGCCGGCTCAGACAGTGAACAAGGTTCCGGCGGAATATCAGAAGGAACTGCAGGCGGAGATGGACGGCGCCGTCCGCAGCATAGAGGCTCTTCAGAAAGAGATTGCGGACTACACGGGCAGCAGGCAGGATCTGCGGATGGTTTCGGATTATTACCGGATCCGTGCAGAGAAGTACGAGATCCTCGGCCGGCTTCCGCAGACGGAGAACACGTTTGCGCTCAGCGGCTATGTTCCGGCTTATCGGGCGGAGCAGGTCGTGAAAGAATTTTCCGGTAAATACGACGCGGTCGTGGAGACGGAGGAAATCCAGGAAGAGGAGGTCCCCCCGGTTCTGCTGAAGAACAACAGCTTCTCGGAATCTGTGGAAGGCGTGCTTGCATCGTTCGGACTTCCGGGCAAGGGAGAGATGGATCCGACCTTCTTTACCTCTGTCTTTTACGTGTTCCTGTTCGGACTGATGCTCAGCGACGCAGCGTACGGATTGATTGTGGCGCTGGCATGCGGGGTACTTCTTGTTAAATGTCCCCGGATGGCGACGAACCTGCGCAAATCCATCAAGCTGTTCTTCTGGTGCGGGATCTCCACGCTGTTCTGGGGCGTCATGTTCGGCGGGTACTTCGGCGATGTGGTCGATGTGGTGTCGGAGACGTTCTTCGGGCATAAGGTGACGATTCCGGCGCTGTGGTTCGTTCCGCTGAATGATCCGATGCGGCTTCTGCTGTATTCCATGCTGTTCGGTGTGATTCATCTGTTTACAGGTCTTGCCCTGAAGGGCTACATGTGCATCCGCGACGGCAGATATATGGATTTTCTGTGCGACTGCGTGCTCTGGTTCCTGCTGCTTCTGGGGCTGATCGGCATGCTGCTTCCCACGGAACTGTTCGCGGGTATCGCGGGACAGCAGATCGTCTTCCCGGAGGCTCTGATAGCGGCCACGAAGTGGATGGCGATTATCGGCGCGGCGGGTATCGTGCTGATGTCAGGAAGGGCGAATAAGAATTTCGGGATCCGTATCGCGCTGGGCGCATACGATCTGTACGGCATGACGAGCTGGTTGAGCGATGTGCTCTCCTATTCCCGTCTGCTGGCTCTGGGACTGGCGACCGGCGTTATCGCATCGGTTGTAAACCAGATGGGCAGTATGGGCGGACGCAGCATTGTCGGCGTGATTTTATTTATCGTGGTATTCCTGATCGGACATACATTCAATATCGGTATCAACCTTCTGGGTGCGTATGTACACACCTGCCGTCTCCAGTACGTGGAGTTCTTCGGAAAATTCTACGAGGGCGGCGGAAGAGCGTTTGAACCGTTTATGTTAAAAACAAAATATGTAGATATTAAGGAGGAAAATTAACAATGGCTGAGATGTTAGAGATGGTTGGTGGAAATGGTTGGGCATTATTGGGTGCTGCCCTTGCAGTGATTCTTGCAGGCTGCGGTTCTGCATATGGCGTAGGCGTTGCCGGACAGGCAGCTTCCGGCGTTGTCACGGAAGATCCGAGTAAATTTGCTCAGGTTCTGATCCTTCAGCTTCTTCCTGGTACGCAGGGTATCTACGGTCTGCTGATTGCGTTCGTGGCTCTTTCCAGATACGGACTCCTCGGCGGAGGCGGCGGAGACCTGGATGTGATGCAGGGCCTGATGGTGCTGGCGGCATGCCTTCCGATCGGTATTGTCGGTCTTGTCTCCGCGAGACATCAGGGCAGAACGGCGGTAGCGGCAATCGGTATCGTAGCGAAAAAACCGGATCAGTTCGGTAAGGCGATGCTGTTCCCGGCAATGGTTGAGACCTACGCGATTCTGGCACTTCTGATCTCCATTCTTGCTCTTCCGACGATTTAATGAGGGAGCCTGTCAACGACGAACAAATTGCAAGAAGGAGAGCTTTAGAATGACCGGATTGGAGAAGATTACGGACCAGATTCAGGAAGAAGCAAAAGCCTCCGCAGCCAGAAGGCTGGAATCGGCGCAGAAGGAAGCGGACGCGGTTCTCGCGGAAGCAAAAGCCGAGTGCGCGGCGATGGAAGCCGAAGCGGCGCAGAAGAATGCCGCTTTGAAAGTGAATTATGCGGGACGCGTGAA
>ERZ779627.194-NODE-194-length-14604-cov-20.388068_pt1 | contig 14604 bp, 17 predicted proteins | sample MGYA00514191_ERZ779627 | MGnify/ENA primary metagenome ERZ779627 (study PRJEB29562, sample SAMEA4376705) | mouse gut metagenome | isolation source: Cecum | study: EMG produced TPA metagenomics assembly of the A DSS colitis mouse model was used to assess the... | reverse complement strand
TTGTGACAAAAAGAATCCCATATTTATGCGGGTTCTGGCGTTTCGCAAACGCCAACTATGCTTACTCATAGAAAGGAGACGCCGCCATGAACCGCACCTATCTCTGCATCGATTTAAAATCTTTCTACGCCTCGGTAGAATGCGTGGAGCGGGGCTTAGATCCCATGACCACGAATCTGGTGGTAGCTGATCCCTCGCGCACGGAAAAGACCATCTGTCTGGCGATCACGCCCGCCATGAAAGCACTGGGGATCAAAAACCGCTGCCGCGTTTTCGAGATCCCAAGATCCGTAGACTATATCATGGCGCCGCCCCGTATGCAGAAATATATGGATATCTCCGCAGATATCTATGCCATCTACTTGAAATATATTTCCAAAGAGGACATCCACGTCTACTCCATTGATGAGGCTTTTATGGATGTGACGGACTATCTTGCGCTTTATCGACTCTCCGCCAGACAACTCGGCTTTGCGATCATGCAGGATATCCACAAACAAACTGGCATCCGCGCCACCTGCGGCATCGGCTCCAACCTGTATCTGGCAAAAGTCGCCCTTGATATCACTGCCAAACACGCCGAAGACTTTATTGGCGAACTCACGGAGGAAAGTTATCAAAAAACCCTCTGGACACACAAACCGCTTACGGATTTCTGGCGTGTGGGTGCAGGCATTGCCAGGCGGCTGGAACCTTTCGGCATCCGCACCATGGGGGATATCGCCGCCGCAGATGAAAATCTGCTGTATCAGCTGTTCGGGGTAGACGCGGAGCTTTTGATCGACCACGCCCTTGGCAGAGAACCTGTCACCATGGCAGATATCAAAGCCTACCGCCCCCACACCAACTGCCTCACCAGCGGTCAGGTTTTAGGCTGCGACTATCCTTTTGACAAAGGGCTTCTCATCGTCAAGGAGATGATGGATCTTATGTGTCTGGATCTGGTGGAAAAGAATCTGGTCACCCGTTCCGTCACCCTGCACGTTGGTTATTCCAACTACCTGAAAGCTCCTTCCGCCCACGGCACGGCCGATCTTGAGACAGACACCAATTCAGATCTCATCCTGATTCCTGCGGTGTCCACCCTCTATGAAAGGATCGTCAACCCCGAATGGCCGATCCACCGCATCAACATCACCTGCAACCACGTGATACCCGAAGAATATCATCAGTACAACTTTTTCGTGGACGCCGCAGAACTGGAAAAAAACCGCAAGGTGCAGCAGGCCGTGATCAGCATCAAGAATAAATTCGGCAAGGACGCCATCTTAAAAGGCATGAATCTGGAGGATGGCGCAACCACCAGAGAACGCAATCACCAAATCGGAGGTCATAAAAGTGGCGAATAAACCAAAACACAAAATGCCCATTGAAGAAAGAGCCAAACAGTTCATGCCCTTTGCGGCGCTGCGGGGACTGCCCGACGCGCTGGCCGTTAAAGAAAAAGTCCTGGTGCCGAAGATCGAGCTTTCTCCTGAGATGGAAGAAGAACTGGACCGGCAGATGCACCTGCTGAAAAAGGGAGAAATGGCAATGGTGGTTTATTTTGATAAAGGGGAATATATCAAAATAACCGGTCTGGTCGCCCGTATCGACGTTACCAGCCGGTTATTGCAGATCGTAAATACAAAGATTCCGTTTGCGGATATTTTGCAGGTGGGGAGGGAGGATTGTTGATTTGGCAGTAAACCCTGTTGTCTCCCTCACTTCTCCTGCAGTAAGTCCGCTCGGATATAGCACTCCTCCACAGAAGGCTCCGGCGGCTCCGGCAGCGACTCTTGATCCAGCAGATACCACAGCCGTCCATCGCTTCCTTCCTTCTTTTCAAGAACCGTGACGACCTCTCCTTCTCCCGACAGTCCGATTACCTGAAACGCCTCTCCTGCGCCCTCTCTGATCCTGCACACAGGCAAACTCACAACCATTTCCCGCGGAAAGTCCTCGTTCTCCTGTTCATCCGCCTCTGTCACGCCGACGCCTGTTTCTGCTGCTTCTTCATCTGCCTCCGCTTCACTGTCCTCCTCTTCATCCTCATACCTATCCTCAAGCAGCTCCTTTACTTCCGCCTCTGTCATATAGGCAACACCCGTGATCTGTCCGTCCTGCGCGCGGATGATCTTAATATTGACCGTGCCTGCTGGATTCATGTTCAGCGTATAAAAAGATCGATTCGGCATATGGATATCCAAAAAGATATTAACAAGCTGTCCCTCGTAATAATAATTTTTCCCGTTTTGGATAACACCTACTTCCCTGTACTGCGCAAGCTGTTCTTCCTCCTTTGCTTTCTCCAAAGCATCCTGCTCGTCATCCCGCCCCAGCTCATCATAGAGCATCGACTGGAAATTCCATTTTTCATCCGCCAGCGCCCGCTCCAGCCATTTTTCCAGCGTCTTCTCGTCCATCTGATCCGCCAGAACGGAGAAAAAGGCAATATCGTCCTCCTCATAGAACTTCTCCGCAAAAGACGGTATCAGAGGACTGTCCGCATCAAGCTGCCACACACTGACCGAAAAGAAATCGATCTCCCCGTCCACATAGATCCTGTCAAGCCACGCTTCCTGCTCTTTCTCATCCAGTTTCCCAAATGCGGCGTAAAACATAGGGAGACTGCGCCCGCTGTAATACTTTTCTAAATCCTCTACTTCAGCTATCGCCTTGTCAGCATCCGTTTCCGCCACTTCCGCTTTTCCCGACTGCACTTTAACTCCGTCCTTGTCTGCCGCTACAGTTGGGAATACCCCGATAAAGACTGCCCCCAGAATGATACCCACGGTCAATCCCGCCGTTATGATTGCCGCCATCTTTGTTTTCTTTCCACCGTTCATGATCGCTCCCAACCTCTCTTTCAAAAGTTCCTTATTAGCGCTCATGGTAACGGCAGCCAAAGGCTCCCTGTACGCGCCGACTGCCACCATCGCGCCCAGTAACGTTTCCCCGTAAGCCTTTGCCCTGCCGTAACCCGTCCTTCGTATCACCGCCTCGTCGCAGGCAAACTCACAGGCTAACTCGATTTCCCGTCTCATCACATACACGAACGGATTAAACCAGTGCAGACAGACCGCCAGCTGTACCAGCCATTTATAGATGATATCTCTGCGCTTATAATGCGTCAATTCGTGCATGACGATATACTGAAATGCTTCTTCCGAAACATCCGCACGCGGCAATACGATGCAGGGATGGAAATACCCCACCAGCATCGGCGACGCCACAAGCGGATTTACCCGCAGTTCTATGGGTCTGCCAATTCCCATCTCCTGCGCCGTCACTGCAAGCCCATCTAAAAGTGCGGTGTCGTTTACCGGCTCCGCTCCGATCGTCACATACCTGATATAACTCTGATATACGGTCATCTTTCTGATCAGGATCGCAAATGCTGCCGCCAGCCAAATGATCCCGAGATATTTCCAGGCAGTGCCAGCCACTTTCCTGACAGTCGATTCATTCCCAAGAAAAACACTGCCCTTCCAATGTATTTCCTGATCGTTCAGACTGCTCTCTGACTCCTGCAAATCAGGAACTGCCGCGCTTTCATTTCCATAAAAGATTCCGTTTTCCTCTGAACGTTGATCCAGACTTTGCTCAGAACTCTGCCCACTCAGGCTCTCTCCCGGCGTCCTCTCCGTTATCTGTATCATCGCGCGCTGCGCTGCCTGCTCCGCCCGCGCCATCAGGCTTGCCTCCGGCCCAAAAGGAAGGAACAGCCGCAGCAGCACGACCAGCCAGATATAATACTGCCACTGTCTGCTAAGTTTCTTTTTCCAGAGCCGCCCGCCAAAAAGCAATACCAATATCAAGAGCGTCCCCGACAGGGACATGGACAAAACCGTCTGAAAAATCGGGTTGATCATTCTCAATCTTTTCCCCTCCCTTCCAAAAGCGCCTTCAACTCCTCATACTCCTCCTCGGTGAGAAGGTCTCCCGCGATCAGATTCGTAACCAGCCCCTTGACATTTCCCTCATAAACCTTGTCAATAAAATGTCGGGTCTGGCCGGTCTGATATGCCGCCTCCGAAATAAGCGGTACATATTCATTGCGCCGCCCGACCTTCGTCGCGCTAAGATACCCTTTGCCGACAAGTCGGGATAGGAGGACGATGAGTGTATTTTTCTGGCAGGGTTTTCCCTGCGCCGCCAGTTCTTCCATGAGATAGGAAAAGAGGGTCGTATCCTCCGGATTTTCCCAAATAATCTTCATAATTTCCAATTCCGCGTCGGACAGTTTTTGCAGCATACGCACCTTCCCTCCCTATGTATATCAACTCGTTATACATATAATATAACAGTGTGTTATACTAATGTCAAGCCATTCTTTTCATTTTTGATACCGGAATTGCATTGTATACCTAAAAGGTACATCCATTTCCGCAATGACACCCGACGGGGAATGTGCTATCATAGATTTCACCATAGATTACAACTTCTGCGGCTATGATCTTAGAAAATTTGATTTTGGAAAGGAACACATCATGAAAAGCCCTAAGATATTACTTTTTGATTTGGATGGCACCTTATTAAGAGATGACAAAACCTTATCGGAATATACCTTGCAGACATTATCCAAGTGCAGAAAACACGGATATCTGATTGGCATCTCAACATCAAGAGGCGAACAAAATTGTTTAGTCTTTTTAAAAGAAATGAAACCGGACATTCTGATTTCCAGCGGCGGGGCCCTGGTTAGACGCAACGACAAGATAATCTGCTCCTCTGCTTTTTCCGTAAGAGAAACAAACAGCTTTATTGCATCCGCAAGAGAGCTATGCGGCACGGATTGTGAAATCACGGTTGACACCTTAGATGCGCATTATTGGAATTATAAAACCGATCCAAAGGAGCAGGACAAAAGCTGGGGCGACAGTATCTATACAGATTTTAAGGACTTTCCGTACGAGGCTCTAAAAATATGCATGGAGATACCCGATCCTCATTTGGCTCAGAAGTTGTGCGAACATTTTTCAGACCTTGACAGCCGGCGATTTTCAGATGGCGATTGGTATCAATTCACCAAAAGCGGCATTACAAAAGAAAAGGCAATCTTGGCAATATGTGATGCGTGCCATGTTGATGCCGCCAATATCATAGCCTTTGGAGACGATTTTGCCGATATCGGTATGTTAAAAATGTGCGGCGTTGGTGTCGCAATGGGTAATGCCATAAAAGAAGTCAAGGACATTGCAGATGTTATCACCCTTTCCAACGAGGAGGACGGCGTGGCCGCTTACTTAGAAAAATGGTTATGCTAAAAATCTTTCAATAAAGTATTGACTCTTACGTAACGTCACGGTTTAGGCTGGAATCGAAAGGAGGAAAACCGCAAAAAGCTTTGGAAAGGAGGAACGATGAAAACCATAAAAGAAGTATCAGAGCTGACTGGCTTAAGCATCCGGACACTGCGCTATTATGACGAAATCGGTTTATTAAAACCGTCAGCATTCACGGAAGGCGGTTATCGGCTCTACGACGACAAAGCGCTGGAAAAACTGCAGGAAATCCTGTTCTTGAAGGAATTGGAGCTTCCACTTACGACCATTAAGGAAATCATGGATGACCCGGGTTACGACAAAGAACAGGCTTTATCTGCACAAAAATCTTTATTGGAACGCAAACGGAACCGGCTAAACGGGATCATTGAACTGATCACAGACGTTATGAAAGGAGTCAACACCATGAGTTTTGGAGCATTTAGCAACGATGAAGTGAGGCAGATCGTAGACCATACTTTGGCATGTATGTCAAAGGAAAGTCAGGAGGAACAGGTAAAGAAGTTCGGGAGTATGGAACAGTACAAAGCGCATTTGGCATCGGGCTTTTCCAATGAACAAGCTGTCGCAGATTTATTAAAGTGGTACGGCAGTAAGGATAAGGCAATGGAAGCCGTCATGCAGGCAACCGGGAATCCGGAAGATATCAAACAGGAGCAGGACGAAAATATCAAAATCTATCAGCAGTTTATGACCGCAAAAAAAGCCGGCGATACGGATATGGCACAGTCCGCCGTCAAACTGCTTGCCGAGAATTATAAGTCCATGTTTGCGCTTGATAATGCCAGAAATATCCTGCTCGATCTGGCAAAAGAATATCTGCTAAGCGGCAAACTGGCGGAGGCAACTGACAGCCAATTTGGGGAAGGGTGTTCTGAATATGTCGCTCAGGCTATTATGCAGTATTATGGAGTGTAATGGCATGGGCTAAAATGCAGCAAAAATAACATAACAGGCAGCGGAATCCGTACATTTTACGGAACCTGCCGCCTGTTTTAAGGGAACCTTTTATTATTTTATCATGCTCGTTGTCCACGTGACTGTATTGCTCTCAATATCCTGTGCCTCAACCGACTCCACTTCCCCGACCGCACTCTCAAACGCGGACTCTGTAATTTTCCGTGAAGTATCCGATATAAACCCTAAAAAGGTCTGATCATACCGCGAAAAATCCAGATTGAAAATCTTTCCGTTTTCTCCGATGACATCCATGGCAATCGTCGGATCGTTTCCGCCATAACCCTGACAATTGTACTCTACCCTGTCAATGGGACAGTCCAGCAGATTACATTCCTCCGCCTTCTTTTTGGCAAGTTCCGCATAGACACTGTAATCCTTTTCCAAAGCCGCATCATATGCAAGTGATACATTTACATCCAGCTGTCTACTATAGCTGATCGTAAAAAGCTCTCCCGTGACGGCATCCATCAAGTAGTACCATCTTGTACTTTCGGGCGTCTGCTCCTTTTCAAACAGAACATCACCAGACCAGAAAGCACGGGGAAAAGTCTCCGTTCCCGAGCAATAACTCATGTACACATAGGCGCCATCCAAATCCAAGCCGAAGATATCCTTCAAATATTGCGCTCCTGTTTCGGCAGCCTCCTCCATAGTCAGATCCGTATCCGTAGGCATTTCAACATTCAGATCATCCAGGCACAGCGTATAATTTACTTTTTCTTTAGCGGTTTCTTTTTCCTCCCCGCCTTCTGCGGTCTTTGGCAATGCCGAATCCGTGCTGTCTGCAACCTGATAGGTGGTCGGAACTTTCTCCACCTTCCCGTCGTTCGACGCCAGAGTTGTCTCTGATACTGAATAAAAGAAAATCGTACCTGCTCCAATGATGGCAATTGCTGCCAATATTACTTTTAAAATGTTCTTCTGTTTCATCGTAAAACTCCTTTCTGTTCGCTTTGCGTTTGTTTTGATAAGTACATGATAAAACACTTCTGTATCCAAAAAATATCAGAGTTGTTATGGACTTGTAAAATGATTTATGTTCCCATATTTTTAACATTTAGGAAAAGACAGTCTCACAACAGTTCCTTTGCCGGGTTCGGAAAGAAAAGTCATCCCGGCGTGATGCATCTGCATGATTTTCTCGCAGATTGCAAGTCCCAGCCCTGCTCCGCCGGCTGCCCTACTGCGCGCCTTATCCACGCGGTAAAACGCCTCCCTGATATGAAATAATTGCTCCGCCTCCATGCCGATCCCATGATCCTCCACTTTTACAACAATCTGCGTTTCCTCCGCATAGGCGGAAATTCTGACTTCCCCTTCCGTCTGACTTGCCTTGATCGCGTTATCGATCAGGTTATCGATCACCATCAGAAGCTGCTGAGCATTTCCCCTGACCACGTAATCCTGCGTTAACACATAGGACAGCTTTATATCCTTTTTGGCCGCCCGCATCTGCATCGTTTTCTCTGACTGTGAGAAAAGCGCTTTTAGAGAACATTCATTATCCTTCCCTTCCTCCTCCCGCAGCAATGCCATGTCAAGAAGCTGATAAGCCATATGCTGGAGCCTGCTGCACTCCGACATGATAAACTGTGTACTCTCATACTGTTCTTCTTCCGAAACGGACGCTTTTTGAATATATTCCGCATATCCGTAGATCGCTGTCAACGGAATCCTCAGTTCATGAGAAAAATTATCGATAAACTGCTGTTTCTGCTCCGCTGCCTCTGCAAGCTGCCTGATCTGCGTCTCCACCTGTTCAGCCATCCGATTAAAATGACTCGCCACACCGGCAATTTCATCCTTTCCCCGAACCGGAATCCTGCTGCCATAATTTCCATTTGCAATCTCCGCGGAAGTGCCGGAAATCTGCCGTAGCGGGCGGAAAATGATATGCAGGAACCAAGAAAGAAAAAACGCCATTACAAACATGACCCCGTCGCCTGCCAAAAAAAGAATATTTTTTGTCTGCCGCCACGACCGGACAGGGCCGCTTAAGTCTCCAAGATACAAAAGTCCGTACTCCTGAAACGGGGCGGGGAAACTGCCATAAACGCAAAGGACCGGGTTGCTTTTGTTTTTCAGATACACAAGTCTTTCCTGACTGTGACCCGTATCCGGCGGAAAAATCCCGTTTTCTTGTGCGGAAATGGCAGGACTTTCATAGATCCAATCCCCCGAAAAGGCCACCGCCAGCCCGCTGCCCTTTCCCTGCAGATATCGGGAATACAGCCGCATCAAGTTGTCGATTTTATCTTCCACAGAATTTCCCCGCTGCTCCAATGCCTGCATATCCCCTACCAGAGACGAGGCAATCACATAATGCTCCGCCAGACATTTTTCACGGGCAGCGAAAAGCTTATCTTTTAAGATCACATTTGAGACAATCAGGATCATCGAATTAAGTAATACCGTAAAAAGAACGAGGGTGGCAAAAAAAATCTTCTTTTTCATTCGTGAACCTCCAATCGGTACCCCAGCTTATAAACGGTCCTGATCTCATTTTCCAGATGCAGTTTCTGGCGCAGTCTCTGAATGTGGACGTCCACAGTGCGGGTGCCGCCGTCAAACTCCCAGCCCCACACCAGCTCCAACAGCTTTTCTCTGGAAAGGGCAATATTGCGGTTTCTGATCAACACCTCCAATAGTTCGTATTCTTTGGGCGTACACTCAACGGCTGTGCCCTTTAAGAAAATCTGATGTCTGTCAAAATCCACTTTGAGATCGCCCATCACAAATTCCGTCTCTGCTTTTTTCGTCCGCCTAAGAATCGCTTCCACCCTTGCCGCCAGTTCCAGCATCTGAAAAGGCTTTGTCAGATAATCATCCGCCCCCATAGCCAGCCCCTTTAATTTGTCAGGCAATTCGCTTTTCGCGGTCAGAAAAATAGTCGGCGTTCCCTTTGCTCTTTCAAACACCTGATAACCGTCCAATCCGGGCAGCATGATATCCAGCACCAGCAGATCAAATTTGCCGTTTTCCAAAAGTGTGACCGCCGCCGTCCCATCGACGGCCTGCGTACAGTGATGCCCCGTGAGACTTAAATTTTTGCGGATCAGTTCGTTAATGGAAGGCTCGTCCTCCACGATCAGTATTTTGGCCAATTTTATCCTCCCCTTTGCTTATAATAAAAAAGTATACCGAAAAAATGTTTCGAAATTGTAAAATGAAATAAAAAAGTGTTCCGTGGATTCGTCATTGTGATTTGACCTGTCCCATGCTATCATTTATTTGTAAAAAATGGAATTGTAAAGAAAGAAAAAGAGTGGATGCTAAGCCACTTCCATCATCGCTCTGGTGATTTTCAAAGAAATGATCTCCAAAAAACTGTGGCTGGCGATTTTCATGGTTACCATAGCCAGCATCATTCTCAGTTTTGAAGGCATGGACGCCTTTGCCCTCAATGAGGGTTCTCTTTTTGTGCTGGGTGCCTGCATCTGCTGGGGTTTTGAAAACAACTGCACCAAAATGATCAGCAACAAAAGTTCCACGGAAATCGTCATCATCAAAGGTTTCTTTTCGGGCATGGGAAGTCTCCTCATCGCCTTTTTCCTGGGGGAGCGCCTGCCCGAAGCACACAGCAGCATCTGGGCGCGGCAAAAACAAGCGCCTATTATTCCATTGCACCCTTTCTGGGAGTAGCTTTCAGCATGGTATTATTGCAGGAAAGGCCCGCGATGCCGTTTTATCTTGCCATGGCGATCATGGTGGCGAGTACGGTTCTGATGATAAAAGACACGTTTTCTTTGCAGCCTGTTTCTTAAAATCAACTATTTCCCGGATTCTCCAATTATCAGCCTGTTTGAAAAAGCTCTACACTGTATTTGCCCGGATCATCTTTGTCGATATAAACATTTGCATAGAAGTCTTCTTTTCGCTTAAAAGGTGACAAAACATAATAGTTACTTACCGCTTTGTATTCCTTACCCTCATAAGCAAACCGACAGACGATTCTGCAGCTGGTGTAGTTCGCTACTCTGATCCAGACTGCCGGAATGATGTCCTCTATTTCGGAGTCCATACAAACGCCTGATTGCTTGAGATTTTTCAATTTTTTCTTGTCGTATGCCAGTTTACCCATGGAAGCCAAAAACAAGATCAGCCATACAGAAACATTGATCAACATGGGTTTCCGTATGGTTGCATGAAAAAAATGTCCCACAAGACCAACTGCTAATTCAATTGCTGCTACAAACAAAGTGACATTGGCACATATAGAGAATAAGTATTTTACAGGCTTAAGATTTGCAATTTGTTTCTCTTTAAAAAGATTGGAAATATTTTCCTCCGCTTTCCCTTTGTATTCCTCCGCTGAAATATGCTCCCCCGAAAAAAGCTCGTTCAAACTAATACCCAGAACATCACACAAAGGCTGTAAAAGCGATACATCCGGCATCCCCCGTCCGTTTTCCCATTTGGAAACCGCCTGATTGGTAATTTCTAATTGTTCGGCGAGCTGCATTTGTGTCAGATTTTTTTCTTTCCTGCACTGCGCAATAAATGCACCTATTCTTTTTTGATCCATACAATAAATCTCCTCTGTTATATTTGACCGCAGTATATCAAAAAGAGAATCTATTGAAAACATACTATTCGTTGATTCCGTGCTAAACGTTTCGTTGAGTGTTCTACCCAAAACACTTCGAAGCCAAACCATTTATCCGCTGGAAGCTTGCCAGCTTTTTAATAACATCCTCCAACAACTTCGTGTCGTACCCTCTTTTTACCACCTTTTTATAATCCTTCTTAAAGGATGTATGATACCTAATCTTCAGCATTTAAATCCTCCATCAATTTCTCAACAGAAGAAAAAGCACGACTTAGATTTCTTCCATGCCTCGCATCTTCAATCGCTCTGATGGTATCTGCATTGGGAATATCCATAGATATCGCAAAGGGAATCCGCTGTTCCCGTACCGCCTGTTTTGCTGATATGGTAAAAAAGGTAGTCATATCCATACCAAGATTAGAAACAAGTTCCTGTAACTGCGCTTTTAACTCCTCATCCATTCTCATTGTAATATTGGTCGTCGCCATGATATCAACTCCTCCTTTTACAATAGTATATTATCCGTAAGCAGCACTGTCAATACATTGCATGTGCGTGGCACAGCTTTTCCGTCTTCAACGCAAGGTTTGCGACATCAATCCCCTGTGCCGTGCATCACGGCACCATGCAGCCCTACGTGAATCGTTATCAGCACACAAATCAGAAAAGCTGCAGCCGGATGGAACACCCTTTCATCATAAACCTGAATCCTATGTAAAAGAGAAACATGCTCCGCCCTTGCCAGCCCACTCACAGGTACAGCAAACATCAGCGCAAAAAGCAGCACATTCACAAGCAGGCTTCCTAACCGCACAGCGGAATATCTGCCGCCCAAAAGATTTTTGTACCATCTCCAGTTCAGCCCGTGATGCAGAAGAAACAGCAGAAAGACCGCGATACCGAGCCATTCATGCAGCGCAGTTCCGATCCGTCCGCATACGATCTGCATCGGCAAAGCAATCAAAATGAACAGATCAACCAACATCTTTACTTTTTTCTTCAAAACCGTACCGCCCCTTTATAACCCCTGCTGCATCAGCCAGATTTTCATGACCATCCTCTGCGGAAGGATCTTGGTCGCAACATGTGCAAGTTTCGTATGGATTCCATAGACGGAAATGTCTTTGTTTCTCTTTGCATCGTGCAATGCTTTTGCCGCTACCTGATCGGGCGTTACCATTCCCACAAATTTTGTTGTGGCCTTGTCTGCTCCGATGATCGCCCTGTCGTACAATGCCGTACGCACCCAGCCGGGACATACCGCGGTCACGGAAATACCCGTTTCCTTTAACTCCACATTTAATGCTCTGGAATAATTGCGCACAAATGCTTTGGTGGAGCTGTAGACATTCTGATACGGCAACGGCTGAAAAGCAGCCTGCGAAGCGATATTGATGATATGACTGCCCTTCGCCATATAGGGGATGGAAGCCAGTGACATGGAAACGACCCCGCTGCAATTTAAGTCGATCATGTTCACCGTTTCCTGAATCGATAAATCCTGATAAGAGCAGAATTTGGCATACCCCGCACTGTTGACCAGATATTTGATTCTGGTTGATTCCTCCTTCAAAATACGCTCATATTCTGCAATAGAGGAAGCCTTCGAAAGATCGAGGGAATACGTTCTGATCTTACGGCCTGCTTTCTTTTTAAGTTCCCGCAGTTTCTGTTCATCTCTCGCGATCGCCCATATCTCGTCAATCTCCTGTTCTTTTCGCAGTAGTTTGACAAATTGTTTTCCGATCCCGCTGCTTGCTCCTGTGATCACTGCTATTGTTTTCATAATCTCCTCCATACCCCATCGAAATCTACTCTAGCTATTATTACCCTTTTACGGCAATTCTTTTCATCTTTTATACGTTATTGAAAGGTATCATAGTATATGTTCTGCGTATTGTTTGTCAGTACAAAAAACTTTTCTTCCGTCTCCCACAAATGCGCGATCTGCTCGCTGTTTTTATCAGGTTGCGCCAATAATCTTGCCAAATCATCCAGCTCACACCGCTCTCTTTCGCTTAGTGCCTGTATCCCGTCCCGCAGATAATAAGGCTGATACGACTAAAAAATTTCGTTATTCATCAGCGCATGAAAATCCATAAACAGATACTCGCAGACACCTTGCAGCGGGTCTTCCGAAAAAACGTCCAGTTTCTTATCAAGTGTGCCTTCCCGCATCCCCAGCCACGCCTCCGAGGCCGTCACAAACTTGCGCCGCGGCAGATCGAACTGGCTATAGCCAAAACGCGGCTCATACTCGTAATAGCCGTCCACATCTGCCAGCACCCATCTGCGCTCTTTAAAATCCCAATATTCATTCACCCAATGCTCCATAAAGCTTTCGCCCGCGTCTCCAAAATCCATAAAGCCCGCCCTGCATCGGCAGGGAATCCCCTTTGCTTTTAAGATGGCACTGAACAGAACGGACGCCTGACGGCAAGACACGGTGATCCTTTTCGACACATCCCTGCCCTTCGTAAAACCTTTCCCGTCTAAGCGCAGAATGCCCGCAATCATGGCAACTGCCGTGATATACAATTCGTCTTCATTTTTGAAACGGTGCTTCGGATAAGACGAAAACTTCCCGAAATAAGTTTCTTCCAAATAAGGCGAGCTTTGCGTAAAATACATGGATGGATGGGTGATTTGATCGCAGACAAGCATACCAATCGACGGTATGTCATCCGGCAAAGACAAAATAAATTCTCTGTATGGTCCCACATCCGTATAGACACTGGTTTGCAGATAATGTTGCCGCATTTTCTCGTTCATTTGCTCTATCTCCTCCTAAAATTTTTAGGAGCAGGCACCTACTCTGATTCAATGCCAGCAAATATAAAAAATTACGTCAAGAATCGTTTAGCTGCCGGAACGAAATTCTCTCGGCGTGAGCCCGTATGCTTTGCGAAATACTTTCCCAAAATAGGAGCTCTCGGAAAATCCACATTGGTAACATAGTTCCGTTATCGACAAATCGCTGTTTCGCAAAAGCTTCTTTGCCTCATTCAGCCTGTAAGAGATCAAATATTCTATGGGACTTTGATGTAAGCCGTTGCGAAAACTGCGCATCGCTTCCCGTTCACTGATCCCTGCTGCGTCAGCAATCTGCGCTACGGTAATTTTATCTTTATAATGATTATGAATAAAGGACAGCATACTGCGGATCCTGTCCTGTTGTTCATACTTTACGGATGGATGCGCTTCCCTGTTTGTCCGAAGTTCTTCCAGCAATAAAAGCCATGTCTCAGACAACATATTTCTGGTTTGAAATTCCACATTATCTTGCGATTGTAATTTCATTAGCCGCCAAAGATTGTCCAGAATCTGATCGGATATCGCCTTCCCTCTGCGGATGATATACACTTCGATCTGATGATTATTGATCACGGGAGCCAGATATTTTTTATCAAACTGACTTTTGAAATGTCCGCTTAAAAAAACAGGATGAAAGATATGATTGATTTCCAGCACCCGCTGCCCGGGAACCGCACTCTTTTTCGTATCCATCACATTGCTGTTGATAAAGAACCCCTCTCCCTGACGGACGATGTATTCTGCATCGAGCGTAATGATTTTACCGTCACCTTCCTGCAGATATCCAAGCTCTAATTCTTCATGCCAATGCCAGGGGACGATAAAATCCGTCAAATCCCGCTTATGCAGACAATAAGGATATTCCGTGGTCATGCCATCGATCTGCTCCACCTGATTTTCGTCAACCAAAAATGGATTCATTTTCGTATCTCCCCGCTATTTCAATTATCATTATTAGAATTACACCACTTTACAACTTTTGAGCTAAGCTGTTTCTCCCAGGCATAGTCTTCG
>ERZ779627.193-NODE-193-length-14629-cov-4.914094_pt1 | contig 14629 bp, 13 predicted proteins | sample MGYA00514191_ERZ779627 | MGnify/ENA primary metagenome ERZ779627 (study PRJEB29562, sample SAMEA4376705) | mouse gut metagenome | isolation source: Cecum | study: EMG produced TPA metagenomics assembly of the A DSS colitis mouse model was used to assess the... | reverse complement strand
CACGGATCTGCTGTTCCGCATGACGTCCGTCACAGCCGGTTCTGATGTGTGCCTCGATCGTCTCGTCAAATTTGGCAATCGCCAGTTTCTTCACGAGCGCGATCGCCTCGTCTCTGTCATATTGTGTAAGCTTATCGTAGGATTTTAAAGCTTCAACGTATTTCTTACCATGTCTCATAATATTCATTAACCTCCTTGTGGTAATGGCGGGTTTATGCCCTGTGGGTAAATGTCCCTCCCACTCTGTCTTTCGGCAACAGTTTTAGTCGTCTACTACCGTAATGCCCATGCTTCTTGCGGTTCCCGCGATCATGCTGATCGCCGCGTCAAGGCTTCCCGCAGTCAAATCCGGCATCTTCAGTTCCGCAATTTTCTGAACCTCGGATCTCTTGATCGTAGCAACCTTGTCTTTCTTGGAATTGGCAGACGCCGTCTTCAGTCCGCATGCCTTCTTCAGTAACACTGCCGCCGGCGGAGTCTTGGTAATAAAGCTGAAGCTTCTGTCAGCATACACCGTGATCACAACCGGGATGATCATGTCGCCCTGGTCCGCGGTTCTTGCGTTGAACTCTTTTGTGAACTGTACGATGTTCACACCGTGCTGACCAAGCGCGGGACCTACTGGGGGAGCTGGTGTTGCCTTTCCAGCAGGGATCTGTAATTTAATATAACCTGTAACTTTTTTTGCCATAATCTAGGCACCTCCTATTGTGGTAATGGCGGGTTTATGCCCTGTGGGTAATGTCCCTCCCACGATTCACGGAAGAACGCTTCCGGGAACCACTCGCTTTTTACATTTTCCTGATTTCTGTGAAACTGATTTCCACCGGCGTTTCACGGCCAAACAGATCGACGTTAATGGTCACGCTCTGTTTGTTCTCATTGATCGCCTGGATGACTCCTGCCGTATCCTTCCATACGCCGCCGATGACGACGATGCTGTCGCCTTCCGCGTAGTCCATCTGTACGGCGTCCGCATGGATTCCAAGCGGCCTCATCTCTTCGTCTGTAAGCGGAACTGGTTTCGACCCGGGACCAACAAACCCGGTCACTCCTCTGGTATTGCGCACCACATACCAGGTATCGTCATTCATGATCATATTGATCAGAACATACCCCGGGAACATCTTTTTCTGTACCTGACGGCTCTGGCCGTCCTTCATCTCCACTACATCCTGCATCGGAACCCTGACTTCGAGAATCTGTTCTTCAAGATGTCTGTTTTCGATCGTTTTCTCGATGTTGGCCTTGACCTTGTTCTCATATCCGGAATAGGTATGGACTACATACCAGTTTGCTTCTGACATAAAATCACCTTTCCCCTGAACTATAATGTTACCAGTACGTCAATCCCGAAAGTCATGAGCATATCCAGTATCTTGATAATGAGCGCCAGAGCGACAGAGGTACCGACTACCGCTATGGTCTGTTTTGTAAGTGATTTCTGATCCGGCCAGACAATCTTCTTAAACTCGGCCTTCATGCCCTTCCACCAGTCCGGCTTCTGAGCCTTTTTTGCATCTCCCATCTTGTCACTTCCTTTACTCGCCGGGGTTTTGCTACTTCGTCTCTTTATGAAGAGTGTGTTTCTTACAGAAACGGCAGTACTTTTTGGTTTCCATCCGGTCCGGATGAAGTTTCTTCTCCTTGGTCATGTTGTAGTTACGCTGTTTGCACTCCGTACATGCCAATGTGATTCTTACGCGCACAACTTTCCACCTCGCTTTTATACTTTTTTCTTTGGTGATCCTGCGAAAACCACCAATTTTTAGGCATAAAAAAAAAGCCTAAACTTCCATTCGCAAAGCTACTATAACACAGCCGCGCACGGAAGTCAAGGCTTTTGAAGTTTTTCTTACGCTTCCCCGTTCCAGTACGTCTGCGGCGGCTCCAGCGCCTCCTCTTTGATCTTCTGAAGCCCTTTCCACATATAGAAAGCGGAAATACCGTAATCAACGACATAGAAGAACGGAATCGTAAAAGGTACCCACGCATAGACGCACTCTACCGCCAGCGCAGGCGTTCTGGCATAGATGGCAAGCTTGTACAGCTCACCGAACCGCAGGCCGCACCCCATGACCGCAGAGAGGATGGTGCCGATCACCGCAACCACCAGCGCGCCGCCGAAGAATCCCAGAAGGCCGGCGCAGAGGATGAATACCGTAACCAGCCAGACAAAAACAGGAATCAGCGGAAGGAACTCCGCGAACAGCGTCTCCCGGTTCCAGTCTCCGAGCTCCAGTTCCTCGTAGGAGACGCGGATCACGGAACTGCCCTCCGCTTTCACAATCATATGTTCCGCATCCATCACCAGCACCCGGTCAAAGGCGAGGAGATCCACGTCCGTGATCTCCTCCGTGACGGCTCTGTCCGTATCCACCCGCAGATAGATGCCGCCGTACTGCGTGTCGTATTCCTGAATATCAAAGGTCCCGTCCACCCACAGCCTGCCGTCCTCCAGACGAAAGTCCGGAACGATCTCCTTCGCGATATTCCCGAAACCGCCGAAGGTCAGGATGGTAACGGCGATCGGCAGTATCATGGACAGAATAAAATACAGCGCGCTCAGCAGAAGGCCGTATAGAAACGCCCGTCCTCCCTTGTTCCTCCGGAATACCGGATAACTTTTAAAATCATACACTGCGTGCAGCAGTTCCGCAAACAAATTCAATCTTCTTCCCTCCCTGGCATATCCATATTTTTTGCCGCCGGGAGCCGCCCCGGACTCCGTGTGCCTCTCCGAAGCCTCCCGGCTCTGTCTCAGTCAAGTTCCGACAGGATCCCGCGGTTCACCCGGACCATAAAATAGAGCGTCATGGCCAGAGACATCAGCTCCGCAATCGGAAGCGCCCACCAGACATAGTTCACGTTGCCGGGCAGAGACAGCAGCCAGGCGGCCGGAAGCAGCACGACGAGCTGTCTGGCCACCGACACGACCATGCTGTAGACGGAACGCCCCAGCGCCTGAAAGACACTGCCGCAGGCGATGCAGAAACCGGCCAGTATAAAGCTCAGGCTGATGATCCGCAGCGCCTGAATCCCGATCGCCATCATCGTATCCGACGCGTTGAACATCTGCAGAAGCTTTGCCGGAATCGTCTGAAACACCAGAAAACCCAGAACCATAATAGACATGGCATAGACAATGCTGTGCCTGACGGTGTCCAGCACCCGGCCTTTGTTCTTCGCGCCGTAATTATAGGCAATGATCGGAATGATCCCGCTGTTCAGTCCGAAGACCGGCATAAACACGAAGCTCTGAAGCTTGAAATAAACTCCGAAGACCGCCGTGGCAGTGGCCGTGAAGGAGATCAGAATCCGGTTCATTCCGTAGACCATCACGGAACCGATGGCCTGCATGATGATCGAGGGAACGCCGATTCCGTAGATCTGACGGATCACCGGAAAATCCACGCGGGCGCTCTTCATACAGATCCGGACCTCATGATTCTTCGTATAATTGAGCCAGACCGCGAGAATCCCCGCCACGATCTGGCCGGTCACCGTCGCGACCGCCGCGCCGGTCACGCCCATCTTCGGAAAGCCGAGCAGACCGAAGATCATGATCGGATCGAGAATGATGTTGACCAGCGCGCCCACGCCCTGGGTAAACATCGTATAGATCGTCTTGCCGGTCGCCTGCAGAAGCCGTTCAAACATCACCTGAGTGAATACGCCGAAGGACAGGCAGCAGCAAACGGACAGATACTGCTTTCCGTACAGAATGATTTCTTCTATATCCGTCTGGCTCCTGTAGAAAAGATCCAGCAGAAACAGGCCGACAAACAGAAACAACAAGTAGCTGAAGCCCACCAGAAAAACCGCGTTCTCCGCGATCTTATTTACCTTTTTATAATCCTTCCCGCCCAGCGAACGGGCCAGCAACGCGTTCACGCCCACCGCGGTGCCGACACCCACCGCAATCATCAGATTCTGTATGGGAAATGCCATGGACACCGCGGTAAGCGCGTTCTCATTGATCTTCGCCACGAAAATACTGTCCACAATGTTATATAACGCCTGCACCAGCATGGAAGCCATAATCGGCAGGGACATGGATATAATCAGTCTGTTTACAGGCATCACGCCCATCTTGTTCTCTTCCACCCTCGCTGTCTCCTCTCTTGTACCGGAACCGTCCGGAAATCGCCTGCCGCAGGAAAAGCCGCGCGTCAGAGCACCAGCTTCGCCGAACCGAAAATTCCGGCGTCGTTGCCCAGCGTCGCCAGGACGAACTCCGCATCCCGGCAGGCCTTGTATGTATATTTCACGTAATATTTCTTAATATAATCCAGAACGACCGGGCCGGCCTTGGACATGCCGCCGCCGATCACAAACACTTCCGGGTCTACCGTACTCGCGATGTTGGCCAGAGCGGTTCCCATATATTTTCCGAAGCGCTCCGCCACCCCGCAGGCAAACGCGTCCCCGTCCTTGACCGCGTCCCAGATATCCTTCGCCGTCATGCTCTCCGGCTCCAGAACCGTCTCTTTCGGATCCGTCTCCCGCATCCATCTCGCCAGCCGGACAATTCCGTTGGCGGACGCCACCTGCTCCAGACATCCCTGGTTGCCGCAGCCGCAGAGTCCCGGAATTGTATCGTCCACATGAATATGGCCGATCTCGCCGCCGGCGCCGTTCACGCCCACGATGATCTGCCCGTCGATGATGATGCCGCCGCCCACGCCGGTCCCCAGCGTGACCATCACGCCGTTCTTATGTCCCGCCGCCGCGCCTTTCCACATCTCGCCCAGCGCCGCCACGTTGGCGTCGTTTCCGCCTCTGCAGATCACGCCGGTCAGCTCCGACAGTTCCTTCGTCACTTCTTTGTAGCCCCAGCCGAGATTCGCCGTATGCGGCACCACTCCGTCGGCATTGATCGGTCCCGGAACGCCGATTCCGATGCCCGCCACCTCGTCTCTGGATATGTTTTTCTCCACGAGCTTCGCCAGCGCGTAAGCCGCGATATCCGGCAGAATGGCCTTGCCGCCGTCTTCCGTGCGTGTCGGGATCTCCCATTTGTCCACCAACTGACCGTCGGTCTTGAAGAGTCCCATCTTTACCGTCGTTCCGCCTACATCAATTCCGAAGCAATACTCTTTCATCTTCTGATTCCCCCATTTTATCGTTTATTTTTGTTAATGCTCTCCTGCACCCTGCGGTACAGTTCCTGCGCGGCATTGTAACCCATCTTCTTCTGCCTGTGGTTGACTGCGGCCGCCTCCACAATGATCGCCAGGTTCCTGCCCGGACGGATCGGAATCGAATGGCAGATCACTTTATTTCCCAGAAACTCCGTATATTCTTCATTGAGTCCCAGACGATCGTACTCCTTGTCCTTATCCCATTCCTCCAGTTTGATGACCATATCCAGCGTCTGCGTTTCCTTGACGCTCTCCACGCCGTACAGCGTCTTCACGTCAATGATGCCGATTCCCCGAAGCTCGATAAAATGCCTCGTAATTTCGGGTGAGGTTCCGACCAGCGTATCGTCGCTGACTTTGTGAATCTCCACCACATCGTCGGTGATCAGACGGTGCCCTCTCTTCAAAAGCTCAAGCGCCGCCTCGCTTTTGCCGATTCCGCTCTCGCCCATGATCAGAACGCCTTCTCCGTATACGTCCACCAGCACCCCGTGAATCGAGATGCAGGGAGCCAACTCCACGTTCAGCCAGCGGATAATCTCCGCCATCAGGGACGAGGTCGTCCGCTCGCTGGAGAGCAGCGGCTTTTTGTACTTTTTTGCGAGCTCGATCATCGCCTCCTCGGGCTCCGTCCTCGACGCGTAGATCACGCAGGGAATCCTGCTGGACATAAAAAGCTCGTAATTTTTCATCTTCACTTCCGGATCCAGGCTGTTCAGATACGTATATTCCACGTATCCGATGATCTGTACCCTGTCGCAGGCGAAATGCTCGAAATATCCCGAAAGCTGGAGCGCCGGCCGGTTGATCTCTGAACTGTTGATCTCGATTCCGTCGGTCTCCACCTCCGGCACCAGATTCGTAAGTCCCAGTTTGTCAATCATCTTGTTCAGTGCTACTGTCTGCATAGGTGTGTTCTCCTTCTTCACGGATTGCCGGCTTCCTCCTCTGTTCCGCGCCGGCCCTCATGCACAATCATACCATTTTTTTTACTGCTTATCAATATGAAAGAACTCAAATACCTGACGGGCAGCGCGCGCATTCATACCCGGGACCGCGGACAGCGCCTCGATATCGGCGCTGCGGATCTCCTCCAGCGTCTGAAATCCTTTCATGAGCGCTTTCCTGCGGGCCGGGCCGATGCCCGGTATATCGTCCAGCACCGAATGAACCTGTTCTCTGCTGCGGAGCGACCGGTGGTATTCAATGGCGAAGCGGTGCGCTTCATCCTGGATTCTGGTCACAAGCCGGAACCCTTCGCTGTCCCGGTCGATGGGAAGCTCCATGTTGTTATAGTAGATGCCTCTGGTGCGGTGCCGGTCATCCTTGACCATGCCGCATACAGGCATATGGACACCCACCGCCTCCATCACCTTGAGCGCGATATTCACCTGCCCCCGGCCTCCGTCCATCATGATCAGGTCCGGATAATTTTCATAGTGGGACAGCCTTCTGGTCAGCATCTCCTCCATGCTGGCGTAGTCGTCCGCCCCCTGCACGCCCCGGATGCGGAACTTCCGGTAATCCGAACGTTTGGGCCGTCCTTTTTCATAGACGACCATGGAACCGACAGTCTGAAAACCGCTGATATTGGAAATATCGTACGCCTCCACCCGATGAATGCCGGGAAGCCCCAGAAGCTTCGCGATCTCCTTCATGGCGCCGATCGTGCGCCCTTCTTCTCTGCGGATCCGCTCCTTATCCTGGGTCAGCACTATCTGCGCATTCTTCAGAGCCAGCTCCACCAGCTTCTCCTTCTCTCCCTTTCTGGGCACATGAATATGAACCCTTTGACCTCTCCTGCTGCTCAGCCACTCTTCGATCAGTTCCTTCTCCCGGATCTCGTACTGAATCATCAGTTCCCTCGGGATGTAGGGCGTACCCGCGTAAAACTGTTTGAGAAAAGCGGTCAGGACCGCCTCCTGGTCGTCCTCCCCCGCAATGTGCAGGCAGAAATGATCTCTTCCGATCAGACGTCCCTCCCGGATGAAGAAGATCTGCACCACTGCGTCCTCCTGGTCGGACGCCATAGCCACCACGTCCTTATCCTCCATATGGCTGCTGGTGATCTTCTGCTTCTGGGCAATTTTGCCGACGCTGTTTAAAAGCTCCCGGTATTCGATGGCTTTCTCAAACTGCAGATTCTCCGACGCCGCCTGCATCTTTTCTTCAAGCTCTTTCAGGATCGGGGAATAATTGCCGCCCAGAAAAGAGAGGGCCTTCTTCACCGCCTCCGCGTACTCCTCCTTCGTTATGTAACCCTGACAGGGAGCCGGACACTGATGAATATGATAATTCAGGCAGGGCCGTTCCTTCCCCTGCATCTTAGGCAGCGCTTTATTGCAGGTCCGTATCCCGTACAGTTTGTGAATGAGGTCAATCGTATCCTTCACCGCCCCCGCACTGGTGTACGGTCCAAAATATTTCGCCCGGTCCTTCCGCATCTGTCTCGCCAGCATCACACGCGGATAATCTTCCTGCGCCGTTACCTTGATAAACGGATACGCCTTGTCGTCCATCAGCATGGTGTTGTATTTGGGCCGGTGCTCCTTGATCAGATTGCACTCCAGCACAAGCGCTTCCAGCTCCGAATCCGTAATGATATACTCAAACCGGGCGATGTGCGTCACCATCTGCTCGATCTTCACGCCCTTGTTCCTGCTGGACTGAAAATACTGGCGCACCCGGTTTTTGAGAGAAACCGCCTTTCCCACATAGATGATCGCGTCTCTCTCGTCATGCATCAGATAAACTCCCGGCTTCGACGGCAGCTTCTTCAGTTCCTCTTCAATATCAAACGTCATCCCCGGACCTCCTCTCTTCCCCTCTGACGACAGACAGCCGTTTCGACACCCCTTAAACGGCTGCGGCGGCAGATTTCTTTTGCAGTGCGCGCCAGCAAAGGCTGCCACATGTCTGTGACAGCCCGATTCATTCGGCAAAGATCAGCTCTTCCTGCTGATACCCTTCCGTCTCTTCCTTAACCTTGTGGAAAATCTCCATAAATTCCCGGCCGGTGATCGTCTCCTTCTCGATCAGGAACTCCGATATCCGGTCCAGACATTCCCGGTTCTCCGCCAGCAGACGTTTCGCCTCCGCATAGGATTCCTTCAGAATCCGCATCACCTCGCCGTCCACTTCCGCCGCCGTTTCATCGCTGCAGTTCATTACGGTTCCGTTATTCAGGTACATGCTTTCCTTCGCCTCGAGCCCCATCAGCCCGAACTTGTCGGACATCCCGTACTGGGTCACCATGGCCCGCGCCAGCTTCGTCGCCTGCTGAATGTCATTGGAAGCGCCGGTGGTCACCGTCTCAAAGACCAGCTCTTCCGCCGCGCGTCCCCCGAGATACCCTACCAGCATGGCTTCGAGTTCCTTCTTCGTATTCAGATATTTTTCTTCCTCCGGAACATGCATCACATATCCCAGAGCTCCCATCGTTCTCGGTACGATGGTGATTTTCTGAACCGGTTCAGAATCTTTCTGAAGAGCGCTCACCAGCGCATGCCCCACCTCATGGTACGATACGATCTTCCGCTCCTCCGCGCTCAGGATACGGTCTTTCTTCTCCTTGCCCATCAGGACGACCTCCACCGCCTCGAACAGATCCTTCTGGGACACCGCCTGTCTCTTATTCTTGACTGCCAGAATCGCGGCTTCGTTGATCATATTGGCCAGATCGGAACCCACGGCTCCGCTGGTCGCGAGGGCGATGGCCTCCAGATCCACCGTCTCGTCCAGACGTACGTTTCTGGCGTGTACTTTGAGCACGTCCACGCGCCCTTTCAGATCCGGACGTTCCACAATGATCCGGCGGTCAAAACGCCCCGGACGCAGAAGCGCCTGATCGAGAATCTCCGGACGGTTCGTTGCCGCCAGTACCAGACAGGCCTTGTTGCTCTCAAAGCCGTCCATCTCCGCCAGAAGCTGGTTCAGCGTCTGTTCGCGCTCGTCGTTTCCGCCGAGCTTTGAGTCGCGGCTTTTGCCGATGGCGTCGATCTCGTCGATAAAGATAATGCACGGCGCGTTTTTCTTGGCTTCGTCAAACAGATCCCGCACACGCGCAACGCCCAAACCCACGAACATATCCACAAAATCCCAACCGGACAGCGAGAAGAACGGCACATGCGCCTCTCCGGCCACCGCCTTGGCCAGAAGCGTCTTGCCCGTGCCGGGCGGTCCGACCAGCAGCGCCCCTTTGGGCAGCTTGGCGCCGATCTCGGCGTAGTGCTCCGGATTGTGCAGAAAATCCACCACTTCCACCAGAGACTCCTTCGCCTCCTCCTGGCCTGCCACATCCTTGAACGTCACGCCGGTCTCTTTTTCAATGTAAACCTTGGCCTTGCTCTTGCCGACCCCCATCATACCTCCGCCGCCCATCCGTCGCATCAGATAGCCGAACGCCACCCACAGCAGAATCAGCGGGAGCAGACTCCACACCACCTGCCATACCAGCGCGGAAAAGGTATCCTGAATATAGGGCGTGATCTCGATGTCCTTCTCCTTCAGCATGGGAAGAAGCTCCTCATCGTTCATCTTGCCGGTATAATAAGTAATCTCCACCTTCTCCATCGGCTGCGTTCTGGGCGTAATCTTCCAGGTCAGCCCGGTGTCTTCCACCTTTTCCACCTTATCTTCCTCGAGCATGTCAATAAATGCGTCGTAGGTGATCTCCTTGGAGCTCGCGTCCTTCATAAAGTTCTGAATAAAATTAAGTGCCAGAAAGCTTACGAGCATAAAAACCAGAAATATAACCATGTTCTGCCGGGTCTTTGGTGCCTTGTGACGGTGATCTCCATCTCCTGCCGGAGTATTCTTATCACTCATCTTTTTCCTCCTTGCGCGTAGCACTTCCTATTATAGTGAACCTTCCTTTATAAATCAATACACCTTGGGAGAAATTTTGGATCCATTTCTTAAAAGAATATAAATATCCGTCTGTTTTTCCCGAAACAGGTGGATTTTTTAATACGGATAGGCTATAATGAAAAGAGTTTTTGCAGGAGGAATCAGATCATATGCCAGTTAAATACGTATTTGTCACCGGCGGCGTCGTATCCGGTCTCGGAAAGGGCATCACGGCCGCTTCTCTGGGACGGCTTTTAAAAGCGCGCGGCTACAAAGTCACCATGCAGAAATTCGATCCCTACATCAACATCGATCCCGGCACCATGAATCCGGTGCAGCACGGCGAAGTCTTTGTCACGGACGACGGAGCGGAAACCGACCTCGACCTGGTACACTATGAGCGTTTCATTGATGAAAGTCTCGATAAAAATTCCAACGTCACCACCGGCAAGGTGTACTGGTCCGTACTCCAGAAGGAGCGTCGCGGCGACTACGGAGGCGGAACCGTACAGGTGATCCCTCATATCACCAACGAGATCAAGAGCCGGTTCTACCGGAACTTCACCTCCGAAGACATGCACATCGCCATCATAGAAACCGGCGGAACGGTGGGTGACATCGAGAGCCAGCCTTTTCTGGAGGCCATCCGTCAGTTCCAGCACGAGGTAGGGCATGACAACGCGATCATCATCCATGTGACCCTGATTCCGTATCTGAAAGCTTCCGGCGAGATGAAGACCAAGCCCACCCAGGCTTCGGTAAAAGAACTCCAGGGCATGGGAATCCAGCCGGATATCATCGTCTGCCGTACGGAGCTTCCTCTGGAAAAGGGAATCAAGGACAAGATCGCTCTGTTCTGCAACGTACCCAAAAACCATGTCCTCCAGAATCTCGATGTGGAGTATCTGTATGAAGCTCCTCTCGCCATGGAGGAAGAGCATCTCGCACAGGTCGCCTGCGAATGTCTCAAGCTTTCATGCCCGGAGCCGGATCTGACCGACTGGACGGAGATGGTCAACAAACTGCGCCATCCGACGACGGAAGTGAACATCGCCCTTGTAGGAAAATACATCCAGCTCCACGACGCGTACATCTCCGTCGTGGAAGCTTTAAAACACGGCGGCATTGACAACCATGCGGTTGTGAACATCAAGTGGATCGACTCCGAGCTGGTCACGGAAGAGAATGTGGAAGAACTGCTCGCAGACGTCACCGGCGTCCTCGTACCCGGAGGCTTCGGCGACCGGGGAATCGACGGCAAGATTACTGCCATCCGCTATGCCAGAGAACACCGGATCCCCTTCCTCGGGCTGTGTCTCGGCATGCAGCTTGCCATCGTGGAATACGCCCGCCATGCGGCGGGGCTGGAGGATGCCCACAGCATCGAACTGGATCCCAACACCCCCTATCCGGTCATCGCCCTGATGCCGGATCAGAACGGCGTAGAGGATATCGGCGGTACGCTCCGGCTGGGTTCCTGCCCCTGCGTGCTGAACAGGGACACGAAAGCATATGCGCTGTATGGAAGCGAACAGATCGAAGAACGCCACCGCCATCGGTATGAAGTAAACAACGATTACCGCTCCGTACTGGCGGAACACGGCATGACGCTGTCCGGTCTCTCGCCGGACGGACGGATTGTGGAGATGATCGAGCTGAAAGATCATCCGTTCTTCATCGCCACCCAGGCTCATCCGGAACTGAAATCCAGGCCCAACCGCCCGCACCCGCTGTTTAAAGGATTTGTGGAAGCTGCGCTGAAGGCACAGGCTCCGGGATAGATGGAACAGGTTCTGCAGGACAGGGCTGTCGGGAAATTCCCGGCAGCCCTGTTTTCTATAACCCTGAAGTTCTGTTCTATGCTTCCATAACCGTCCTGCGGATTTCCGCCTCGGTTCCATGCAGGGAGCCCTGCACCATCTCCGGCTTCCCTCCTCCTTTTCCCCGAAACTTTTCGTTCAGCGTTTTGGAAAACGCGCGCAGATCAACAGTTCTGCTCCCAAGGATATAGTGATACCCGGTCTCCTCCGTGCCGATAAAAGCGCCGCAGATTCCTTCGCACCGTTCCACCGCGCTGTTGATAAAGTTCCGCGCCGCAATGCTGTCCAGTTCCTCCTCGAAGATACAGACGCCGCGTGTCTCTGCCGTCAGCTCCGCCAGCTTCTGCTGCAGATACCTCTCCTGCATGCGGTTCAGTTGTTCCCTCAGGCGGTTCTGCTGCTCCTTCAGACGCAGCACCGCGTCTTCAATCTTCTCCGGTTTTGCGGAGAGCGCAACCGATACCGCCGTCACGCTCTGCTGTTTCTTCTGATAATCCGCCAGCGCGCGGGAACCGCACAGTATCGTCATCCTGCACCCTCCACGGTGTTTTTCGCAGCCGGCGATCCGGATCAGTCCGATCTCCCCGGACCGGTCCACATGGGGCGCGCAGCAGGCGCAGATATCATACCCCGGTATGGATACGATGCGGACCTGTCCTTCGATCTCGATCTTGCTCCGATAGTTCACGGCTTTCAACTGCTCCTTTGTCGGATACAGCACCTGTATGGGTACGTTCTCAAACACACCCCGGTTGGCCCGAAGCTCGAGATCCCGCACCTGCTCCTCCGTCAGTTCCCCGTCAAAATCCAGCGTCGTGATCTCCGCACCCAGATGAAACCCTACGTTGTCGTATCCGTACAGATTGTGCACAAGCCCCGATAAGATATGTTCTCCCGAATGCTGCTGCATGCGGTCAAAGCGCACGTCAAAATTCAGCCTGCCCTTCACTGTGCGCCCCGGTTCCAGCGGCTCTTTTGTCTCATGCACGATCAGGCCGTCCTTTTCGTGCGTATCAAAGACCTCGACGTCATCGAGCCGGCCGACGTCTCCGAACTGTCCTCCGCCCTCCGGGAAGAATGCGGTCCGGTCCAGTACGATCCGGTAGCCTGTTTTTTCTCCTTCAGCCGTCCGTTTCTCCTCGCAGGACAACACCGTGGCTTCAAATTCCTTCCTATGGCTGTCTTTGTAATATAGCTTCTCCGTCTCCCGTCCGTGGGCAATCATCTGTTTTTCTTCCATCATTCGTCTCCTGCAAATAATAATTCATCCAGCGTCGGCCGGAATCCGAACGCTTTCTTCAATTCCTCCACCTCCCGCCTGGCTTCCTGCTTCACCGAGGCCGGAAGCGCCGTCCGCACCGCCCGGATGAGGATGTTCTTCGGCGTGTGGGACAGATCCACAAACTCCAGAAGCTGCGTCCTGTACCCGCAGGCGGTCAGCAGATTCCCCCGGACGGCGTCGGTCATCAGCGCCGCCGTCCGTTCCTGTACGATTCCGTAGCGGGTCAGAATGGACAGTTCTTCACTTTTCATCTGCCGGTTCAGCTCGTGCTGACAGCAGGGTACCGAGAAGATCAGCCCTGCCTTCCAGCGGACCGCGTTGTAGAGCGCATAGTCAGTGGCCGTATCGCAGGCGTGCAGAGAGACGACCATGTCCACCGGATGCGGACAGTCGTAGCCGTTGATATCTCCCAGTTCAAAATGCAGACCCTCGTAGCCGTATTTTTCGGCGGCGCGGTTACAGTTCCCGATCACCTCTTTTTTCAGGTCCAGCCCCGTCATCCGCACTTCCATTCCTTTCAGCTCCGTCAGATAATAGTAGAGAATAAAGGTCAGATAGGATTTCCCGCAGCCGAAATCAATCACCGTCAACGGACGGTCCGTGGGCAGACTGTCAACCGCGTCGTCCACCAGCTCCACGAACCGGTTGATCTGCCGGTATTTGTCATACATCGACCGGACCACCCTGCCTTCGGCGGTAAAGATACCTATATCCACCAGCGGCGGTATCACCGTCCCTTCCTCCAGAAGAGAATTTTTCTTCCGGTTATGGTTGCTCTTTTCCCTGGGCGCCTGCGCCGTGCGCTTCTTCTGCAGAACGGCCCTGCCGCCTTTGGAAACGCGGACGGCGTATTCCCATTCTCCGTCCCAGGCGTTGCACTGGCGAAAATCGGAGGACAGGGCTTCCAGTACAAAGGCCCTCGCCCCGTCTTCTGTCAGATTCTCATGAAACACCTGTTTTTCGGTATACTTTTCCGCCTGCCAGCCGGTTTCCAGCCGGTTGAGAACGATCTTCCGGTACTGCCGCTGCGCTTCCCTGAACGCATTTTTCCTCGCACTGCTCAGTATCACCTTATAAGGACGCGCCTCCCAGAGCGCCTCCGTCTTCTGCCGCAGCTCCTGCTGTGTTCCTTCCATATAGAAACTACTCCCACTCGTCGAGCTTCTCCAGAAATTCGATCAGCTCCTGTTTGGTCTGCGCAATCTGTTCCTGATCATAGGAATTGAGCGCGCGTTCAAATTTCCGGAGCACCTGCTCTACCTGCGTCCGTTTGTAGCCCAGACTTTCTTCGTAAATCCGTTCTCCGCGGAGCAGCAGGAATTTATTCTCCTCCTTGTCCCGCGGATGAATTTTCAGATAGGACAGCGTCTCCAGCCGCTCTTCGATCTCCTCCTCGCTCATATCCAGATCCCGGTCCTTGAATACCTGCCGGGTTTTCTTTCCGCTGGAGATCACCTTGACCTCCACTTCCAGAATGGAATTGATATCGTAAGTATAGGTCACATCCACCGCTTCCTCCCCCGCCTTGTTGGTCG
>ERZ779627.189-NODE-189-length-14759-cov-5.866499_pt1 | contig 14759 bp, 20 predicted proteins | sample MGYA00514191_ERZ779627 | MGnify/ENA primary metagenome ERZ779627 (study PRJEB29562, sample SAMEA4376705) | mouse gut metagenome | isolation source: Cecum | study: EMG produced TPA metagenomics assembly of the A DSS colitis mouse model was used to assess the... | reverse complement strand
GTTTGCGGATAATATAGAAACCGTCCGCCAGCTTTATGGGATATTGCTTTTCCTTTATGGTGATCTGCCCGTCCCAGACCTCATAGACCGGCCACTCTTTCCCGGTCGCCGGTTCTATGATCTTCATTTTGTGGGCGTGTCCCGCAATCACAGACGGCCCTTTCACGTCGTCAAAATATACCGTGTAGCCCTGGGCTGTTCCCGATCCGTCTTTGTAGGTACACCGGATATTTTGATCTGTCACCACCACGTCGCAGGACTGGAGCGGGTTGTATTCAATAGGTGTCCGCACCGCATACAGCGGCCCGTCCACGCCTCCGCCGTTTGGCCGGGCTGTCAATGTCACGGCTTTCCCGTCCGCGTCATAGACCCGGCGGGTCTGTCCACCTTTTATTTCTCCCTCTGCGTTCGGCATATCGCCCACCCGCACCGGCGTGTCGTAAAGCCCGGTCTTTGCGCCAGCGCCTCCACCCTGGCCGCACAGGGTCACGCTTTTACCGTCCGGCGAATATGCCCTGTATTGCTGGCTGTCAAAGTCCGCATTTTTAGCGTTGCTCTCTATGGTTCCTATCCTCACCGGCTCCGCTGCACCCAAATATCCGAATTTTCCATTTGTGGTGATGCTCCGCAGGATATTGCTCATGCCCTGGTGCTGGCCTGCGGACGCCCGCAGTGTGTAAGCCTTTTCTTTCAGCGGCAGGCCGCTTTCCAAAATGTCCCGCAGAACGATCCCCCGGTCTTCCGGCTGTTTCACGCCGGGAATGTTCGTCCAGTAAAGGCGCTGGCGGCTTTGTGCGCTCACCAGGGCGGAATTGATTAGGATCGGCTCCACGCCTAACTCCCGCGTGATCTGCGCCCGGATGGCTGGGGCCATGCTTTTGTTGTTCTCATACAGGAAAAAGTCAGGTTTGAACTTCTCCAGGGCGATCAAGTAGTTTTTGAACAGTTCCCACCCCAGCCCCTCTGGCTCGGTTTCCCGGTTTTTTGTCTGCGCTATGCTCCAGTGGGTACAGGGGGACCCGCCCAGCAGCAGCCTCATGTCCCGCACCCCAGCCCTCGGGCGTCCCGCTCCACATCCCGGCCCCATATCCTCCACCATGCACGGCATTTTCCGATAGGCTTCCTTGCCCTGCTTCACAAGCTGGAGGGAGGCCAGCCGCCGCCGGTGCCCGGAAAGAAGTTTGTACTTCCCGCCGCCCAGCGGCACCACAAGCCCCGGCTGCTTCACGCCGCCTGACAGCTCAATCAGCCCGGCCAGCTCGTCAATGGCCGACATGGAGTAGAAATTATCCTCCGACGGCACCAGGTCCTCCACGTCTATGTATTTCAGCACGGCGCGGCCCTCGTCCGCACGGCTCCGCGCCTGGACCGGCCCCCGGCCCCGCTGCAAGCTCATAATGTCGAATCCCACGGTTTATCCCTCCTTCATTTCCTGCTCTGAAAATTTCATAAAGCATCCCCAAAACGTCCCCGACCTTTTCCCGCTATGGTGTCCAAATAGCGGTAGATCATTCTTCCGTGAATCAGCGGCTGGCGCGTGTGCCGCTCTGTTCTTTCTTCCACTGCCGCGCCCTCACTTCCGCAGGGCGGCGATTGCCACGGCCAGCGCTTCCGCCCACTCTATCCACGTTTCATATTCCACACAGTCCCACGACCCCATACACTCTTCGCAGTATTCCTTCAGGTCCTCCAGGCGCTCTACGACTTTCTTGTTGCTCAACGGCTCCTTGAATGGCTTTCTACATGCTCTGTCATACCGTCCCCTCCTCCGGCCTGCGGCGGTAGGCCAACCAACCATCGCCATAGGAACTCATCAGACGAACCGTGCCGTCTGTGAAAAAGATGTTCGTCTCATTTGTGTGATCTATCACGCACCAATTGCACAGGCCATTGTGGCATTTGCAGAACCAAACCGGCTGACCGTCCATCTCCCGAAGCTCCTCCATGGTCAGCGGGCCGTTGGGAGGCGGAGTTAAGTCTTTGACCTGTTTCTCCAGGTCCTCGATTCGCGCCAAGATGTATAGCTTCATCGGTTCCTCACTCCGGCGCAGAAGGTCTTTGATGGTTTCATTCATTTGGGGGTATGTTTTAATTTTCATCGTTCCCTCCAATCCTCCGCTCCAGCTCCGCCCAGGCTTTCTCGTTCTGCGGCTTCCCGCATCCGTAGCAGAAATCTGGTCGTGTATTCCCAAATCCATATTTATTGCAATAGTTGCACCCCTTCCACCGGCTCCTGTCCAGCTTAGTTGGGGCCTGCTGTGCGCGGAGGGCGGCGCTTTCGCACAGAGCATTCGCCGCTACCTCCAGCGCCTCCAGGTATGCGGCGCGGTCCACGATGTTCCGCCCGTCCAGGATTTCAGCCGCTTCCTCTCTGGTCATTCTGGTCATTTCTGATATCTCACCTCCCACGGCTCAAACTTCTCCCCGCAGATTTTCCTGAGCCTGCGGTCAACGGTCTCCTTCGTGTACTCCATTCCCGGATCGTCCCGGGCGTCCTCGACCATGAGGCGGGCCATCTCGTGCAGATAGTCCATCATAGCCGTGCCGAACTTCTCACAGCGCCCGGGGCCCATCTGGAACACGTCCGCCGCCGCCAGGAATGCCGCGTCCACGCACATCTGCTGGAGCATATCCATCTTCTGCCGGAAGCGCAGATCGTGCTTGAGCTCGTTCTTGCGCTCCAGACGCTGGAGATATCCGCTCTTTTTCATGCCGTCCCTCCTTCGTCTTCCAGCCTCAGCCGCATCTTCAGGTACTCCGCGAACATCTCCGCCAGCATCTTCCCGGCGGCCCAGCGGGCTTTGACGCCCATATCCTCCGGCAGTTCTGCGAGGATAGCCTCTATTTGGCCATAGATTTCTGTTTTAGGGGCCTCCAGCTTCTCCGCCGTGTCATTCTTCATCTTGGGATTAAGCGGCTTTAAAGGCCGTTTATTTGCCTCTACGGCCTCTGCGCCCTCCGACGCGAGAATCCGCCTGATTTCCGCCTTGGTGGTCTGGTTCATGTCCGCCAAAATCCTGATCTGTTTGATCTTGTTCTGGGCCTGGAGGTAGTCCCGGACGATCTCCTCATTGGTCATGACCATGTGCCCACCTCCGGCCTCTCGAACCCATCCAGCACATTGCACAGGTACAGGGCGTTCTCCGCCGTCGGATCCTTCCTGCACCTGATGATGGCCAGCTCCGTGCCTCGGATGAGCCGCACATGGTAGTCCAGGAGCTTTCGCTCCAGGGCTTCGGCCTCCTTGGCCTTTTCCCACTCACGGCGCAGCTGCCGCTTCTCCTCCCCGGCCCGATCCCGGCTGATATCCCCGGCGCGAAAGGCCAGGTAGATATTCCGCAGGGCGCTGTAGGCCATCTGGTCCGAGAGGGAGAGGTCCGGCGGCAGGATATTCTGGGCGGCCTCCCGCTCAAAGGGAAAATCCCACTGCTCCCTCACGGCCCCACCTCCTCGGCGCGGATGTAGATGCCGGGGACCTCGGCCCAGAATTTATCGCAGACCTCAGAGGCCACCTGGGCGTCGTCCCTCCAGAACCCCACCCGGGTCATGCAGTCCTTGAGGAGCTTCTGGAGGTTGTCCGTATCGGGCTTGGTGATCCGGTATTCTCCGTCGGCGTGCTGTCCTCTGGGGAAGCACCACTTGACTACCAGCCGCACCGCGCCCCGCATGGGCTTCTCCGGCCTGTGGGCGCTCAGGTGGGCGGTGAGCTTCGCTCGGGCGTTCCGGACCTCCGGCGGGTCGTAGAAGACAGGTTTTCCATTGACCACCCGGACCTGCTTCTCCTGGTGGGTGGCGGTAGGGGGACGCATGGGCAGAAAAAATTCAAGTCGCATTTTCGCTCTCCTCCTCTCGCGCTAAGGGGGGGGGTTCAAAACGGGGGTGCGGTCAAAAAGCCCCCCTATAAGGGGGGGCTTTTTGACCCCCCTTTTTTGACCCCCCCCGGTCAATTTTTGACCCTGGGGTCAATTTCGGTTTTTGACCCCCCGGTCAATTGTTCCGTTCAATCGTTTTTGACCCTTTTGACCCCATCCTTTTGCCGCTCAAAATCAGGGTGCTCGTCCACCCAGGCGCGGACCGTATTTTTTGCTTTTCCGGTGTACTCCATCAGCGCCGCGATTGACACACATCCGCTCCCCTCCAGATCGCAGGCGTCAAAGGCGGTGTCCAGGGCCTCCAGGCGCTCCTTCTTCCGATCCTTGGGAGTCGGTCCGGACGGCTTTTTCTTTTGCCATGCCGGGGCCTCATTCTCCGGATCGATGTCCCCCAGGACGCCGCTGACGTCATTACGGTGTACCGGGAAATCGAACCAGAGGTTCACAGGAGGGAACTTCGGGAACTCCCGGAGTGTGCCGTCGATACGCCACGCTGTACGGGCCTGGGCGGCCTTTCTCGCGGTCTCCACGGCTGGGAGAAGGTCCTGGTACTCCCGGGGCGAGAGGACGGCCTCACAGGCGGCGAGAGCTGCCTTCTCGGAGCAGAGATCGTCCTGCCCGACTTCGCCCGATTTGTCCAGCTTTTGCAGGTACGTCCCACAGGCCTTGCCCACGGCGTTGCCAACCACCTGTTTGCGCAAATCCTCGCTGACCGGCAGCTCGATGAGGTCCAGGAGGGCGTCCGGGTCTCTCGCAAAGACGCCGGAGCCGGAGGCCCTGTCCATGGCCCTCTTGCCGCCCTGAGCGCCCTTGGAGTGGTGGTGGCAGTAGATGACGGCGCACCCAAGCTCGGTACACACCTTGTCGAACTGGTTGCAGAACCGGGCCATCTGATCGGCGCTGTTCTCGTCGCCGGTGATGACTTTATAGATGGGGTCAATGACGATCGCGATATAGTTTTTCTTCATCGCCCGGCGGATGAGCTTCGGCGCAAGCTTGTCCATGGGGATGGACCGCCCGCGGAGGTTCCACACGTCGATGTTCCCCAGGTGCCCAGGAGCCTGTCCCAGGGCCTCGTACACGTCCCGGAAGCGGTGGAGGCAGGAGGCCCGGTCCAATTCCAGGTTGACGTACATCACCCGCCCCTGGGCGCAGGAGAAGCCCAGCCAGGGCCTGCCCTCGGCAATGGCGATGCACAGCTCGATGAGGGCATAGCTCTTGCCCGCCTTGCTGGGCCCGGCCAGGAGCAGTTTGTGCCCCTGCCGCAGGACGCCCTCGATGAGGGGCGGGGCCAGTTTTGGCAGATCGTCCCAGGCGGCGGCCATGTTCTCCGGGTCCGGGAGGTCGTCATTGACGCTCTCCATCCACTCCCTCCACTCCGCCCAGGACGCCTTGCCGATGTTGGTTTCCACTAAGAATTGCTTATGCCCATTCCGGGTCGCGCCGGGCAGGCGGGACAGCCGGGAGGGATTGCGGTTCTGCTTATCGACCTCCATGCCGTTCTTCTCGCAGAAGGCGTAGAGGTAATCCACCCGTGTCCGGTACTCCTCGCAGGAAGAAGCATCGATATGAACAATGGCGTGGAGGCTCTTCCCGCCGGAGTAGACCAGGCAGGCCACCGGGAGCTCCATTTCTCGAATGAAAGCATTTTGCTCCCCCAACTCCATGGTGTCGGATTCGACCAGGGCATAACGGAAAGCGGTAACATTCTCGCCCTTGATTCCCTTGCCGTCCAGGGGGTTATACCGTATCCATGCCCCGGTTCCCGGATCGTAGTCCCCCAGCACCGCCCCCAGGTCGTCGCCGCACTTGCGCAGCTCCTCAATGAGCTGCCCCGCCGTGCGGTCGTAGTTGCCGCGAGTGGGCTTGCGCTCCCCGTTCTCCGTCTGGAAGGTCTCCGTCACATAGCCCACATAATCGTCCGGGGCAAAGAGGATGTTCAGATATTCGATGAGGTCCTTGGCGGGGTGCCAGTTGCTGTCGGCGGGCTCCTGGATATCCTTGGCCTCCAGCCATGCCCGGTCAACGATCACCTGCCCGTCCCGCTCGCTGATCTCGTCGTCCCAGTCCAGGAGGTGGACGGGCTGGGAGGGGTCCGAGGAGCGGGAGCCCATCGGACGCCACCCCCGGTCCAGGGCCATTTTGGCCACCGTGCCGCCGGTGACGGGGTTTTCTGTCCCGGCGAAGCTGTCCCATTTCCTCTCGCACTCTCCGCTGTGGTACCTCGCGCCGTCCCGCCGGGACCACTCGTCCCAGGCGGAGGCGGGATACCCCGCCTCCTTCAGCCCCATGCCCACCGCGAGCCAATCCTGATAGCAGAGCTCCGCCGGGTCGATGTGGTCCAGGGCCTCCAGTAGATTCAAGTTGTTCTCCATCGGTTACATCCCCACAGGAACATATGTCGCCGGGTCAACGCCGGAGGGCACTCTCCACCGCCCGCCCCGGCCTCCCGCGGCCATGCGGTCGATCATATGCTTGGCGTCCTGGAAAGGCCAGGTCCCAACGTTGCGGAAGCCGAAGTTCTCCAGCACCCGGATCTGCCGGGGCGTGGAGAGCCCCTCTGTCCGGCGCTTTGAGAGCCGGTCCAGGAGCGCCGACGCCTTTCCCGCGCTATCGATCTCGTCCGGGAAGATGCCGAATTTCTCCAGGGCTGAGCGCTGTTTCTCCGTAGGCGGGCCCATCTCCCAGCCAAAGGCGGGGACGTACCCGGAGAGGTCCGCCGCTGCGATGGACATCTCGAATTGCAGGGGGTCCACCAGCTTCCGCTTTCTGGAGCGCATCTCGGAGAGCTGTTTGGCGAGGGATTCCTCCCGCGCCGCCACCACGTCCTCCCCGGCCTGACGCTCCGCCTCTTCGATGTCCAGGGGTGCGCCCGCCTTCTCGATGATCTCCGTCATTTTCTGCGCCACCGCCGCGTCCTCGCAGATCAGCGACGCCGGACGGCACAGCTCGTGGCGCTCGGTGTGCCACAGGAAGTCCAGGAGGAGCAGGTCCTCTTTGCCGGGATGGAGCCTCGTACCCCGCCCCACCATCTGACTGTAGAGGCTTCTCACCTTCGTAGGACGCAGGACCACCACGCAGTCCACCGCCGGGCAGTCCCAGCCCTCGGTGAGGAGCATGGAGTTGCAGAGCACGTCGTAGCGTCCCGCCTCGAAGTCCCGGAGAATTTCCGCCCGGTCCTGACTGTTCCCGTTGACCTCCGCCGCCCGGAAGCCGTTCTGCTCCAGGATGTCGCGGAACTTTTGGGAGGTCTTCACCAGGGGCAGGAACACCACGGTCCTCCGGTCCTTGCAGTACTGCCGCATTTCTGAGGCGATCTGGTATAAGTAGGGGTCCAGGGCGGTGTCAATGTCTGATGATTTGAAGTCTCCTCCCTGGACGCCCACGCCTGAGAGGTCCAGTTGCAGAGGGATGGTGACGGCCTTGATAGGGCACAGGTACCTGTCCCGGATGGCCCTGGGGAGCGTGTACTCGTAGGCCAAATGCTCGAAGTACTGCCCCAGGTTTCTCATATCCCCCCGGTCCGGGGTGGCTGTAACGCCCAGCACCTTCGCGTCTGGGAAGTGCTCCAGGACCCGTTGATAGCCGTCTGAGAGGACGTGGTGGGCCTCGTCCACGACGATACAGCCGAAGTGGTCCTCCTCAAACCGGGCGAGGCGGGAGGGCCTTTGCAGGCTCTGCACCGACCCCACCGCCACCCGGCACCAGCTCCCGAGACAGGTCTCCTCCGCTTTTTCTACGGCGCAGCGCAGGCCCGTGGCCTTCAGGAGCTTGTCGGCGGCCTGGTCCAGGAGCTCCCCACGGTGGGCGAGGATGAGGCACCGGTCCCCCTGCCGGACCATATCCTCAATGATCTTGGAGAAGACGATGGTCTTCCCGCACCCGGTGGGGAGCACCAGGAGGGTCCGCAGAAAATCCCCCTCCCAGTCCCCCTCCACGGCCCGCCGGGCCTCCTCCTGATAGGGTCTCAGCTCCATCAGAAGCTCCCCTTATTCCAGGGGGTGGGGCCGCCCTGGGGCACTTCGGTCCAGGTCTTCTGCTGGGGCGACGCCACCTGGGGGGCGTTCTCCGGGTCGTAGAACTCGGTGATCTCGTTGCTCTCCCGCTCTTTGCCGTCGTTTCCGGTCCACTTGCGCACGCACACATGGCACACGCCGCCGGACCCGGGCACGGCGCTCCAGTTCATGCGCATGGCCTCGCCGTGCTTGCGCTGACCGATGGAGACGAAGAACTGACAGAGCTTCCACTCGAATTTGCTGTGGAGGAAGAGGTTCGTCTGCACCTCGCCGGAGGCCCCGGCGTTGCTGACGGCTACGGTGAGGACGGCTTTAGGGCAGGCGGGGATCTTCTCACTGCCCGAGTGGCGGGCCCGCTCGAAGCGGGTGACAGTGAAGCGGTAATCGCCCTCGGGGAGGACTTGGAAAGTGTCGTCCCGCTGGATCTCGTCGTCCCAGCCGAACTCCCGAGAGGTGGAATCGTATTGGTTCATAGGGGTACCTCCTGTATTTTGATATACATAGGGTCAAAATCTGAAAAAAGTTGTACTTAGAAAGGCAACCGGTCGGGGTCATTTTCGATGATCTCGACGATCTTCTCCCACCAGGGGAGCACCCAGCCCTCCACGAACCCCGCGCTCTCCATGGCGGACCAGGGGGTGTCCTTGGTGAAGTAGCCCTTCTGGGCGATCACGTCCCGGACCTCGTCCTCGGTGACATGGGCGCTCTCCAGCAGGGGCAGGAGTACGGCGGGGACGTCCGAATTGGGTCGGGTGACGGGCGGGGGTTCGGGCGCGGGGGCGGGCTCCGGTGCGGGGGCCGGTACAGGTTCCGGCGGGGGGGCCGGTACAGGGACCGGAGGGGGCGCGGGGGCCGTATGTGCGGGCGCAGCCGGGAAGATGTAGGGCGCGAGGGCGTCAAAGTCCAGGGGGAGCTCCTCTGGCAGGCCCAGCCGGTTTTTCGCGTCCCAGCAGGGGTGGTGGGCGGTGTAGAGCACCCTGCGGCCCCCCTTGGCCTTGAACTTCTTCCCCTTCTCGTCGGTGGCGACGGCCATCGTCTTATAATTGGCGAAGAGGAGCAGGTCGGACCACTCCTTGACCAGGGGCGCGGTCTTCTTCTGGAGCTTCAGCTCCCAGCGGTCGTAGGCCCCCATCTCGTCGGGCTGTTCAAATTTGCGCATCATGGCATGGGCGGTGAGGACCACATGAATCCCCCGCTCCACCACCTCCTCCAGGAGGTTGAGGAGCCTGCCGAACTCCTCGGCGAGATAAACATACCCTTTGCCGTAGCCCAGGTCCTCAATGCCGCCGATCTGCTTGCTCGCGCAGATACTGTTGATGCAGAGCTGTTCCGCCCAGTCGGCGGTGTCGATGACCAGGGTCTCGCACAGACCGGCATGGTCACGGATGTAGCGCACCTGCTCCATGAGCATGGTCCAGCTGGAGGGCTTCTCCATCCGGGAGACATCCATGTACCGGGTAGAGCCCTCGGTGTCGATGAACACGGGGCGGGGGAACCGGGCGGCGAGGGTGCTCTTCCCGATGCCCTCCGGGCCGTAGATAACGGTTTTCAGGGCTCCCGCCTGTTTTCCGGTGATAATCTGCATTAGAATACTCCTTTCTGCCACCCGGTCTGGACCGGGGCCTCCGGCTCCTTGGCGAAGCCATCTTCAATGATGATGGAGCACTCCTCCCCGGTGGACACACGGGTGGCGATGCCCTGCAAGCCCTCGGCCTCCATCCAGGCGGAGAACTCCCGGAGGGTCTGCAAGTCCATCTGCTCCAGCTTGTCCAGGAGCACGAAGCCGCACTCCGGCTTCAGCGCCCGGACGATGGCGGTGGAGACCTTGAGCTGGTCGCTGCCGCTCATGCAGTCCCAGGGGCGGCCCTGGTAGGTGAGCTCCCCGTCCTCCACGGAGAGCCCCGGAAGGGGCAGGTCCGCGCCGGTGAGGAGGTCCAGCTTTCTCTGCCTCACATCCTCCAGTGATTCGGTGAGGGCGGCGTACTGGTCGCTGTACTGCTTCGCCTCGGCCGCGGCGCGGGCCTTGTCCTGGTTGGTGCGGACCTTGGCGTTGACCGCCTCGACGTCCCGGAGGCTCTGCTCCAGCTCCTCCGTGGATTCGTCCTGAAGGTCCAGGGCGTCCCGTTGGGCGGTCTCGCAGTCGGCGCGGAGGGCGAGGTACTTCTCCTTCGCCTCCCGGAGGCGCATCTCCAGGTCCTCCACCTTCTCCTTGGCGATGGCGCATTGCTCGTCCAGCTCCTTGGCCCGGTCCCGCTTGCGCTGGTTCTCGCCGTTGCGGGCGAGGATGTCCTGCTGACGGTGGATGAGCTCCAGGGCGGAGACGGGCTCCGAGGGGGCGTCGGGCCACGAGGGAAGCTCCTCGGCGTATTTGGCTTTCTGCTCGTAGAGCTGACCCACGGCCCGCCGCCGGTCATAGAGCTCTTTTTCTTCCCGCTCCAGCGTGCGCACCTGGTCCTCCAGGCCGATGAGGCGCAGGAGGGTGTCGGCCTTTTCCTTGCTTGTGGACTGCATGAATTTGGGCATATTGAGGGCCAATTCCTCCACAAAGGAGTTGAGCAGGGTCTGCCCGGCCCTGCGGCCGCGGGTGTCGGTAACCTTCAGGTCGCTGTTTTTCCCCGAGCGCTCCACCACGACGCCGTTGCTCAGCTCCATGCGCATCCGGGGCGGGATCACCGAGCCCTCCCGGACCGCCTGGGAGGGCCTGTAGCGCTCCCCGCCCAGGGCCCAGACGATGGCGTCCAGACTGCTTGTTTTGCCCTGGTTGTTGCGGCCCCCAATGACCGTGAGGCCGTTTTCCGCCGGCGTCAGCGTCAGCGCCTTGATCCGCTTGACGTTCTCCGCCTCAAATTGGGTGATTTTTACTGACGACATTGCATTTTCCTTTCCGGCCTGCTATAATGCAGGTGTCCTATTATTTTTTCCCTTTGGCCCGCCAGGTGTGTGTTTACTTGGCGGGCCTGCTTTTGCCATTCCCTTACCGCCTGATCCCGTCCTCACCGGCGGGGCCTCAGACAGACCGCACCGGGTGGGGTGGTTCAGGCACGGGTTGGCGCAGGATTTTCTTTGTCCCGCAACCCAAGCTCAATGATCTCAATTTCTTTCTTCTACATGTTTGTTCTCCCTTCCGGCTTTCGCCTATCAATTTGTTCCTCAGGGGATTTCCCATGAGCGCCCGCCCGAATGCCGGGTGGCTAGGCTTACACCAGTGGCGGCGGATGCCGTCGGCCTTGCGGGCTTGTTTATTGGCTACACAGTGCGTTAATGGCGATGGTCAACGCATCTACGCGCTCTTGTGTGTGCCGGATTTGCTCTGACTGCTTGGCGGGGTCATTCAGAAAGAATGTGGAAGGATTGTCAAGCATGACTTGATTCTGACGCCTGGATTCTTTCAGAATTTCAACTGCTTTTTCTGTAGTCATTTTGCGTACCTCCGTTTTGTGGTTTTGGGTTTGTGGCCCATGAGCGCCCGCCCGGATGCCGGGCGGCTAGGCTTACACCAGTGGTGGCGCGTGGCCGGTATTACGGCTCAACAGTTTTTTCCATGCGGACAGTTTCATCAGCGCGAGGTTGGGGAAATGGTGCCCATCCACGTCAATCAGGCTGATGGTCATGGAGCACCCCCAAACAGGCTCAACTGCTCCCTCATACGCTCTTTCTCCTCCCGTTCCAGCTTCAAACGCTCCGCCTTGTAGCGGTTGTACTTGGCCCGGTACTCGTAGCTCTTCCCGAAGATGTTCCATGCGGCTTTGACCACGTTTGGCTCATAGGGACGTATCTTCTCCAGGTCCTCCACCGCTTTGTAAGAGATAGGGCACCCACAGCATCCTGTCCGGGTCAGACCGTAAACCTCGTATGCGTCGGAGTACCGGATGCCGTAATAGTCCTTGTACCATGCCTTATCTTTATCTGTTACATAGTAAAGAGGTTTGAGGCGATATTGCCCGGACGTTGTTTCCAAAAAACACATATTTGTTCCTTTACATTTTGTAATAGTCCGTACTCCGCCCTCTACATGACGCTCACCGGTAATAATCATGTCACAACCTTTCTGTATGCGGTGCGCAGGGGCTTTTTTGCAGTAGTCACAACACTTTCTGCTCATCTGGAAGTCCGGAGGACATTCTTTTATGAAATCGAGAAGATATTTAGAAGAAGAGATTGATAATTGGCTGTTTGTGTAAATCCTTCCATCAGCATCGCAATCACAAAAGAACTTTAATACTTGTGACTGCTTTGGGTATCGTTCAAAAAGTTCTTTTATTTTTGCGCCCTTATCATTTGAACTGTTAAATTCGTCTACGATCTCAAGTGGAAATGATTTCTTTTGCCACGCCCCCACCCGTTCTGATACGATTTTTGAAATGAATGGGATTCCGTATGTTCTTGACGCCATGATGATGTTTATCTTTGGCCGGACATCCTCGATCTCCACACCAAACTTTGCGCCCGTGTCATTGACAATGTCCCTCGTAGCCTTCATCTCCAGGCCGGTGTTAAAGAATACGTACTTGATAGGGGGAAGATTCAATCCCGTCCGTGCTCGCTCGATTACATCGATCATGATGTCGCTGTCCGCGCCGCCGGAGTAGGAGCAGATGGCGTTTGGGTGTTCAATCAGCCGCCGCTCCACGATGCTGTTGATAGCCTGGAATTTGGCGGGAGCGTCGAATCCGGCGTAGGCGGGGCGGTCGGTGTAGACCCGGCTTTTGTAGATCTCTTTCACGGCTTTGCCACCCACACGTCCGCCGTCCGGACCCCGTGCGCAACGGTCTCCTCGTGGGAGGCGAGGAAGATGTCGATGTGGGTGCCGGTGACGCCGCTCCCGGTGTCTGCGGCGAGGTACTTCATGCCGTCGATGATGACCGTACTCCCCAGCGGGATCACGTCCGGGTCCACCGCGACGATCCCGGGCCCCGCTGGAAGGCCGGAGGCGGTCAGGCCGTCCGCCCAGCGCCTGCAGCACTCTGCGCAGGGGCAGTAGGCTGTGATGGTGCACTCGCCTATGTACCGATAGGCTCCGATAGCCTCATAGGCCTCCGCCTGCTCCCGCCGGGCCTTGGCCTCAAGGGCGTAGTCGTTGGCCATGCGGCCCAGCTCCTCCAGGGCGTCGTCCCGGACCGCCTCCACGTGCCGGAGCTCCTCCAGGGCGTCGTCCCGGACCGCCTCCACGTGCCGGAGCTCCGCCCGGAGCTGTCTGCTCTCCTCCTGGTGCCGCGCCTCCCGTGCCCAGCCTACGGCGTACAGCCCGATGTTGCCCGTGATGGACAGGGCCAGCACCCCCACCGCCGCCTGTTTCCACACATCCCTCTGGGAGCGGAGGGCGCGTGTGCGCACCAAATATTTTTCTGCTTCCATTCGTTCCTCCTTGCAATCCGCCCCGAACCGTGCTAAAATCACGGTAAGAGGCTGGACCTGATAATCCCGGCTTCCTCCATCCACCGGCAGGTGTTAAGGCACCTGCCGGGGACCTTTGTGCCTACCGCCGGTCCGGCACCTTCTCGATCTCCACGCCATCGTACTTTTTTCGAAGCTCTTCCGCCTCTGCACGGGCGGCGCGGATAGTGCGGAACTTCCGCTCATGGAGGTTCCCCTCGCAGTCGCACCACTTGACGATGTACATCCTGACCACCTCCTCAGACAATCTCCGCATGGTCTCCCATCCACCGGATGTGCATATACTGTCCGGCTGGATTTGTGATCTTGACCTCGTTGGGCCCCAAGAGCTCTGCCGCCAGGATGTCCTCCCGCTCGATGCCCTGCTCCACCAGCCACATGCCGATTTTGAACTGGGCGATAGTCTCGCATTTGTAAAGCTTCACGGTCGTGTCCCTCCTCTCACTTGTTCCTGCTGATCTGCACATGGGGAGTTACTTCCTTGCACTTGATGCACCACATATGCTTGATGTGTCCGGCGGAGGTTTTCTTTCCGGGGGACTTGGTAGCTTGCACCTTCTCCCCGCAGACCTCGCACCGGAAGTCCCGGACCTGGGGTGGCTTGCGGCTGTTGCGCATGGACATCACCTCCATATTACTGCGACGATGAGTGTCACGAAAAATACCGCCACGATCATCGCCACTGCTCCGCTTGACAGAAAGGATGTTCTATGATACAATCGTTCTATCAAGCGTGGTCTTTGATTTGGGGCGCTTGATGACCTCCCGTCTCTGTGTCGCCAGGGGCGGGAGATTTTTTATTCCCCAAGAAGGGGCGGGTCAAACAGGCTCAACTGCCCGGAGACCTGCTTGTCCAGTGCAACGGGGACCGGGATGTTATAGGTACGAAACACGTCCCGGACCATCGAGCCGACCTCAACCGGAGTGCTGTTCATCTCCAGCATCACCCGGCGGGTAATGGCAATCAGCCGGGCCAGCCCGGCGGGGGAAACCTCCGGCGAACGGTGGGGGGCGTTCAGCACCCGCTTCATGTCCTCGAAGGCGGTCACATAGGCGGCAGTGAACAGCACACCCTTCTCCCCAGTGAGCTTGTTTGCGATCATGTCGCACCCCTTCTTGGTGATGAGGTAGCAAGGACGGGTTTCGCCTTTGCTATCCTGGTAAGTGCTCGGGATGAAGAAGTCGACCGGCTGAAAGTTCAGCCCGTTCCCAACCAATCCAAAAGTGGATTCGTTAGTTTTCTCCATGATTTTGATGTAGCCTGCGATGTCCCGGAGCAGGTGAGCGTGGTTTTTCCCCACCATCTCCGCCACCTCGCGGCTGTCGATGACGCTTTTGCCGTGGAAATCCTTTACTTGCATTCGGTATTCTCCTTTCAGCAGGAAGGTTGAATCGCCCGCTGCTGCGCGGCGAGCTTCTCCCTGTTGGCCTCATAGTACGCCCGCTGCTGCGCGGCGACCTTCTCCTTGTTGGCCTC
>ERZ779627.186-NODE-186-length-15155-cov-4.862450_pt1 | contig 15155 bp, 12 predicted proteins | sample MGYA00514191_ERZ779627 | MGnify/ENA primary metagenome ERZ779627 (study PRJEB29562, sample SAMEA4376705) | mouse gut metagenome | isolation source: Cecum | study: EMG produced TPA metagenomics assembly of the A DSS colitis mouse model was used to assess the... | reverse complement strand
AGAGGCGAATGTGAAACGCGCGTTTATCACACAGGGCTGTACGGTGGAAGGCGAAGTGAGAAATTCCGTGCTGTTCACCGGCGCGAAAGTCGGTCCGGGCGCCAAAGTCATCGACAGCGTGCTGATGCCGGGCGCGGTTGTGGAAGAAGGCGCGGTGGTGACAAGAGCGTTAGTGGCAGATCAGGTTAAGATTGGAAGCCAGGCAGTTGTCGGAAGTGCGGACAGCGAACATATTGAACTGGTTGCGAAAAATGTAAAGGGGTAGAATAATATGGCAAGAGCATTAGGAATCATAAGTTTTTCAGAAAACCATATCTGGGTGGAAGGGATGGAAACTTATCGTTCGATCCCGGCCTTCTCCTTCCTGGGCAGATATCGCGTGATCGATTTTCCGATCTCCAACATGTCCAACAGCGGCATTGACAGGATCCATGTATATATCAGAAGAAAACCCTGTTCCCTCGTAGAGCATATCGGAAGAGGAAGACATTACAACATCAATTCCAAGAGCGGATATCTGCAGATGGTATTTGCAGAATCGCAGGAGAACAAAGATTATTACAATACCGACATCAAAGTGTATGCGGACAATCTGGACCGGATGGTGAAAGCCAGCAACAACTATGTAGTCATCGCTCCGGGGTATATGGTATTTACTCAGGATTTCGACGAACTTTTAAAGGTGCACGAGGAGTCCGGAGCGGACGTGACGCTTCTTTATCACAAAGTGGACAACGCGAAGGAATCATATTTAAGCTGCGACTGTCTGGAACTGAACAAACAGAAGGGCGTAAACTCCATCGTCCGCAACAACGGTACGACAAAGAACCGGAATATATTCATGGACACCTATATCATGAAGAAAGAGGTGTTTATTGATCTGGTCCACGCGGCTCAGAAAGCGTCCTCCATGTATACGATGAAACACATCATCAACGACATGTGTGAGGCGCAGGAACTGAATATCCTCGGAGTGTCTCACAAGGGCTTCTTCGCACCGATCAGCGACCTCAAGGGCTATTATGACGCGAATCTGGCTCTGCTGGATCCGGAGAACGTCAAGAGCCTGTTCCGTCCCGACTGGCCGATCTATACGCGTACCAGCGATTCCTGCCCGACGCAGTATTATGAGACGGCGGATGTGAAGGCTTCCTTCATCTCCAACGGCTGCCAGATCGAGGGTACGGTGGAAAATTCCGTCATCGGCAGAGGCTGCGTGGTCAAGCCGGGCGCGGTGGTGAAGAACTGCGTGGTGCTTGCGGACACCGTCATTGGCAATGATGTACATATCGAAGGACAGGTGGTGGACCGTCTGGCGAAGGTCACCCGCATGAAGGAGATCATCGCGGATCCGGCGAAACCGGGATATGTGAAGAGAAACGATACTGTATAAGACAGCAGACAGGAGGGCTTCCGGGAGGAAGCCCTCTTTTTCTGATGCATACGGGCGCCTGAGGAAGATTGTCAGCAGAGCTGACAGGCGCCCGATGCGCGAGTAGGGAAGAAACCTCCCCTACTCGATTTGAAAATCGAAAATTTGTTCTATTTTTTATCTTGTTATTTTCCGGAAAATTCTGTATACTATATCCTGTATTTGCGGAAGCGGTCCTTCGCGGGCGAAGAGACGGCTTCGGCAGATTCTCAGTTAGAAGGAGCAGGATATTATGGCAAACAACACCTATGACGCGGACAGCATCTCGGTCCTCGAGGGACTGGAGGCGGTGCGCAAGAGACCCGGCATGTACATCGGCAGCGTCTCGACGAAGGGTCTCAACCATCTGATCTATGAGATCGTGGATAATTCGGTAGATGAGCATCTGGCCGGTCACTGCAGCCGGATTGAGGTATATTTGGAAAAGGACGGTTCCTGTACCGTCTGCGACAACGGGCGGGGCATCCCGGTGGGAATGCACGCCAAAGGCATGTCCGCGGAGCGGCTGGTCTTTACCACACTTCATGCGGGCGGCAAATTTGACGATTCCGTCTATAAGACGAGCGGGGGCCTGCACGGAGTGGGTTCTTCGGTCGTCAATGCGCTCTCCGCTTATCTGGATATCGAAGTATCCCGCGACGGCTATATTCATCACGACCATTACGAGCGGGGGAATCCCACTGTGGAGCTGGTGAAGGGGCTGCTGCCCACCGTCGGCCGGACAAAGCAGACGGGCACGAAGATCAACTTCCTGCCGGACGCGGAGATCTTCGAGAAGACCCGCTTCAAGGCGGAGGAGGTTAAGAGCCGGCTGCATGAGACGGCCTATCTCAATCCGGAGCTGACGATCGTCTTTGAGGATCGCCGGGGGGCGGAGACGGAACGGATCGAGTTTCACGAGCCGGACGGACTGGTCGGCTTCGTGAAAGACCTGAACCGTTCGCAGGAGACGATTCACGACGTCGTCTATTTTAAAGGGGAAAATGAAGGCATTACCGTGGAATGCGCCTTTCAGTACATCAATGAATTTCATGAAAATGTTCTGGGCTTCTGCAACAATATCTACAATGCGGAGGGCGGAACGCACATCACCGGCTTCAAGACCGTGTTTACGACGGTCATCAACAGCTACGCCAGAGAGCTGGGGATTTTAAAAGAGAAGGATACGAATTTTACCGGGGCGGACGTGCGCAACGGCATGACGGCGGTGATCTCGATCAAGCATCCGGATCCCCGGTTCGAGGGGCAGACGAAGACGAAGCTGGACAATCAGGACGCCTCCAAAGCGGCGGCGAAAGTGACGGGAGACGAGATTCAGCGCTATTTTGACCGGAATCTGGAGACGCTCAAGGCGGTGATCGGCTGCGCGGAGAAGGCGGCCAGAATCCGCAAGAGCGAGGAAAAGGCGAAGACCAATCTTCTGAGCAGACAGAAGTTCTCCTTCGATTCCAACGGGAAGCTGGCCAATTGCGAGAGCCGGGACGCCTCGCGGTGCGAGATCTTCATCGTGGAGGGGGACTCCGCGGGGGGGTCCGCCAAGACGGCGAGGAACCGGGCGTATCAGGCGATTCTTCCGATCCGCGGGAAGATACTGAATGTGGAGAAGGCGAGCATCGACAAGGTGCTGGCCAACGCGGAGATCAAGACGATGATCAACGCCTTCGGGTGCGGATTTTCCGAGGGATACGGCAATGATTTCGATATCACAAAGCTCAGGTATGACAAGATTATCATCATGGCGGATGCGGACGTGGACGGAGCGCATATCAGCACGCTGCTTTTGACGCTGTTTTACCGGTTCATGCCGGAGCTGATCTATGAGGGGCATGTGTACATCGCGATGCCGCCGCTGTACAAGGCGATGCCGTCCCGCGGCAGGGAAGAATACCTGTATGACGACAAAGCGCTGGAACGCTATCGGAAGAAACATACGGGAGCTTTTACGCTGCAGCGTTATAAAGGATTGGGAGAGATGGATGCGGAACAGCTCTGGGAGACGACGATGGACCCGGAGAACCGGAGGCTGAAGCAGGTGGAGATCGAGGATGCCAGGCTGGCTTCCTCGGTGACGGAGATGCTGATGGGCACGGAGGTGCCGCCCAGACGCCGGTTCATCTATGAGAACGCGGTGGACGCGGAGCTGGATATCTGAGGAAGCGCGGCGGACGCGTTTCTTTTATCGTATGCATACGGGTGCCTGAGGAAGATTGTCAGCAGAGCTGACAGGCACCCGATACGCGAGTAGGGAAGCCCCCCCTACTCGATTGTTTTCCGAAAATCAAGTACCTGAACAGGAGAATTTATGAGTGAAGAAGTGATTATAAAGACCGAGTATTCGGACATCATGCAGAAGTCGTATATCGACTATGCCATGAGCGTCATTGTAGCCCGCGCCCTGCCGGACGTGCGGGACGGGTTAAAGCCGGTGCAGAGGCGGACCCTCTACGACATGCATGAGCTGGGGATCCGCAGCGACCGGCCGTACCGGAAGTGCGCCCGCATCGTGGGGGATACGATGGGTAAATACCATCCACACGGGGACAGCTCGATCTATGAGGCGCTGGTGGTCATGAGCCAGGAGTTCAAGAAGGGCCTGCCGCTGGTGGACGGACACGGTAATTTCGGTTCCATCGAGGGCGACGGGGCGGCCGCCATGCGCTATACGGAGGCGCGGCTCCAGAAAGTGAGCGAGGAGGCGCTGCTGGCCGATCTGGATAAGGATATTGTGGACTTTGTGCCGAATTTTGACGAGACGGAGAAAGAACCGGGTGTTCTCCCGGCGAGGATTCCGCATCTGCTGATCAACGGGGCGGAGGGCATCGCGGTGGGAATGTCCACCAGCATCCCGCCGCACAATCTGGGCGAGACGATTGACGCCATGAAAGCCTATATGAAGAATCCCAGGCTGACCGTGGAAGAGCTGCTGGAAATCATGCCGGGGCCGGATTTTCCCACCGGAGGCATCGTGGTCAACAAGGATGAACTGACGGAAATCTACCGCACCGGCAGCGGCAAAATCAAGGTTCGCGGGAAGGTGGAAGTAGAGAAAGTAAAGGGCGGGAAGGAGCAGTTGGTGATCACGGAGATCCCCTACACCATGATCGGCGCGAACATCGGCAAATTTCTGAACGACATCGGAACGCTGGTGGAGACGAAGAAGACGACGGACATCGTGGATATCACGAACCAGTCTTCCAAGGAAGGGATCCGGATTGTGCTGGAATTGCGCAAAGGGGCGGATACCGAACAGCTCACCAACATGCTTTACAAGAAAACCCGTCTGGAGGATACGTTCGGCGTCAATATGCTGGCGGTGGCCGACGGCAGGCCGGAAACGCTGGGGCTGACCCAGATCTTCGACCATGTGATTGATTTTCAGTTTGAGATCAATACCAGAAAATACAGGACGCTGCTGAACAAAGAGCTGGACAAAAAGGAGATTCAGGAAGGACTGATCAAGGCCTGCGACGTGATTGACCTGATCATCGAGATTTTGCGGGGCAGCCGGGATCTGAAGATGGCGAAAGCCTGTCTGATGAACGGAGTGACGGACGGGATCCGCTTCCGCTCGGAGAAATCAAGGAAGCAGGCGGCGAAGCTGAGTTTCACGGAGCGCCAGGCGACAGCGATTCTGGAGATGCGGCTTTACCGGCTGATCGGCCTGGAGATTCAGGCGCTGATGAAAGAACACGAGGCGACGATGAAAAATATCGCCCGCTATTCGGAAATCCTGAACAATTACGATGAGATGGCAAAGGTCATCATGAAGGAGCTCGACCGGTTCAAAAAGGCGTATGCCGCGCCGCGCAGGACGGTGATCGAGAACGGCAAAGAAGCCGTCTTCGTGGAGAAAAAGATCGAAGAGATGCCGGTCGTCTTCCTGATGGACCGCTTCGGGTACTGCCGGACGATCGACGTGCCCACCTATGAGCGGAATAAGGAGGCGGCGGACAGCGAGAGCCGCCATGTGATTTTCTGTAAAAATACGGACCGTATCTGCGTCTTTACGGACGGCGGGAAGATGCATACGGTGAAGGTGCCTGATCTGCCCTTTGGAAAATTCCGGGATAAGGCGTTCCCGATTGACAATTACAGCAACTTTGACAGCAGTCAGGAGCAGATGATCTGCGTGGTCAGCATGGAGGAGCTGCTGGCCGGGCGGCTGCTCTTTGTGACCAGACAGGGCATGAGCAAGGTGGTCGCCGGCGGGGAATACGACGTGAGAACGAGGACCAGCGCGGCAACCAAACTGGGCGAGGGGGACGCGGTGCTGCTGACCGCGCTTCTGAGAGAGAACATGCAGCTTGTCTTGCAGTCGGAGGAAGGATATTTCCTGCGCTTCGGCGCGGAGGAAATCCCGGAGAAGAAAAAAGCGGCGGTGGGTGTGCGCGCCATGAAGCTGTCCGACACGGACTGTCTGACAGGGGCCTATCTGTTTGAAAAGGGAACGGAACAGGTAATTACTTATAAGGAAAAAGAAGTGTCGCTTCAGAAACTGAAATCGGCGGGACGAGATCAGAAAGGAACCAGAATCCGGGTGTAATACTGGTCGGACCAGTTAAAGACGACCGGACGGCGGCAGGAGGTACAAAAGATGAATTTTCGATACGCGATATTTGACATGGACGGAACGCTTCTGGATTCCATCCCCTACTGGGACCGGCTGGTACCGGAGTTTCTTTCGCAGTACGGCGCGGAAGCGGCGGCGGAGCTGAATCAGGAAATGTCCGCCATGTCCATGGAGGAGTCCGCGCTCTGGCTGAAGAAGAGATTTTCGCTTGCCGAGCCGGCGGAGCAGATCATAAAGACGCTGTGCGGTCGGATCGGCAGGAATTACGAGCAGGACATCCCGCTCAAGCCGGGGGTGAAGGAGTGGCTGGCTTTCCTGCAGGAGCAGGGCGTCCGTATGTGCGTGGCCACGGCTTCCTCCGCGGAGCTGGGGAGGCCGGCTCTGCTGCGCTGCGGGGTTCTTCCGTACTTTGATTTTCTGGCGGACTGCGGGATGGTGGGCGTCGGCAAATCGAGTCCGGCCGTCTACGAACTGGCAGCGGAGAAATTCGGGGCGCAGGCCTTTGAATGCGTGGTGGTGGAGGACGCGGCCTTCGCGCTGAAGACGGCAAAGGAGGCGGGCTTTCTCACCGTAGGAGTGTATGAGCCGTCGGAGGCGGATCAGGAAAGCGTCCGAAAGTACAGCGACTGGTATGTGCGGAAGGGGAAGACTTTGTCTGACCTGGGGATGATATAGAAGATATGACGGTTTTGTCACGGGCCGGCGGGGGCATCCACTCCGCCGGTTTTGTTGTGCATATGGTTTTCAGCCCGACACGGGCAGATTTTCCTGAAAGACCCATTGAAGGGCGCCGGTCCTTAGGCGCGGTCTTTTCGCGCCTTAGTACCGCTGCGTCCCTTCATTAAGCGCGAGCGGGGTCTGGAAGGATAATCTGCCCGTGTCGGGCGTCCGGGCGGCATGAATATGAAAACAGCAGAAAACAGCAGAACCGGTGAAACTTTTTGGCCGGGTGAACGGTCTAACAGTCAAAGAGACGGAGAAGGGAGGAGATTTTCATGAGTGATGCCGACAAGGAGGCGCTGGTCCACGAATGTCTGGTGAAGCATTATGAGAAATATTACCGGATCGCGTACAGCTATGTCTTTCAGGAGCAGGATGCCATGGACATTGTGCAGGAGGGCGCGTACCGGGCGATCTTAAAGAGCGGTTCCCTGAAGGAACCCGGATATGTGGATACGTGGATCTGCAGAATTATCATGAATGAGGCGGTTCGTTTTCTGGAAACCTACAGAGGGCGTACGGTCGCCATGGAGAAGATGCCGGAGGAGGGCAGAGAGGATCGGACGGAGGATCCGGATCTGCGCGAAGCCCTCGCAAAACTGAGCGAGGAGGAACGCAGGATCGTCGTGCTGCGGTATTTTGAAGAAGAGAAGCTCACGGCCATCGCGAAGGCCATGGATTTGAAAGTGAATACCGTGAAGAGCCGCCTGTACCGGGCAGTGGAGAAGCTGAGGAACTATATGACGGAAGGAGCGGAAGCTTAGACAGGAGGATCAGATATGGAGAGATGGAAAAAGGAGTATGACAGCATCAAGGTACCGGAAAACATGAAGGAAAAGATGGAGGAAGCAGTTATGAGAGCGAAGGAAAGTAAGAAAAGAGCAAAAACGAAACGGATCATCCGCTGTGCCGGAAGCGCGGCGGCAGTATTTGCCTTTCTGTTGATTCTGCCCAACACCAGCCGGACGGCGGCCGCCGCCATGCAGCGGATCCCGGTGCTGGGAGATTTCTTCAAAGTGGTGACAGTCCGGGAATATCAGGTGGAGGAAGACCGCTATCAGGCGGATGTGAAAGTCCCGGAGGTCGTGCCGGAGGAAAACGGCGGCGTATCGGAGGAGACGGCGCAGCAGGCAAAGAAGACGGCGGACGCGATCAACATTGACATCCGCCAGATCACCGATGAGCTGATCGAGGAATTTAAAAGCACGATGGAAGAGTTTGAGGACGGCTACGGAGACATCATGGTGGACAGCGAAGTGCTGACGGACGATGAGAAATGGTTCTCTCTGGGGCTGGTACTCTATCAGGGCGCAGGCAGCGGTTACGAACGCCACCGCCATTACACGATCGACAAGGAGACCGGGAAACGGGCGGCGCTTGCGGATTTCTTCGGGGATGATTATGTGGCGGTCGTCAGCGAGGAAGTCAAGGAACAGATGCGTCAGCGGATGGCGGACGACGAGAATGTGATCTACTGGATTGACTATGAGGACGTGCCGGAGTGGAACTTTGAGTCCATCGCCGAAGAGCAGGATTTTTATGTAAACAAAGACGGAAATGTGGTTGTCTGCTTCGATGAATATGAGGTGGCGCCCGGATACATGGGCTGCGTGGAATTTGTAATCGAGCAGTAAAACAGTAAAAAGGAAGGGCGCGGGCAGGAACTCCTGTTTCCGGCGCCCTTTTTTGCCGATATTCAGAAATTTTTAAGAAGATTTGAGAAGATTTTTTCCAAAGGTTGTAGTAAAATAGAAGAAAACTGCGTTTATAAGGATGTAAATGCATTTACCAGGAGGATAAATTATGTTTCTGTTTCTGGCATTTCTGGACAGCCCGGAGGAACAGGAAAAATTCACGGAAGTTTACGAGCATTACCGGCATTTCATGTGGTACGTCGCGAACCAGAAGCTGCAGGACGCGCACCTTGCCGAGGATGCGGTGCAGGAGGCTTTTCTGGCTCTGACCCGGCATCTGGATCAGGTGGAAGAGGTGCACAGTCCGCGGACGAAGAAATTTCTGGCGACGATCGTCCGCAGCAAGGCGGCGGACATTCTGCGGAAGCGGAAGCCGGAGGAAGAGCTGGGGGAATACCCGTCCGCGGACAAAGGACAGGGGGATATTCTCGAACAGTATCTGACAAAAGAGAACTATAATCATCTGGTATCCTGTATTCTGGAGCTGGAGGACAGCTACCGCGTCGTCTTCGAGTACAAATACATGTATCAGATGGGAGACGCCCAGATTGGCGATCTTCTCGGCATCTCCGCCGGAAATGTAAACGTACGTTATTACCGGGCCAGAAAGAAGCTACAGAAAATGATACAGAAGGAGGTCGGCCGGTTTGAATAAGCAGGAAGAACTTCTGGCACAGGTTCTGGAAGAGTGTCTGGAAGAAGACTTGAGTTTTATTCCGCCGGAAGGCGAGATTGCCAGAAAACACCGTTTCTCCGCGGAGTTTGAACAGGCGATGAACGGGCTTCTGGAGGAGATGAGCCGTACCTCCGAGAGAAAGGAGATCCGAAAACATTTCTCTCCCAGATACGGGCAGATGGCGGCGTGCATCCTGGTGTTCTGCGTGTGCGGATGGCTGTTCTGTCAGGTGAGCGGCCTGATCGGCGGCGGAGATAAGAGCGCGGATACATCCGAGGCGCCCGCCCTGGAATCCGCGTATGACGAAGCCGCGGAATCGGGAGCGGCGGGAAACAGCATGGAAGCGCTGCCGGAAGAAAGCGAAGTTCAGGACGACGCCGGCGCCGAGGACGCACCGGCGGAGGAGCCGGCCGGGGGCGGCGAAGAGCGGGAATACTGCGGTCGGACGGTCTATCCGTCCGCGGAGCAGGAGCTTCCGGAGCGGTTGGAGCAGGTGACCGCGCTTGTCAACTGTCCGGTGCTGGATGAGGACAATCCGGTCCTGATGCTGACCATCGGCAACACCGGGGAGGAGGATATCCGTTATCTGGACCGGTACGAGCTGGAAGTATGGCTGGAAAATGCATGGTACCGGATTCCGGCAGAGTCCGGACGGGAAGGAGAATGGCGCACGCTGGAGGCCGGCATGGCGGTGGACGCGCAGATGGATCTGTCGGAATACCGTATCGACTACGACGCCAGCCAGTACCGTCTGGTCATTCATGCGGAGCAGGAAGCGCTTGGCGTGGAATTTACGTTCGGAGAGGTATTCAGAAAGACCATGGAGGACGCGCAGGAGAGCGCCGTCTTTCGGACCCGTGAGACGGCGGCGGGCGGATACGGGATTTTGGAAGGAGGATGAAGATGAAAAAGAAAAGAAAAGAGAAGAGGTATCTGGCGGCGGTATTGGCCCTGGCGGGGCTTTTGAGCGTAGGCGCGGCGGGCTGCGGAGGCGGCGCGGGCACGAAGAACGCGGCGGGCGGGATAACGATGGAGTCGGCGGCGGACACTGCCGCGGCGGAAGCGCCGGCGGAAGCCTGTGAGGAGGACGTCTACAACGACGCCGGGGCGGTCGCTTCGGAGGAGGGGATTGAACCGGTGGCGCAGAACGGCCGCAAACTGATCAAGACCGTGCGCCTGGAGATGCAGACGAAAGAATTTGACGTCCTGATGGAAGGGCTGAGGAAGAAGATTCAGGAGATGGACGGCTATATTGAAAATTCCGCCGTCTGGGGCAACAGTTACAATTATACCAGTACCCGGAGCTCGGAGTACACCGTACGGGTTCCGGCGAACCGGCTGGATGAGTTCATCGAGGTCGTCGGCGGCCTGGGGAACGTCACCTATAAAAGCGAGAGCGTGGAGGATGTAACGCTTCAGTATGTGGACGTGGAGAGCCGTCAGAAAGCGCTGGAGACGGAGCAGACGAGGCTTCTGGAGCTTCTGGAGAAAGCGGACAATCTGGAAGATCTGCTGACGATCGAGAGCCGGCTGTCGGAGGTGCGCTATGAGCTGGAGAATTTCGGAAGCCAGAAGCGCCTTCTGGACAACCAGATCGAGTACAGCACGGTCCATCTGTCGGTCACGGAGGTGGAGCGGATTACGGAAGTCGGCAAAAAGACATTCTTCCAGGAGATTGCGGAGCGGTTCAGCAACAGCCTGTACAACGTAGGCATGGGACTTCGGGAGTTTGTCATTGTCGTGGTCGGCTCGCTGCCGGTGCTGGCGGTGTGGGCGGCGGTGATCGCCCTGGTCGTGCTGGTGCTGCGCAGAGTGTTCTACAATAAAAATACGAAGAACACGGAGCGAAAGGGCAGATGGGGGAAAAAGACGCCGGAGGACGCCGGCAGAACGCCGGATGAGAAAAACGGCGGAAATTCATAGGGAGACGAATGTCTGACCGAAGTCTCCACAAAGAGGCGTACAGACCGGAAGAACGCTGTTCCGGCTGTACGCTTTTGTTTATGCACAGGGAATCTTCCCCGCTCGATTTCTGATTGCAAAAATTTCGCGGCGATGTTATACTTTGTATAATTGGGATAATTGTCGACTGCTGAAGGGAAAAGGACTGAGAACATGTACGAATATCGCATCAAGACCGGAACACCGGCCAAACTGGGAGTGACAAGAAACGGGAAAGACATCAATTTTGTAGTTGTCGTCCGGGACAGGAAAGAATGCAGCCTGATTTTATATCGGAAAGGCTCCGAGGAGATTGCGGCGGAGTTTCCGTTTACGGAGGAGATGCGCTTCGGTGATCTCTGTGCCATGGAGGTCGGCAATCTGCCCATAAAAGAATACGAGTACAACTACCGGATCGACGGAGAGATCGTACAGGATCCCTACGCCGCCCGGCTTGCGGGAAGAGAGACGTGGGGTGTGCGCATCGAGAATCCCCATGCGCTCAGGGGCGCGCTCCCGTCCGACCGCTTTGACTGGCAGGGCGACCGGCCGCTCATGCTCCCCTATGAGGAGTGCGTGCTGTATATGACCCATGTACGCGGTTTTACGAAGGACGCGTCGTCGGGGGCGCGCCGCCCCGGGACGTTCGCCGGGGTCCGGGAGAAGATTCCGTATCTGAAAAGCCTCGGGATTAATATGCTCGAGCTGATGCCGGTGTATGAATTTGCGGAATGTGGGAAGAAGAAAGCCGCGGGGAAGCACAGGCCGGTGAACCGGTGCGGGGAAGACCGGATCAACTACTGGGGATACGGGGAGGCGTTTTACTTTGCGCCGAAGGCTTCCTACAGCGCCAAGGGTGATCCGGTGCGCGAATTGAAGGAACTGGTGCGGGAACTGCATAAAAACGGTATTGAACTGATACTGGAATTCTATTTTCCGGAGCGGACGAGTCCGTATCTGATCCGCGACTGCATCGGTTACTGGGCGGCGGAGTATCACATCGACGGCGTGCATGTGAACGCGCAGGGCGTGTCCGTCGAGGATCTGGCGATGGATCCGAAGCTGTCGGGGCTCAAGGTGATGAGCGAGGGTTTTCCTCTGGAACGGATCTACGAGCCGGGATACGAACCGGCGTACCGGAGGCTTGCGGAGTATAACGATGCTTTTCTCGAGAATGCCAGGCAGTTCCTCCGGGGCGACGAGGACATGCTGGGGCGGATGGTGTGGAGCATGCGCAGAAATCCCTCCCGGCAGGCCGTGATCAACTATATGGCGTACCACAACGGCTTCACCCTGCTGGACGCGGTTTCCTATGACGTGAAGCATAACGAGGCGAACGGCGAGGAAAACCGGGACGGCAAAAGCTGCAATTACAGTAGCAATTACGGGGAGGAAGGACCGGCGTCGGTCAGGAAGCTGGAGCGTCTGAGAAGGAGGCAGCTTCGCAACGCGTTTCTGCTGGTGCTTTTGTCCCAGGGAGTGCCGGCCATCTACGGCGGGGACGAGATGGGCAATTCCCAGCAGGGAAACAATAACGTCTGGTGTCAGGACAACGCGCTTTCCTGGGTTCAGTGGAGCCGCAGGAAGGCGGACCGGGATCTGCGGGAATTTGTGAAGGACGCCATCCGTTTCCGGCGGGAGTCCCCGGTCTTTGGCAGGCGGGAGGAATATACCATGAAGGTCCGGTTGTCCAAAGGGATGCCGGATCTGTCCTACCACGGACGCAAAGCGTGGTTCGGAGAATTTGAAGGATACAACCGTCAGGTCGGCATTCTCTATGCGGGGTGCTATACCGGAGCAGAGACCTGTTATGTCGTCTACAATATGCATACGACGGCTCATGAGCTGGCGCTGCCGACACTTTCCGCGGGGGAATCCTGGCATGTGGCGGCGGATACGGGGCGGGAAACGCAGGCATTCTACGTAAAAGGCGGGGAACCGCGGCTGGAGGATCAGAAGATGATCACGGTGGAACCGCGGACGATCATGATACTGGCAGGTAAAAAAGATGAAGCTGATTAATATATGGAGACATTTTTATACCATCACGGAACATAAATTGATGGTGGCCCGGCACTGTTTCCGGGTCGGGATGTACTGGCAGGGACTGACGCATGACCTGTCCAAATATACGCCGGCGGAATTCTGGCAGGGCTGCCGGTACTATCAGGGCTTTCAAAGCCCCAACAACGCGGAGCGCGAGGCCAGAGGGTATTCTTCCGCCTGGCTCCACCACAAAGGGCGCAACAAACATCATTATGAATACTGGATTGACTACAGCCTGAAGCCCGTACGGTGCATGGCGGGCATGAAGATGCCGCTGAAATACGTCAACGAGATGATCATGGACCGCATTGCCGCGTCCAAAGTGTACGAGGGGAAGAACTATACGCAGCACTCGCCTCTGGAATATTATGAGCAGGGGAAGGGCGCTTATCTGATTCATGAGGAGACGAGGGAACTCCTGGAATACATCCTCCGTATGCTGGACGAAAAGGGGGAGGAGCGGACGTTTGCCTATATGAAGAGGCATATGGTGGGCAGGAAAAATTATCCGAAGATTCCCCAAAACGAAAAAAATAAAAAAATTTGAAAAAAGAAGAAGGATTTTTGTTTTCCGCGCAGTATATTTATTATAAGAGGAGACTTTACAGCCATGACCATTCGGGAAAAGACAGAGAACTGGGAACTGGAATTTCTGAGTCCTCACGCGGCGTTCAGCCGGGATTCCAGGGGCAGGGACAGGGAGGAACCGCCCTGCGACATCCGTCCGGTCTACCAGAGGGACCGGGACCGGATTCTGCACTGCAAGTCTTTCCGGAGACTGAAGCACAAGACGCAGGTATTTCTGACACCTAAAGGCGACCATTACCGGACCCGTCTGACGCATACGCTGGAGGTGGCGCAGAATGCGCGGACCATTGCGAGGGCGCTCCGGCTGAACGAGGACCTGACGGAAGCGATCGCTCTGGGGCACGATCTGGGACACGCTCCCTTTGGACATGCCGGGGAACGGGCGCTCGACGAGGTGTGCAGCGAGGGGTTCGCCCATTTCGAGCAGAGCGTGCGGATCGTGGAGCGGCTGGAGAAGGGAGGAAGAGGGCTGAACCTGACCTGGGAAGTCAGAGACGGAATCCGGAATCATCAGATGACCGGCAGGGCTGCGACGCTGGAGGGGATGATTGTCCGCTATTCGGACAAGATCGCGTACATAAATCACGATGTGGACGACGCCATCCGGGGCGGCGTCATCCGGGAGCAGGATCTTCCGAGGGCTTATACGGACATCCTTGGACATTCCACAAGGGAGCGTCTGAACACGATGATCCACGACATTGTGGACCACAGTCTGGACAGGCAGCAGATCCGGATGTCCGAGGATATGGAGTACGCCTTCATGGGAATGCGCAGATTCATGTTTGAGAATGTATATACCAGCCCCAAGGCAAAGGGAGAGGAACAGAAGGCGCAGAATATCGTAAAGGAACTGTTTCATTATTATATGGATCATCCGGAACTTCTGCCCAAGGAGTATGTGGAGCGGATGTGGCAGTCGGGCGAGACGCAGGAGCGGAGTGTCTGCGACTATATTGCGGGGATGACGGATCAGTATGCCATAGCCAGATTTCAGGAATTTTTCATTCCGGATTCCTGGAAAATATAACCGTGCAGGAATCAGGTGAACTATGGGTTTTTATTCACAGGAACTTATTGAGGAGATCCGTTCCAGAAGCGAGATCGTGGACGTGATCTCCGGATATATCAGGCTGCAGCGCAAAGGCAGCAACTATGTGGGGATCTGTCCCTTTCACAACGACCGCAATCCTTCCATGTCGGTGAACCCGCCGCGGCAGATCTACCGCTGCTTCAGCTGCGGGGCGGGCGGAGACGTCTTTCGCTTTGTCATGGACTATGAGAACCTGACGTTTCCGGAGGCGGTAAAGGTGCTGGCGGACCGGGCGGGGGTGGCGTTTCCGGAGCAGAATGATTCAAAGGAAGCCAGACAGCAGGCGGATTTAAAGGCGCAGATTATGGAACTGAACCGGCTGGCGGCGAAATTTTACTATTATACGCTCCGGCAGCCGGCGGGAAAGCGGGGGATGGATTACCTTCGGGGGAGGG
>ERZ779627.184-NODE-184-length-15245-cov-5.844569_pt1 | contig 15245 bp, 14 predicted proteins | sample MGYA00514191_ERZ779627 | MGnify/ENA primary metagenome ERZ779627 (study PRJEB29562, sample SAMEA4376705) | mouse gut metagenome | isolation source: Cecum | study: EMG produced TPA metagenomics assembly of the A DSS colitis mouse model was used to assess the... | reverse complement strand
TCCAGCCGCCCGCCCGGAAAAAGGCGCCTTTCCCGAACGCCCCGAACGCCCCCACGGGACTTCTCCTCGTCATCCGGCCCAGCGCCGTCTCCGACACGATCAGCGCATAGCCGAACGTCAGCATCAGAATCAGATAGACCAGAAGAAAGATACCTCCTCCGTACTTTGCCGCCAGATACGGAAACCGCCAGATGTTCCCCAGCCCCACGGCCGAACCGGCCACCGCCAGAACGTATCCCAGCCTGCCTGAAAAGCTGCTCCGTGTCTTTCCTTCTTTCTTCATTCCCCCGGAAGTTTTCCCCTCTTTCATTTTCTGTTACCCTCCTTTGTATCAGTTCCTTCTATCATACCATCTTTGCCGCATTCCGGCAATCGCGGATACGGCGCCCGCGTATCATCCGCTTCCGAATTTAATATATGCCCCCTCGCATCTTTTTCAGAAGCTGTTCCACATCAATCGGTTTGGGCAGGAAATCGTCCATGCCGCTTTCCAGAGCCTCCTCCCTGTCCTCTTGAAAGGTATTGGCGGTACACGCATAGATCCGCACCGAAGCCGCATCCGGCCGGTCCAGGCTGCGGATCTCGCGGGTCGCCGTACAGCCATCCATCACCGGCATCTGCATATCCATCAGGATCACGTCGAACTCACCCACCCGCGAATTGCGGAACAGTTCCACCGCTTCCTGTCCGTTTCGGGCATGCACCGCCTCAAAGCCTTCCATATCAAGAATCTCCAGCAACACCTCCGCGTTCAGCTCCACATCTTCAGCTACCAGGATCCGCACCGCGCACTTCCCTGCCGGTTCGTCCGCACGCTCCGTATCCTCCTCTGCGCGCTTCTCCGGCTCCGTCTGCAGATGCGCCGGTATCTCTTTCACAATCCGGGACGGAAGCGACACAGTGAAGACGCTTCCCACATTCAGCTCGCTCTCCACGGTAATGTCTCCGCCCATAGCGTCGATCAGGAGTTTGCTGATCGTCATGCCCAGACCGGTCCCCTTGATTCCGCTGGTATTTCTGCCCCGCTCCTGGCTGAACGAATCGAAAATCTGACCGATATAATCCGCGGAGATACCGATACCGGTATCCTCACACCGATAAATCGTCATCACATGCTGATCGTCCGTCTTTCTCTGGCAGACCGTAAAGCGGATGTCATTGCCGGCCGGCGTGAATTTGGCGGCGTTTCCCAAAATATTCATCAGAATCTGTTTAATGCGGGTGGCGTCTCCCAGAATGAAGGGTTCCGTAACTTCCTGCTCTACGGTCAGCTTCACTCCCCTGCTTTCAATGTTATCCATCTGCATGGCGATCACTTCATCCACCAGCGCCGACACCAGCAGCGGCTCGCTGACCAGTTCCACCTTGCCGACCTGCAGTTTGGATACATCCAGAATGTCGCTGACCAGCGACAGCAGGTATTTGGCGGTGCTCTGCGATTTTTTCAGCCATTCTCTGACCTGATCCGTCTGATCTTTGTCGTCGATGTGGGACAGCATCAGATAGTTCATGCTGATCAGCCCGTTCAGAGGCGTGCGGATCTCATGGCTCATATTGGAGAGAAATTCTCTCTGCGAGCGCGCTTTCTCCGCCGTCCTCACCGTGCGGATCTGATAGCGCATAAGCGCCAGAAGCATGCCGATCACCGTCACGATGCAGACGATCAGCATGACCATGCTCATGGCGACAAAGATCCGGCTCTGTTCCCGGAAGACCGCTTCGTTCACCGACATGATAAAATACAGATCCATATCCTCCCCAAACGGCATAAAATAGAACAGTTCGCGGTCCCTTTCTCCTTCATGAGAATGATAGAATCCGAAAGTCTCCAGCGCCTGCAGCTTCTGACGGACCTCCTCATTGGTCAGCTCCGAAGACTTCGACTCCGACAGATGCGTATACAGATTCATCTGTTCATTCAGATAGACTTCTTTATTAATATTTACAATATAGTTTCCCTCCATGTCGATCAGAGCGCTGTGCCCCCGGCTGTTCCCGTTTTTGATAAAGCTGTCGATGACCATATGGTCCTGAATAGAGGAAATGTCGCTGACTCCGATCAGCGCAAGCATCTTTATTCCTCCCACCTCACAGCCCCTCAGCCGGACTCCGTAGAGGATGTTCCCGTCCCTGAGTCCTCCGGCCTCGAACCGGTCGCCGAAGCGCGCGACCACTTTCTCCCTGCCGCCATCAAAATAGGACAGAAAATCCCGGTTCATGTTCACGGCGTCCGGAACCGTAACGCCGCATTGGTCCGTATAGACTGTGCCGTCCTCCGCCAGCAGATAAATATGTGAAAATCTGCTCGCCGCACACTCCAGATTCATCCGCTCCTCTACCTCTTCGACCGTCTCGCAGCCGTAACCGGCAATACGATCCTGAATCTCACCCAGATCCGCCCAGCAGATCTCGAGATACAGCCGGATCGCCGCCTTATCATGCTCCGCAATCTCACTGATCGACTGAACAATGTTATCGGAGATCGTTCGGTTCAACTGCCGGATATAGAAAAATGTAGCAGAGCTGACGATTGCCAGCGTCGATGCAATCAACACAAGATAAAAAAAACGATGCTTTTTTTCCACGCTTCCACCCTCTGTTCTCTTCTCAGCCATTACTTCGCCGGATTTTAAGCTTATCGAAAACGGATCTTCCTCCTCACGGAGCCTTCCTGCCTATATTATAGCAATTTTTCATGAAAAATCCATATCAAATGAAGCCGAAAAAGGCTGCCGCATCCTCTGTCCGATGCGGCAGCCTGCGGCTGTCTCTCTCTTACTGAACTTTTAACACAAAGGGCTCCCCGACCTGCTCATAATCGTTGCTGATCCGCCCGCTTTCCTCCGGAAGCTCCACGGCATTGAGCGTCATCGTCACTTCACCGGCATCCTCCTCGATCCTGCCGTCGTCTATGATCTCCTCATTCGACAGGTAACCGGACTTTGCATCCGAACTGCGCAGGCCAAATTCCACCTGATGCCCGGCGGCGTCCTTTGCGATCACCTGCACCAGATAACTGGTAGGACCAGACTGCCGGAACGTGATTCTCTGCTCCAGGCGGTTCATCGTAAGCTCCTCCAGCGTGACCGTCACGCCGTCCGGAAGGGTAAATTCCTGTCCGATCGGTATCCGTCTCGTATCCGCCGTCAGCGCGGCGCCGTCGGCCCTGAAAGCGAAATCCCAGTTCCCCTTGACTCCGCCGTCCATGCCCAGCCGTTCGATCCGGATCCGGAAATCGTTCTCCGCAGACAGATCCGCCTCCGGAATATCATAGGTCATCTCCACACCCAGAACCGTCTGTGTCTCATCCAGAAAATCGGCGCTTCCTCTGGCGCCCCCTCCCGGCTGCTTTCCATTGACGTACAGCGTCTCCACGGGGGTCAGATACTGCTCCATCGACTGTCCGTCTTCCCGCCGGATCGTATAATTGACCGTCAGGCTTTCCTCGGATACCACCGCTTCCTGAAGCGTAACCTCATACCCCTGATCGGATACCGACGTATGAATCACATCCCGGTAGTCCGCCAGATCCCCGGACAGTCCCAGCGCGTTCTCGATGCTCCAGGTAATCTGCCGGAGCGTCGCATGCGCCTCTCTGCCGAATACCGCCGTCCCGGCGAGGAGCGCCGCGGCCGCGCAGGCCGCCGCGGTCTTCCTGCCGATCCTTCTTCCCGCCGCCTTCTTCTCTTTTCCCACTTCGCACAGCACCGTCTGTTCATATCTTTTCATCTCCATATCCTCAGGGCGATCCATGAGCCGCTCCCGGTCCGCCGAAAAATCGGTCCTGATTTCGTTTGCCAGTCGATACGCTTCTCTTTTCATGTTCCTGCCCTCTTCCTTTCTTCAAATTTGCTTCGGATCTTCTTCTTTCCCCGGAAGATCCGGACGTAGACATTCCCCCGGCTCATCCCCAGCGCGTTCCCCGCTTCCTCCGGCTCTTCCTCCATCAGAAAAATCCGCTGAAACAACTCCCGGTCCGTCGGGGAGAGACAGTTTAGAATCTCTTCGGTCTCTTTTGAGAGTTCCCGCTCCGTCAGCTCCAGAAGAGCGGCGTCTTCTTCCGGGATCTCCAGTTCCATCTCCTCCAGAGACACGGTTCTCTGTTCCCTCTGTACTCTGCGCAGCGTGTCGATGGCTTCCAGTCTCGCCACGCCCGCTGCCCAGTTTACAAAGCTTCCTCTGCGCTCGTCAAAGCAGTCGATGTTCCTCCAGATCCCGAGAAAGATATCGTTCATGCACTCGTCTACTCTGTCCGGCGCGGCGAACAGTCTCTTCTTCACGATGGATTTCAGAAGCCCGCCGTAAGTTCTGATCATATAGACGAGTCCTTCTTCCCGGCGTCTTCGGATCAGCGCCACAAAATTATCTTCATTTGCTTTCATAACAGTTACCTCAGAATATCAATCTTATATGGAACGTCCGCGGTTCCGTCCGTACGGATTTCGTAAGCTTACAGGACATCTGTCCGGCAGGGCCGGCCAGGTCAGCCGCCCTGACCGGTCCCTTCACTGTATATTCCGTAGGAAAACGATGCGATCTTACATTTTATCGGGAAAATTTTTCAGATTTTGAAGAAATTCAGATATTACCGGTTATTTGGAGAAATCTGCCGGCGTTACCGTGCATCGGGCCGTCTGCCCAGCTCCCAGAACGCCACCGCACTGGCTGCCGCCACGTTCAGCGAATCCACTCCGTGCGCCATGGGAATCCGCACCCTGTAATCGCAGTCCGCGATCGTGTCCGCCGCCAGTCCGTCTCCCTCCGTGCCGAGAATCACCGCCAGCTTCTCCTGCGCAAGCAGTTCCGTGCTGTCAACAGAGACGCAGTCCTCCGTCAGCGCCATCGCGGCCGTCCGAAATCCCAGCCCGCGAAGGAACGCCAGCCCGCCCTGCGGCCAGGAGAGATCTCTCAGATACGTCCACGGAATCTGAAACACCGTCCCCATGCTCACTCTGATCGAACGCCGGTAGAGCGGATCGCTGCAATCCGGTGTCAGCAGCACCGCATCCATATTCAGCGCGGCGGCGGAGCGGAAGACGGCGCCGACATTGGTGGGATTGACTACATTCTCCAGAACGGCAATTCTGCGCGCGCCGCCGCAGACTTCTTCCGCCGCCGGAAGCGGCGGCCTTCGCATGGCGCAGAGCATGCCTCTTGTCAGTTTATAGCCCGTGATCCGCGCCAGCACGTCCATCTGCGCCGTGTAGACCGGAATCTCCCCGCACCGCTTGAGAATCTCTTCCGCCTCCTTCTGCAGATACCGTTCCTCCGCCAAAAAAGACAACGGCACGCACCCGGCGTCCAGCGCCCGCTCGATCACTCTGGGACTTTCCGCGATAAAAATCCCCTTCTCCGGTTCATGGCGGTTCAGAAGCTGTATTTCCCGCAGTCTGGCATATACGTCGAGCTCGGGAGCCTCAAAATTTTCGATTCTGATCACACGCGCCATCTTCCTTTTCCTCCTCTGAGTGACCGTACGCATGGAAAAAGAGACGCTGCCGCGGCAGCCTCCCTTCCTTATCTGCATTATAATCCGTGCATCCCGCTTTGAACCTTAGACCGGAACGTTACCTGTACAGTTAACTCAGCCCAGGCACCCCTGCGGCACACAGAAGGTCCCGCTTAGTGCTGCTTTGTTCCCAACCTGACACGGTTCACGGGTTCCTGTTGCGCAGGACCCGGACATCAACGCCACTTGTACAGGGCAGCTTCCGACCGACCGGCCCGGGGCGGGATATCACTCCTGCTATGGCGGATTGCAGGTACAGGGCACCGCCGCCTCCCCAGCTGCACGGAAATCTTATGACAATTTTTGAATGCCTGTACAGTATATCCTGTTTTCAGTCTTTTGTCAAAGACTTTTTCCTCCGTTCCCGCAGTTCGCGGAAAAAATCGGACAGCATGGCCGAACATTCTTCCTCCAGAACCCCTTCCGTCAGTTCCACCTGATGATTGAACGCGGGAACATCGAAAAGATTCAGAATCGAACCCGCGCATCCCGCCTTGGGATTACGGCTGCCGATCACGACTCTTGGAATCCTCGCCTGCACAATTGCCCCCGCGCACATCTGGCACGGTTCCAGCGTGATGTACATGGTGCATTCTTCCAGCCTCCAGTCTCCCACCGCGCGGCTGGCCCTGCGGATCGCCTGAAGCTCCGCGTGAGCCAGCGTATTCCGGTCCGTATTTCTCCGGTTGTACCCTCTGGCAATGATCCGGTCCTCTTTTACGATCACACAGCCGATGGGAACCTCCTGCAGCTTCCAGGCTCTGCGGGCCTGCCGAATCGCTTCCTTCATATATTTTTCTTCATCCGTCAGAGACATCCTCCACACTCCTTTTGCAGCTTCCGAACCGGGGACAGCGGATACACTTCTCGCCGCCTCTGGGGTAGACGGTAAAACGGTTTACGTCCACCGGATCATCCTCCCAGTCCGCCACGTAATCCTGCGCCCCCGGACGGCGGACCCAGATCCCGCCGGTATCCGAAAAACGGATCCCCTTCTCGAGAATATTTTCCGGATCCATCGTTCCCTGCCATTCCAGCGCTCCGTTCTGGCTTTTCAGCTCTCCGAGATAGATTCCGACCGTCCGCTCCCGATGGTAAAAATAGATATAGGCCTTTCCTGCGTCCTGCCCCTGTGGGCAGTATTTTTTCAGGTGGATTCCAAGCCTGCAGCTTTCCCCCCGTATCTCCGCTTTCACAAAACCGGCGGTTCCCGCCTGCACACCCCGCTCATAAGCACAAAGATATGCGATTCGGCGCCTGTATTCCTGCATAGAACATCCCTCCTCGTCTCTATCGGATATTCTATGCCTGTCCGAAAACAGTTATGCCAAAATCCGCCGCCTCTTTTTCCCTGCAGACGGCCGGTCTTCAGGCCTCCCTGCAGGCGGCCGCCCGATTGGCAAATTCCGCAAACTGAGCCAGCGTCAGGGCCTCCCCCCGCACCGACTCCGGAAGCCCCATCTCCGTCAGGATCTTTATCGTCATCTCCTTGGAAATTCCCAGCTCCGGCACATGTGAAAGTCCGTTCTGCAGCGTCTTTCTTCTCTGATTGAACGAAGCCCGCACCACGGCGAACAGGAGCGCTTCGTCCGCCGCCTTCACCGGCGGTTCGGCGTACGTCTTCAGACGGATCACCGCCGACCCAACACCCGGGCGCGGCATAAAACAGTTCGGCGGCACATAAGCCGCCACATAAGGCTGTGCATAATACTGAACGGCAATCGACAGCGCGCCGTAATTCTTGGAGCCGGGTCCTGCCTGCATCCGCTCAGCCACTTCCTTCTGTACCATCACCGTAATGCCGGCAAGCGGAACATGCTTTTCAAACAGCCCCATGATAATCGGCGTCGTGATGTAATAAGGAAGGTTCGCCACGACCTTCACCGGTTTCCCGCCGTTTTTTTCCTCCGCCAATCTGCGTAGATCGACCTTGAGTACATCCTCGTTTACAAGGTCTACATTCGGATAGCCGCTCAGCGTATCCTGGAGAACCGGTATCAGCGCCCGGTCGATCTCGATCGCCGTCACCCCCCTGGCCCGCGACGCCAGATACTGGGTCATCGTGCCGATCCCCGGGCCGATCTCCACTACATAATCTTCTTCGCTGATCTGTGCCGCTTTCATGATCTTATCCAGCACATGACCGTCGATCAGGAAATTCTGTCCGTATTTTTTCTGAAACACCACATGATATTTATTCAAAATCTCAATGGTACTCCGGGGATTTCCCAGAGTGGGGACGGGTCCTGCCATCTCACGCTCTCCTCTCCAGCCGGTAAAAACGCATCGCATTCTCTTCAGTCGCACGGACCACTTCCTCCCTGCTGATCCCCCTGAGCTCCGCGACGGCCTCCGCAATGAACGTCAGGTTGCGGGAATCGTTCCGTCTGCCCCGAAAAGGCACGGGAGAAAGGTACGGACAGTCCGTCTCCAGAAGAAGGTTCTGCAAAGGCGTCTCTTTTACAATCTCTTTTAACTTTTTTGCGTTTTTGAAGGTCACAACGCCTCCGATGCCCAGATAAAATCCCATCCCGACATACTCCCGCGCCATCTCCGGCGAACAGGAACAGCAGTGAATCACTGCCGAAAGCTGCGCGTCATATTCCTGTTTCAAAATCTCCATCGTATCCGCCGCCGCATCCCGGCTGTGAACGATCACCGGAAGCGCCTGTTCCTTCGCCAGTGCGAGCTGGCGGAGGAACCATTTCTTCTGGACCTCGGGCGGCTCCTTTTTCCAGTAATAATCAAGGCCGGTCTCCCCGACCGCCACAATCTTCTCCTGCCCGCACTGATCTCTCAGCCAGGCGAACGTATCCTCATTCAGTTCCCCGACCTCGTCCGGATGCACGCCCGCGGACCCGTAAACGAACGGATACCTTTCTGTCAGTTCCATCGTTTTTTTTGTTCCTTCGAGACTTGCTCCCACATTGACCACTGTTCCCACGCCGCTTTCGGCCAGCTTCAGAAGCACTTCCTCCCGGTCTTCGTCAAAAGCCGAATCATCATAATGTGCATGACTGTCAAATATCATATCCATCCGCTTCCTTCATTTCGACATTTTGATAACAGTATATCCGTTTTTGACATTCATTGCAACCCGCTGCCGCAGGAATTGTGTCCGCGTATAAAAGTCTTTTCTTTCCCCAATACTATTCCCGTGAAAATGTTTCACAGCCTTTTACAAACCGCAGACAGCATCTGCCCTTCCGTTTCAGGAAAGCAGATGCCGGACTTTACTATGGAGGTATCTCTATGACATCAAAAAATCTTTGCTGCTGCGCAGAGCAGATCGCCATGGCTGCCGTTCCAAAACAGGAATGGTGCGAGCCCTATGATCTGTGCACGGCTCTGAAGGAAGGAACCATTTTCCCCTGTCTGAATCTGACCTTTTATAAGGCTCCTCTGGGGGAAAGCAGCCAAAAACCGGCAGGCGACAGCCCGGACGCCGCGCAGCGGAACCGGGAGACCGCCATGACCCGCCTGATGGAGGTGGGATTTGCCATCAACGACCTGACCCTGTACCTTGACACGCACCCCTCCTGCGCCAAAGGGCTCTCCCTGTTCCGTCAGCTTTCGGAAGAACGGCTAAAGCTGCTGGCGGACTTTGCCGGGGATTTCTATCCGCTGACGCAGCTTTCCATGGTCACAGGAAATACAGACCCGAACGAATACGGATGGACCGAAGGACCCATGCCGTGGGAAGGAGCGTGTATCTGATGTTTGCCTATGAAAAACGACTGCAGTATCCTGTAAAAATCAAAAACACCAACCCGGATATCGCCAAACTGGTCATCAGCCAGTACGGAGGACCCGACGGAGAACTGTCCGCCAGCATGCGCTACCTGTCTCAGCGCTACACCATGCCGGTGAAAAAAGTGGGCGGCCTTCTGACGGACATCGGCACGGAGGAATTGAACCATCTGGAGATCATCTGCTCCATCGTCTATCAGTTGACGCGGGATCTGACCGAAGAGCAGGTGAAAACCGCCGGCTTTGACGCCTATTATATCGACCACACCAAAGCGCTGTGGCCCCAGGCGGCTGCCGGAGTGCCCTTCACCGCTCTGGAATTTCAGTCCAAGGGCGACGCGCTGGCCGATCTTTTCGAGGATCTGGCCGCCGAGCAGAAAGCCCGCACGGTCTATGACAACCTGCTGCGTGTCATCGACGACCCGGATGTCCGCGCGCCGCTGAAATTCCTGCGGGCGCGGGAGGTTGTACATTTCCAGCGATTCGGAGAAGCGCTGGAGATGACGAAGGAGACGCTGAACCAGAAGAATTTCTACTGGACCAACCCGGAATTTGACCGGTAAATCCGGTTCTGCAACCGATGCGGCATCCATGCTCCGCGCAGGCGCGGACAGGCACGGATGCCGCATCGCGTTCTTTTGTCATTCTCTGCCGATCGTATCCACAATCGTCATCCTCCGGATCCGTCCTGCCGGCCCGAGAACCGCCAGACACGCAGAACCGGTCATAACGGTCAGAATCACCAGCAGTTCCCATCCGGGAACGCTCCACGCGTCCCCCCATCTGGCGGTCACAAGCGTCCGGAACAAAGAGCGGTTCAGAGGAAGTCCGACCGCGCAGCCAAAGATCACACCGAACACCGTATACGCAGCCGCCTCCCCGATTACCATCCGCAGAAGCTGCCGCACGCTCATCCCGACGGCGCGCATGGCGCCGTATTCCATCATCCGCGCCGATACGCTCATGGCGATGCTGTTGATAATGTTGAAAAATCCGATCAGTGCGATCACGGCCAGGAAACCGTACAGGAACACGGACATGGAATAACCGGCTCCCCTTGTCTCCCGGTTGCTGATCCGCCTGTCCGAAAAGGAACTGCCCGTTCTGCACGCCGCCTCCATCGCCCGGCGTATGTACTGCACCTGCGCATCTGTCGCCTCAGGACGAAGCTGCACGTCCAGCACCGCATATCCGTTTTCTCCGGTCAGCTCCAGGAACAGCTCCTCCGAACAGATCACCATGTCCGTGATCTGGTCCGTACTGCTGTTCAGGCCGTAATTATACGGAACATCCCCCAGCACGCCGGCTATGGATACTTCCCGCTCCTTTCCGCCTGACGGAATCCTCACAATGCCGCCGGTCGTCAGAGAATTTCCCGACCGAAATACAGCCAGTACCCCTTTTCCGTCCACCGCATCCTGAAAATTCCCCTCCAGCAGAGCGTCTTTTGCCCACCGAAACTGTTGCTCGTCATAAGAGATAATGATCAACTGCCTCCCGTCCGCAGGCAGCGTCAGCTCTGTATAACTCCTGCCAAACGCGCGCTTTACCCCGGGATATGTTTTGATGTTCTCCGCAGACTCCAAAGAAATCTGATTGGAATCATCTTCCGTGCAAAGATAGAGGTCCGGCGCCGACGGGCGCAGCGGCGTGAGCGCGTGGTGCATGAAATCGACCGCCGTACTGAAGGCGAGAAAAAGGATGATGCTGAAGGCAAAGGAACCGACCACCAGCAGAAAATTCTTCCGGCTGCCCAGCGCATGGTGAATCCCCAGCGCCGTGTCGACTTTGAAAAACCGCGTACCGGCCGCTCTTCTTACCGCCTGTACGGTCCCCGCATTCCCGGAGACCGCCGTCATCGGAGACACCCTCGACGCACGTCCCGCAGGCGCGCCGGCCGCCAGAAAGACCGTGAGGAATCCGGTCGCCACGCCGGATACAATCCCCAGCAGACTGACGCCAAACACCGGAAGCCCTTCAAAGAGCCCCGGACTTAAAAACCGCAGCATCCCGCACAACACCCATACCACAAAGGTTCCCGCCAGCACGCCCGCCGGAACCGCCGTTATGCACCAGCCATACGCCTCTCTTCTCACATACCGTATCACCTGCTTCCTTGTCGCCCCGAGGCAGCGCAGCATCCCGAAAAAGCCGGTGCGCTGCGCGACGCTGCTGTTCATGCCGGCCGTGATCATCAGGATTCCCGCAATCACCACCAGAACGGCCAGAACCGCCGCCACCAGATAAAACTGCATCAGATACGGATCTTTGCTCTGAAACATCAGCATGAGCACCTTTGCATTCTGCCGCGCCTGTTCCGGCTGGAGCCCAAATTCCCCGCGGATCTCGCGGATCGTCCGCTGGATATTGCAGAACCGCCTGAACTGCACAAAATACAGGAACTCCTGATCGGCCCCGCTCTCCTCCGCATGGAGCACCAGAAATCCGTCTACATTCAGAAAAATACAAAACGCGTCCAACTCCGCCGTCAGCGCCGTATTTTTTGCGATTCCGGTGACAAGGTACCGCCGGACACCTCCCCCGGGTACGGTCAGTTCCACCGTCTCCCCGATCTGCGTCCCCAGGCGGATTCGGATGTTTTCGTTGATCACCGCCTGCTGCGCCGTCTCCGGAAAGGTACCTTCCAGAACTTCCGCGTCCGGAATCATTTCCTGAAATTCCATATCGAACCCGCAGACGCCGGTTTCGACCCCTTCCACCCGGTATCCGTCTTTCAGATGATAATTCAGCGTCCCATAGCGCGCGATCCGCCCGATCTCCGGACGCGCGCTCAGAAGCGCCCCCTGTTCCTCCTCGATCTGAAACGCCGCGTGCCAGCTTCCGTCCGTCTTCCTCGCCTGCATCAACTGAGAGCGCATCTCCATATCCGCCATGCCGAAAATCACCGTGACCAGAAAGACAGCCAGCGCGATGCAGAGCCTTGTCATCCGATTCTGTCTTCTGTGCCTTTTTGCAGAAAGTCTGACCAGATCAAGATAATGCTTCATTCCGCCGCACCTCCCAGCTCCTGCAGCCTTCCGTCTGTAACCCGGAAGACGCGGTCCGCCGACGCGGTCAGATTCATGTTGTGCGTGATCATCAGCACGGTCTGCTGATAATGCCTGGCCGCCCTGCACAAAAGGTCCATCACGTCCTGGCTGCTTCTGGAATCCAGATTCCCGGTCGGTTCATCAGCGAGGACCAGCGCCGGATGCGTGATCAGCGCGCGTCCGATCGCCGCCCGCTGCTGCTGTCCGCCGGAGAGCTGCCCAGGCAGATGTCTCCGTCTGTCGGCCAGCCCGAGTACCTCCAGCATCTCCTCCACCCGGCCCCTGTCCGGTTTCCTGCCGTCCAGCAGAATCGGAAAAATGATGTTCTGCTCCACGTCAAGCTCCGGAATCAGATGAAAAGACTGAAAGATAAAGCCGATGTTCTGCCGGCGGAAGATCGTCCGCTCATTGTCCCCCATGGCGAACAGATTCTTCCCGTTGAGAAACACGTTCCCCCCATCCGCTTCGTCCAGCCCGCCGATGCAGTGCAGAAGCGTGCTCTTTCCGGAGCCGGAAGCTCCCACCACCGCGTCGAACTCTCCTCTCTGCATGGAAAAGGAAACGTTTTTCAGCGCTTCCACCCGCGCCTCTCCGGTTCCGTAGGTTTTGCTCAGATTTTCTACTTTTAACAGTTCCATTTGTCATGTCCCGCCTTTCTCTGATGATTTCTGTAAGACAGAACCATCTTAACCGTTCTGTCTTACAGTCTCGTGAATGCGGTCTTACAGTTCTGTAAGGAAGGTCATCCGAAAGGCGCTTCCCTCCCCCGGGCTGCTTTCCACGGACAGATTCCCGCCCTGGCCTTCCACGATCGATCTGGCCAGGGAAAGTCCAAGGCCGGCTCCCTGCCGGTCCGCAGACGCGCTGCTGCGGTAAAACTGTTTGAAAATGTGATGGAGCTCCTCCTCCGCGATGCCGCATCCGTTATCCTGCACCGTCAGGCGGAAGACTGCCGGCGTCCTTTCCCAGCAGATTCGGATGACGCCGCCCTCCCCGGTGTGGTCGAGGGCATTTTTCACCAGATTTCCCACCGCTTCCTTTGTCCATTCCGGATCGCAGAACAGCGTTTCTTCCATCCGGCCCTCGGTCCGTATGTCTTTCCCCTCGCGTTTCGCCCGTTCCAGCAGATCCCCCGCAGCCTGCTTCACAAGCTCCGAAACCAGACACCGCTTTTTCTCAAAGACAATATTCCCCGTATCCAGCCGCGCCATTTTCAACAGCGACTGAATCAGCCGCTCCATCCGTTCCACGGCCTGCATTGATTTGCGCGTAAAGTTCCTCACCGTCTCTTCGTTCCCCGGTTCCTCCTGCATGATCTCCGTATACATACTGAGTGCGGCAAGCGGTGTTTTTAACTGATGGGAAATGTTCGATATCAGATCTCTGAGGAAAATTTTCGCCCGGCGCTCCGTCTCGCTCTTTGCCTGCAGAGACTGCGCAAGCTGCTCAACGCTCCCGAACAGCCGGCAGAGCGAACCGGTCTGTCCGGCGGGCAGATGCGTTTCAAACCGTTGTTCCGCATACTGCGCGATTACCTGTTCCGCCTCTTCATACACCCGCTCCCTGCGCCGGAAAAAAAGCGCCGCCCCGATCAATATCACCGCCGCCGTTCCCGCCGCCACCGCCAGCACAGGCAGAAAAAACGCGGCCGACGTCTGTTCCGACAGCAGCAGAAAATAGCCCCGCGCCTGACCCGTATGACCGGTCATACGAAGCAGCTTCGCCGCTTCTTCCGTCACGTCTGTGCTGTTCCAGGCGGCCGCCACCGCCGCGGGCGGAATCTCTTGCTCCAGCAGATACGATACGGCCGCAAGCTCCCGCCCCGCCAGGAATCTCTGGATACTTCTCACCTGAAAAATACTCAAAGCCCCCAGAAGAACGATCTGCAGTCCAAGGCTTCCGGCAAGAAACAGACAAAAAATCCGCGTCTGTCTTTCATGCAGAAATTTCAAGTTCCTCACTCCTTCCACTGATAGCCCACGCCCCGGACCGTAACCAGGTGTTTGGGACGGGACGGATCCTCCTCCAGCTTCTCACGGAGGCGGCGCACATATACGGAGAGCGTGTTGTCGTCCACAAAATTTCCGTATCCGTCCCACAGCCTGTCCAGAAGCAGGCCGCGGGTGAGCACCCGCCCGCTGTTCTTCAGCAGCAGGCAGAGAAGCCGGTACTCGGCCCCGGTAAGCTCCAGCGGCGCCCCGTCCAGAGACGCTCTGCCCTCCGGCAGATTGACCGCCAGGCCGCCCGAACGCAAAATACTCTCTTCCGCGTGTCCGCGGGCGCTGCGGCGCAGCAGCGCCCGGATACGGGAGCACAGCTCCCCCAGTTTGAACGGTTTGGTAATATAATCGTCCCCTCCGCAGTCCAGCCCACGAATCACGCTTGTCTCCTCGTCCGACGCCGTCAGAAAGACGATCGGAATCTGAACGCCGGAACTCCGAAGCCTTTCGCACAGCGTTATTCCGTTCCCGTCCGGCAGCGTCACGTCAAAAAGAAGAAGGTCAAAGCCGGCATTCTCCCTCACCCGCTCTTCGGCCTCCCTGACCGTCCTCACCGCCTCCACGTCAAATCCGTTTTTCTTCAAAGAATACGTCAGCCCGTCGATCAGGCTGCCGTCGTCCTCAAGAAGCAGCAGTTTCTGCAAATCCTATACCTCCCTTCGGAAAAGAACAAACTTTGTGTATATTATACACGATTCCGGCAGGACAGCCGCTTACAAAAATGTAAGATTGCATCTTTCCCGGAACCCTGAATCTGCAGCATCCGGATTCCACACAGGCTTGCCGGCCGATTTCATCCGAACATCCGCGTGCACAGAAAAAGCCTGAAAGCAAAAAGGCTTCCGACCAAATCGGAAACCCTTTCTTTTCAGGCTCTCTGCCTCAAGCACGAGACGGGATTCGAACCCGCGACCCTCGCCTTGGCAAGGCGATACT